>Ga0208872_1000917_pt1 | contig 19540 bp, 12 predicted proteins | sample CryBogCBH12Aug08_FD_185508 | JGI IMG/M metagenome (GOLD analysis project Ga0208872, IMG submission 185508) | Freshwater microbial communities from Crystal Bog, Wisconsin, USA - CBH12Aug08 (SPAdes) | ecosystem: Environmental > Aquatic > Freshwater > Lake | place: Crystal Bog, Wisconsin, USA...
ACTTCGTCCACCGACGAAACAATCATCGACTTGAGCGTGGCGTTTCCGCGCGGAGTGGAAATCCGTCACGCAGTTGCCAACGGACAGCGGATTTACAAGGACAGGGATTGGATCTTTTCCAACCTCCCGAATTATTTGCAAGGCGCGGATTATTTGATGGTGGCCAATGACGACGCAATGACTTCAGCAGGCGAGGGCGTTGTATTTAAAATTGGCAAACCGGGCCGGGTCTATGTGGCCTACGACGATGCCAACCCGCATTATCCAATAGTCTCCAGTTCAACGCCATTCAAGAAGACCCGGGACAAAATCACCATTCATGGACACGTCCACACTCTTTATTGCAGTGCCGCCATGAACGCCGGAGAGTTGACCTATCTGGGCTCGAACAACTGGGCCGACCAGCCGCCATGGGATGCCAACAATTACGTGGTGTTTGTCCAAACGGATCTGGCCAAATCCGCCATGCCGGTGGATGCAGGAGACGAGAGTAAATGACCGAGTGAAGAAACAAATGAATACCCACGGCAGTGCCATGATTTCGGGAGCGGTTTTGGAATTCGAAAACTGAAGTTGAATTATGCAAACCCAGTCCCCGCCAACCATCGAGACCTTTCATCAGGGCTTTCGGGGTTTTCGCTGGACCGTTTGCGCGCTGCTCTTCGTGGCGACCACGATCAATTACATGGACCGCCAGGTGTTGGGCATCCTCGCCCCAACCCTGGAAAAGGCGCTCGGCTGGAATGAAATTGACTATAGCCATATCGTCATGGCCTTTCAGGCGGCCTACGCGCTGGGCCTCCTCTTTTTTGGGCGATTGGTGGATGCCATCGGCACGCGCCACGGTTACGCCATCTCGATATTTTTCTGGAGCCTGGCGGCCATGGCGCACGCGCTGGCCTGCGGCGTGTTTGGTTTCGGTGCGGCGCGGTTTGCGCTGGGCCTGGGCGAGGCAGGGAATTTTCCGTCCGCCGTCAAGGCCGTGACGGAATGGTTCCCGCGCCGCGAGCGTGCGCTGGCCACTGCGCTGTTCAATTCGGGTTGTAATATGGGCGCAATTTTCGCGCCGTTAATCGTGCCGTGGATCACGCTGCATTACGGGTGGCAGATGGCCTTTGTTGCCCTAGGCGCAACCGGCCTTGTCTGGCTGTTTTTCTGGTATTGGCTTTATACTGCCCCGGCGTTGTCGAAGCGCATTTCCTCGGCGGAATTGGCGTTCGTCACCAGCGATCCGCCTGAAACGCCGGCCATGAGGGTTTCCTGGCTCAACCTGCTATGCTACCGCCAAACCTGGGCTATTGTGGTCGGGGTGGCGTTCACGGTGCCGATCTGGTGGTTTTTCCTCTATTGGTTGCCAAAATTCATGCATCAGCAATATGGCTTGGATTTGGCGAGCCTCGGCCCGCCGTTGGTGGTGATATACATGATGACCTCAGTGGGCAGCATCGCCTCCGGCTGGCTATCGGGATTTCTGTTGCGCCGGGGTTGGTCGGTCAATGCGAGCCGCAAGACGGCCCTGCTCGTGTCTGCCCTTTGCGTCGTGCCGGTCTTTTTCGCCGCGCTAACCTCTAATCTTTGGGTCGCCACTATTCTAATTGGCTTGGCTGCGGCGGCCCACATGGGCTGGGCCGCCAACCTGTTTACAATGGTGGCGGACATGTTCCCGAAAGAGGTGGTGGCGTCGATCGTGGCGGTGGGAGTCATGTTCGGGGCAGTTTCCGCCCTGACATTTGCGCAGTTGACCGGCTTCATCCTGCAGACAACCGGCCGCTACTGGCCGCTGTTCGCCATCGCCAGCAGCGCATATTTGCTGGCGCTGGCGGTAATTCATGCGCTGACCCCCCACCTGACGCCAGCGGAGTTGAAAGCGCCAGAAAGGGATATTGAGCAGAACTAAAAATAACACAGCCACCAAAAATATTATTCAATGAAAACCACAACGAACATGCCTCATGCCTCTAGCGCAACCGCCGACGGAGCGAAACCAATGCAATATGTGTTCACCACCGAGAAACTGACGCGGTATCAGTTCCCGACCCACACTACCGATCTCGTAATGGATCGCACCCAGGCTGCCTGCTCGGAGGTATTCGTGGTAGTGCTTCGTCCAAACCAGGCGCCTCCGTTGCACAAACACGAAGACACAGAGCAGATCTTTCATATATTTGCCGGTCATGGTGTTCTCACCATTGGCGAGCAAAAGCAGCAGTTCCCCGTCAAGGCCGGGGACGTGGTGCGCGTGCCGGTCAACACCTGGCACTCTATTCGGGCCGAAGGAGAAGCGGATTTGAAATACATTGCGGTGGATTGTTTCGGCGTCACGCAGTCTAAAGCTGAACCCACTTGGGACAAACATATCCAGATGGTGTGTCGGCGGGAGGGATGGGATTTCAGCAAAGTCGTCATCCCTGGCGGTGGTGGATCTTCCGTTAAGTGACAATTCGACGCTGCTTCATCATGCTAAATCGTCCAGTTGAACCACAAAGACACTTGCAGTCTCACCCTGAATCTACGGGAAGAATAGCCACCAAAATGTATGAACAATAATCACACTTCCAACATCCGTTTCGTGCTCTTTGCCACCGGCATCACGGCTATTGGCGGATTTCTGTTCGGCTATGACACGGCCGTCATCAACGGCGCTAACTCCTACCTTAAGGCGCACCTGCAACTCACGCCAACGCAAGAAGGACTGGCCGGCGCGAGCGCGATTTTGGGCTGCATTCCCGGCGCGATGTTGTCCGGCTTCCTGAGCGATCGGTTTGGGCGAAAGAAGCTGCTTTTCATTTGCGCTCTGCTTTATGCTGTGTCCGGGCTGCTCTCGGCCATTCCGCGCACATTCGATCAATTTCTTTGGGCGCGCATCATCAGCGGGTTGGGCATCGGCGCGTCGTCCATGATTTGCCCAGTTTACATCGCCGAAATCGCGCCGGAGAAATGGCGCGGTCGGCTCGGCACGCTGTTTCAACTGGGCATCGTCACGGGAATTTTTCTCACCCTCTTCATCAACAAGGTCATCCAAGGCATGGGCGACGAAGTTTGGAACACCGCCTACGGCTGGCGTTGGATGTTGGGCATGGAAGTCGTGCCGGCGGTGGCGTTCATCGCGCTGCTGTTCGCCGTGCCGGAAAGCCCGCGCTGGCTGGCGCAGAATGGCTGCGAAAACGAAGCGCGTGAAATTCTGGTCCGCGTGGACGGCGCGGAACACGCCGACAAGGAAATGACCGCCATCCGCGAAGCCGCCGCGCAGGAGGAAGGCCGTTTCGGAGAATTGTTTTCCGGCTCTTTCCGCAAGCCGCTCCTGCTCGCGGTCATTTTGATGGCGTGTCAGCAATTCTGTGGCATCAACGCCATCATGTATTACTCCACCAAGATTTTTGCGTCCGCCGGCGGCGGCACGGCCAACGCTTTCACCTCCACCGTCTGGGTCGGTCTCATCAACTTTGCGTTTACCTTCGTTGCCATCGGCTTTGTGGACAAGGCAGGGCGGCGTATGCTGCTGCTGATAGGCACAGCGGTGCAGGCCGTTTCGCTTGGGTTAGTTGGTTGGATGTTTCACACCGGTCAGAACGGCCTGCCGCTGCTGTTGTGCGTAATCGGTTTCATTGCCGCGTTTGCGATGGCGCTCGGGCCGGTGGGCTGGCTGTTCTGCTCGGAAATTTTCCCAAACAAAATCCGCGGCCGCGCCATGTCGCTCGCCGCGCTGACGGTCTGGATTTCCTGCTACATCGTGGCGCAGACCTTCCCGATGCTGAACGACAGCGCCGCCATCGGCCCGGCGATAACCTTCTGGATTTATGGCGGCGTCAGCCTGTTTGCCTTTCTTTTTGTGTTGGCGGCCGTTCCGGAGACCAAAGGGCGCACGCTGGAGCAAATTGAAAAGATGTGGAGCGCCAAATCATGACGCGTCCGGCACACATCCTGGCCTGCGACCTCGGCGGCACGCGCATGAAAGTCGGCGTCGTCCGCGACGGCCAGGTGCTCGCGCAAACCTGTATCCCAGCCAACTCCAAGGCGGGGCTCGTGCCCGGATTGCCCGCGCTGGCCGCCGAGTGGCGGCAGTTGCTCAACGAACTCCAGCTCGCGCCGCGCGATTGCGCCGGCATTTCCGTCGCACTTCCCAGCATCGTGGATGCCGCGTCCGGCCGCGTGCTGGACGAATATGGCAAATACGCCGACGCCATGGATTTCAGCCTGCGCGACTGGGCGCGGCTGGAATTCAATCTCCCGCTCGCCATCGAAAACGACGCGCGCCTCGCGCTCATCGGCGAATGGAAATACGGCGCGGGCCGCGGCTCGGACGACGTCGTGATGATCACGCTCGGCACGGGCATCGGCACGTCCGCCGTGATTCAGGGTCGCGTGTTGCGCGGGCAGCACGGCCAGGCTGGCGTGCTTGGCGGGCACTCGACCGTGCGCTATGGCGGACGGAAATGCAGTTGCGGCAATGTCGGCTGTGTGGAGGCGGAAGCCTCGACCGCCTTTCTCGTTGAACTCGCCAGGAGCGATCCCGGTTTTGCCGCCAGCCGGCTCGCGGCCGAACAGACCCTGGATTTCGTCGCTGTGTTCCGCCAGGCCGCCGCGGGCGACGCATGCGCCATCAAGCTTCGCGACCACAGCCTGCGGGTTTGGGGCACGCTCGTCGTGAACCTCATTCACGCTTACGACCCGGAAGTTGTCGTCATCGGCGGCGGCATCATGGCCAGCGCGGACATTATCCTGCCGGCCACAACGGAATACGTTCGCCGCCACGCACACACGCCGTGGGGGTTGGTCCGCATTGTGGTCGGCCAGCTCGGGGATAACGCTGCGCTCGTGCCCGGCCAATGGTTGTTGCAGGAACAATTTCCCGATCTGAAATGAGAAAACCAAACTATGATAAATTTCCGTTCGTCGCTGTGCCCGGCGGCGAAACGGCCTGCGTGCAAGGCTGGGACGCGATTGCGGCCCGACTGCAACAAACCGTTGACCAACGAAACCCAGGAAAAATCGTTCTCGTCGTCGAGTGCTACACTGGCGTGGACGAAACGCAGGTTTTGACGGAATTGAAATCGCGGCTCAAACCGGCCTTGGCAGTAGATGCCCGCGAGGCACTGCTGCCGCCGAAACAAATTGACACGCTGGTCGCACCGTTTCTCGGCGGCAACGATCCGGTGTTCGGTTTCCTTTCCGGCCTGACATTGCCGGAATTTTTTGACGCAAACAAAGTTTCCGTGCTGCGCGAAATAATCGCAGCCGAAAAGACCGATTTGATTCTCGTCGTCGGGTGCGGTGCACGGCTGGTGGCGGATGGAGATATTTTGGTCTATGCCGACATGGCGCGTTGGGAAGGCCAGTTGCGCTACCGCCGAAACGAAGCGCACAACCTCGGTGCAGACAACAAGACCCTCGCCGCGAATCTGCAATACAAACGCGCGTTCTTTGTGGACTGGCGTGTGTGCGATCGCTGGAAACGACCGCTCATCGCCAAATGGGATTTCGTCCTCGACACACACAATCCGCGCGAGCCGAAGCTCGCCGAGGGTGAAGCTGTCCGTCGCGGTTTGCGTCAGGCAGTGGCGCAGCCGTTTCGCGTCGTGCCATTCTTCGATCCCGCGCCATGGGGCGGCCAATGGATGAAGGAGGTTTGCGATCTCGACCGCAGCGCGAAGAATTACGGCTGGTGTTTCGACTGCGTGCCTGAGGAAAATTCTTTGTTGCTCGGTTTCGGCGACACGCGGTTGGAAATTCCCGCCCTTGATCTGGTTTTTTATCAGCCCCGCGCGCTGCTGGGCGAAAAAGTCCATGCGCGGTTCGGCGACGAATTTCCCATCCGCTTCGATTTTCTCGACACGATGGGCGGCGGCAACTTGAGTTTTCAGGTGCATCCGCTCACGGAATACATCCAGCAGAATTTCGGAATGCACTACACGCAGGACGAAAGTTACTACCTGCTCGATGCCGGGCCGGGCGCGCGTGTTTATCTCGGCTTGAAGGCAGGTGTGGACGCGCCGGCGATGATCCGCGATCTGGAAATCGCACAGGCGGGCGGCGCGTATTTTCCAGCGGAGAAATACGCGAACCAATTTCCGGCGAAGCAGCACGATCATTTTCTCATCCCCGCCGGCACGGTGCATTGCAGCGGCGCGGAAAGCATGGTGCTGGAAATCAGCGCCACGCCTTACATTTTCACCTTCAAAATGTGGGACTGGGGCCGCCTCGGCCTGGACGGCAAACCGCGCCCGATTCATCTCCAGCACGGCGCGGCGAACATCCAATGGGATCGCACCACCGAATGGACAAAGCAAAATCTGGTCAACCGTTTCGAGCCGCTCGGCAGCGGCGACGGCTGGCGCGAGGAACGCACCGGCTTGCACGAGCGCGAATTCATCGAGACACGCCGGCATTGGTTCACCAAAACCGTGCCGCACGATACCAACGGCGGCGTCAACGTGTTGAACCTCGTCGAAGGCGAAGAAGCGATGGTGGAAAGTCCCGAAGGAAAATTTGTGCCGTTTGTCGTTCATTACGCGGAGACGTTCATCATGCCGGCGGCGGTTGGCAAATACACCATCCGCCCGCACGGGCCGTCGGTCGGCAAAGAATGCGCCACGATGAAAACCTACGTGCGCACCTAGAAATTTTATGCTCAACACCAAAAAACTACTTGGTGCGCGGGTTGTAAATCGCCTTTGGTAATTTGGCAGCAGGATAACATCAGACGTTATGCAGACGATTATCGTCGGTAATTTGCTCGGTGTGGACGGTCTCGAAGGCTTAGCCTGTTTTTTTCTATCTGTGACCATTTGGCCGTGCAACAATACAACCATAGTCAGCAAATAAAAAACCGGTGCGAAGTGATTATGCCAAAGCAATTATTCTTCGCGGCGGCAAAATTGTTTTTATGAAACTCTGCCTGCTGTTGGTTCTGGCGGCGTTAGTGCTGGTCGTGTCCATCACGGCGCGCGGCGCGGACGCGTCGGCCTTGCCCACGCTGACCACGGCGCGGCAGGTGTTCGAGTTAAGCCGGGAGGAAGCGGCCCGCGGCTACCCGGTGCGCCTGAATGGCGTGCTCACCTTTCATGACTGGGTGCTCAGTTTCTTTCAAGATGACACCGGGGCCATTTATATCAATAACTTGGATCCGAAGCTTTATTCGGGCGCTCAAGTTGTGGTGGAAGGATGGAGCGCGCCGGGGCGGACGCATCCGATTGTGACCGGCCGCGACGGTAGGGATGCGTTGATTCGCGTGACCGGCCCGGTTCAATGGCCGCAATCCGTCAAAGTTCCCGGGTCAGCTCTGAATGAGGATCGCTATGACGCTCGGTGGGTCAGCGTCAGTGGCAAGGTGACGAAATTGGCCCGAATTCGTGATGGCATCATCATGAACTTGCTTGCGGATGGAGTAGTTGTGCCAGCGGTCATTCCGCATTGGCCGCAAAACTGGGCGCTGCCTGGATATTTGAATGATTTGCCGGTGACTGTGCGCGGCGTCGTATCGCGCAAGCTGTCGCAGCAGAATGAAGTGCTCGGATCGGTTCTTTGCGTGCCTTTGTTGGACATGGTCGAAGCGGATCGGGATGCAATGGACAAACTTTTTAAGCTGCCCCGCGAAAATTATCTTTCCCTTTACCAATACCAATCTTGGGAGAATCCACTGGTGCGGATTTACGGACAGGTCGAGTTTGTCCGGCCTGGGCTGGGTTTCTTCATGCTCATGGATGGCAAGAACAATGTTTGGGTGCAAACGAGCCTCAGCGGACAGTTGACTCCGGGCGGTTTCGTGGATGTGGTTGGGCGCATTGATTCGATTGATCACCGGGCCTTTCTCATGGACGCTTACTTCCGGCCAGACAAATCAGGCACCGTTCATGAGCCGTGGGAGACAAAAGTTTCGGAAATTAATGAAGACAAACACGGGAATGTGATTCGGGTCGAGGGCCGGCTTGTGGCGCAGCAGAGCAGCATTACCGAAGATTCGCTGGTTTTGGAAAATCAGGGGGTGAATTTCCTTGCGCGCCTGTTTCATGATGGCGAAGGTCAATTGCCCAGACTGAAGCCCGGCACGCTGCTCCGGCTGTCCGGCCTCTGCGTGACAAAACACATGCCGCAGGCGGAATCCCTGCCGGCGACCTTTGGCTTTCAACTTTGGCTGGCTTCGCCTGCCGACGTAAAGGTCATTCAATTGCCGCCGTGGTGGACGGTAGAACGCGTCTTCATTTTGTGCGGTGTCATCCTGTGTTTGGGTCTGCTGGCGGCCGGCTGGGCCGCGTTGCTGCGGCGGCAAGTGGCAAAGCAAGCCACGCTGATTGCCAGCCAGCGGGAGCGCGAAGCCGTGGCGCAGGAACGTGCCCGCATTGCGCGCGAGCTGCATGACACCTTGGAGCAGGAATTAGTGGGCATCGGATTACACCTTAACTTCGTGTCTCGGCGAATGGCTAAATCATCGCCAGAAGTGGAGCAGGTGCTCAGCGCGGCCCAAAGGATGGTCAGCCATAGTCAGGCCGAGACCAAGCGTTCGGTGGCGGATTTGCGCGCGGACGAACTGGACCGCGCGGACCTGCCTGACGCGATGGAGGAACTGGTGAAACCGCTAGTGGCTGCTGCCGGCTCGACCGAATTCCACTTGAAAGTGGAAGGCTCCCGCCACCGGTTGGATGGAATCTTGGAACACCACTTGTTGCGCATCGGCCAAGAGGCTATGGCGAACGCCATTCGTCACGGACACGCAGCAAAGATCGAGGCGCGCATTGGCTACGGCGTGGATAAAGTCGTGCTCGAAGTGCGCGACAACGGGTGTGGTTTCGATGCCGCCGGAGCCTTGACAATGGCGTCGGGACACTTCGGATTGCTCGGCATGGAAGAACGGGTGAACAAGCTGCGTGGCCACCTGCGCATTGACAGCCATCCCGGCGCCGGCACGGTGGTTTCCGTTACCGTCCCGCTTCAGGAGGGATTCCAAAGATGAAGGCAAAAAAAATACGTCTGCTGCTGGTGGATGACCATTTTTTTGTCCGGATGGGGCTGGCCGTTTCGCTCAATGCCGAACCCGACATGCAGGTGGTGGCGGACGCGGCTGATGGCCCAAAGGCGCTGAAGTTGTATCACGAGCACCGGCCCGATGTGGTGCTCATGGATGGACGGCTGCCCGGCATGAGCGGCACGGAAACCCTGTCCGCCTTGCGCCGCGAATTTCCCGAGGTGCAGGTCTTGATGATTTCGGTGGATGAAGGCGAGGAGGACATTTATCGCGCCATGCAAGCCGGTGCGGCCGGCTATCTGCCCAAGTCCGCGCTGCCCGAGGAATTGCTGCGTGCCATTCGCACCATCCACGCAGGCGATCATTATCTGCCGCCCGAGCTCGTGGCCCGCCTGGCTCAACGCGCTCCGGGGTCGACTTTAACCGCGCGGGAACTTGAGGTGCTAGAATTGATCGCCAAGGGGATGAGCAATCTTGAAATTGCCAAGCTGCTCGACTGCGCAAAAGTCACGGTGAAATGGCATTCCAAACACATCTTGCAAAAGCTGGAGGTGACCAATCGCACGGAAGCCGTGCGGGTGGCAATCGAGCGCGGCATTTTACACGTTTCGTAAGGCGGCATCCCCTTCTTTGGGATAGTTATTACCCCCTCCCTTGGGATAGTTACGCTCCGGGCGAAAAGAGCGTATATTTTTAAAAAATCACATGAATACCATGTCTCTGGCCTCGCACAAAACTGAGAACCGGAAAGCGTTCACCTTGATTGAGCTGTTGGTGGTCATTGCCATCATTGCCATTCTCGCCGCCATGCTTTTGCCCGCATTAGCCAAAGCAAAACAGAAAGCAACCATGGCCGGATGCCAATCCAATTTTCGCCAGGTCAATATGGCCCTGACCATGTATCTCAACGACAACAGGGACCTGCTGCCACCGGGAAAAGGGCCAAACGGTCTGCCTCCTATTGAGATGAGCTACTACACCAGCAATTATGGGTATCAGCAACTGATTAATTTCCTTACCTCTTATCTGGGATATCCCGATCCAAATAGCACCTGGCAGCCGGCCAAAGTAATGCTGTGTCCGGGCTTTGCCGCCAACGCCAACACCTCCACCAATAGCTACACCTATTTGCTTTTTGGAAATTATAACAATTACACGAATGTCGTCAGTTTTCCCTTAAACAATGGGCCGTTCGGAAATCCCAATCCACCACTGCTCGGCACCTCAGCCTCGCACAAAATATCGGAGGTGGCAGTGCAAGCTCCACTTTCTGATGTTTGGTATGAAATTGATGCTGATGCGTTGGATTGGCCGCCGAGTGGGCTAAATGGCCAAACGACGGCCAATAAACCAGTTCACGGTGGCGTGCGTAACGCGGGTTATTTTGACATGCACGTGTCCACCATCAAGGTCAACTTTGGCGGCAACCCTAATTCATTTCATAATTTCCTGTCTCCATAAGTCTTAACAACCGATGAAACATCCGCTCAATTCACGAACTAGTTGAAGGTGTATTTCACCCTCCAAAAAATTAAATTAAAATCAATAAACGAACCGATAAACATAACAACATGAAAACCAATCGAAATTCCAAACGCTGGATCTGTTCCGCCCTGATTGGGCTGGGATTGACAGCCGCAGTCCTCGCTGTCAGGGGACAGGCCACGGCCGATCTCAACATCAACACGTTTGAAACTGCCAACACGGTCCAACCGAATAATCCCAATCAACAATACCCCTTGTTTTCATATGAGAATGGCCCCACTGGCTTCACCTATAACACGGCCGTATGGGATAACTCCACGGAAACTTACGGTGGTTCCTGCAAGGTTACCGTAGATCTTTCGCAAGGGTATTATGGACAAGTCCTGAACGTTTGGGGATGCATGGGGGGGAATCCTTATAATCTCAACAATTCGGGCCCGCTTTCCAGCATCGCGTCCTCCAACTGGTTCGTCTTCACCAACTACGTGAGTGTGGACTTTGATGTGATGTGGGACAACAACAATTCCACCATGTCCATCACCAACTTTAATAGAATTCCTGCCGGCGCCAGCCCGATGTTCCTGCGGGGGATCAAGACCAACGCTGTGAATGGAACAAAAGAAATTTTTCAGCTAACCGGAAATTTTTTCATGCCCGATGCGGCTTCCAATGGCTGGGTGCATGTCAGCGTGCCCATTACCTCCGGCAGCAATGCGCCGTGCAGAGGCATTTATTTTATTAAGACACTTCCCTACTTCAGTAAAGCCTCTACAAATACCGGCATCGCCAACTTTTGGATTGACAATGTAACCTTGAAAGCGCCCACCAACGCAGCGGTCGCGATACTGGATTCCGACAATTTTGAATCGTATCCGCCGGGTCAGGATTTGACCACTGGCGGCTACGGCTGGAGCATTTATGTTAATAACAATACAAACGTCGTGTGGGGTAATCCAACCATTACTTACACCCCCGCCACCAACCAATACGCGGCCACCGTTGTGGACTCGAGCGCGCTGCCGACGCAAGGAACGTATTGGTCCGGCACCATTTACTCCGGAGTGCGCCCGACGCCGGCCGGGATTTCAACCAATTTGGCGAACATCCAGCTTAACCTGAATGTCGTGGAAATTGGAAATTACACGCATCAAACGGCGCCCGTCAAATTGATGCTACAAAGCCTTGCCGCCAACGGCACCACCGTGACCGGGGAATCGGATTTGACTAATGTTCCGGTCTGGTATCAATGGATGAATACGATTGGCGGCGTGCTTACGAATTTTACGCCGACATCATATCAAACATATTCGACTAACGGGGCGGTTATTACCACGAACATCGTATATACTCCCTTCGATCCAACGGCGCCGAAATACCGCTATTGTTTGTTTGTTGATCAAGGCTGGGAATTCCTATTGGAAAACAACAATGTCATCAAGATCGGCAACTTGGTTTTGTCCAATCCCAACGCCCAAGTCGCCGGCACTCCGCCGACCATTACACTCAACTCACCCACCAACAACGCCAGCTATGTGGCCTATGGCAACATATCGTTATCCGCGACCGTGAGTTCCAATAACAATGCCATCAGCTACGTCCAGTTCTTGAGCGGAGCTACGGTGCTGGCCGCAGTCACCAACCCGCCTTACGCGGCGACTTGGAATTTTGTGGCTCCCGGCAGCTATGCGGCGGTAACGGCTCATGCCATTTACGGTAGCGGTTCGGTTACTTCCGCCGTGGCGGCGGTGACGGTGAATGCCGTAGTGACACCGGTTGTTTCGGGCCCAACAAAGAACGGCAGCGGCTACTCTTTCAGCATTTCGGGTCCCACGGGTCAGCCATACACCATTTTGACCACGACGAATGTGGCCTTGCCGCTGTCGAGTTGGAGCGTGGCCCGGACGAATAGTGCATTTGTGGCGGGATCGGCCAGTTACACAAATTCAACTCCGAACGATCCTCAACGGTATTATCGGGTAAAGACGCCATAATTAAATTTGGTTTTCAAACCGCCGGCACAATCCAGTGTCGGCGGTTTTTTATCACGCGGCTTTTTCATAAATGGGAATGAAATCACAGCGCATGATTGGCAGCCGGTTGTTGACCCGCCGGGAGTTCGTCAAGACCTCGGCCAAGGCCGCAGCGGTGGGGCTGGCGGCCGGTGCTTTGCGGCCCTTGGAGTTGTTCGGCGCCGAGAATTCCTGGGAAGCCGACGGCTACAATCACAAGGCGGTGGTGCGGGTTTATGACCCGGCCGTGGCGTCCACCTATAACTTTGGCGACCCGTTCTATTGGCGGAAGTTCGATATAACCAGGCTCCAGAACATGCTAGAGACGGGGCTAATGGAACTTTCCAACACCGCCACTGGGCGGGCGGCTTGGGCGAAAATCCTGCCCGGAGTTTCCGGGGCCTCCAGGGTCGTGGTCAAAGTCAATTTCAACAACACCCGCCGGGACTGGAAAACGACGGCGCTCAACTCCTCGCCCGCCCTGATGATTGCCTTGACCCGCAGCCTGAACCAGGCGGGCGTGCAAAATGGCGGCATCACTTTCCTAGATTGCTCGCGGCCATTCCCGTCGGAAATGAAAGACGACGTGCTGGCGCAATGCCCGGGCGTGCAATGCGCCGGCGGACCGCAGCGCGGCTCCGCCGCGTCGCAGGCCATGCCGTATGGCAGAGACTATGTCATCCCGCAGTTGGTGATGGACACCGACTTTCTCATCAGTGCGCACCTGATGAAAAAGCACGAAGCGGGCCCCACTGGCGCGATCAAGAACCTGTTCGGCATGAAAGCGGACGGCGTTGTGTCGGAAATAGCGCACGGCAATCCGCCGTGGAATATCGGCCCGCAATGCCGGAACATCATCACGAACCCGGAAATCAAGCAGCGCCTGAAACTTTGCATCAACGAGGCGATCCTAGCGGGCAAGACACCGAACACCCTCGATCCCTACCAGTTTGCGGACATGTTTCCCGGGGGCCAACCGTCCAGCCTGTTTCTCTCCCGCAATCCCTTTTTGCAGGACGCCGTGGAATGGGACTTCGTCCGGGCGGAGTGCTCCCGCTACCCCGGGCAGCCGGGCGACAAGATCATCTGGCTGCGAAATTGCGCCGGAGCCGAGCCGGCTTGGGCGGCCGCCGCCCTTGAGTGCGGCACGATGGTCAACGGCGCTCCGGGGTTGCCGCCGAAGGACATGAGTTACGATTCCGCGCTGGTGAGGTTTATTTCGCGACCGGCGGCTAGTGCCGAAGGCTAGTTGGCGATTCCAAGCGGTGGCCTGCCCCCTCCCTTGGGAGGGGTTACGCAAATCGCAAAGCCTGTTAAACTGTTTCCAATTACACCGATTAACTCATACACCAACCCTAACAAACCAACATAGAATGTAGATTATGAACACAAATCCAATTGTTAAATCACCCCGCTCATGGACGGTTATCATTCCGGCGATATTTGTATACCTGGCGATGGCCCAGCTGGCCGGGGCGGCGTCGCAACAGATAACGCCGCTGCAGTTCGACGGAGGCAACGGCAGCGCCAATATTGATCAATATCCAGGCGGCGGCGGCAATGGTTGGGGTTGGAATGCATGGAAAACAAATGTAACTAGCGCTGGTGCCGGCAATGTTACGGCTACGGTGGTGAATACGACGCCTTTTGGTTATGGCAGCGGCGGCAATTATCTCAGCGTCACCTGCTCAAACTCCACCAGCGGCGGGCAACAATGTCTCGAACGACAATGTTACGGAGCTGGGAATGGGTTCGTGCCGGCGACCTACACGGTCACTTGGAAATTCCGCCTAGACAGTCCCGGTTTGGCCGGCAACAACGCAAACGATTATATCCGTTTCTGCGAACAAAACTATAGCAGCGCAACGGATATGGCAGGCGGTGGCAATACCACTTGGCTGATCACCGCAGTGGGGGCTAATTATGGCAATGCGGTTGCCAACACCTGGGCCTTTTACAATGGTGGAAAGGACAGCGGTGGATTTAGCAGCAGCCTGCTTGTGAATTCCGGAATCCAGTTGGTGCAGGGGCATGTTTATACCTTTACGGTGGTGCAGACTCCGGCCAACACCAATTGGGTGGGGTCGGTCCTGGATAACACCACCGGCACGTTCTTCAAGTCTGGAACCCTTGGCTATCGCATCAATAGCACCAATCTTCAAGGCTACCTTTATTTTATTGCCCACCAGAATACCCCGCCCACCAACACGGTGTTTTCTTTGGATGACGTGAGTGTGGGCGTGGTGGCGGCGAATTCAACCGTCAGCCCGGCTACGGCGACCGTGCCAGCCGATGGCACTACCACCAAAACCATTACGGTCCAGGCGCGCGACTACAACAAAACCAACGTCACGGTCGGCGGTGAATCGGTGGTGTTTTCGACGACGGCGGGAACGGTGGGGGCAGCCACAGACAATAATAACGGCACTTACACGGCGACCTGGACGGCGCCCAGTTCGGTCGGCTCCGGAACGGCGACAGTTACGGCCACACTAGGTGGTGGCAACGTGGGGACGGCGGTCAGCGCTTCGTCATGTGTCATCACGTTGCAACAGGTGGTGCCGCCCGGGTTGCTCTGGGCGGGTGGAAACGGCACCTGGGACGTGAACAACTTCGCCAACTGGAAGAATTTGGTGGGAACGACCGGCTTTGTGTTTACCAACGGCGCTCCGGTGATTTTTGATGACACGGCCACGGGCACCTCACCCATCGCCGTAAGTCTAAACACCACCGTCAACCCCACTAACGTGACGGCCAACTTGACCAACAAGAATTACACCCTCTCCGGCACCGGCGCGATTGCCGGTCCTATCGGATTGACGCAGAACGGCCCCGGCACGTTGACGCTCGCCACAACCAACACCTACAGCGGCGGCACGACCAACACCGGCGGCATCCTGGAAGCCGACGCCACCGGGGCGCTGGGCAGCGGCTTGCTGACGATGAGCGGCGGTGTGTTGTCTAACAATGTCAGCGCCACCCTGACCAACAGTGTTAATTTGGGTTCTGACACGACGTTCGGCGTGGGCAGCGGCCAAACGCTGACACTGAGCGGCGTTATTAGCAACAGCACCACCCACGCACTGACCAAGACCGGTGCGGGCACGCTGACGCTGGGCACTAACAACACCTACACTGGCAACACCACGGTAAACGCCGGCACCCTCCGCTTGGTTTCTCCGGGTGGCATTTATTCGGCCGCTTACAGTGGGTCAATTGTCGCCGTCAACACCGGCGGTGTCATCGAGTTTGATAAATGGGGTAGTTATTCCACGACCGCTCCTTTCGGTCAGTTGGACTTCGGCTCATCGCATATCGTGGTCAACGGAGGCACGCTGCGCTCGGTTGCCGTGGGTGGAACAAGCGACAATCGCAGTTGCACCATCGGAAGCCTAGGCGGCACACTCGATTCATCGGTGGCCAATCAGCTTTGGACTATTGCTTGGGCCTCCTCCCATCCCTCAATCTCCTTGAGCGGGCCGTTGACTCTCACGGGCGCGGGCAACGGCGAGATTGACCAGAACATCACCAACAGCGGCAGTGTGCTTATGAACGGCACTGGCACCTGGACGCTTACGGGCACGAATACCTATAGCGGCGCAACCACAATCAGCGCGGGCACGCTGTTGGTGAATGGGTCCATCACCAGTGCCGTCACCAACCAGTCTGGGGCCACTTTTGGCGGCGCGGGCACAGTTACCGGTGATGTGGGGTTGGCTTCCGGGGCCTTTACGTTGTTCACCAACGGCGCGGTCTTGACCATCAACGGCAACCTGATTTTGAACGGCAACACCGTTAAGCTGAACCTGTCGAACAATGTGCCTGCGGGCACCTACACGCTGGCCACCTTCACTGGAACGGCCAGCGGCAGCTTTGCAGCCATTCCAACGATCAAATCCGGTTCGATCAAGAATGGTTCCACGCCGACGGTCAGCATCAACGGCAATAGTGTCCTGCTGACCGTCTCAAAAGTCACCCCTACGGCGACCTTGACATTGAGCGCACCGGCGACAGTGAATTACACCGGTTCGGCACAGTCAGCAACGGTAGCAACCAATTCCAGTTCGGTGCCGGGCACGGTCAACAACGTCAAGTATAACGGCTCTGCAACGGTGCCGACGGTATCGGGAACTTACGCGGTAACAGCGGACTTTATCCCGAATGACACCGTCAACTACAACCCGCTGACCGGACTGTCGGCTGGCACCTTTACCATCAACAAGGCGACGACGACGGCAACTTTGGCCGTGGGTAATTCGCCTGTGACTTACGACGGCAACCCTCATGCGGCGACAGTCACTATTTCTGCAAGTTCAGTGGCGGGCATAGTGCAGAACACCTTGACCGGCGGGGCGGCGACGCAGACGGCAGCGGGCACCTATGCGGTGACGGCGGACTTTGTGCCGAATGACACCAATTACACGACGCTGGCCGGACTCAGCGCGGGCAACTTTGTCATAAATCCAGCCACCTCCACCGTGACATTGAGCGGATCGAGTTTCACCTACAACGGGTTGGCGCAGACGCCGAGTATCAGCATTAGCGGATCAACCGGGACCAGAAGCACAAATTACACGGGAATTGGTTATGCTAGCGGCAACGCGCCGACGAATGCGGGCAGTTATACTCTGACTGTAGTGGTCCTGGGGGATGCGAACTACATCGGCACGACTAATAGCCAGAGTTTTGTTATCAGCCCGAAGGCGGCATCCGTGACAGCGGACAACCAGAGTAAGACTTACGGCACGGCTAATCCTCCGCTTACAGCAACGGTGGCTGGCACGGCGAACGGGGACGCGCTTAACTATACGTTGGCGACGGATGCGACACAGTATTCAGCGGTGGGCGTTTCGAACATCATTGTGACGCTGGGCAGCAATCCCAACTACAGCGTGAGTGCAACCAACGGCACATTGACCATTAATCAGGCATCCACTTTCGTTGGGGCGTCCTCCACCATGAATCCGTCCGGTTACAAGGATACCGTCGCCTACGTCGCCACGCTGCCAGCCGACGCCACGGGCAGCGTGGTTTTCTCTTCCGCCAACGGCCCGATCAGCACCAACGATTTGAGCAGCGGCTCAGCCACCAGCTTCGGCATCACGAACCTCCCGCGCGGAACGAACGTGATTACCTTCGCCTATGCGGGTGATGATAATTATGTAGGCAGCACCAACACACTCAATCAAATTGTCACGAACCATCCGCCGGTGGCGAACAACGTGAGCTACACGCGGAACGCGGCGGTGACGACATTCAAAGTGCTAGTGAGCGATTTGTTGACCAACGCGACGGATGCAGATGGCGATACGCTGTCCTTGCTCTCTGTGGGAAGTTCGACGAATGGCGCGATCCTGTCGGTATCGAGCGGCTACGTGCTGTATTACGACACAAATGCGGTGGCTGACCAGTTCACTTATACCGTCATAGACGGCTACGGCGGGACTAACAGCGGGATGGTGACGTTGAATATCGACAGCACGCCGATATTCGGACAAAGCCAAGTCGCGAGTGTAGTGGGCGGGGTGGCGACGTTGCGGTTTGCGGGCGTTCCCGGCTACAGCTACAGCGTGGTGCGTTCTACGAATCTGGTGGATTGGGCGGTGCTATGGACGACAAATGCCCCAGCCGGTGGCCTTTTTGACTTCACGGACAACCCGGCCCCGCAACCGAGTGCTTATTATCATCTGCAATACAACCCGTAATCCAAAGCCAACGATAACCCAATATGAAATGCCTGACGATTCTCATCAGTTTGTTCGGCATCAGGCTGCTGGGGCAGAGCTTGACCAGCAGCTTCACCAACAGCGCGACGACTACGATACCGGACGGAAATCCGGTCGGCGTGATTGAGCAGTTCGTAGTGAGTGGCGTCAGTGGCGGGATTACCAACGTGACCGTGCAACTGGACATCACGGGGGGATTCAACGGGGATTTGTATGCCTACTTGGTGGATCCGGCGGGAGATTTGGCGGTATTATTAAACCGGGTGGGCGTAACCAGCGGCAACCCGTTCGGTTATAGCGATGCGGGATTTAATATCACGTTGACGGCGGCAGGGAACGACATTCATACGTATCAAACCGTCTTGAATCCCGGCGGCGGGCAATTGACTGGGACGTGGGCGGTGGATGGACGGAATATCAATCCACAATCGAGCCCAAGTTTGTTTGGTAACGCATCGACGGAACAAGGTCTGAATATTTATCAAGGATTGGATGGTGGCAGTCTTAACGGAACTTGGACCTTGTTTATTGCGGACTTGGTGGCTGGCGGCGGTAATCCGACCTTGCAAAATGCGGTGCTTTCCATCCTAACCGTGCCAGAACCCAGTTCAATATCACTAGTAGTGGCGGGCGGACTGTTGATGTGGATAACGATCAGAAAGAAAATGTTTGGCATTTCAAAAAGAATTTCGTGACGGTTTGGGTTTCCGTCACAAGAGTGGCCGAATCCAAATTCGGAAGGGTGATGCTGCTGTTGCTTTGTCTTTTTCGCGGCGGCAAGTGGCATTTCCATTGCGTGTCTATTCGGCGCGGGTTAGGTGAAAAATAAAAATAAGCAAAAGGCACCAAAATGCCGGCATTAAATTTAACCCAAAAACAAAGTCGAGCAGGTGGCAATCTGCTCAAAAACTGGGAACGACAGAGCGAATCAAAGAAATCACGGCATCACGACATTTTATTTAGTCGGCAGAAAAATATGAAAAATACACTTCACAAATCGGTGAAAAAATTAATTGCGATTGCGGTCTTAGCTGGTCTGGCTAGTTCTTCGTTTGCCGGTGAATCGCCGGCCACCACCAATCTGGACCAGCGCGTGGAAGCGTTGCTCGCCCGCATGACGCTGGAGGAGAAAATCGGCCAGATGTGTCAATATGTCGGCCTTGAGCTTTTGAAAGAGAGCCAGAAGGAACATCGCAATACGCCAGTGGATGTCATTTATCCCAATTTAACCTTAAACGACTTGGAAGATCTGGTGCGTCAGGGAAAAATCGGCTCCTTTCTTCATGTCACCACGGTGGCCGAGGCCAACCGGCTGCAAGCGCTGGCGGCGCAAAGCCGGCTGAAAATTCCGTTGCTCTTCG
>Ga0208872_1000921_pt1 | contig 19493 bp, 36 predicted proteins | sample CryBogCBH12Aug08_FD_185508 | JGI IMG/M metagenome (GOLD analysis project Ga0208872, IMG submission 185508) | Freshwater microbial communities from Crystal Bog, Wisconsin, USA - CBH12Aug08 (SPAdes) | ecosystem: Environmental > Aquatic > Freshwater > Lake | place: Crystal Bog, Wisconsin, USA...
TGAGCAATGATGCCAATATTGAGAAGTACAAAGGCATGAAAAAGGACAGCGTATTGTCATTTGCTGATGCAATTGAATGTTATCGTGTAATTACAGGGGCGTGTGCGCTCGGTGTAAAAGACTTCATTCAGTCAAAAGGAATCGAAGATAGAAGCTACTTTATTGCTGAGATAATAGAACTCACCAAAGGCAGATACATGTATGAAACATTTGCAAATTTCTTTAAATAATAAAAAAAACAACATGAAAAATCTCCAAATTGCCCTTACAGCTTTTTATTTTCTCTATGGCGCATTCGTTGTGGGCAGAAAATATGACTACACTCAGCGTGTTCGGAAAATACACCTAAGAGTGTTTTCATACATTCTCTGCTTTTTTTTAGCTCCGATTCTTAATCTTTACTTCTCGGCATTGCACAATCCGACCGTAAAAGCTTGGCAATGGATTGATAAAAAGACCATGATAGAAGGTTGGTTTTTGTATTTTACCAGAGGCAGAGATAAGTTCCTGCATGAAAAATCAATATTTTTCGTTGAAAATATCGAAAACTTAATGGCTTTCATAAATGCTCAAAAAGTAAGTCAACCATATTTCAAGGCTTTATTCGTAAATAAACTCGTGTCGTTTTACAAGCAAGAATACCCTATACTTTTTGAGAAGGCTTGCAAAGCAATCGAACAATTAAATCGCAAATAACAATGGCAGAAAACAGCAAGAAGTCGAAACTGATTCCACACAGATACCCAGTGGACATTCTCAAAATGGCAGATGAAATTTGCTTCGAGAAAAGAATAAGCAGAAGCTCATACGTTTTTGGCTTAATAGAGAAGGACTACAAATCATTCAAAAAGAAAAGGAAAGACTAAAAAGGCACTACTTCATCATCCTCCCCAACATTCTTACTCAAAGCATCCGACATCGGTATTAGCTTTTTAACAGGCTCAATTTTAAAGGTTGAGCCTGTTTCTTTTTTAATCTCTACGTAAGGCAAAGACTCCTCCTTTGCATATTCGAGGTTAGTGAACTTAGTGAACTGAGGTTTGAATGCAAGCCTTACAGTGCCTAATGAGCCGTTCCTGTGCTTTGCAATGATAAGCTCCCCAGTGTCTTTGGTCGAATTTCCATCGGCATCGACCATCATGCCATAGTATTCGTGTCGGTAAATGAATATTACTATGTCGGCATCTTGTTCAATAGCCCCTGATTCGCGCAAATCTGCCAATTGGGGCCTTTTCTCCCCTCCCCTCGTCTCAGTAGCTCTACTTAGCTGACTTAGGGCAATTACGGGCACATTAAGCTCTTTTGCGAGACCTTTAAGGCTTCGAGAGATATTGGATATTTCCTGCTCGCGGGAGCTTTCTTTGCCTCTCCCGCTCATTAGCTGGAGATAATCGACTACTATGAGACCTATCCCATGCAACTGCTTTAGCTTTCGTGCTCTGCTTTTTAGTTCGGTTATATTGAGAGCGGGCGTGTCATCAATGTACAGTGGTGAAGAGGTGAGGTTGTCTAGGCTTGCGGTGAGCTTTTGATACTCATGGCGGGCAAGACTTCCATTTGCTATGTGCATACTATTCACTTCGGACTCTATGGACATGAGACGGGTGGTTAGCTGACTTGTGGACATTTCGAGTGAGAAGAAAGCGGTGGGCACGTTGGCATCAATAGCCGCATTTCGGGCAACACAAAGAGATACGGCAGTCTTACCCATAGACGGACGAGCGGCAAGTATTATGAGGTCACTCTTTCTCCATCCACCTGTAAGCCTGTCTAAATCAGTAAAACCACTTGGCACACCTATAACACCTCCCTGACTGGCAGAAGACATCCTTTTCCCTATCTCATCCATTTCAGTCATTACAGCACTGCTCATGCTCTTAACGCTGTTGGACTTGATACTATCGACAACCTTTGAGTAATCGCGTCCTGTCTCATCTATGAGGTCAAATACATCGAGTTCATTCGAGATGGACTTTTGATATGTGCCTACACCAAACTGAGCAAGTTGTCTTTTAAGGAATCCCTCGCGTATCAGTAGGGCGTGTGAGTGTATGTGAGCGGCAGAGCCGACATCATTCATCTTTTTGGTTATGGAGTAATAGCCTCCGAGTAATTCTATTGACCCTCTCTTTTTAGCTTCTTCGCTGACGGTGAGGATGTCTATATCAATATTTTTCGCGTCAAGTATTTTTGCAATCTCGAATAGCTCTCTATTCTCTGGATAGGCGAACATATCGGAGGTAAGTATTTCCTCTACCTCTTCATACGCCTTATCATCTATGAGCAATGCGGATATGACCGCATCCTCCATCTCCTTGTTGGGTTTTATCTTGGTCTCGAATAAGTTTATTTCTTCTGCTACATTGCCTTTTCCCTTTCCCGTCTTTCTATTTTGTTCCATTTCTTTTTTCCTATGACTTTATTAAAATATTTCCATGCCTTAATTCGTTTGCTTGTATCATAAATGCTTTATTTATTATCTATTTTTTTGGTTAATATAAGTCCTCTGAAAACAATTCATCTGTGGAATAATTCAATTCGCCTCCGTTTGCTACATGCAACTTAGCGGCTTCCTCTCTATTCAAAAATCTATTTTCACTGGTCAAAAACCCTTGAACACTTTTGCCCATTTCGTGTTGTTTTTTGCCAAGTAAAGAAGCGCATTGACCGATTATATGATTATGCCTATGACCACACAAAACCGTTCCCGAACTAATGTTTTTTACCTTATAGGGATATTCCATAGGGTAATCCAAATAGTGAATAGCGGCACACAATATTCTTTCGCTCATTTACTCATTTTTTTTGAAAACTCATCTAATATTTTAGCAGATAAAGTCTCCCTATCTGCCTCTTTAGGGCTAAACTTGCCTATCCATGTAAGCTTAGGTGCTGAATGAACTGGCTCTGTGACGTTCACGGTAATAATGTAGTCGTAACCTATTATTTCATTCCCAATTTGGTCTTGGTAGCTACATCTTCCAATCCAACTATGTATTACCGATGGCTCATCTTCGAGCGTTACTTGCAGTGTTAGTGACATGTTTTATTTTTTGATTTTTTTACTTATCAGGAGTGGGCATGGCATTAATTGGAGTGCCTACATCTAAGTGCTTTCTTAGTTGCTCGGTAGCCTCAGTGTGTTTATTCTGCCAATATGTTGCGCTATCCTTCCAACTTTGAGAGTTGGCTTGCTCGGCTCTATATTCTCCATATAGCTTTGCATAAGCTAAATCCTTTTCTGCATAAGCTATGTCAATTTTAGTAGCCGCTTCTTCAAACTTAGATATGTGCTCATCTCTTTTAGCCAATTCAGCCTCGCAGATTGCCAATTGCTCGGATGTATTACCCAATCTTAATGTCAAAATCTCTGCGTCCAACTTGAGTATTCTATTCTCGGTCTGTAATATATTTACAACTTTATCGTAGCCCTCCCATGTGGCATTGACCTTTTTTTCAATTTCACCCAAATATTTTTTGTGTTCCTCCATGTGCCTCTTATATTTTTCTTGGAGACCTACATAAGCCATAAGCTCTTTGGCTAAACTTTTGTTTGCTTGTTCTTTTATTAGCCGATTGCGTTCTGATTCATTCAAATGTCGCCTGAGCATTACTATTGTTGGTGTTGAATAAAAATGGAGAACGGTTAAGAATAATGCTATTCCTATCAATAGGATGGTGTCATCAATTTTCATTGCTTTGTTTTATTTCGATTTTAAGAATTTGTGCTACTTGCTGGAGTTGGTCGAGTGTGAATCTTATATAGGTATAATTAAATGACTTTCGTATTTCATTATACAACTTCTCCCTCTCGACTTTATCGTGATAATCTTGCTCTTTGAGCCATACATAAAAAGGATAGTTAGAATCCTCTACCGACTTTGCAAGTTCGATTGAAAACTTAATCTCTCTACCCGAATTTACTGTTTTAGTATGGAAATACTTTTTACCAATAGACATTATCTTTGCCTCTTCAATGGGTCTACCTCTAAAGCCACCAGTCACCCATACGCTCTGACCAACTTCTAATTTATCTTTCATTGCTTTGTTTTATTTGAAAACAAACATAGCAAATTTGAAAATGATAAATAGAATAATTTAGATAATTTAACTACTATTTTTTTACACGTATTCCGAATGAGACACAGCCATCCATAGCCTTCATGTCTAATTGCATAGAGTTTACTTGGCAGAACTCATCGACCGCCTGCTTAACTCCAAAGAAGTGTATGTTAGAGGTTTTCTCTAAGTTAAATTCGTAGTCGTGACCCATGATAAGGCCATTGGGCTTTACTTTTTGATAAGCAAGCATCAAATCGTGCTTAACACCCTCATATGAGTGGTCGGCATCAATATATACCATGTCGAAATAGTTGTCTGGATAATTGAGCAATGCAGATGTAAAGTCTCTTTTAACTATTATGGCTTCATTGCCCATGAATTTTTGCAGACAAACAGCATACAGCTCATCGCCATGAACATACTCTAATTCATTACCATCGGCATTTCCGCTTTGAACGGGATAGGATGGGAATAGGTCAATCAATACCAATTCTGAGGGCTGGCATATCTGATATATTTCCTCAGCGAATACTCCTTTATACGTGCCCAGCTCGGCTATTTTAGCATGTAAAGGCACTTCTACGAGCATACTTCTTCTATCGTTGTATATTTTCATGACTTATATTTATTTGTGTTGGAAATAACATTCTTGGTTGTACAAATCCCAATCCCAAAATTTAGTATTTAAGGGTTTGCCATGTACTATTTCAGCATTAAAGGTATCGAGATGCAATACCTCATTGAAAGCAATCATGTCTACGGTATCAGTCTTGCAGTTGTATTGCAGTAGTTTATCTACTACCTTATCCAAAGTCGGCATAACGGTCTTTACATAGCCTCCAAATATACCGCAGTTGAACAGCCGTAAGCCCCTCATGCGAAGATAGTTCTGCGAGCATTCATAGTTGCCTATCAATTCTACTCGGCTTCTTATCCACTCAATGCCTACTACATTGTTTTCGTCTCCCACATATACCTTACCTTCTTCGATAAAATAAAAAGGGTTTTTTAGTATTGTGCAATCACCTATGTCGGTTATAAAAAAACGCTCTATTGAGGGGTTATTCTTAATGTAGTCACGAAGAATAATCCACCTTGAATCCATCTGATTTAATGGTTTAGCGTCAGTAAGCACAAATGATATGTTTTAGGCGACTCATAAGTGCTGATAAGGTAACTATTAGGCTCATCAATAAACACAACTGCCTTTAAGCCATTTCGACATACAGACTCATGCCATGAGTGCATGTACTGTATTGTGTCTATTTTGGTGTCGTACTTAAAAAATGGGTACTTGTAATCGGTTAAAAGGAATCCAAAAATTATATTGTTCATGCTAAGTTCGTTACTGTATCGAGTGTGCCGTTCTTGCCAAGCAGTTTAAGCACATAGTTCTTGCTTTCAGTAGGCTGGTATGAAATCATGCTATTTATATCCCCTACAAGCCCGCGACCAGCTCCATCGGAGAAATATCCCTTATTATAGCGAATGACCACTTTGTCGAATCTCACAGAGCTTCCTTCGGTGTGCTCATCAATGAGCAAGCCCAAGTATATAGCACCTATGAGGATATTGGTCAGCGGGTCTAAAAGGTCTTGCTTATTCACGAAAGTAGAGAGATACTGTCCATTGTAGGATATGACATCACCGAGATAGCGCATCTTCAATATGCCATTGGTAAAACGAGTGCCGAGCTTCTGAGTGAGTATTTGCTTTTCACCGTCACTGAAACGCCCCTTTCTGTTTTCCATGACAAGAATATCACTTGCCGATGTAGGTATTAATTGCATCAGCCCGACCGCTCCAGCAGAACTAACTGCATTGGGGTTTCCTGAGCTTTCGATAAATATGAAAGAGGTAATTACGACTTTGGGTACATTTGTAAGACTAGCAACGGTATCTATTTGGCTACCATACTTGGCATAAATATCATCCATCTTGCTCTTTATGGCAGAGCGTTGACTGTCTGTATAAAATCCCTGAGATGTTACAGGTACGGGTACGTTAAGTTCAGCCATTGGTGATAATATTTATGATTCTTTCAAATTTTGCTTCTGGAGTAGCATCTTGCACCTCGCCATCATCAGTAGTGGTTAAGCCCTTGTAAATTACAAAGCCTCCTATACCGACAAGACCGAGTAGAACTACAATGCCTACAAATCTTCTCATTTTTGTGTATTATACCCCAAAAATAAGCAATTTTTATATTTTAAACAGATGTTTGTGAAGCATCATAAAAAAGTGCATTGTGGCACTGCCTACCAATAGCAGAGCATAGTTGTGTGGTTGCTTGCCTGTCAGCCCGTAGTAGACCAGCGTAATGCCGATAAGGTAAAATAGCACCATGAATGAGGTAGTGATTACAGTATGGAGTATCACTGAGGTTTCGATTAACTTTCTAAGGCTTACCATTGCTTTGTTTTTTATTGATTAATAAGACACTCTGGACAGCACAATGTTTCCGTATTTGAAATGAACATATCCTCTACTTCCGCTACGATTCCGCAGAAAGAACAGATAGCGGTGGTTACTTCTTTTTTTTCGGGGAATGGCTTTGTTTCTTCTGAATCATCATTGCCAACGGCTATGTGATTCTCTATCTTTGGTAGCTTTGACATGGTTACTTGTTTATCGGGTATTTCTTTTTGAGAGATTTAATGCCAGACTTGGCTTTTGCAACTAAGCCCTTCATATCGCCATATTCTTTTACAGCATCTTTTAACTTTTTTAGTGGTATCTTCTTTGAATTAAGCTTTAGTATAAACAAGCCAGAGGCATAGTGAGTAAGCACATAAGACCCTTCTGTAAAAGCCAATCTATTGTTATGCAGAACAAACCTCTCTCCATCCAGCTCAACCGAGTCAATAATTAAGGTTCTTTCTTTTATTACACTTGTTGTGTCATGCCAATTACCACATAAAGAGAAGAAATATTCTTCTTTTTTTGGTACAGATGGACTTGCATCTACCTTTTGTTCTTGTGCTGGGGTTACATCTACCTCCGCAATTGCTTTTTCTGTCTTGTTACTCATTTGAAGTTTATTTTTTGATATTTACTAATCTGACTTTTGAGTTGCGCGATTTTAGCTTTTCTCATCCTCTCTGCCTGAGCCAATGCTGATTCTTTATCTTTATGCCAATGTCTTGGAGGTATAGCATATCCCTCATACAAAAGATGCCCCAACTCTATGTGTGCCTTAATAACGGGCGTGTATTCAACGATACCTTGATTGGTAAGAGCGAACTTAGTTATGTAGTATGTCATTTGTATTGAATTATGCCTGAGATATGATAAACAATGTAGCCGTATATGCAAATCTTAAATGCTTTTTCTACAAAAGTAAAAACTAAATACTCTTTAGCTCTCATTGTTCTATGAGCCATTACATCTGCAAAAACTAATAAAGCCAGTAACAAAATCAAACGTACAAATATTGTATTCAAGCCAACAATAAAGAAATAAAAATCAGATACTACATTTGAAAACAATGTTGCATATACAAGATTATCGATAAAAATTTGCTTTATTTTCTTATTAGGATTCTGAGGCAAAGGTATCTCCTGTATTAATTCATCCACTTTTGTATTAGTGATTTGTATTCTTTTTCTCAAGCTTTCTACCTCTCCATTCCAATTGAGCATGTAGATAAGCATGTTTTTTACATTTTCTATTAAATTACCGATTGCGATACCCGCAAAAATTAAAAGTGTTAGCATTAGCCTTGTTTTATTAGGTCTTTGATAAATTGAATCCAGTTTCTGATTGGTCGTTTATGCAGTTCTACTTGCTTAGGGTCGAGTTTCATGAATCCCTCCTTGCCCTTTCCATGCTTCCACACCAATTGCCCCTCAGCGTCTATATCATCTACTTTAGCAGTTAAACCAATATGGTGATAAGGGCAGGTTTCCTTTGGCATATCGACAAATTGATGTCTCAAAACCCAATACACCTTCACTGTATCACCGATATAGAACTTATTTACTCTCATGTTTTTATTTTTTCTTTAGCGAGCAACTCATACATTGCGTAATATACTGCTAAGATAGCGTCTTTTGATAAATTAAGCCTACAAGCCGCTAGGCTTGTGCCCCATTTCTTTTCATTCTTTATCCTCACTGGCGAGAAGTCCCTAAATGTTTCTCCGCCTTTTAAAGTTCTTTTGGTCTCTACTACAAAGCCACCATCGGCATCTTGGAATAAAGATACCTTTCTACCCTCCGTCAAATACAACTCGTAGCCATTATCGTACTCTCTTACACGCCTGAGCGAAGGTATTACGGGCTTAGGCTTTTTTACTTCTGCTTCGAGCTTTATTTCATCAATAGGCTTCAAATGCCTTTGCCTTTGTTTCGGCTTAGGCTTTGAGTCTAAAGATAAGTAGGGCTTTTGTTGCTTTGCATTTCCGCCTTTTGGCTCTACTACTGCACCTTTTGTTTTAGAGCGACTATTTATTTTCTTCGATGCTTCTTTTTTCAACTTCGAGCTTTTTAACTTTGGCTAATATATTTTCATACTTCAAGCAATAAGCCATATCTACCTTGAATCTCATGAGGTCTTCATGTGTTGACAGTAGCTTGTAGCCCGTTGTTCTCTCTCTTTTCAGATAGCTCATCGCTTCTGCAATGCTATACCCTAAATAATTGACTGCAATAGACACGAAAGTCCTTTTACCGTTGGTGCGCTGGTAGTTTTGTTGCTTATCATAAAGCACCATGTGGTCTACATTGTATTCGTAGGCTACAAAGAGTATCAATTCGAGCAGAGAGACATTTTTATCTCTCACATCCGATACGCTTTCAAGAATTTTCTCTATTGACTCAATATCCCTTGTGATTAAAGACTTTATTTTAAGCAATTCTCCATGTGTTTCAACAAGCCTAGCTTTGGCATTTTTGATTTCATTTTCTACACGAGTAAGGGCTGACTTTTTTGCCATGTCTGTTTGGTTGAGGAAGCAAATAAAATACATAATTCACAAAATTCAAAGTTAGGTTGTTGCTTTTTGTGATTTATTTTATTTTTTTGTTTTTAGCATATTATTCTATTTTTGCCAAGCAAAATAAAAGACATGCCAGAAAAGAAAGTCGCAACTAAGAAGACCCCTAAGATGTCGCCCGCTAAGAAAGTGAAAGCGAAAAGGTTTAAGAAAAAAGCCCCTGCGATGTCTCCAGCTAAGGGCGAAAAGGCTGTGCTATTGGCTAAGATAAAATCTCTGAATGCTGAAATTTCGAGAAAGCAAAGAGCCGAGCTTTATGAGCCTATCTCTGACTTCGTTACCCGTCCTATATTCAATCAGATACTTCGGGGATGGTATGTATCGGATAATAACATCGTTTTGGCTATCACGCTCAGAAATGCTTTAAAGATTATGGCTAGAGATAACAAAAGGTCTCTAAAGTCACTTACCTAGCTTTGCTTCGCTTTGTATATAAATAAAGCCCCAGCATTTATGTTGGGGCTTTTTGCTTAAAGGCTTAACCATTACGCTTGCCTATTCGTTGTTGCGAGCGGTAGAAGGCAGAAAAATCACGCTCTTTGGCATATCCTTTACGTCTGCCTAACAAAGCAGTTACTTTTTAACTCCGAAAATATCTCTGAGCACCTTTATGACCGAATCAAATTTTGACATATTGATGTTGAATGTGTTTTCAAAAGCCCGTATAGCTGACTTGTAGGAAGATAGAGACTCATCTAAGGCATCAGCGGTGTACTGCCAAAAGCCAAATAGCTGTTTAGGTGTGTTGAATCCGTAGAATTTCAGTACCTCCATTTGAGTTTTAGTTACATTCTCATCATTCCAGTTCTGACCAACACAGATAAAGCCCGCATCTTTACCCGCGAGCAAGTTACTCTCACCGAGCGCACTCCATCTATTTTCGAGCCAATCGAGCCTTTCTATGAGTTTTTGATAGTAGGCGTTTGTCTGCCCCCACCTTACTGAAGCAAAGAATACGACCGCATCGGCTTTGAGTATCTCATTGGCTACTATGTAGAGCTGGTCATCGGGATTGTTGTAGGAAGCCCAGCAACGTATATGCCCTGTTGGGTTTTTAGTCTTATCCGTCAACATGGCTTCTTTTACGCCACAATTATTGCCTCCCTTAGAACTTACATTACCTTCGCATGGATAGATGTTCAATAGGGGGATTTCTATGATTTTAACCCTCTCCTCTCCGAGAGCTTTGCCGAGTTGGTAAGCCAGTGCCGTTGACTTTGGCTGGTCATTATGTTGTGACCATCTATTTGAGGTGGTAATGAACAGAATTTTCTTCTTACCACTTAGGTAAGAGTATGTCGCCTTGAGGTTTATTTTATTTATCATAGCTCTCCTATTGTTGTTTCGCCATCAATAACTACGTCTCCCACCTTTACGGTGGCTGTTATATCCTGTGGAAGTATCACCGTGACCTGACTGCCCATTTTTATAACACCTATCTCCGCCCCTTGTTGCACATTCTGCCCCTCCGATACAAATGATTCAATCTTACGGGCTATAAAGCCTGCTATCTGCACTACCTTGTACTTAATACCCATATCGGTTTGAAATAGGTAAGAGCAATGCTCATTCTCATATCTGATAAGTCCTGAGCTATCTTTGGTTATGGCATTTTTGAAGTCGCCCTTTGTGTATTGAAGCTTTATGAGTGTTGCAGTTAATGGGCATCTTTGAATATGCACGTTGTCCAGATTCATGTGGATGGATATGATAGTGCCTTTTGTATCGACATCTCCCGCGAATAGCTTAATAGCCCCCGCTATCTTATCTTCGTTCTCGTACTTGTTCTCGAAAATATCACCTTCGGAATTGTCAAACTGCCTTACCGCGACCACAGTTCCATTAGCAGGGCTTACAAACAATAATTTACTATGCGGAATTTGACGCATAGGGTCTCTCAGGAAGCGTTTTTTGTACCAAACGTATATTCCTGTGACACTGGCTATCGCCAAAAGCCCGTAAAGCCAATTTTTGTGCTTATTTTCCAATGTGAACTATTTGACTTAATACGAAACCAACTACTATACCTCCTACCAATCCGAGACTTGTACCCAATCCCGTACCCAATTTAGACATTACTTTGAAATGGTGAGTCGAGCGAGCCTGCTTATTAAGCTCATCTTGCAAGTTGTCCATTTGGTCTTTTTGGTTTTGGGATGCGGCTTTGAGCGTCTTTATCTCATCCCCCTCTTTCTTATCCAACTGAGCATAGAGTGCGATTGTTGCGCTGTCGGTTTGAGACTTATTTTTGTATTGAGCTATAATAGCTGAATCGAGGATTGCATTTGAGTTGCAGTCTTCGAGTTGCCAAATCTTTTCGAGGATTTTTGCTTTTTGCTTGAGTGTAAATACAGTAAATGTATCTCTGCCAAAGTCCACTGCACCCGTTACGGTCTTTGGGAATTTATTTGAGCTTGTCTGACAGTATAGCGTTTTGCTCATCATCAGACATACTACCAATAGAAGTGTACTTTTTCGCATCGTTTACTTTTTTATCGTGTTGAGCCTTAGAGAGACTATCAATAGAGTTTTGTTGCTTTACCGAGTAATGAATTATCGAATCCACTGACTCTTTCAAATCCTTTATTTCTTCTTCATCTGCATTGACCACACGCATGAGTGAATCATACTGAGTTTTAAGCACATAGTCTTTCTTAATGTTGGACTTTGTGCTGGTTGCTAAATGATAGGTTAATCCAAAGGTAGCTAAAATTGTAAAAATCCAAAGGATGCCGATTATTTTCTCTGTTTTTTTCATGATTATTTTTTAGCTGGTAAAGCCTGCACCTCATCTACTAGGGCTGTAAGTAGAGCAGGGTCGAGGAAGCTTGTTAGTACCGTAAATGAAGAGCCTGCATTTGCTGTTTTGTAAATAGCATTTCCGCCTTCATCTATTGTAATAGTAAAGAAGTTTTCCTGAGCCACGTTTATGGGTCTCTTAGATTTTACGTCATCTATAACAGCCTGCAATTTAGTCAGTGAGGTATTCTGTTTGCTTGCTCTTTTGGTGGGAGTGTTTGCTATTGTCAAATCCCATGATGTGATTATTATTTTGAATGCCATTGTGCTTATTTTATGCGGTTATCTGTATTGGGAAAGTAAATGCTCCAGAACTAAGAAGAGCTAAGTAATGCTGTCCGAATCCTTCATCGTACATAGATTTGGTCGGTGTAGTCGTTTGCATATCAGCACTTGGATTGATTGTAAATGAAATTACCTCATCTATAAAGTTGTGGGATTGTATCTCTGCTGTTATATCGCAGTTTTGAAGACTACCTACGATGTCAACACAAGGTGAACCACTATTGTTGAAGAATTTGTTTCCTGTGCTGTTTGTAATGTCGGTAAGGGTGTTGTTTGCTATGATATTATATTGGTTGTTTGCAATATTGCCACCCATATTATTACTATCTATTAAATTGCAATTGTTTTGGTCAATACCTCCATCTACTGTATTTCCAGTAATTGAATTTCCAACATTAGAGGAAATGCTGCCATCGCTCACTATATTATTAAAAATGTATGTACAAGCATTGTAAAATATTCTACCTTTGCTTTCATCAGCTCCATATGAAATAGTATTTCCAGTCATTTGGTAAAATGTATTTCCTTCAATTACATTTAAGCAAGTATTGTTTTGTAAAAACGCTCCTACATTTCCCTTTATTCCAGTTGAGGTATTAGTAGATAATATTACCACATAATTGTTATAAATACCATCTTTTCCAGCATTGCTATCAATTTGTTGACCTACGTTTGATACGATTTCCCCTGAAACAGTATTATTGGTTATTCTTTGCACGTAGTTTTGATATATTTGGTCGCCATTGCTATTCGAGTCAATAAAGTCACCTACGTTTTGACTGATTGCTCCATTATTGGTATTACTTGTTATATCGTACACAAAATTCCTTCCTATTTCACCATTGTTTGAATTTGAATCAATTATATTTCCATAATTAGAATAGATTAATGAAGTATTTGAGTTGTTGCTTATTTGATAAACATAATTTGAATCAATGTCACCATTGTTTGAATTGTTTTGTATAGTTCCACAGACATTAGCCGAAATATTTTCTACGTTAGAGTTATTTTCACTCAGAAAATCAACGGTATTGTTTATAATATTTCCACTGTTAGTATTGAAGTTTATGTTATTGGCAATATTGTTTGAGATATTCCCAGAATTGGTGTTTTGTTTTATGCTATTAGATATGTTCCCGCTTAATTGAGCACAAGTGTTGTCCACCATTATATCAGCAATATTGCCTACAATTTCAGAGCAAAGATTATTTCCTATAAATGCAAATCCTTGATTGTTATTTATTAGACAAGAATAACCACTATTACTATTACTAATTAGTATAGAGCCAGAATTATTTTGTAATTGGTTTATCTGATTATTGTAGGCATTGGAAACATAGTTTTCTGTAATAGCCCCTACCGATGTGTCATTTATATTGTTACCAACAAAACCCCCAATATTATTAAGCTGAAATGCACCTTGACCTAAATTAACAAAATTTTGTTCAGATTGGTTGATTGTGTTGTTTGCGTTTGTATCGCAAATTATAGTGTCATAAGCTATGTTATTATAATTAGACTCCCCTAATACACCAGCTCCATCTGTATATTCTGAATAAGTAGAGCCATATGCAAGATTTACTTGCAAACCTATACATCCGCCTCCTGCATTAACCACAAAATTATCGAGCCAATATGGTGAGCCATTCAAAGATTGATTTGCCGCCAATGGGCTTTTTATATATACTTTCTGTAAAGCTCCAGTGTTCCAAAAGCAACCTATCTCAATATGGGCTACTCTTGCTCCGCCTGATGGTGGTTGTATATTCCAAAATTGACCGCTCCCTAAAGATGTCTCCCATCTCCAAAATACTACATTCCTCCAATCATAATCCCTAGCAACTTGATTCAAAGTGTCTTCTCTGTAAATGATACACCCTGTGCCTTGACTTGCGGCATATTCGTAATGACCATTCGGCATATTTACTGAATACTGAATTACGTCATTAGGATAGGTAAGAGAGACGGCAGTGCCCGACAGAGTATTGATAGAAGTTGCCTGCACCAATAGTGGCTCTGTTGAACCTATATGCACTTGCTCACCACCAATGCCTCCAGAGCCCGTACCGCTATACTGAATGTAAGTAGCGGATGCGAAGTCGTTTATCAGATAAAAAGCCCCTGCTATCAGATTGTTACCAGAAATTAGACCCACAAGAGCCGAGTACGTAACTGAGTAGTAAAATGGAGGTGTACCTCCGCCACCGCCACTACCGCTTGTAGTATCTACCCATATACCCCCCGTTAAAATGTAAGTTGCATCAAATATCAGAAATGACTTATTCCCTGTGATAGATTTGGAAGCAACCGTATTGCCTCCATTTTCGGATATTATATCAGAGCCAGCAACATTCATCACCAAAGTAGTCGTACTATCACCTACTATACCGATAATCGTTCCTGAGCCATTTATTGTATTGATTCGAGGAAGATTAACCTCGACTGTGCCTCCGCCTTTTGCTACAACAAGCACATAGGGGAAATTGACCAAGTTAGAAAACTGCTCTGGTTGAAATGTATATGGCGACTGAGCCGATGTTAAATTTATTAATAACATGATTATAGTTGTTTTATTGAATAAGTGCCGATTATACGAAGGTCGTTGCTACCTTGCGTTACTCCTGCATTGGTAGGGCTACCAATAAATATTGCCCCAGTAGTTCCTGAGCCTGTTGATGCTAAAGTGCTGTAAACATTATCAGGATTCAAACTGTAACTCCAAAAGTTAGGATTGTTTACAAAGAAGTTAAAACCTGAGACCTTCGGGGTTTCAAATAATGGCACACCTACTTCGACACTATAAACTTGTAATTGAGGTGCAGTTCCATCTCTCGGAGTAGCGAAGCTACCTACATTCCTAAATTGACAGCTATAAAGCTGTATTAGCTGATTTGCGCTTGCTGGGGCTGGAATCAAGACTAACTGTGTGGTTGTCTGATTAAGAAGACTATTAACCGTTGCCGCTGGTATGGTGACATCAAACGAAAGTAACTGTACACTTCCTGAGCCCGACCCTGCACTATTGTTAAGCCACAATTTGCTTGAGCCTAAATTTATCGACTGTAAGTTAGCATATGTATTACTGCCCGTTATGCTTATCGAAGAGGTTACTGTACCCGCAGAAGTTATAGAGTCTGCTTCATTTGCATTTATGGTTACGGTTGAACTATCACTGCATAGCACATATATATTACCATTGCCGATGAGGGTAGAAATGTTTGGGAGATTCAACACAAGTGTGCCACCACCAGAAGCCTTAACAGCTAAAAATGGAAAATTCACCAACTCGCTCACATCCTGAGCGGTAATTGTCTTTGGTGAATTCGCGGGTGTTAATTCTATAAACATTTGATAAGTATTAGTACCTCAAATTTAATGATAAATATTAACTTATGCCTAAGTATATCCGCAATGTATCACTTGAAGATTTGAATATTACAAATCCAGCTCTTTCACTAAGTCTACATAGCGAACAAACTGATTGTTTTTATATAGTGCGATGTATGGGGTTGCATCTTCATCTGACGTAGCAATAATCATTACGCTTACATCTTTTGGCTCACACCCTAGCTCCTGTATAAAGCCATTCAGTATGAATGTAAGAAAGTAGTCAACTTGAGCCGCTATGTTCATGAAGTCTATTTTGATTTCGAGAACATCGGTTTGCAAATCCAGCTTCTTATTGAATGCGCCATTGACAAATAAGTTAAAGTCTACCTTGCCCGACTCATTAGGTGCGAGCATGAAGCATACCTGCCTATATGTCGTATTGAACTCTTTAGAGTAGTGTTTTACTCTTTTGCTTACGGTATCGTAGAACTTTTCGATATTATCCTTCATTTTCTCTTGTTTTGTTTCGGCAAATATACAAATTATTAACCTACTAATTCACCGATAGTATTCACAACTTGGAAAGGAAAGTCTGTAAAAGTTATTCCATCAATGTCACCACTGATAAGCCCTATCATTTTTATTTTGATAGACTTGTAGTCGAGGGTTTTCAATAACTCAGGTATGTTTAATCCGTTTATGAGGTCAGCAGGATTGATGTATATGCTGAACTCTACCTGAGAGGTAGACTTAGGGTTAATTGTCTGCTCGCTCTTTTGTATGACCTTATTGATATACTTATCATTGACATATATATCCATGTTTATCGAATCGACATGAATGGTCAAGTCAGACTTGTTATCAATAGATAAAGCGAGCTTAACGCCTATCTCACTACCCTGCATCGGCAACATAGACCCTCCAGAGAGCCTAACCGACATTTGCTTGGCTAAGTCCACTTGCTTTTTAACGGCATAGATTAAACCTCCGACCATTAAGGTCAGCAAGCCCACTACGCTGTAAATGAGTCCTTTCTTTTGTTGCGGTGTCATTGTGTGATTATTTTGCTGATGAGCCTCCTGCTGGTGCGCCCGATGGCTTGAGCAAGAAGAATGCGAGACCAACTACAACGAGTAAGCCTACCCCTGCGCCAACATAGAGCATGGTATTGCTTCCCGACTGCGGTGCTTCTGCGCCCATTGCGCCACCTGCGGTTGCGTCTGTTGGGGCTAATGCGTCTTTTGTTGTATCGGCTGTAAGCTTTGAAATGTTTTCGTCGGACTCTTTATCTATTTGCCCTTTTTTTGTCCAGCCAGCATCTTTGCAAGCTTGTCTTACATCGCCACAGCTCCACTCTTCATTGTCTTCGGCTTCGGCCCTTAGGCATCTTTCAAAGCTAAGGGCGCGACTTGTTCTACCACACCAATGCTTTTTACTTTCAGATTTTTTTGGGTGAGACCCAGAATCATTACTCCATAACATATTCATGACTTTTTATTTTTTTATTGATTGAATGCTCTACCCTCTATGTGACTTGCTCTGCTTGGTATTCCTAAGCCGAGTGAATCGGTGGGCTTGTGATGTTTTTTGTGTTTCTTTTTATGTAAATGTCCTATGTCATTAGAAAAATCGGTATTAGCCCCGTTCAACTCAGCCACATTCTTACCAATCTGAATGAACACATTGGGATAAGCAAGACTTATCAAGTGGTATAGCACTTTGCTATCTTTAGTGATAAAGAAGTCCATATCCACTTTGGCTATTCGTCCTGCGCTTATTGTAACCTTTGAGTGAAGTGTTCCTTCATGGGTTACTGAAAATGCAGGAGTGTCCATGAGGACTTTGTACTCCTTATGATTTACAGTCGGCTTTTCCGAATTGTCTAATACTTTTTGCATAAATGGCTATTATTGTGGAAAGTATTTAGCATTAAGAGCCTGTACTGCTGTTGACCATTTAGGGTCAGCGAGAGACACCCATGCAGTTGGAGCAGACTTCTTTGCTGTCCACCAAATAGAATTATCTCTTCTTTGGTAGTTGTAAGCGTTATCGAAATCAGTAAACACTCTCGACCATTCAGATGGCACTTCACCCTCCTTGCCATAGTTAGCTATGTCATAAGCGGCTTGCGTAGGCGTGTCACCCATGCTGTTTGTTACTGGCACTGGAGATGTCGGCTCTTTTGTGGTCTCTATTTTTGTCTCTACTGTCTTGGTAGATGGCAAACCAAATGCTTTGTTCACTTTTGATTGACGAGTCATGAAGTACACTGCTGTACCTATTCCTGCTACCGCTAAAACACCGATTCCGATGTATATTTTTGTATTTTTTTCCATTTTTTATGTTATTAACTTGGTAGTTTAGTTTAGAAACCCAAATCCTGAATTTGCTCTGGTAATATAAAGTCAGTGTTTTTTACTCCCGCTAAAATATCATCATAATGTTTTTTCTGCAATGTCAATGTTCTGTAATCAGAGACGGCAGTAAAACAATACTTGAAAGCCAAGCTACAAATAGCCTTAGCCGTTTCTTCACCGAATGCCCCATCCGTTACTAACTTAGCTCCAAACTTATCATTTAAAGCCTTTTGAACATCCCACACAAGCTTGTTCTTGCTTCCGAGTTTTAAGGGAAATGACCCTGCCGACAAGTGGTCGCCATAGTTTATTATATCGTATTGCACCTGAGCTGGTGTGTCACCAGTTGTAGATACTGTATCAGAAATAATACTTCCAGACTGTGATTGTGACGAAGATTGGCTACCCCCTCTTTGTGACTGAGTGTCCCCGTCTATTGTCTTTACGGTTGGCTTTTTGGTGATAAAGTAAATACCAACGCCAATGCCTACCGTTATTGCAAGACCCCCAAGTGTATATATTAATACAGACTTCCCTTCCATCTTATCTTAATTTTGATATATAATTCAATACATATTTTTGCAAATTATCACTGCTCATATTATCTTGTAGATAAGATAGCATATCCGTTTGACTATATTCATTATAGAATCGGTCGGCAATTTGTGATGCTTGACACTTATCGGCGATATTTTTAAATACGCTTTCGATAGCAGTGTAATCATTGGTAAACGTGCCTATTGCTCCATGAATCTTATCTGCCGCATTCTTTGCATCAGTGCCCTCCATTATTGTGCATCCTGCTGACTTGTAATAATCCTTATCCATAGCAGAGCCTTTAGCTGTTGCATTGGTGTAAGCATCCGAGTCTTCCCTTATGACATCCATGAGATAGTCAAAGTTTGCCTGTCTTTGCTTTTGGTTGTAGATGATAGGTGCGGCTATGCCGAAGCCCGTAGCTACCAAAGCCCCGACTCCTAAAAGAATATATCCTGTACTTGCCTTTTTCATGTTACACTAATGCTTTTGCCGCTGTACCTGCCACCTTGCCTGCATCCTCAGGACTAAGAGTAATAACCCTTATTACTAAGCCTCCGACAAGTATAACAGCAAGTCCTATTGCTGAATAAAAAATTATCTTAGTTCCCGACCCCATAGTTTCAAAGAAGCCTCCAATGTAACTAACGGTAGACGCACCTGCTTTCTCAACGCTTTGAATAAAGGTCTTAGATAGTGTAAGTCCTGTGCCTTTCTCTACTTCGAGCACATCTGCCGAGCCGTTCTGCCCTCTCTTAGCCCATCTTGCGATAAATGCTACGTTAGCAGAATCAGCTCCATACACTTTTTTAAGTGCATTGTAGAACTGAATCCACTCATCCGAAGAGGATTTCTCGTTTGGCAATATGTCTATGGGATTGATTTTCATGACTAAGTTTTTATCTTCTTCTTACTCCTCCTAATACTGTTCTCGTAGGGTGTACAATTGGTGGTGTAGGGGTGTTAGTAGTTCTAGAGCCACCAGTCATCCCTAATATACCAGCCAAGTTACCACCTACATTTCCTAAGCCTGCACCTTGACCTCTTGTTGCGGTTGGTGTTGTAGTTGTTGTACCCGAAGCCGCAGGACTGCCCGCCACGCCAACTAATGTTGGTGAAGCTTGTAC
>Ga0208872_1000923_pt1 | contig 19477 bp, 17 predicted proteins | sample CryBogCBH12Aug08_FD_185508 | JGI IMG/M metagenome (GOLD analysis project Ga0208872, IMG submission 185508) | Freshwater microbial communities from Crystal Bog, Wisconsin, USA - CBH12Aug08 (SPAdes) | ecosystem: Environmental > Aquatic > Freshwater > Lake | place: Crystal Bog, Wisconsin, USA...
CGGGTCGGCCAGACCAATGTCTTCCCAAGCCATACGAATAATGCGCCGCGAAAGGTATTTTGCGTCTGCGCCACCGTCCAGCATCCGGGTCAGCCAATAGAGAGCAGCGTCCGGATGCGACCCACGCACCGACTTATGCAACGCCGATATCTGGTCGTAAAAGTGATCGCCCCCTTTGTCAAATCGGCGGCTATTCAGCACCAGCGCATGCTGGATAAATTCGGCATCTACTTGCTGCAAACCTGCCGCTGCTGCTGCAGTGCTACATTGCTCCAGCAAATTGAGCATGCGCCGGGCATCGCCATCTGCATAGCCGATCAGCGTCTGGCGGGCCGAATCATCAAACTGCAAATGGGCCAGCGCAGTGGTCTGGGCGCGTTGCATCAGTTGCAGCAATTCGCTGTCGGTGAACGGCAGTAACACATAAACCTGGGCTCTCGACAGCAAAGCCGAATTCACCTCGAACGACGGGTTTTCAGTGGTTGCGCCTATAAACGTGACCAGCCCCGATTCGGCATACGGAAGCAACGCGTCCTGTTGCGACTTATTAAAGCGGTGAATCTCGTCCACAAACAATATGGTTTGCCGCCCTCTCGCCAGATTTTGCTGCGCCTGCTCCATAGCGGCGCGAATATCTTTGACGCCCGAAAAAACCGCAGACAGCGCGATAAATTCCGAATCGAAGGCCCCGGCTGTGAGACGTGCCAGGGTGGTCTTTCCAACCCCGGGCGGGCCCCACAAAATCATGGAATGCGCTTTCCCCGACTGAAACGCCAGCCGCAGCGGACGCCCCTCACCCAGCAGGTGCTTTTGCCCGATGACGTCGTCGAGCACCTGCGGCCGCAGCAACTCCGCAAGCGGTGCATGCTGTGGCCCGGATGGCGCAAACAGGTCGGTCATACATGCCGCTATTGCCGTATAACGTCGGCACCGGCCGGTGGCTTAAACTGAAATAGCGACGCATCGATAGGGCCGTTTTCCTGCAATGCGCCAAAGCTCATCACCGACCGCTGCCCGAAGCTATCCAGAATATCCAGCACCGCCAGCGCCTGCTTGCGAAAACCCAGACGAATACTGCGAAGGCTGCTGTCTTTATTCTTGGGTGTTGCCGTAACCCATTCCAGCCCCTCACTGTCAGGCGCTGCCGCTAGCGCAAAGTCAGCCTGAAGCGCCTTGATATCCGGCGCCGCGGATATCAGCGCGGCGGGTGTTGTTGCCAGCACCGCGGCCTGCTTGCGTGCCGTTACCTGATTAAGGTCGGCGTCATACAGCCAGAGCGTCTGGCCGTCCGCAACAATGGTTTGCGCCAGCGGCTTTTTATACACAAAGCGAAACCGGTCGGGCCGCACAAAATCAAACGTACCGATGCTGGTTCGACTGTGCGCCGCTTGCGAGGGTTGCCCTGCCTGCCCTGATTTTGGCAGCGGCGTAACCACCTGGGTAAATTCAGCATGCCCGGAATGCACCGTCCGGACAAAGTTTTCCAGACTCTCCATTCCACCAGCCTGCGCCGAAATAGCCTGATACACAAACAGGCCGACCAATATCTTTTTCATAAGCTGCGCTTCATTAATCGGAATTACGGGCAGGCACCAACAATTCACGTTGACCACTGCCGCTCATAGCACTCACCAGTCCGGCTTTTTCCATCTCTTCGACCAGCCTTGCCGCGCGGTTATAGCCAATCTTCAGATGCCGTTGCACCAGCGAGATACTCGCCTTGCGGTTCTTCAAAACCACTTCCACCGCCTGATCGTACATGGGATCCTGCTCGGCACTGCCGCCCTCGCCCCCCTGCGCGCCGTCATCTCCGTCCACCGTGCCGCCTTCGAGCACGCCCTCAATATAGTCGGGCTCGCCCTGCGACTTCAGATAACTCACCACCCGGTGGACCTCTTCGTCGCTCACAAAAGCGCCGTGCACGCGAATAGGAAGCCCGGTACCGCTGGGCATATAGAGCATGTCGCCCATGCCCAGCAAAGCTTCTGCACCCATCTGGTCCAGAATAGTCCGGCTGTCAATCTTGCTGCTAACCTGAAACGCTATACGGGTAGGAATATTGGCTTTGATAAGCCCGGTAATTACATCCACGCTGGGGCGCTGGGTGGCAAGAATAAGGTGAATACCGGCTGCACGCGCCTTTTGCGCCAACCGGGCTATCAGCTCTTCTATCTTCTTTCCGACCACCATCATCAGGTCGGCCAATTCATCGATCACAACCACAATATGTGGCAAGCGGTCCAGAGGCTCCGGGCTATCCGGCGTCAAGCTGAACGGGTTGGGTATCAATTCGCCACGTGCTTTGGCATCGTCCATCTTCTGGTTATAACCAGCGAGGTTTCGGACGCCCATTTTGCTCATCAGCTTATACCGACGCTCCATTTCAGCCACGCACCAGTTGAGGCCATTGGCGGCCTGGCGCATATCGGTTACTACCGGTGCCAATAAATGCGGAATTCCCTCGTAGACCGACATTTCCAGCATCTTGGGATCAATCATGAGCAGGCGCACATCCCGCGCCTCAGCCTTGTATAACAGGCTGAGAATCATGGCGTTGATACCCACCGATTTACCAGAGCCCGTTGTACCGGCCACCAGCACGTGCGGCATTTTGGCCAGGTCGGCAACAATCGGATTTCCAATAATGTCTTTGCCCAACCCCATGGTGAGCATGGAGCGCGCTTCGTTATAGACCTGCGATCCCAGAATTTCGGCCAACCGGATACTTTGCCGCTTGGCGTTTGGCAATTCCAGCGCCATGTAATTCTTGCCTGGAATGGTTTCCACAACCCGGATGGACACCAGGCTCAGGCTACGCGCCAGATCTTTTGCCAGCCCCACAATTTGCGAACCCTTGACCCCCGTTGCCGGCTCTATTTCATAGCGGGTAATCACCGGGCCGGGCTGCGCCAGCACCACGCGCACTTCGACACCAAAGTCCTTCAGCCGCTTCTCAATCATGCGACTCGTCATTTCCAGGGTCTCGGGCGCCACCGTCTCCTGGCGCTGCATGGCCTCGTCAAGCAAGGCAACCTGTGGCAGCTTGCTGTCTGGCATTTCCATGAACAAAGGCTTCTGGCGCTCCTTTGCAACGCGCTTGCTTTGCGGAACCTCCAGTTGCACAGCGGGCTCAATAATCACCGGCGCCACGTGGTGATGCACCTGCTCTTCCTGACGCTCAACCGTAACGCCCTCTTCGCGTTCTTTTTTGGCCCGCTGCCCCATCTCCAGGTCATGCGCTATTTCCCGCTTCTCGCGCTGCGATTCAAAGAAACCAAACCCCCACGCCCCCAGATGTTCCGCCACCTGCAGCCATGAAAATCCAAATACCAGCGAACAGCCATAAACGCACAAAACAATAGACAGCAGTGCCGACCCCGAAGCACCCAACGCCTTCAGGCTCCACGCGCCCAGAACATAGCCGACCACGCCACCACTGTGGCCACCCGGCAACAGCGCCTCGTAGCGATACATGTGCGTCCACTCCAAAGTGGTGCTTCCGTACAACAAAATAACGATTCCGCACCAAAAACTGAGACGTCGCCAGAAATTTGCGCGCTTTTGCAGCGCTTGTGGAGGCGCCACCAGCACGGCATCTGCGTCACCCCGCAGGCGCTGCGCCAACAGCGCAAGCCATAGCCGGATGCTGATCGCGACGCACCACCAGACCGAAAATCCCAACAGGAAATAGCCCAAATCAGCAACCCACGCCCCCAAATGACCGGCGCGGTTCAACACCGCCGTACTGCCTCCCGAAGTAGACCAGGCAGCGTCTTGTGGCGAATAGCTGAACAGGGCCAAAAGCCACAGCCCGAGACCAATAAAACCGCCCAACAGTGCGAGTTCACTCAAAAAACGGCTTAGTCCCGTTGGCGCCGAAGCGTCCGATCTGGAATTAGCGGTATTTCCGGTATGTCCCGAATTGCCGGAATGACCGGAATTACCGGAATTACGAAGGGTGTGAAGCGTATACGTCATGTTTCAAATCAGAGCTCCCGAGCTTACCGCAAGCGCAACCCGGCCGGCGTTCTTACAATCGGGGTTTGTGGCTTCTTTAAGCTGACCATTCTGCCTCCCGATTCAAGAAAGCACCCATGACCACTCCCCGACACGCCCGTGTACTGATTCTGGGCTCAGGCCCGGCCGGTTATACCGCCGCCGTCTACGCGGCCCGCGCCAATCTCAAACCCCTGTTGATCACCGGAATTGCGCAGGGTGGTCAATTGATGACCACAACCGAAGTCGATAACTGGCCAGCCGACGTAAAAGGCGTTCAGGGGCCCGAATTGATGCAGCGTTTTCTCGAACACGCCGAACGTTTTGACACCGAAATCGTGTTTGACCATATCCAAAAAGTAGATTTGAGCCAGCGCCCATTCAAACTCAGTGGCGACACCGTCGAGTACACCTGCGACAGCCTCATTGTGGCCACCGGTGCGTCGGCAAAATACCTGGGCCTGCCCTCCGAGTCGGCGTTTCAGGGCCGTGGCGTTTCTGCCTGCGCCACCTGCGACGGCTTTTTTTACCGCGACGAAGTCTGCTGTGTCATTGGCGGCGGCAACACTGCGGTGGAAGAAGCGCTTTACCTGTCCAACATCGCAAAGAAAGTCTATCTGGTGCACCGCCGCGACAAGTTCAAGGCCGAAGCCATTCTGATTGACAAGTTACACGCCCGGGTCGCCGAAGGAAAAATTGAGCTCAAAACCTTCCGCACGCTCGACGAAGTGCTGGGCGATGCATCCGGCGTCACCGGAATTCGCATCAAGAGCACGGTGGATGGCAGCACCGAAGACCTCACCCTCAAAGGCTGTTTTATAGCCATCGGGCACGCTCCCAACTCCGAAATTTTTGCCGGCCAACTCGACATGAACGGTGGCTATCTGGTCACGCGTGGCGGCCTCAACGGCTTTGCCACCATGACCAGCGTTGCCGGCGTGTTTGCTGCCGGCGACGTCGCTGATCACGTCTACCGACAAGCCATCACCAGCGCGGGCACCGGCTGCATGGCGGCCCTGGATGCACAACGGTTTCTGGAGCAGGAATAGAAGGCACAGGCTAGCCAAACGCCTCAAACCTCAGCTATAATCAAAGGCTTTGCTACCCCTCGCGTGGTTTATTTGCGCCCGATTGTCAAAAACCATCGGTTGCATAAAAATTACAAGCGAGGTTGCAAGCAGGGTTACCGCCACCCTTTTCTTTTGGCGAGGTGAGGTTGCTGCGCAGAAAGTTTCCGGCATTCAGGTGCCAGAACGTCAGGGCGTAGCGGCTGTTTTAATCGGAGTGTCCTCATGGCACGCGTATGTCAAGTCACGGGCAAAGGCCCAATGGTCGGGAACAATGTTTCCCACGCCAACAACAAAACCAAGCGCCGGTTCCTGCCGAACCTGCAATACCGCCGTTTCTGGGTCGAGTCGGAAAACCGTTGGGTGCGTTTGCGCATTTCCAACGCCGGTCTGCGTCTGATCGACAAAAATGGTATCGATTCTGTGCTCGCCGATCTGCGCGCACGTGGCCAAGCTTAAGGAGTAGAGCACCATGGCAACCAAAGGCGGACGCGAAAAAATCAAACTGGAATCCACAGCCGGAACCGGTCACTTCTACACTACCAGCAAGAACAAGAAGACCATGCCCGAGAAGATGCTGATCAAGAAATTTGATCCGGTCGCTCGCAAGCACGTCGACTACAAGGAAATGAAGCTCAAATAAATCAGCTTCATTCTCAACAAAAAAGCCCGCTGCACCTGCAGCGGGCTTTTTTTATGGGTCTATGCGCTTATGCGTCCACGCGCCTGTGCTTCAAACGTGCGCAGCGCGCAACTTGCGCGAGAACTCCTGCAACATGGCGATGCCACTGTCTTCAGCCCGACGGCACCAGCTTTGCAGGTCCTGCGTCAACTGGTCGCGCGACACATTGGTGTTCAGCCACAGTTGGCGCAATTCTTCACGCATCACCAGTAATTTATCGATGACCGGCGACGCCGCACGCACGCGCACCAGTTCCGTGGCGGCAGCCTCCGGCACCTGCTCCAGATCGCGGTGCAACCAGCGGCGGGCAACCTTGACACGCACCGCCTCGCCCCGTTGCTTCATCGACAGCAATTCCAGCCGGGCTGCCTGCCGCACGCCTTTGGCATAGGCGGCCATCATTTCATAGCGGTTTGCAATCAAGGCTTCCAGCGTTTTTTCGTCTGCCACCGGACGCACATCGCCATATACAGCTTTAGGCGGCGTCTTTTTAACCCGCGCGAGCCCCACCCGTTGCAACAGGCTGATATACATCCAGCCAATATCAAATTCGTAGGGCTTGACTGAAAGCTTGGCCGAAGTCGGATACGTGTGGTGGTTGTTGTGCAATTCTTCACCGGCAATCAGGATCCCCCAAGGGACGATATTGGTGCTGGCATCGGGTGCCTCAAAATTGCGGTAACCCCAATAATGACCGGCGCCATTGATAATCCCGGCCGCCATGATGGGCGTCCAGGCCATCTGCACGGCCCATACCGTCAAACCCAGAGCGCCCAGCAAAAACACATCAATAAACAGCATCAGGACAATACCGCTCCAGGAAAAACGGGTGTACAGATTGCGTTCAATCCAGTCATCCGGAGTGCCGTGACCATAGCGTGCCAGGGTTTCAGCGCGCAATGCCTCGACCCGGTACAACTCCGCGCCCTTCAAAAGCACGGTTCCAATGCCATAAACGTGCGGACTGTGCGGGTCTTCAGGCTGCTCACATTTGGCGTGGTGCTTGCGGTGCACAGAAGCCCACTCCCGCGTCACCTGACCGGTTGTCAGCCAGAGCCAGAAACGAAAAAAATGTGAAGCAACCGGATGCACGTCCAGCGCCCGATGGGCCTGATGACGATGCAGATAAATCGTCACGCTGATCATCGTGATGTGCGTGAGAGCCAGCGCAAACAAAACTACTTGCCACCACGCCAGATTCCAAACACCGTTAGAAATCCAGTCAAGGGCGGCGTTGGCCAGTAGCCAGTCAGGTATCAGCTGCATGAAAAAAATGTCTCTAGTTTAATTATTTTCATTACACGCATGGATAAACGTGCAACGTGACCGCAGAATTGCGTCCAACACTTTCATTTTAAACCCGCCATAGCGAAATTTAGTGCAATTTAGCGCAATTTAGCGCAGTTGCACCCACGTCAGGCGACGCCCCCGCAGGTAGCTGACCGGCGGCGGCAGTGTCACATCCGTTACCGTGGGCGTATGGTTGATATCTTGCTGATACATGCGCGTCTGTTTGTTGGCGCCGGTAAAAAATACCGGTGTGCCCAACCCCTGCAGTTCGGCCCCCATAACCTGAGACAAACCGGATGCACCACCGAAGAACGAAGTTACAGGGGCATCTCCATCGGCACCAATGGTCATAGTGAAGCCCTGCGAAGTTGCCAACGGCCACCCCGGCGCCAACGTATTTACCACCATCACCCCGTTCACCAACTGCGGATCGAACACCACCTGTTCCCTGAATCCAGTGCCGCCCACCGCAGGCAATGCCAACTGCCAGCCTTCCGCAAGATAGCTGTTGCACCCGGTCGTGCCAAGTTCACCGCGCCAGCACACGGGCGTCGACTGCAATACCCTGTAACGGGTGCCATTCACGACCTGGTCCGGCCCCAGCACACGCGTCGCAAGCCGAGACATCACCGGCCCTTCGGCCTCTGGAAGGGCCGCCATTTGCACGCTGGAAAGGTGGTTCCAAGCGCTGAAATGCCAGTCCCACACGCCATACACGCTGTGCGTACCGGTGGCGTACGCATTGCCACTTTTACGCAGCAATGGCCAGGCCCGCCCGGTGGCAAACTGCACCACAATTCGATCGCCCGCAACCCCTTTCATCCGGTTGATCAATACTTTGGTGGTGATGGGATCGTGCTCGGGCACCGAATAGATCTTGACGGGTGGGGCTGCCAGCCAGTCGCTCACGTTTGTGCTGGTCACATCAAAGCGCCAGACGTTGCCCAAAATGTCGCCCGCATACAAATAGTCTGCTGTGCCATCCTGATTCAGATCGGCCGCCGTTACCTGGAGAATGCCATTTTTTTTCCCCGCCACGCTATCCGCACCGCTATCAAGGTAATAGTTTGCTGTGCCAGCGAGTTGATCCAGCTGGCTGAAAAGAAAAATACCGGCGTGCCCGCTTGCGCTGTAAAGCCCATTACCGGCGATCATCATCCATTGTCCATTGTGCATGCGCCGTAACAATGGGGTTCCATATTGCGCTCCGAAATGACGGGCGCAATCTACCACCGTCGGCTGCGACTGGTTTGGGCCACTGCAGCGCAGCGCAGCGCTGCCAGCACCCGATATCACTTCCTGTGCGCTTATGGCCGGCACCGTCAGGGATTTACCAGGCGAAACCAGTGTGTCGGTAATATCAATCAGATACAGCAGGCCCCGTGCTGTATCTGTTTCTCGCGTCTTTACGCCACTGGTACTGCCGCCCGCGCCCAAGCCACCCGCCAGTAATGTATGCCAGGCCCCACCGTAATAGGCATCGCCGACGCCCACCGTTGAATCAACAAAATACTGGTGATCGTAATCCTGTGCGGCCAGAGATAAGTCGCCCCGCGCTGCGGACCACAGTGCGCGCAGTGCATCCGAGGGCGTATAAGCCAGCAATTCCAGGCCGGTATCGAGCTGAGAGTTGCTCCCGGCACTGGCCCTAAACCCATGCAACATGCCGTCATTTGAACCCACGAAAACAACCGGGGTACGCAACGCCTGTTGTCTGACAAAATCTCCGTAGGCCAGCGCCTCCTGCGCTCTGGATGCCCCGGTCAGGGCGTCCTCCAGCAACTTATCCCACGGCCCTGCAGGCACATCCACAACCACCGGGCTCGATTGCACAATGTCTCCTAATATACTGGGGCGCGGTCGCATGACGGCGGTTGCAGCGGGTCGAAGCTGCGCCAGAGGCGTCGAAACAGGCGCTTCATCCAGACGACTACCTGCCACATAGTCAAACCAGCCCTGAGGGCCCAAAACGGCTCCTCCGGTCTGGCTCAGTGCGTCACGGGCTCCAACCAAATCGAGCAACCGCAGGGTGCTTGCGGCCTGCGATCCAGGTGCCAGCAGGGTACGTCGCTGATAGGCAAAAGTAGCCTTCCAGGCGTTCTGGCGCTGCGCCAGCGCCAACCTGTCGCACGCCGGGCCGGGGCCGGTCAGTGTGCACGCGGCATCCCAGACTGCAGAGGGTGCAAAATCACCCGTAACGGGATCCAGATCCGTCGCCCGCACGGTGCCGGAACAACCGTCAAAGTCTGCGGACGCAAAAAAAATCCGGTTGTCCAGCAACGCCGGGCTGCTCAGATTAAAGCGTAGCCCCGGTTGCTGGCACAGGGAATCGGAGAGTTCCAGATCACCGAATACCAGCGGTTGCGGCGCAGAAAACGATAGGAAATCAATGTTTTCAAATTTCAATGTCACCACGCCCGGTGGCACCCCAATAAAGGCAATCCGCACAGCGCCCCGGTAGGCCGCGACGTTTAAGATCCCGTGCGGATTATTCGCCAGCGAGACCGATCCACCATAAAAGCTGAACGCCTTGCCAGAAGTCCTGCGAACCCAGTAAGTCCGTACACCGCGGCTCAGGGTATAGCCCTCTGCCTCTGAAATGTTGCATCCCACCGACGCCCCCTGACCGGGAGCGTTGCATTGCAAAGGCTGTACCGCCGTCGGGCCGTTGAAATTGACCACAATTGGAACCGCGTGGGAGGCACCAGACGCCAGAGAAAGAAGCACCAGCAATATGAGCAAACCTGACACACGGTTGGACAGTGGCCTGAACCTTGATTTGCAATGCATAGCGTGCCGCCTGGAAATAAATCCATGGTCGCGATTTGCAAATCAGGCAGCCCAACAATACGTTCGCCCCTGAACAGACCGAACAGCATGCCAACTTTGTTTGGCAGCAGGGCAACGGATCAGCGGCGCTGCCAGACAGCGCCAAAAAAACCGTCGGTATTGTGCAGGTGCGGCCACAGCCGCAGGTACAGCGCGTTTTGCGCCCCGTCCGGGCCACCGCTGCACAAAGATTGCGCGTCGGGCACTTTGGCCGCCTGCAGCAACTGCGCCGCCGACAAGGGTTCGAAATCGGCATGGGCCGCCGTAAAAGCCTCCGCAATCGCCTCGTTTTCCTGCCTCAGCACACTGCAGGTTGCATAAACCAGTCGCCCGCCCGGCTTCAACATGCGCGCCGCGCTGTCCAGAATAGAGGTCTGCTTCAACGTCATTTCTTCCACCGCCTTTGCATCCTGACGCCATTTAAGGTCGGGGTTGCGACGCAGCGTGCCCAGACCGCTGCACGGTGCATCGACCAGAACGCGGTCCATTTTGCCGCTCAGGCGCTTGACCCGCTCATCACGCTCATGCGCAATGGCCGCCGGATGCACATTGGAAAGGCCGCTGCGCGCCAGACGGGGCTTGAAGGCATCCAGCCGGTGGGCGGACGTGTCAAATGCATACAGGCGCCCGGTGCTGCGCATGGCCGCCCCGAGTGCCAGAGTTTTACCTCCGGCACCAGCGCAAAAATCAACCACCATTTCGCCGCGTTTTGCATCTACCAGCATTGCCAGTAATTGCGAACCTTCGTCCTGCACCTCGAAGTCCCCATTAATAAAGGGTTCGAGCTTATTCAGGTTGGGTTTATCGGCAATCCTCAGCCCCCAAGGCGAATAGGCCGTCGGCACAGCCACCACGCCCAGTTTGGCCAGCGCCTTGGCTACATCGGCGCGTTTGGCCTTGAAATCGTTGACACGCAGATCCAGTCCGGCGCCGTGCTCCAGACTGGCGACCAGAGGCCAGAACTGGTCGCCCAACTGCGCCTTCAGGGGCGTCACCAACCACTCCGGCAGGTTGTGCCGATGGCGTTCCATCAAGTCTTCTGGCTTGACCTGCAGGCATTGGTCGAGCCACTGCTTTTCAGTTGCATTGAGGGCGACACGTAAAAAATCGCCACTACCGCTGAATCCCAGAATCGCCAGACGTCGCTCCCTTGGCCCGCTACCCGACGGCGCAAAGTGCTCAAACAAAAGCTTCTTGCGCAACACGGTATAGACCGTCTCGGCAATGGTGGCCCGCTCTCTCGGCCCCAGGCCCCGGTTCTCGCGGAAAAAGCGCGAAACAGTGGCGTCGGCAGGGTGGCTGAATTGCAGGGTTTGCCGAATCAGTTCGGCGCTGGCGTCTAGCAGTGCGTTTGGATGCATAAACCAGATTGTCCCATGCCGCAGGCGCGCCACACCATCAACCGGTCCAACATCACACTGTTCCGGACTGAACTTTTTTGCGCGCCGCACGTTTTAACACGCTGGACACTGCCTCAAAGGCACCGCCCCAAAATCTGTCCAACGTCCTGTCCCAATCTCCATCCGGCCCCATGATCGCCCCCATCAACAATCCGATGCGTTCCCGTTTTAGACGCACGATCTGCATCCTGCCGATTGCAATCAGAGGCTTTACGCTGATGGAGTTAATGGTGGTGCTGGTCATTGCAGGAGTCATGATGACGCTGGCCGCGCCATCATTCCAGAGCATGCTTCAGACCAGTCGCGCCGACACCGGGATGGCGGCGCTGCGCAGCGACCTGCAGTTTGCGCAAACCGAGGCCATGCGCTCGTCACAACCGGTAAGCGTCTGCGCTTCCGCCGACGGAGCTACCTGCAACACCAATCAGGTAAGTTGGCAAAATGGCTGGATCGTTTTCAGCGACGCCAACTCCAGTCTCAGCGTCGACTCCGGCGATTTGATCCGCCGTGTTTCACCGGCTTTAAACCACGCCGACACGCTCAGTTTTACCGCCAACACAGGCGGCGTCACTTTCAATCGGCTGGGCTATGTCAGTTCGAGCAACGCGCTGCAATGGCGCTTTGTCAGCGTGCCGGTCAACGCGCTGGCGGCCCGCTGCCTGGCAGTCACTGCCCAGATTCTGGGCACCGTGCAGACCCCCGCAAACGCCACCACATGTCCATGAACCGTCTGTCCAACTTGCGCGGCTTCACGCTGATAGAAGTGCTTATCGCCATGCTGATTGCCAGTATCGCGGTGATTGGTCTCGTGGGCATGCAAGCCATGGCGGTGGCCAGCACGCAGGGCGCCCGCGTGCGCACGCTAGTTACCCTGCAGGCCAACAGTATGGCCGCCAGCATGCAAGGCAATACGGCGTTCTGGACGGCTGGAATTGCACCCGATTCGTTCACTCTTATGGGAACCGTTATCACCGATGCCAGTGGCCGCCTGAACACCAGCAGAAACTGTGTGTTCACTGCCATAAGCATTCCACCATGTTCACCGGCGGAAGTTGCCGGTTTCGATGTACAGAAATGGGCCGCCAGCATGAGCCGGATGGTTCCGGGCTTTGCATCCACCCTTCACTGCGCAGGCAGTGCCACTACGCCCTTTTCATGCGTCCTGAACATTGGCTGGGACGAACACTACGCAACCCGCGGCACTCAGGCCGAGGCCGACAGTGCCGCCACGGCTGGCCGGCGCACCTATACGCTCTATATCGCCCCCTGATGTACGCCTCAAAAAATCCAACACTTAACGCGGTGCGCCAAACGGGCCTCAGTCTGATCGAGTTGCTGGTGGCGATTGCCGTGGCGCTGTTCATGACAACCGCAATGTTGTTTATTCTGATCGGCATGCGCAGCACATCAGTCGGGCAGGCCAAGATGTCGTTACTGCAGGAGAGTGAGCGACAGGCTTTGACACTGCTCACCGAGTCACTCGGACAAGCCGGTTACTACTCCAGTCCGCTGACAGTTACGGCAGCGCTCGCATTGCCAGCCGGCCCCAACCCTCTATCCAATGATCAGTATGTGCCCGGGCAAGGCTTGTACGGCACCGACGCAGCCGGCACCCCCGGCAGCAGCGACCGGCTTGTGTACCGCTTCCAGAGCAATTCGGGTGATCAGGTCGCCAACTGTTTTGGAAATACCAACCTCTCGGGCAGCGCTCAGGTTGTCAATGACGCATGGTCCATTGAGTCCAACCGTCTGACATGCACCGAAACAGTGGGCACGCGGTCACCTTTCGCATCGACGGCAAATTATCTGGTCAACAACGTAACCAGCATGTCCATCAGCTACGGCACCGACACCGGTGGAAATGGAAGTGTGGACTCCTACCTGAAAGCGTCTGTGGTTCAGGCCGGCGCGTTGTGGAACAAAGTTCATACGGTGCGCATCACCCTCACCTTTCTAGACCCCACGCAAAATAACGCGGTTCCCCTTCCCTATTCGGTGACGCAGGTGATTGCACTGCCAAACGCCCACTAGATCGAATAGTGCGAATAGTGCGATCAGTGCAGCCCGACCAGATCCATCCCATGGCAAACACGCGCTCCCCCAACCACCACAATAAACCCAGCAACTTCAGGTGCCAGGCGCGCGGCATTGCACTGGTTACGACCCTGATAGTCATACTTATGCTCAGTCTTTTGGCCGCAGCCCTGTTTCGCAACAGCACCACGCAAATACGAAATGCCGGCGGCACCGCAGACCACCAGCGCTCGTTGCGAATTGCTGAAGACGCTCTGCGCTACGGCGAATGGCTGCTAATTCAACCGGTGCAACCTTCGATCGTGCCCGTGTGCAACACCATCATCGATATGGACGCCAGCGGTGTATTGCCTGTCATGTGCAACAACGCTTTGCCCAATCCGGCCAGCTCTCAATGGACCGTCGGCATGACCTATACGCCGGCCGGGATGAACGTGCACGCTGGCGGCAGAATATTCGCCGTGGGTACTGACATCGACTACGCCCACAAGCCGATGCTGTATATCCAGATTTTGGGAAGCGACCCCAATACCCGCGGCAACACGCTTTATCAACTCACCGCCATAGGCTACGGCGGACTTATGGATACCGTCAGCGTGGTGCAGAGCGTGGTTTCTGTAGGTGCAAGCTGAACCAGCGATTTCAGAGATCTCAGAGATTTCGGCGCCATTATTTGAAATAGTTAAACCAGATAAAAGGAACCCCTTGCACCTCGTTAACACATCCCACACCGTCGCCGTCGCCGGCACCCGCTTCGGCACCACCTCCGACACCGCTGTATGCTCACCCATTCAGACTCGTAACACTCCTTTGCGCTCTGCCGGCTTCACGCTGATCGAACTCATGATTACGGTCTGCATCATCGGTGTGCTGAGCGCCATTGCCGTACCGGCCTACCAGTTAACAGTGCGCAATTCACATCGACTGGATGCCCGCTCTGCCATTCTGGACTTTGCGATGCGGCAGGAAAAGTTCTATTCGATCTATAACTTTTACACCTCCGATGCGACTGCCCTGGGCTATGCAACAGCGTTTCCTGTTCGCGTATCCTCCAGCGGATCGGCCAGTTTCTACAATCTCAGTGTGGTTGCGTCCGTTCCACCTGCAACGCCCACCTATACGGTTACCGCCGCGCCAACTGGCGGACAAACAAGCGATCTCGACTGCTACAACTATCGGATGACGCAGTCGGGTGCAAAATCGAACAGCAGTGCTTCCAATACAGTGCTCGCAACATCCGGCTGCTGGTAACTAACCCGCATTCGCGACATTCCCTACGTTCCCCGCCAACCACCGCGCCACCGCCCGCGGATAAATAAGGTGCTCCTGGCTGAGCACACGCCCCGCTAGTTGTTCTGCACTCTCGCCAGGCAAAACCGGCACCACCGCCTGCTCCAGAATAGGACCGTGATCTAGTTCGGCGGTGACCTGATGCACCGTTGCGCCGGCAAATTTACAGCCAGAATCTATTGCACGTTGATGCGTATTCAAGCCGGCAAATGCGGGCAGCAGGGACGGATGAATATTCAGTAACCGGCCCGCATAGTGATTTACAAATCCGGGCGTCAATATACGCATGAAGCCGGCCAGTAACACCAGAGTGGGTTGAGCCAAATTGCCCGTGGCCGTGTCATAGCGATCTATCAGGGCGATCAGGGCGGCGTCAAACGCTTCACGGTTGGCAAAGCCCTTGTGGTCAAGCACGCCAGTTTCTACGCCCAGACTGCGCGCAACCGCCAATCCGGGCGCGCTGGCACGGTTGCTAATAACCGCCGCTATTCGCGCACCCAGACGCGATTGCCATTGCTGCTGTTGCGCCGCATGCACCAACGCCTGCATGTTGGAGCCGGTGCCAGAAATCAAAATAACTATATTGCGCATTACCCGGAAGCTATAAGTAGCTATCAATTAATCAAAAAATAAATGTAGTACTGCGTATCTTTGCAGCGCAGTCTGCTCAACCAGTGCCGTCGGCACGGCTAGAGCGATTACGCCAACTGCAGCTAACTTAAAAAATCCGCTGTACCTGATACCCCAGCGCGCGCATGCGTACCGGCAACCCGGCCCGCCCTATCATGTGCAGAGCGCCCACGGCCGCAAACACGCGCTGCCCGGTTTCATGCAACATGTCCAGTCGCACCGCCAGAGTTGGATTGCGGTCGTCCAATAAGCGCTGCATAGCGGCGCGGTCGGTTTCGTTTTTCAGGCAATTGCACCACTTTCCATAGGAATCGAGCTGCTGAAAATCCGAATTGGCCCAGACATCCGCCAGCTGCCCGATCAGCTTCAGCGCATCACCGTTTTCCAGATCGGTCAGGCCCGAATCCAGAAGGTATTCCATTTCGGCGCTATCACGGGCCAGAAAACTATTGAGTTGCTCTTGCACTGTTTCCAGCGATTCAATGGGCAACTTGCGGCTATCCGCATAGCTCGCAAGCACCGATTCCGCGCTATAACTCGACTCCAACCCGTGCAAACGGGCCGCCTGCAAGGTCAGGGCACTGATCTGAATTTCTGGTCGCACCGCCCGCAGGCCGTCCATCGGTACACAGTTAAGTCGTGCCTGCGCTTCCAGACGCTGCTGCAGACGCTTATTCACTTCGGCGTCGAGTGCGGGCGCCGTAGCAGCGCCAATACCCGTCTGCAAATCCTGCATCAGGTGGGGATCGTGCATATTGAGTTCGAGCGCAATGCTGGTGCTGGCCTGTAGCGCCTGAACCAGCGCCGGTCCCGGAAAACTCCACTCCAGCTTGCCCACATGCATAGTGCCGTACAGGTACGAACTGTGGCCGCCCTTGGTAATACGCCATAAAAACCCGTGGTTGCGCGCCTGCCGCTGCACGTTGGCAAGCATTTCGGGAGTGGGAGCAGGCAGCGGTGTGGCACACATTTCGGCCTGCACCTGCAAGGCCAGAAGGCACCCCGATACCAGAATCAAAAAACAGCGCAGTAAAGCCGTTAACTGATGCTTTTGACGAGCGGGCGAGAGGAACGCAAAGCGGGACATCATTTGTGAAATCATGCCCCGATACTAAATGATGAGAGAACGTAAGAAACAGCACGATGAGGCGGCGTAAAGAGTCAGCGGCGATAAGTAGCCACCCAACGTAATAGGCTAATAGGCGCCTAATTCAGCAACCGCGAAGAGCGCGGCACGTGCGCCATCAAAAATTCCATCTGGTCGGACAATATGCGCCGGTTGCGCAAAATAAAGTCTTCCCAAAGGCTGGGCACGTAGGGCGCATACAGCAAAGGCATGTTAGCCTGCTCGGGCGTGCGGTTGCTCTTGCGATGATTGCAGGGGCGGCAGGCGGTTACCACGTTCATCCAGTTGTCGACACCGTTTTGCGCAAAAGGAATGATGTGCTCACGCGTCAGGTCGCTTTCGTGCAGGTGCGATCCACAATAGGCGCACACATTGCGGTCACGCGCAAACAGTTTGCCGTTGGTAAGGCCCGGTCGCAGGTTAAAAGGATTGATGTTGGGGACACCGCGTGTGCCGATGATACTATTCACACGGATAATCGACTGCAGGCCCGTTCTGGCGTTGTGCCCGCCGTGAAAAACGGCCACTTCGGCACCCGCTTCCCAGCGCACTTCACCCGCGGCGTAATGAATGACCGCCTGTTCCAGCGAAATCCACGACTGTGGCAATCCCTGGGCCGACAACTTCAAAACTTTCACGAAATACCTCCAGCAAGGGTTTATAAAAACTTCAACGCGGATGGCAAAAGTCTGGTGGACCGGAGCAGGCAAACCAGACTCGGTCACAATATACCCTCTTTCTGTGAACTATTTGCTTCAATTGCCTATGCCCAAAGCCTTTGGCGCTATCAAAAAGATAACACGACAATGAAGGTTTTTCGTGGTTTCCATCACCCTGGCGTCGCACCCGCGTGTGCCGTCACAATCGGTAATTTTGACGGTGTGCACCGGGGCCACCAAGCCATGCTGTCGCTCCTGCGCGGCGAGGCTGCGCAGCGCGGCGTGCCGAGTTGCGTTCTGACGTTTGAGCCCCATCCGCGCGACTATTTCGCCAAAGCCCAGAGCAAGCCCGAAATGGCCCCGGCACGCGTTGGAACACTGCGCGACAAACTGGTCGATTTGGCCCAGTGCGGCGTAGACCAGGCGGTGGTTTTGCGGTTTGACGCCCGACTGGCCAATCTGGCACCTGAAGAATTTGTCCGCAATGTGTTGGTTCAGGGTCTGGGCGCGCGTTATGTGCTGGTGGGCGACGACTTTCGATTTGGCGCCCGTCGGGCCGGAGACTACGCACTGCTCGACAGCATCGGCGAACGTCTGGGTTTCGAAGTGGCGCGCATGAACAGCTATGAAGTGCATGGTCTGCGTGTTTCCAGTTCCGCCGTGCGCACCGCCCTGATGCAGGGCCGGATGCAGGATGTTGCCCGTCTGCTGGGCCGGCCGTATTGCATTTCGGGCCACGTGGTGCATGGTCGCAAACTGGGGCGGACTTTGGGCTTTCGCACGCTCAACCTGCGCTTTGCACACTGGAAACCCGCAGCCAGCGGCATCTTTGTGGTGCGCGTGCACGGGCTCGGCCCGAAGGCGCTGGATGGGGTCGCCAACCTCGGTGTGCGCCCGTCGCTGGACCCGCGCGATGTCAATGGCGGCCGGGTGCTGCTCGAAACACATTGTCTGGGCTGGCCCGAGTGGCTGGAAGCGGACGAGGGCTACGGTAAAATTGTCCGGGTGGAACTACTGCACAAACTACACGACGAACTCAAATACGCTGGCCTTGACGCCCTCACCGAGGGCATTCGGCAAGACTGCGACGACGCCCGAGCCTGGTTGAACACCCGTTAGACCTGTACCCTAGCCCCGTGCCCAACCCGAGAAGTGGCCATGTCCGAAAAAGTTGATTATCGCAACACCCTGAACCTGCCCGACACCCCGTTCCCCATGCGGGGCGACCTGCCCAAGCGCGAACCCGCGTGGGCAACTACCTGGAGCGAAAAAGGCATCTACCAGAAGCTGCGCATGGTGCGTCAGGGCGCGCCGCTGTTTGTTCTGCACGACGGCCCACCCTACGCCAATGGCAAGCTGCACATCGGCCATGCGCTCAACAAAGTCCTGAAGGACATGATTGTCAAATCCAGACAATTGGCCGGCTTTGACGCCCAATACATTCCGGGCTGGGACTGCCACGGTCTACCCATCGAAAATGCCATCGAAAAACTGCATGGCCGCAACCTCAGTCGCGACGACATGCAGGCCAAGAGCCGCGAGTATGCAACTGGACAAATCAACCAGCAGCGTGATGAATTTCAACGTCTGGGCGTTCTGGGCGACTGGCAGCGCCCTTACCGCACGATGGATTTTGCCAACGAAGCCGGCGAAATTCGCGCCTTCAAGCGTGTCATTGAGCGGGGCTTTGTTTACCGGGGCCTGAAGCCGGTTTACTGGTGCTTTGATTGCGGATCGAGTCTGGCCGAATTTGAAATTGAATACGCCGACAAGAAAAGCGAAACCCTCGATCTGGCGTTTCTGTGCGCGCAGCCGGACCGTCTGGCCACCGCTTTTGGCCTGCCGACCCTGCAAAAAGACGCATTTGCAGTCATCTGGACCACCACTGCCTGGACCATTCCGGCCAATCAGGCGCTCAACCTAAACCCGCAGCTGACCTACGCGTTGGTAGACACCGAGCGCGGCCTCATGCTGTGCGCCGAGTCGCTGGTGGAAGCCTGTCTGCAGCGCTGGCAACTGAGCGGCTCCGTGGTGGCCACCGCCTTGGGTGAAACGCTGGACGGAATCGAGTTTCACCACCCGCTGGCCCACGTTGACGCAGGCTATCAGCGCACCGCACCAATTTATCTGGCCGATTACGCCACCGCCAACGACGGCACCGGTATCGTCCACGCGGCCCCGGCCTATGGAGTAGACGACTTCAACTCGTGCATGGCACACGGCATGAAGTACACCGATATCCTGAACCCGGTTCAGGGAAATGGCTGTTATGCGCCCGAATTGCCCCTGTTTGGCGGCCTGCACATCTGGAAAGCCGTGCCCGTTATCCTGCAGGCCTTGCGCGATGCCGGGCGTTTGCTGGCAACCCAGACCATTACGCACAGTTATCCGCACTGCTGGCGCCACAAAACGCCGGTCATTTACCGTGCGGCCGCGCAGTGGTTTATCCGCATGGACGAAGGCCCGGGCGTATT
>Ga0208872_1000924_pt1 | contig 19442 bp, 12 predicted proteins | sample CryBogCBH12Aug08_FD_185508 | JGI IMG/M metagenome (GOLD analysis project Ga0208872, IMG submission 185508) | Freshwater microbial communities from Crystal Bog, Wisconsin, USA - CBH12Aug08 (SPAdes) | ecosystem: Environmental > Aquatic > Freshwater > Lake | place: Crystal Bog, Wisconsin, USA...
ACTGGAAGTATACCCGGAAAAAGTGACTGGTAATAGGGTACAACCCGGTGAGGTAATGAATTCCGTCAGAACCCAGGAATTACTGATGGATAGTTATGACCGGGAAAGGAGGGGACTGGCGATCCGTAAAATGTACCGGGCTATTGCACCCTGGACTACTGAGAACCCTATTTTTATGCACCTGGTAAGTAAAAACGATGGGGAAGTGAAAGCTGCGATTGACCAATGTGCTGCTACCGGTTATGAAGCAGTGATCCTTAGTTTTGGCAGCCATTGTAATATGGAGGACAGTTCTGCTGCAAATATTGCCAGATGGAAACAACTGGCAGATTATGCCCATCAGCGGAATATCCGGATGGGTGGTTATTCTTTATTCAGTTCCCGTAAAATCAGTGATGCAGATGATGTGATTGACCCTGCCACCGGAAAACCGGATGCTGCTGCTTTTTTTGGCAATGCTCCCTGTATGGGCAGTAATTGGGGACTTGCTTATATAGCTAAGCTGAAATACTTTATCAGCAATACCGGCTTTGACATCTTTGAAAATGATGGCCCATATCCCGGTGATGTATGTGCCTCCACCCTGCACCCCGGCCATATCGGATTGGATGATTCCCAATGGAAACAAATGAATTTGCAGAAAGAATTGTACCACTGGTGTAATGAGCGGGGGGTATATGTAAATGCGCCGGACTGGTATTTTCTGGATGGGACCAATAAAATTGCTATTGGCTACCGGGAAGTCAATTTCTCCTTATCCCGGGAACAGCAGTTAATCTTAAACCGGCAAAACATATTTGATGGTTTATGGGAGAAATCGCCTTCCATGAGCTGGGGCTTTGTGCCTTTAACCAAATACCAGGGTGGTGGGCCGGAGGCCATACTGGAACCATTGTCAGAGCACCTGAAAGATTATGAGCAACTGATGTTTCAGTACTACGGGGCTGGTGTACAGGCCTGTTACCGTGGACCCAGATTATATGATACCGAAAAAACAAAGCAGACTGTTAGTCATATGATCAGCTGGTACAAACAGTACCGGGATATTCTGAATGCGGATATCATTCATCTGCGCCGGCCTGATGGAAGGGATTGGGATGGCATCATGCATGTGAACCCGGCATTAAAGACAAAAGGGTTATTATTGCTGTTTAACCCTTTAAAAATACCGGTTACCCGAACCATTCAACTGCCTTTGTATTATACAGGTCTTACCGGGACTGCTACTATTTCGGAAAAAGGGGTGTCAGGTAAAAAATATACGCTTAACCGTAATTATGAAATTACCTTCACGTTTACCATTGCAGCAGAAAGCTATAACTGGTATGTAATTGAATAATATTTAAAATTACAAAACCCATACCTGCAACAGGTATGGGTTTATAGGTATTCAAAGGAGGATTATTTCTTTTCAAATACAATGATCTGGAAACTTCCAGCCACCATTTTAGGCCTTCCTTTTTCACCCGCAGCCTGTGCTTCAAAATCGGCTGTTGGTAAATACAGGGTATGGGTGCTTTCATCTATACAAATAGTACGGGCTCCTTTTTTGGAAGCTACATTTTCTACTACTGAGAATTTGTCTTTGGATGCTTCTTTAATGACTGTAATGGTACCAGTACCATTGGAAGTGAATACCTGTTTGGTTGTATTGTCAAATGCAACCCCATCGCAACCATCACCAATAGGTAAAGTGGCTACCACTTTTCCGTTTTCAGCATTTAAAACCACCAGTTGTTTTTCACAACCTGCAAATAATCTTTTGGTTTTTGCATCTATTTCCAGGCCGGTAGGAGATTCGCCTGGTAAAATGGACCAATGGGCAATCACTTCGTTTTTAACAATATCAATGGCTACAATTTCATTTTTATCTTCAATGTTTACAAATACTTTACCTGCACCATCACTTACTGCTGTTTCTGGTTTACCACCAACAGCAATGGTTGCCACTACTTTTTCTGAAACCGGATCTATAACAGACAGGTCTTTACTTCTGCCATTACAGGTAATGATCTTTTTAGAAAAGGGTTCATAAAAGATGGCATCCGGATTTTCACCTGCTGGTATTTGTGACAATACTTTATTGCTAGCCAGGTCAAAAACAGTAACGGAATTGATTCGTCCATTGCTGGTATATCCTTTACCCAGGTCATTGATAAACGCAATACCATGTACACCGGTAGTATTGGGTATAAAACCTAAAGAATCACCTGTAGTTTTATCCAGGATATTTACCTGGGTACCATGAGAAACATAGAGTTTGCTTGATTTTGGGTTTACATTGATATAATCCCAACCGCCGCTACTGGTAATGTGAAAGGTCTTGGTTAAGGTATAACCACTTTGTGCTTTCAGTCCGCCAATCGTTACAAAACAGGCTATTAAGGTAATAGCACTCAGGAACTTTGTTTTCATATTTTTTGGTTTGTTTGTAGAAAAAGGTTTAAACTTTTATTTTAAGGTTAAAACAAATATATACTGCCATTTTGTAGCAATTCTGAAGTTTACAATTCCGGCATTTTATTTTTAAATAATAAACGGATCAGACTGGGTAATACAATCAGTAACAAGGGCATGGCAATGATAAACCCACCAATGACTGCAATGGCCAGTGGCTGGTGTAACTGTGCCCCGGTACCAATACCTAATGCAATGGGCATTAAGGCAATAATGGCCCCCAATGCGGTCATTAATTTAGGCCTTAAACGGGTGGATATAGAATAAATGATGGCTTCATCCACATTCCTCGAAACCCTCCAGGATTCCCGGAATTGCAGGAAAGTGAAAATGGCATTTTCTCCAATAATACCCACAATCATTATCAATCCGGTATAGCTGCCCACATTTAAGGGGGTATGTGTCAGGTAGAGGCCGAGGTAACTGCCACTGATACCCAGTAAGGCAATCAGTAAAATGATAAAGGCAATCCTGAAATGCCTGAATAAAAACAGGATTACCCCAAATACCAGTAAGCTGGCCGCCACCAGTATCATCAGCAATTCTTTAAAGGACTGTTGTTGCTCTGCATATTCTCCCCCATATACAACGGCATAGCCTTCCGGTAATGTAATATGATCGGACACTGATTTTTGAATATCCCGGATCACACTGCCCAGGTCTTTGCCTTCCAGCCTGGCAGAAACCACTCCCATGGATTGCACATTTTCCCGTTGAATTTCCGCATCACCCGGGTTAATCTGTACTTTAGCCAGCTGGCCAATGGGCTTTAGTTTTCCATTGGGTAAAAAGACCATAGTTTTGTTAATATCATTTACACTCAGGGTCTTACTCCCCGGATACACCAGCCGCAGGTTGCTGAATTGTTCCTTATCATATACCGTCCCTGCAATATTCCCTTCCAGCGAGGTTTGCAGCTGGTATTGCAGATTGGCAGGGGTTATGCCATATTGTGCCAGTGTGCTGTTATCCGGCTCAATATTAATAGAAGGGCCTGCAATGACAATACCATCAAATACATCAGCAGTTCCTTCCACTTTAGATACCAAAGCAGCTACCTGTTTGGATAAGTCCTGCAATTTGGCCTGGTCATTACCGAATATTTTTACTTCAATGGGCTGAACGGAAGTCATTAAATCGCCCAGCATATCGCCTATCACCTGACCAAAATCTATACGCAATGCTGGTTGGGTGGATTCAATTTGTTTACGGATATCACTGATCACTTCTTCCGTTGTTTTATCCCGCTTATTTTTTAACTGGATTAAATAATCACCCCGGTTGGGTTCTGTAATAAAGAAGCCCATTTGTGTGCCGGTTCTTCTGCTGTACGCTTCTACTTCCGGGACTTTTACCAGTATCTTTTCCACTTCCCGCAGCATACGGTCCGTCTCTTCCAGAGAAGTACCGGGAGGGGAATTATAATCCAGCACAATACTGCCTTCATCCATTTCAGGCAGAAAGCCGGTCTCCAGTTTAGGAAAAATATAATAGATAGAAAAAGCCAATGCGGCAATGATCATAAAACTCAGGTAAGGGCGGCGGATAAAAAATCCTACCCAGCGCTGTGGTTTGATGGCATGTGGTTTCTGCTTTTTATTGTGGTGTAAAGTATTAACAGATGCATTCCTGGTAAACAGTAAATACAATACCGGTAATACCAGCCAGGTTACCAGAAAAGAACAGACCAGGGTAATGATCATGGTATTGGTCATCACTTTAAAATAAGCACCTGCCACACCACTCATTAATAAAAATGGGACAAATATCACGATGGTACTGAGGGATGACCCCACCATGGCCGGTAACAAATATTTAATGGCTTTCTGAATCAGTGCAGTAGTAGGCTCTTCCGGGTGTTCCTCATGGGTCCGGTGTATTTGTTCCACTACCACAATGGCATCATCTATAATCAGCCCGATGGCCGCTGCAATGGCTCCTAAAGTCATGATATTAAAAGTCTGTCCCAATGCATACAGGCAGATTAAAGTCAGGCAAAGAATAATCGGTATGGTTACCAGGATCACACTGCTGGCTTTAAAGGAACGCAGGAAAATAATAGCCACAAAAATGGCCAGTGCCAACCCTATCCATAAACTGTCCGTCACACTTTTAACCGAATCTTTTACAAAATTAGCCTGTTCATAAAAAGGCACAATGTTTACATCTTTGGGAATAATTTTTTGCAGGTCTTTTAATTTGGCATCCATCTTATCGCTGATGTCTACCAGGTTGGCATTGGGCTGTTTAATCACAGCCAGCAAAATGCCTTCATGTCCGTTGGCATTGATTTTAATGTATTCCTTTGCTTCCTGGATCTGTACATCGGCAATATCCTTTAATAAAACAATGCGTTTGCCATTATTGCTGATCACAATATTTTGCAATTGTTCTTTGGAAGCAACCACCGCATCTGTCACCGTTAAATATAAAAGCCGGTAATCAGATAAATAACCATTGGATTTTACAAAATTGGTTTGGGATAAGGCAGTATTAATATTATCCGGTGTAATACCCAGGGTACTCATTTTCTGTACATTCAGCACCACCCAGTATTCCTTGGATTTACCCCCGATCACCCTGATTTCAGATACACCTTCCACCTGCGATAAAAAAGGTTTAATGGTGTACATGGCCAGTAATTTCATATCAATGGGAGAGCGGGTCTTGCTTTCCAGGCTGTAACCAGTAATAGGCAGTATAGAAGGGTTCATCCTTTCTACCGAAATTTGTATATCCGGTGGCAGGATATTCCTGATCTCATTGATCTTGGATTCTATTCTTTGTACACTGATATCAATATTGGCATTCCAGTCCATAAATGCTGAAATCTCGCAGCTCCCCCTGCTGGTAGTACTACGTATCATTTTAAGATCCGGTACTTTCTTGACTGCATTTTCCAGTTCACGGGTTACCGTGATCATCATTTTCTTAACCGGTTGCTGACCCGCATCTGCAATGATCTTTATCTTGGGAAAGGTTATTTCCGGAAACAGGGAGGTCTGCATTTTACTGTACGCAAACATGCCACCCATAATAATAATCACTAACAGTACCGTAACCGGGTTCTTATAAGTTGTAAAAAAGTTTCGCATACTGGTAATTATTTAAGGATGGTTACTTTGGCAGTATCAGGTAAGCCATAATTACCAGTCAGTAATATTTTATCAGCAGCTTTTAAAGCGGGTGAAAGAATTTCCACCTGGGTGGAAGTTTCCAGTCCCTTTACAATGGGTACTTTAACCGCAGTGGTACTGTCCGTCATCCTCATGATCCAGAATTCTGTCTGTATTTCATTGGATAATACCGCTTCCTTGGGAAGCGAAACGGTATTATTTTTAGCTTTTTTTACCAGGCTTACTTTGGCAATCAGGTTTTCCGGAATTTGTTTGTCCGTATTTACCCGGATCACATAACTCTGTGTTTGAGAAACCGCATCTACAGTGGGCAATGCTTTGTCAATATATCCCGGCAATACGGTTCCGTCTGGCAGTCTTAAATTCAACTGACTGTTATTGGGTAAATAGGGTTTTAATTCGTAGGGTAAATCCAGCAGGAATACAAAACTTTTGGTGTCTGTAATGGTAGCCAGTTGTTCTCCATCCTGCACATAATCGCCTGCCCGGTAACTGATTTGTGAAATATACCCGGTACCCGGTGATTTGATGGCAATCACTCCTTCAAAATGCAGGGAGCTATCAATTTTGTTGATAGTATTGCCCAGGCTTTGTGATTCCTTGGTTTTCAGGATAAATAATACTTCACCACGGGTAACATATTTACCCAACTGGGCATTAGCGGTTTGCAAATACCCGTTGGCATTGGATTTTACATATGTTTTTAAAAGGAAGGAAGATACTGCATTGAGTTCCACCACATCTGTCATAGTACCGGTTTGAGGGCTCGTCAGACTAACCGGTGTTCCGCCTGCTTCTGTTTTTTCTTCTTTGGGTTCGGCTTCAGCGGGCTTGCCGGATTTGCAACTGAATAAACAGCACAGCATAATCAGGCAGAGGGTTGATTGTAAATAAGTTTTCATAAAGTATTATTTTCTGTTCCAGTAATTAATCTGATTAAATATCTGTAGTTTATTAATATGATTCTGTGTCAGAATATTTTGGGTATTCATATAATTGCCGATGGCCATAATATAATCAGGCATATGCACATCCCCGGTTTCCAGCAGTTTACGGTTGGCTTCTATCAGGGTCTCATTATAAGGCAGCTGTTTTTTTGCTTCACTGATAATTTGTTCTACCGCATTTAGTTGCTGGTATAACTGGGCAATTTGCTGCTGGTATTGGGTTTTAAAATAATCCCGGTAATGCTGCCTGGTTTGTTCTTCTATTGACAATTTATCATACTGCATTTTCTTTTGTTTGCCATCATAAATAGGTAAGGTAATGGTTACGCCACCACTAACTCCAAAGTTTTTATAGGGTTGGTAGTCGAATGAAGAAAGATATCCGGCATCTGCATACAGGTTTACCTTGGGTTTATAATTGAAGTCAATCTGTGCAGCACTGTTTTTGATTTTTAAACTGTCAATATTAAACTGCTGGTAAAAGACTGAGTTTTCTGCTTCCGGTAAAAGGGTGGGCGTTATATCCGGTTCCTGTAACAGGATATAAGAGGTATCCCGGATACCGCATAAAAAGTTTAATGCGGAAACTTCATTTTTATACTGCAGGTTCATCTGAGTGATGAGTAATTGCTGCTGGCGAAGGGTTACCACAAAAGTTAAATAATCAGTCTGGCGGTACACTGATTTTTCTGTCAGCTTTTTCAGGATCTGCTCTTCCTTTTGCATCAGTTGCAATACCTGCTGGTTAAACTGCACTTGCTGTCCGATTCCAAAAGCAGTGATATATTGTGCTGCAATAGATCTTTTCAAGTCCTGCTCCGTTATTTTGCCCGAAACACTGATGGATTCATTGAGTAAGCGGATGGCTTCCTGCTGATTGGCCATATTTTCTTTGCTCACCAGTTTCTGGGTGGCGGTAATCAGCTGACTGAAATTCACCCCATTGGTAATACCGATATCATAACCCCAACCCTTGTAAGTAGGTGCATAACTGTTGGCACTGACTGCATTAACCTGTGGTTTATAACCCGCCAGTAACCGCATACTGTCTACCAGATTAGATAATTTCTGATTGGTATAGTCTTTTAACAAAGGACTGTTGCTGATACCTGCTGCAATAAAATCGTCCAGCCTTTTTTCCTGTGCACTGAGCTGCACAGAAATGATCAATAACCCGATACAAAAAATAATACTTCTTATCATGGATTGTTTTTAAAATAGATGGTAAAAATATGTTGGTCTTTTTCATATGAATACTCAATCCGAAAGCCCCCTATCCGGCAGATTTCATGCACAATGGATAAGCCTAACCCAATACCTTCCTGGTTTTGTTCGGCTTTGTAAAAACGCTGGAATATTTTACCGGCATCCAGCGGACCGTTTGCAGCAGTATTTCGGAATACGATTGATTCGGCATCCGCTGTTATATGCATGTATCCATGTACCGGGGTATACTTAATGGCATTACTGAGTAAATTATTAATGAGTATTTCTGCCAGGTGCGGATGAAAGGGAATGGTTAAGGGCAGGATATGGGTTTCGAGGGTGATATGCCGTGATTCGAATAATTCCTGTTTTTCTTCCAGCTTCTGTTGGATAAGGGTACTGATGGTTACCGGTTCATTGAACTCGAATTTGGTATGTTCAATTTTGGTGAGTAACAATAAGGACTGGTGTAAACGGGTCAATTTTCTGATGCCATCTTCAATACCCAATACCTGTTTTACGGCTTCTTCATTCCATTCTGTCTGCTGTAACAGTAATTCTGTCTTTGAGCGGATCACTGCTAATGGTGTCTGCATTTCATGCGATGCATTTTCATTAAATGCTTTTAAAACCTGGTAATCACGGCTGATATTCTGCATTAAATGATTCAGCGTTTCATTCAGCAGGTTAAACTCATCAATAGGTTCAGCAGGTAAGAGAAAAGGCTTACGGTCGTTGAGCTGATAATCCTTCACAGCATTTACTGTATGGTAAAAAGGCTGCCATAAACGGCTGATGATTTTACGGTTGATGAGCAGGTTTAAAAAAAGAATTAAAGCAATCATACCAATGGTCACCAATACCATCAGTTTTAAAATATCTTCTGTTTCCAATTCAGATTTATTCACTTTAACCAGATACAACGTATTGTTTACATTCAGGTTAAACTGCAGCTGCCTTACCGACTGAAATTCGCGCTCATGTTCATTATAGAAGTCGTAAGAAATGATTCTTCTTTTGTGTATCTGTTCATTTGTTTTTTCAATGGTAACCCATTGGTGCCGGGTATTCTGAATTTCCGGTAACTGCTGGTGAATTTCTACATATTCATGTATTTCCTGTTGTTCTCCATGCAGGGATTCATCCAGCTGGCGGATCAGTATATAATGCATTACAAAATAAAATGCAATACTACCCACCATAAAAGTAAAAATGGTAGCGATAATATTGAAGCGGTTATATTTTGCAAATAATTTCATGAGCTCTGCAATTTATAACCCACTCCATATAAGGATTTAATAGGGTCTTCCCCCCCGGCAACGGTAATTTTTTTGCGGAGATTTTTAATATGCGCATAAATAAAATCAAAATTGGAAGCCATATCCATATCATCCCCCCATAAATGTTCTGCAATGGCACTTTTAGAAATCACGCGGTTTTTATTAATCACAAAAAACAATAACAACTGGTATTCTTTCTGGGTTAATTCCAGCATGGTACCTTTAATCTGAACCGTCTGGGCAACCGTATCTATTTCAATATCTCCCAGCGTAATAACCGACTTACCGTTGAACTGTTTTCTCCGGATAATGGAAGCCACCCGCACGCTTAATTCAGATAAATGAAAAGGTTTGGTAAGGTAATCATCCGCACCCATTTGCAATCCCTCAATTTTATCATGCAATGAGTCTTTGGCTGAAATAATAATCACCCCGTCTGTTTTGTTATTCTCTTTAAGGTGTTTTAATAATTCCAACCCCGAGCCACCCGGTAGCATCAGATCCAGGATGATACAATCATACTCATACACTTCAATTTTCTGTAAAGCCGAATGAAAATCCATCGCTGACTCGCATATATAACCACTGGCTGTTAAAAAAGCAGCCATGCTCTGGTTTAAGGTATGTTCATCTTCAATAATCAGCAGTTTCACAATACAGTTATTTGGCTACAAAATACCATAATAATTCTGTAGGAAATCTGAATCATGCATATTAAATGGGGAGGGTAGGTTTTAATGTTATACCGCTATTGATTTATGGCATAAAAGTTTATGGAATGCTCCGCACATACTAATGACAATGCAGGGTCCGATTCCTAATTGCTTACTACCTGCCTGTAACCTGTCTCATACCTGAATAATATTTTCCTGTTACCTGAGCATGGCCAGCTTATGACCTGAGTATGGCCTGGTTATGGGTAACCCCACCAATTGGTGGGGTTGGTCAGAGTCAGGTCATACCCAGGTGACAGGCTGGTGATACAGAGATGATAGGCAGATTATACGCTGGTTACTGTCAGATTATACCCAGGTAAGCAGATGGTATAGTACTGATTTAGCCTTAATCCAGCGTATCTGTTATTTAAACGTAAAAGCAAAGCTCAGTACATTGGAATAGAGGTCGGTACTCTGGGTATAATGCCCGTACCTGATTTCCAGGGTACTCAGGTGGGTGTTAAAAATGCCTTTGGGTGGTGCTATATGACTGCCAAGCCCCATAAAATAGCTGGTAAAAGCTGAATAGGCATAATTACTTGTATAATACTTATCGCTGGTGCTATGCTTGCCATACGCAGCAAAATAAGGCGAGGCAGTCTGCGTATACCACCTGAAAAAAGGGGACAATGAAAAAAACGGGGTGAATTTATAGGGTATCTCCAGACTGGCAGTATGAGCTGTAATACCCCAGTTATCTGTGTAAAAACGGTAGTATGACCGGATAATGAAATTATCGCCCAGGAAATAGTTTAAACGGATACCAATGGGGACTTTCACCCGGTTATCCGGCAGGTTCTCCACTTTTTCAGTTCCATCAGTAAAATATACCCGGTGAAAGGGTAAGCCCAGATAGCCATGCTGTGCCACCAGATCGGTTGCAATGCTTACCTGCATTCTTTTATTGATGATCTGCGCAAAAGATAAAGAAGCCGTAAATGTATTTCTGGGACTGGAAGGTATTGTATTGCTGGTAGAAGCAATAACGGTGCCACCGGAACTGAGGTAGACGGTTCTGCCGCTGGCAGTGGTATAGGATGTTACTGTAGCTGCTGTATTGGTATTTACAACTGGCACCGGTATCAGTTCACTGGGTAGGATCAGTTTAACCTTATCGAAAAATCCGGAGACTTTGGCATTGAATTCTCCACCGTTCTTTGTTTTGGCAGCCATATGCATGTCCATTCCTAAAGACTGATAATTGTATTCATACGAATAATAACCACCCAATCCGAATTGGGTTCCTTTGGCTTCATTTTCTTTGGTCCAGCTTAAAGAAGGATAAATCCTGTTGCCATCTGTCTTGGAAGCACCGGTTTTACTCACGAAAGCGGCAGAAGCAGAAGAGTGATGATCGATCCCCATACCCAGCATCAGTTCATGTTTATTCCCGCTGGCATCATAACCCAGCCATTTCACTTCCAGTCCGTTGGATAAGTCCGTCACTTTCTCCGTGCCAATACCACCCGTAACAGGAGAGTGGTTGCCATCCTGTTTATAATAGCTTTCCACCAGGTTAATTTCATCCACTTTTAAGGGCTTTGACTTATAGCCGGTTGTGCTTTCTGTTCCGGTTTGAGCAAAAGCCGATAAAAAGGTCAGGTATAAACCTATAACCGATAAACAAATTTTTTTCATGTAATAACCTTTACTGAGTTTGAATTAATTACATCCGCAACCGCCACCGGTTTTACCGCCATTCGCACCGGAAGCGCCTTCGCGGTAGGATTGAAAATTCAGTTCGTTTTTCTCGGCTTTACGGCTGGATAATGCCATATCGGCATCGTTCAGTTTGTTTTTCTGGTATTCTTTTACCTGAATACAGGAGGATGCTGAAGCTACCAATAAGATGGCCAGCAAAAAGCAGATTGTATTACTTTTCATGTTGGTTGTTTGTGTTACTATGACAGTTAAGGGCTTTTTATCAAGGTCCTGGTAATAAAAATTCAATATACAGCAATTCGGGAAATCCGTCTTAAATTTAATGTTTAAACAATTGCTATTTGTTTGTAGAGGAATAAAATACAGACAATGTTGCCTGACAAATCAGAAAATTCAGATTTTGAATATCTAATTGTATGGCTAAAGTGGTTCTGCTGTAAATTTGCGCCCAATTGAAATACCAATGATGAAAACTTTTGTTTATTTAATACTTGCAGGTTTATTGCTGAGTTCCTGTAATGGGAATAAAAAAAACACTGTTGTTTTTGTAACAGGCATTAAAAAAGCAAAATGGGGTAAAGTGGATTCCACGGAAGTGGATTTATATACCCTGACCAACAGAAATGGGGTTACTGTGAAGATTTCCAATTATGGGGGAACAGTGGTATCCTGGGAAGCATTAGACCGAAAAGGAAAAATGGCCAATATAGTTTTGGGTTTTGACAGCCTGAAAGGGTATTTAAATCCACCGCATTATTTTGGCGCATTGATAGGCAGGTATGCAAACAGGATTGACAGTGGAAAGTTTTTTTTTAATGGTACGACCTACCACTTAACTGTTAATGATGGATACAACCACAAGCATGGTGGCTTTAAAGGTTTTGATAAAGTGGTATGGAATGCAGTGATCGTTTCAGATACTTTACCGATGCTGGTACTGACTTATCTGAGCAGGGACGGGGAGGAAGGCTATCCGGGAAACCTGAATGTGAAAGTGATTTATACCCTGACAGATGAAAATGAACTGGATATAGATTACAGTGCACAAACAGATAAAGCAACCCCTGTTAATTTATCCAATCATAGTTATTTTAATTTAACCGGAGACCCTTCCCAAACAATACTGAACCATAGTTTATGGATTAATGCGGATAATTATACACCGGTAGATCCTTCACTTATCCCCACCGGAGAAATAAAACCAGTCAAAGGTTTAGCTTTAGATTTTACCAAGGTCAAGAAAATAGGGAAACATATTGATAGTCTGCCTGCTGGGTATGACCATAATTATGTGCTGAATAATTACAATAATTCCCTTCAGCTGATGGCATCACTGGTGGATTCAGTTTCTGGCAGGAAACTGGAAGTGTTGACCTCGCAGCCCGGATTACAATTGTATACTGGAAATTCCTTTGATGGAAGTTTAAAAAGCAGTAAAGGGATTCCGTTTAAAAAACATGCCGGTGTTTGTCTGGAAACACAGCATTACCCGGATTCGCCTAACCGGTTAAATTTCCCTTCCACTATGTTATATCCAGGCCAGGAGTTTCATAGTGAAACAGAATACCGGATTTCGCTGATTAAATAATGTTAACTTTGCAGCGGCTACAAACCCGAACTATCGATCTGTAGAGATACAGATAGGAAAGTCCGGACAGCATAGGGCAACCCACCGGCGAATAACCGGGTTCCTTTCAGGAAACAGACAGTGCCACAGAAAATAACTATCATGCTTAGGCATGACAAAGGTGAAAATGTGAGGTAAGAGCTCACGGCCGTTTATGGCAACATAGATAGCGGGTAAACCTTGGGTGCTGTAATGCCACGTATAGTACCGTTATGAGAGCGGCCCGTTCAAGTGCAGGGGTTAAACCCGTACACGGTACAGGGTAGGCAGCAACAGGTAAACAGTAATGTTTACCGCAGATAAATGATAGTGTAAAAACAGAATCCGGCTTATGAGGTTTGTAGCTTCTTTTTATTTTCCTGATATTTTTTCGATCCTTTTTTAAATGGTATTTTGACTTTTTGTCTTGCAATTTTCTTTATCTTTTATTTATTTAAGTCCTCTCTTTTTCGTAAATTTACCGCATGAAAATCAACATAAAATTGCTGGTTATCCTTGCCTTTTTTGCGGGTGCACAGGTTAAGGCACAAGCTGTCAGGGAAAAAATTTCATTGGACGAAAACTGGAAATTTTATTTTGGAAATGCCAGTGACCCTTCCAGGGATTTTAATTATGGCATTACCAATATCTTCAGAAAAGCCGGTGAAGCAGGGAATACCTGTATCAATCCGGATTTTAATGATACCAACTGGACCAGTATTCAAGTACCGCACGACTGGGCCGTAGCCTTACCTTTTGAAAAATCATCCGATTTTGAAATGGATTCTCATGGATATAAAGCTATAGGTGCTGCCCATCCGGAAAACAGTATTGGCTGGTACCGTAAGACCTTTACTGTTGCAGCCAAAGACAGTGGTAATAAGTTTGTGCTGGCGTTTGACGGGGTGTACCGGGAATCTAAAGTGTTTATTAACGGGCATTACCTGGGAAGTAATTTCAGTGGTTATTCGGGTTTTGAATTTGATATAACAGATTACCTGAACTTTCATGAAAAGAATGTGATCACTGTAAGGGTGGATGCCAGCCAGTTTGAAGGCTGGTTTTATGAAGGAGCGGGTATTTACAGGCATGTTTGGCTGCATAAAATGAATCCGGTACATATTCCTGACCATGGTGTATTTGTACATACGGCTGTTAAGGGAAATCTTGCCGTTGTAACTGCGGAAACGAAAGTGCTGAATCAGTCCTTTGTTAAAGGAAGCGGTGAAATAGTTGCTTATCTCACAGATCATTCCGGGAAAAGAGTGGCTTCATTTTCCCCTCAGCAGTTTGTACTGAAAGTAAATGAAAGTAAAGTGGCTTTGTTACAGGCAACTGTAACAGAACCCCATTTATGGAGCCTGGAACATCCCTATCTGTATCAACTGGTTTCATTGGTGAAATTAAATGGAAGGACCATTGATAGTGTGGTAACAAAATTTGGTATCCGGACTATTGTTATAGATAAGGACAAAGGCCTGTTTGTAAATGGTAAACCGGTTAAAATACAGGGAACCTGTAACCATCAGGACCATGCAGGGGTAGGCAGTGCATTACCGGATGCTTTACAGTATTACCGTATTAAGCTGCTGAAAGAAATGGGGGTGAATGCATACCGGACCAGCCATAACCCACCTACTCCGGAATTGCTGGATGCCTGTGATGAACTGGGTATGCTGGTGCTGGATGAAAACCGTTTACTGGGCAGCAGTACAGAAGTGACGAGCCAGTTTGAAAGGCTGATAGAAAGAGACCGCAACCATCCTTCTGTGTTTATGTGGTCTATCGCAAATGAAGAGTCCGCACAATGGACCACCATCGGAAAAAGAATTGCACAGACTTTAGTAGCTAAGCAGGTGGAACTGGATCCTACCCGAACCAGCACCTATGCTGCCAATATGGGTAATTTCCGTCAGGGAATCAATGAAGTGATTCCAGTGCGCGGTTTTAATTACCATCTGGAAGGAATTGACCCTTACCGGAGAGACAATCCCAATCAACCGATTATGGGTACAGAAATGGCCAGTACCGTTTCTACAAGAGGAATTTACACAAAAGATACAATAAGAGGGTATGTGCCGGATTATGATACTACTTTCCCGGATTGGGCTTCCACTGCAGAACGCTGGTGGAAAATAGCAGCTGACAGGGAATGGTATATGGGTGGCTTTGTATGGACAGGCTTTGATTACAGAGGTGAACCAACCCCTTATACCTGGCCCTGTATCAACAGCCATTTTGGTATTATGGATGTTTGCGGATTTCCAAAGAACTTATATTATTATTATCAGAGCTGGTGGACTGATAAGCCTGTATTGCATATCAATCCCAACTGGAACTGGAAGGGTAAGGAAGGCCAGCCAATAGAAGTGGCCTGTTACAGTAATATGGAAACAGTGGAATTGTTTTTAAACGGGAAAAGTTTAGGAAAGAAAACTATGGCCAGAAACAGCCATTTGTCCTGGATGGTAAATTATGAACCAGGAACCCTAAAAGCAATCGGTTGGAAAAATGGGAAACAGTTGGAAACAACCGTTGAAACAACGGATGAAGCGTATGAATTGGTAGCTACACCCGACCGGACCAGCATTAAAGCGGATGGGAAAGATGCGGTTGTATTGAATATTACGGTTAAAGATAAAAAAGGAAGGGAAGTGCCCGATGCGATGAATTTATTGCATTTTAAAGTCTCTGCTGCTGCTACAATTATAGGAGTGGGAAATGGAGACCCCAGCAGTCATGAAGCTGACCAGTATGCCAATGGACAGTATCAGCGAAGCTTGTTTAATGGTAAATGCCAGGTAATTATACAGAGTAAAAAAATAAAAGATCAGATTATTTTTGAAGCAACCGGAGAGGGCTTGAAACCTGCAAAGACCTTCATTCATACACAATAATCAGGGGACAGTAACTGTATTACTGGCAGATGAAGTACAGCCTGAATTGCCGGTTACTGTAAGATTTACTGTGTAGGTTTTACTGGTTGAACCCAGTGTATATGTATGCGAAGCAAATGAAGTAGAGGCACTAAAACTGTCACCAAAATTCCAGTTGTAGGAAATGATAGATCCATGGGGAATTGTAGAAGTACTGTTGAAATTATATGCAGTACCAGCTGAGTTGCTGGATGAGAAATAAAAACTGGCAGAAGGAGTTACATTCTGGCCAAATGATACAACAGTCTGAGTGACTTTATAAATAACTGTAGTACTGTTTGATACGGATAAAGTAACTTTATTTGAATCAGCATATGCATATGTTTTAGTAACCGTACTCCCAGTAGAACCGGTACCATCACCAAAATCCCAGCTATAAGTTGCATTAGCAGGGGCACCGGAAATATTTTGAGTAAATGTGAATACTTCATGGCTGGGTGTACATGGATTTGAACTGGTTGCAATAAAACCGCCTGAAATGATATAAACTGCCGGCACAGTTACTGAATTTATAATTGAACTGGTGCAGCCTGCATTGGATATAGCCGATAATGTAACTTTATAAGTCTGATCGCTGGATACCTGCGCAAATGTATGTTGTATAAATGTATTGGCAGAAGTTGCATTGGTATTATCTCCAAAATTCCATGTATAATTGGTGATATTTCCATTAGCAACAGTAGAAGTGCTATTGAAATTATAGGTATTTCCACCCCCGAGTTGGGTGGTAAAGGAAGCAACAGGTGTAACATTCTGACCAAAAGCAGTAATAGATTTATTGGTGGAATCTATTATTTTACCATTTGAGATTACTTTTTTTATTACAGTGTAGGTTCCAGCCTTGGCATAAGTATTAGTAGTAATGGAATCATTGGCTCCAATCGAAGAATTTCCATCTCCGAAATACCATTGATAAGTGGCACCAGACGGGATTCCAATTGTTGAATTACTGAATGTAAAAACTTCATTACCCGGAGAACAGGGAGAAGTAGAGGCAGCTGTAAATCCTGCAGCTTTGGTAGTGGTGATAGTGGATCCAGGTGATGTAACCGGAGTTAAAGGTGTTGGAGCTGTAGGCCCTGTACCAGTGGATGTGCTACTGTTGCTGGAAGTAGAACTCCCACTTCCAGAACCTGAAGTGCCAGAACTGCTGTTATTAGTAGTATAGAATACCTGTTGTGTGCAGGAACTAAAGTAGAGTAAAACAGCAAAAAAAAAGAGGTATCTGCAATATCTTTTCATGATTTTGGCACAGAAAGTTGAACAGTGTTTAAATAAATATAAGTTAGATTTTGTTATAAAAACATCCTTTTTCAGCAGCTAAATTATATATAAAGCCAGCTGGAAACCAAATATTCAATACTTATAACGATATTTTAGTTTTTTTCGTATAATCTTTATTACAACCCTTTATTTTACATTTTTATGTATAGTTAACTTTTTTCAGTTGTTAATAAGCGTATATATTTGCGGCTATGACACAAGAACAAATTAAAGATTTAAGGGACCGCGTTAGTGTCCTAAGGAGGTTTCTTTGAAGTTGATCTCCGTATTCAAAAAATAGAAAAAGACAGACAACTTTCCCTTTCTCCGGGTTTTTGGGATGATAATGTAAGGGCAACTGCCATAATGAAAGAAATAAAGGTCAATGAATATTGGCTTAAACTCTTTCAGCAGGTAGAAGCTTCTGTAGAGGATTTTGTGGTATTGTTTGAGTTCTGGAAATCTGGTGATGCAACTGAAGAAGAGACAAAGTTAGCTTATGATAATGCAGTAAAGGAAATTGAAGATACTGAGTTTAAAAGCACTTTAAACCAGCCTGAAGATGAGTTACCTGCATTATTGCAGATTAATCCGGGTGCTGGGGGTACTGAAAGCCAGGACTGGGCAGAAATGTTATTGCGTATGTACCGGATGTATGGGGATAAGCAGGGCTGGAAAGTGACTGAAATTGATTTTCAGGAAGGGGATGGGGCTGGAATTAAAACGGCGACACTTCAATTTGACGGGCCCTTTGCCTATGGTTTTTTAAAAGCTGAAAGCGGAGTACACCGGTTGGTACGCATTTCACCATTTGACAGCAATGCAAGGCGGCATACGAGTTTTGCCAGCGTTTTTGTATATCCTTTAATTGATGATAGTATTGAAGTAGTTGTAAACCCCGCAGATCTGGAATGGGAGTTTTACAGGAGTGGGGGAAAAGGGGGACAGAATGTAAATAAAGTGGAAACAGCTGTAAGGTTAAAACATATTACATCCGGAATTATAGTAGAATGTCAGCAATCCCGAACCCAGGGAGAAAACAGGGAACTGGCTTTAAAAATGCTGAAAAGCCGGTTATATGAGGAAGAATTAAGGAAAAGAGAAGAGGCAAAAAATGCTGCCAATGCAGGAAAAAAGAAAATAGAATGGGGCAGCCAGATACGCAGTTATGTTTTTCATCCTTATAAAATGATCAAAGATCACCGTACTGATTATGAAGTAGGAAATATAGGGCCGGTAATGGATGGGGAACTGGATGGGTTTATTAAAGCTTTCCTGATGAGTCAGAAAGAAGAAAGTGTGGAATAGACCCTGTCATAAATAGTATTTTTCTTATTACAATGGTTCGGTAGTTATTTAGGCAGCCATAGCACCAATATTCAGGCATTGGTCATACAGGCTTCTTATTTTACTGCAATTCAATTGAATACCTAAGTTTGAAAATATTGTTTCGGTTAAAAACTTATTGTAGTACCATGTTTTGATACTTCGCATTGAAAAAGGAACATCCTTTTTCTCTGGCAGGGTAGCCCAGCATTTAAACTTCATTAATGATACTGTCATCATGGACATATTAAAGTGATTGTATAATTTTATTTCACCACGGGCCTGGCACTCTTCCAAACCGGTGTATTGTTTACAATCACGGATTAAAAATTCTATCTGGAACCGCAACTGATAATACTCAATTACTTTAGCACCTTCCAAATTGGTATCAGTACTCAATAAAATGGCATACCGGTCTGTATCCCCAAATTTCATGTATACTACTTTTGCCACCCGTTTCAACGTTGCACACCATAGAGTCAATTCATACGCATCTATAAACTTATCCTGATAACATTGCTTCCATTTACGTTTATCTATATTTTTTACATTCACCTTCCCTGCATACAACTTCTTTCTGCCTTTTCCTTTTTTCTGTGGCCCATTGTACAGATATAAAAGATTCGCATCCTGACGCATCTTTGTAATAATATGTATCCCTTCTTTTAGAAGTGGGTCAATAAAACTGCTTTTCATAAAATAGCCGTCCGCTGCCAGATATTTAGTAAATGACAATAGCATTTTCAGCCTGCTCAGTATAATTTCTACATAATGATCCATTAGTTTTCCCTGCATTGCTGATGGTGTTTGTATTGCTTCTACACTATAACCAGTTCTGTCTGCCACATCCACCATGGCCAGGCAACTTATTTCCAGGCCATCTTTCACCTGTTGATCTTTCCCACT
>Ga0208872_1000925_pt1 | contig 19429 bp, 20 predicted proteins | sample CryBogCBH12Aug08_FD_185508 | JGI IMG/M metagenome (GOLD analysis project Ga0208872, IMG submission 185508) | Freshwater microbial communities from Crystal Bog, Wisconsin, USA - CBH12Aug08 (SPAdes) | ecosystem: Environmental > Aquatic > Freshwater > Lake | place: Crystal Bog, Wisconsin, USA...
GTTCGTTGAAGAATATGCGCGGGAAAATTCCACCACCCTCCGCGCGATGGTCGAGCCGCTGTGGGGCGCGGCGCAAGTGAATCGCACATTGCAAAAAACGCTTAAATTTGTTATCTTAATTCCGTCATGGCGATTGAATCACCAGCCGAATTTGCCGCTGCAGACACGCGCCTAACGGCCGTTCCCAGCCGGTTCCGACCAGCTTTGCTGCCCGTCGCCGCGCGGGTGTTTTGGTGGGGCACACCGGAAGCCTGGCTGGAGGATCTCGGTCGTTTCACCGCCCAGGTCATGACTTTCGGCGATTGGAACGACACCACTCTGACTTTGAAACTGCTCGGTGACTCGTGGTTCCGGCAAGTCCTGACGAATCCGCCGGCGGGCGTGTTTGACGTCAAGTCCTGGACTTACTGGCACCAGCGTTATCAACTGAAGGTGCCGCCCCTGCCCACCCGGGGGTTCTGACCATGTTTAATCCGTGTTTTGATATCCTGCCGGCCGCGCAGAAAAATCTGTGGCCGGAACTGGCCGAAGTTCCCCGCCATTTTGTGCTCTACGGCGGCACCGCCCTGGCCCTGCGGCTGGGCCATCGCGTGTCGGTGGATTTTGATTTCTTCTCCAGCGAAACCGTTGTTCCCGGTGAATTACTGGAACGGCTGCCGTGCCTGAAGGGAGCCAAAATTCTCCAGAATGTCAGCCAGACGTTGACGGTGGCGGTGGACCGCAATGGTCCCGTGAAATTGTCCTTCTTCGGCGGGGTCGCCTTGGGCCGGGTAGGAACTCCCGACCAAACCCCGGATGGAATAATCCAAGTCGCCTCCCTCTTGGATATTGCCGGCACCAAGGCCGCCGTGATCACGCAAAGGGCGGAGTCAAAGGACTATGTTGACCTCCTGGCCATCATCAACAGCGGCACCAGCCTGGCTCTGGCCATGGGTGCCGCGAGGTCAATCTATGGCGAACAATATAATCCCATGCTGACCCTGAAGTCTCTGGCCTACTTTGGTGATGGCGATCTGCATAAGCTAACCGACCAGCAGAAAGCGCAGTTGACCCGCATCGCCACCACCCAGCCGCCCGAACTGCCCGAACTCCCCAGACTTTCCGACCGGCTGTCACCGTCCGCTTGAAATTATTATTTTAGGAACCTATGAGGTTCCTACCGCCAGATACGCCCCGGACGATTGATTAGTCCGGTTGGTAGTAATTACTCCCTACTCTTCTCCGCCAGACATAGCCACCAGACATAGAGTCTGTCTTGATCCCGCATGCATTGGAATGATAAGTGGACTTAGCCGGGGCATCCGTAAAACCCTTCCTAAAAATAAATCGAAAATACCAGTTGGAAATTGGGGGAACGAACCTATCTCTAAAATATATGAGTAAAATGGTTCAAATCAGCGGGGAACATCGAGAAACATCCGGCAGCACGCCACCGACACCGCAAGGATTCAGCCCATTGCCCAATGCAGCAACGGACGAATGGCTCACGCTGACGGAGGTCGCCCTGATTCTCAAAGTGGGTCGCACCACCATCTGGCGCTGGCGGCAGGAAGGATTGAAAGCAATGCGGCGGGGCGGACTGGTGCGGGTGCGACGCAGCGATCTCAACATATACCTAGCCCAACACCAGAATTAAAACCCACGACCAAGAAAACCCCGTCAAACACACTCTTTGAAATGAAAACGAACTTGGAAAAAATGAAAGCCATCTTTGGAACGCAACCACCCTTGCCGGTGGCGGAAAATTCAGCGGCCGTGCAATCCGTGCCGGATGGTTCGGCTGAACCATCTAAAGTCGAACTGAAAACCCAACCGCCTGACATCCATCCGCCAGCGGCACCACCGGCTGCGCCCAATACTGGTTCAGCGAATAATTTACTACCCGCCATCATGTCAGCACCCATAGTCCAACCCAGCCGAGCCGGCCGGATGAAAAATCAAATCCAAAAGCCCGCCACCGTCCATCGCCTCAAACAGAGTGGCAAATGGGCGGTGCTGGTCACCCTGGTGGAACCCCGGGAACTGGAGGGAAGGATGCGCAGCGGGCGGCAGAAGTTTGAACGGCAAACGCAGGCTTTGGCCAATGACCTTTGCGTGGAAATAAATAACTGTTTGTTCGGCAAGGAACTGGCCCGGCAGTTGAATCCGCATGAAGTCGAGCTGGCCAAGAAAATATTCTGGGAAATTTTAGAGCCGAAGCATCCGGACTGGATTGAGAACCTGGACAAGCTGGTGGGATTCTGCGAGCGCGCCCAGTTCCGCATTGACCAGCAAAGAATTCCCACCGTGGCCGAGGCGGCCAGAATCTACTGGTTTGAACATGTGGCCGGTTTGGAGCGGGAAACCCGTTATAATACCCGATGGGTGATTGCCTTTTTGCTGCCGGCGTTTGGCCACTTGCAACCCGTCGAGATGACGGATCAGGCCGTTTTGGACCTGGCCTACGGCAAAGAACCACTCCCGTTCTTGCGCACCAGCAGCCAGCCGGGACAGACCAAGGAAGAAGCGGACGCCTGCCTGTGGGACACCCTGGTGACATCCGGTTCCAAACGGCCCTGGACGAGCACCACCCTGCACCATTTTTTAACGCGGGCCCGGGCCTTCAAAAACTGGATGAATGCCTCGAAAGATCCCATCACCCAGACGGTTCGCAACTGGTGTCCAGCGTCCACCATTGTCACCCCCAGACCGGACGAGATTGCCCGAATTAAAAATCAGCAGGCGGCGGGTTCCAAGCAGGCCGTGGATTGGGAGTGCCGGCAGAAACCCGCGCTCACCATCCCGCAGGTCCAGGCCTTGATCGACGTGGCCTGGGTGGCGTGGGGCGGCAAATTCGCGCCGTTCTATGTGCATGCCTTGTGGTGCGGCAGCCGGTCCAAGGAAATCCGGCGAACTTCCACCGAGTCGTTTGATTCCAAAGACGGCGTGCTGTTCGTCTCCGCCGCCGCCGCCAAGACGGACAAAGGCCGGGAAAGCCAGCTCCATGACAATGCCATCATCATGGTCGAGGCTTTGCGCCAAGGCGAAATATACACCAGCGCAGGCCTCAAACCCAGCCCCACCCAGCGCACGGCCATTCACATACTGGCCGGTTTTGACTCCAACTGTAAGCAGGCCAACCGGCTTGCCGGGACCATCCGCCGGCAACTGCTGCGACAGGGGATTGTCCTGCCGGAATACAACTGGGGCACTCGCTTTCCCACGAACAGCCTGCGCCGAACCGCGCTGTCCATGCATTACAAGCTGTTTCAGAACGTTTATTCAACCACCGGCTGGGGCGGCAACTCGCCCGGCATTTTCAAGGAGTATTATAAGCGGCTCGTCACCAAGGATGACGCCCGCCAGTTCTGGCTCATGCTCCCCACCTGGCTCACCAAGGATTCCGTGATCGAGGTCAATCTCCCCACCGGCCACAAACTTGATTCCGCCATGACACCGAGTGTCACCAGCGGCGTGTCAACCGCCGGGGCGGCCATGGAAAAGCTGCATACGGAAATGAGCCAGGCGCGCGTGGATTGGTACCGTAAACGCAAAAAGAAAAATAAGAATGATATGAAAACGAGGCTGTTGGCCAAGCAAGCCGCCGACCTGCCAGCCGACCTGCCAGCCGCCGACAGCCTAGCCATGGAATGACCGTGAACCGGTTGGGCCTCAGGCCTTTGGAATATCTGCTACGCGATTCCGCTACACCGCGATAAATAATTCAAACGAACGCCGGAAAATATGGGGATTTCGATGATTATGCTGTTCCACATCGAAGAACAAGGTGAGTTTTTAAAACCCCTTTTAAATCAACCGGCGGAACCCGGCGCGAACAGCGTGAAACAGCGGCGAACGTTATTTAGTTATACGAACTGTTTTTGAGTTATCTCAAAATGGCCTATTCCCGCTACAGTTGGTGTAGCATCAATTAGTCCTCCAGTTACTCCTTTCCCCAGCCTGACGCGGGCTTCGCAAACTTGGCCAAACTTAAATGCTATATGATTGGTTATCACAATGAATCGAGTGCGAATGGTTTTCCCGCCGAGGAGTTAGTCGAAGCCGGGACTACCAACGGAGGGTCGCCCATGGCTGAATTGGACCAGTGGGTGACCGGGGAACGCCTTCTGGAAATTCTTTGGCCGGCCAACTGCCGGCCCAGCCTCCAATGGCTCCGCAAGGAAACCAAGCGCCGGATGATCCCCCATATCCGCCGCGGACGCCTCATCTTTTATCGCCCCCGATCCGTCATGACCTGGTTCAACCAGCGGGAATGCCGACCGGCCAGCATGAAATGACACCCCTCTTAAAAGCTCACAGTCCATAAAACCACAAAACATAAAAACGATGAAAACAAACACAACCTTGGAACCGAACTCAATCCGCCCGGCGCAGCGCCTGCCGGCGGCCAAAATCCACTACACCGACCTCACCCGTGGGGCGACCCTCTGCGGCATCCGGCCGACGGTGCTGCTGGAAACGCGCGTGCTGGAGGAATTCAGCGAGCTGGATCCCGCGCTCGGCAGCAATCCGGCGGGCATCATTCTCGCCGTCCTGGGATTTCATCTGGTCAACGGCCATGCCGCCGGCGATGACCGGCTAACGGTCTGTCTGGTGCGTCAGAGCGATGGTCGCCAGGTCGAGGTGGATTTGATGCTACTGCCCCGGCGGCAGGCCGGCGGAGAACGGATCTATCTGCGCCTGGCCGATGTGCGCGCAATATCACCCCTAACCAGTGACGCCAACCAGTATCAACTGGAACTGGACGGTCGGTCGGCGTGCCTGAATTAAATCCTCACCCTAATGAAGATAACCGCATCCAAAAACCCACGCCGCTCTCAGCCGGTAAAGCTGGTGTCGAGTCCTACACTGGCAAAAAAGCCACGCCGGCGACCGGCGACGGCGCGCCGCGACCCGCCGTCGGCGGCACCGGCAGCCAACGGAACGGAAACCTCGGAATCACTGCGGGGCGACTGCCTGCAACTTTATCTCCGTGAAATCAGCCAGGTGAAACTGCTCACCGCGCCGGAGGTGACGGCCCTTGCCAAACGGATCAAGCGCGGAGACCGGCAGGCGCAGGAGCACCTGATCCGGGCCAACCTGCGGCTGGTGGTTAAAATTGCGCGCAGTTATGAGGGTATGGGTCTGCCGCTGTTGGATCTCATCAACGAGGGCAACCTCGGCCTGATGAAAGGCATCAAACGCTTTGACCCGGCCAAGGGCAAAATTTCCACCTACGCCTCGTGGTGGATCAAACAGGGCATCAAGCGGGCGCTGGCAAACCAGTCGAAGACCATCCGCCTGCCCGTGCATATCGTGGATCGCCTGTTGCAGATTCGCCGGGCGGAGGCACGGCTGCATGAGACGCTGGGGCGCGAACCCACCGATGAGGAGATCGCCACCGAGCTGGATCTGGACCCGCGCCGCGTCCGCCAATGCCGCGAGGCGGCGCGGTCGCCGGTGTCGCTCGATTCGCCCATCGGCGCGGAGGATTCCCTGACGATTGCGGAAGTGGTTCCCGATCCGGACGCCGTCGCCCCCTTGGACCGGCTTATCAACACCACCGACCGGGCGTTGCTCCGCGAGGTTTTGGCCACGCTGAAGGCGCGCGAGGGGAGGATTCTGGCGATGCGCTATGGGTTGGATGATGGCGAGCCAAAATCCCTTGAAATCATCGGCCAACATTTCGGCGTCACCCGCGAGCGCATCCGGCAGATTCAGGAAAAGGCGCTGCAACAGCTCCGCGCAAAAATCAAAAGACGGGAGCGCAACGGCAACGGCTGCCATTGAATTTATGAAATCCGACAAAGCGTTCTCCGGTCGGCAATGCAAGATTGGCGGGATTTGGCGGCGGCCGGCGACAGGATTCCAAGCCGGATGATATTGCGCTTGGTAGTCGGCACGCGCAGGCCTTCGGCACGGCGTAACCGTTGAATAGGGGCGTTTGTCCGTTTTAAAACTCTTATTGGCTGGCTTCCAATATGCGTCGTTGGATTGAAGTGGCCTTTCTTCACGCTCGCAGCTGCATTCGTTCCGCTCGTGCCATGATAACCTCCAAATATTTATGCTTTGCCTCTTTCGTAAGGAAGCTCTTTTCCACTAAATCAAGCCAGACAGGAATTTTCGCCGTGAATCGTGAAAGGCTGTCGTTCAAAACAGCCTCGTTTATGCGCAAGCGCTCCCGGGCAAAGTAATTCAATAAATCATTGCGCGTGAGGTTCGATTTTTTTCCCTTCAGGGGCAGGGCCATTTCCTCCTTCGCATTTTGGAGTGCGATCGTCGTGTTCAGAAAATCATACGCGGGCGCCAATTCCACCTTTTGATTCCGTGTAATCAGCGAGAAGTTCTTTAAATGCATGTCCTCATTTCCAACCAGAAAGCTGAACAACGTGCGCTCAAAGAGTTTTATCCGCTCGATCGCTGGAAAAGTGCAATACGTTTCGATTACCCCGGCAACCTTTTCCATGGATGAATCGTATTTGGTTTCGCGGCTTTCCCCGCTTAGCTGTGCGAAATCTTCGACCGGCATTCGATCGTGACCATCACGGTCAAAACGCTTGATAAAATAAGTGAATGAATCGTCAATTGACCGCACGAGGCCATGAACAGGAACTTCGATGCCAACCAGGGCGGCCATTCGCATGGTCAGATCTTCATTTTCCGGCAATTCCTTAAAGTCCAGACTCTGCGGCTTGAGTATGTATCGGCCGCCCCGATCCACAATCTCGAACCGCCCTTCGGTGATGCGCAAAACCGCACTGAGTTTCGGTTGCAGTCCCTGAATTGACATTTTTCCGACACGGCTGATCGCTTCCTGCCGTTGCTGCTCTGCCGTGAACGCAAGCGGGGCAAGTGATTGCAGATCCCGGTGGAGCAATTTCAGCCCTTGCGGCGAGTAGGTCGTGTCGCCAACCAGCGGTTCATAGGTGATGGGGCAACGGTTCATTTAACCTCCCTCACCGTAAGCGATCCGACGACATCCAGGCCGACGATGAGCAACTGCTGAAACATGTCACCCTTATCCACCTTGTATTTCCGCAGTAAGGCTTCAAGTTGCACTCCTTCCGGAAGCAGTCCCTCTAAAACGGAAGGAAACTTGTCGAATTCATAAGGTTGTTCCCGGACTTTCAAGGCGAGCGAAATCGGCTCCCCATTGTAACCGGATGCATATGTAAACCGATAATGGCGCTGGTCAACCTCCTCCAGAATTCCGGCGAATTTTCCCTGCTGATAAATTTCCGCTTTTCTCATGGAAGATTAGTGGCTGGCCCAGCCTGCTGACTCCGTTGCAATACCGGACTTTGCAGGACGAACTGGATGTTCAATGCGTTAAGCACTTTCTTCAAGGTGTCAAACTGAATTGACTCCTTACCATGCTCAATATCATAAATTACGGTTTTTCCAACCCCTGCAAGTTTGGCCAACTCGCTTTGGCTGAGTCCGCTCAATCGCCGATGCTGGCGTATAATATTCTTTAAATCAGTATTCATTTACCGCCATGACGGCAATTATTCATATGTTTCACAAAATTTGACCGTTTTAATTTTAATGTCAATATATTTTACCGCTTAAGCAGCAATATCTTTTCCTATTTAACTTAAAATGCTTTATTTGAAGAATTATTGGGCTTTATTTACTGCTATAGCAGCAAAACGAGCGTCAATTTCTAAAATCATTTGGTTTTGCGTCAACCGCCGCAAGATCCACGCGCTGTGCGTGACAGAACGTAACAAGAACGGCGGAACAGTGGGCAAATGCACGCCAAACATAAAAATGATTATGAAAGCACCCCCACAACTCAAGACCCTCGCCGACCTGATGGCCCAGGCCGGTCATTACGCCGAATTTTGCATGCGCAGATCCGGCACAGTGTCGCCCACCCTGTTCCTGATTGGCACAGACGGGCCGATGATGTTCCAGCCGCCGACGCTGGCCAACGAGCAGGACAAGGACGACTTCGCCAACGCCGCCCGACTGGTGTGCATCGCGCATGACGCGTCCGCGTGCGTGATGACGCTGGAGGCCTGGCTCAAGACGGCGCAACCCGGTGAGGAACTGGACCTGACCGAACCGCCGTCCGAGGCGATGGACCGGCAGGAAGTGATTGTGCTGATGGGCGAGGATCGCAGCGGGCAGCGGCAGCAGTTCCTGTCAATCATCCGGAGCGACAATGGAAAATTCTTCGGCTTCAACGAAGCGGCGATTCCCACCCCCGACACCATGACGGGCCGTTTCGCCCAAATCCTCCCGCCGCAGCCGCCGAATCCGGAGATTCAGACGCTCGCCCAAGTGATGCTGAAACTCGCGGGTGCCAAGGCCGTCCGCCTGGGTAAAGTTGGGAAGGGGATGAAAAATTCCGGATGAAATTTCACCCATGAAAAAACATCAACAGACAACGCTGACCATCAGGGGAAAAACCATCTCGGTGGATGTCGGGGTGCGCGAGCTCATCCGGCAATTGAACGCCCTGCCCGGCGTGGAAACCTACTACAGTTGCCAGGGCCACCGGGGGCAACCGACCGCCTATGTTTATTTCGGCGGCCCCGGCGCCCTCAAATTATTATTGCCGCTGGCCCAGATGATTCTCTCGGAGGAATGGGTCTGGTCGGCCCGCCGGCAATGCCATGTGTGCCGGGGTTGCTACGGCCGGTTGATGACGCTGGAAATCTGCGGGACGGGCATCGTCCTCCGCTGGAATCCCAAACATTACCGCCGGGTGTTGGCCATGGCCGCTGATCTGGAAAAACTCGCGTAGCCTCATTTTGCTTGCGCAGTGAAGCGAGGCCATCAATTCTTTGCGCCTATGGCAAAACCATTAACCAAATCACAAATCATCGGTGCCGTGGCGGAAGCCGCCGGCCTCACCAAAAAACAAGCGGCCGCTACGCTGGAAGCGCTCGTGAACCTGGCCTATAAAAACGCCAAAAACTCGTTCACGCTGCCCGGCCTGGGCAAGCTGGTCCTGGTCAACCGCAAGGCCCGGATGGGGCGCAACCCGGCGACGGGCGAGGCCATCAAGATCGCGGCCAAGCGCGTGGTCAAATTCCGCGTGGCCAAGGCGGCGAAGGACGCCATCCTGGGCGTTAAGAAATAACCGACTGTTAATTTGTCACCGACGGCGAAGGGTTTTCCCTTCGCCGTTTTTTTATTTTTATCGGCTGACGTCACCGGTCAATGTGCCTTTCGGGTGGTTCCCTTGCGCTTCGCGCAAAACCAAGCACCGGTAGAAACAAGCTGATGTCGACCGACCTGAAAACCAAATGGGAAATTGCCCGCGAGCCTGGCTCTGAAACAACGGATGCGGCGTTCACCAAATTTTATGATGCCCAGGGCGCGGCGCGAAAGGTTTTGAACTGTGCGGTTCCGCTGGCGCGGGCCAGGCAGTTGACGGAGTTTGAAATGCCGGAAGGTTGGAATGCGGACAAGTGCTTCGCCACCATGGGCCGGGGCAAATTTGTGGATGGGCTCGATCATTGGCGTTATCAGCCGTGCATTCGCGCCGAGGCACAATTGCCACAGATGGCGGCCATCCCCAAAGAGCATGGCGACTTGATGAAATCACCCTGGTTTCAATCGACGGCTCAAGGGCTGGGGCTCGGAATCAACGCGCGGCATTTGCGTTATCACCATGACCTCTGGTCAGACTTGAAACCGAAAGTGCTGCGGGGCTTGCACACCACCCTGGTGTTTGTGAGTCCGCAACTGGGTCATGCTTTGACTCCCCAGATTCAACTGGACAAGTTGCCGTGGTATTTTTCCGCCCTGTCACGGGTGGCCGCGCCCATCCAATTGTTTCCGGCCAGATATTTGTTTCCCGATGCCAACCTCGGTTCCTGTGCGGAGATGCCGACTCCCATCTTCGCTGATTTATTGCCCTGCACCGGGGGTTACGCGTTTCCTGTCGAAGACTGCACGCCGACGCCGTGGGGCGAGTTCGCCTATTTCGATGGCTCGGACAAATATTATGGTTATCCGTTTTCCCGCGTCATGAATTCAGCGGCGGATTTCACCCTGTCAAATGCTGAACGCGGCACTATGCTGTTGCCAGGCGGTGAGAAAGTCACTGCCCGCGCTTCGGAGAGTCATGTTTATGCGACCTTGGATGAAAAGCTGAACGCAGAAATTCAGTTGAGTAGGGATGGCTTTGAACGCGCCCGGTGTTTGTCCCGAGGCACCATCACCCATGATGGCTTGCCCTTCGTTCTGCCCGTGGAAATGCAGCCTCTGGTTTACGCCATTATCCTTACGCATTGGGAGATGGAGTTGGATCGGCCGGGCAATCTGTCTGCCTACACGGTGCGCACCAAACATGCCGCCATCCGAGGTTATCATTTCTATCAAAGGATCAAACTGTATTACGACAACTTCATGCGGTTGCCCCGGTTGATCGCCCAAAATCCGGACTTCAAATGTTATCCGCTGGCCAATCACTTGAACCATTCCTGGCTGGGCGGCAACTTGCGCATCTCGAATCAAGCCTCGCCTTCCGAGCAGGAAATCGGAGCCGACTTGATGCGCAACTTCTATTTGCAGCAGTTGGATTGGCAGGTGGGCGTTGCCAACCTGTGGAATCACGTTGAGCCCCGTGCGGCGGGCGACCTGGCGGCATCGCTGGGTCAGGACGGTCTCTTGTTTCATCAAATGCGGCGGATGTTGCGGTTTGATTCCCATTTGTTCCCCCGGCCGGTAAAACGCCCGTCTTTGTGGCCCAACCTGCACCCCGGCTGGGCGCAGTTGGATCGCCACCGCGAGTCCAGCCGATTGCCCAGAATCTGATTACAGCAATGTCTACTTGAAAATGGCGGCTAACTTTATTTCATGAAAAATCATCCGACGCACGAACAACTCATCGCCAAGGCCAAAGCCTATGCCGAAATCCACCTGCGCAAACAGGGAAACATACCGCCGCTGTTTCTGGCCGTCACCCCGGATGAATCGTTCACCTTGTTTCCCGAAAATGTGGAGGATGAAAAGACCAGAGAATCTTTTGGTTTTCTCGCCCGGCTGACTTGTGCTGCGCACGGTGCCATTGGTGCCATGTTTGTCGCGGAGGCCTGGGTGTCCGCCATCGAACCTGGCGAACCACCGGACTTGCCGCTGGCGGAAGCCTTCAACCGCAAGGAATGCGTCTTGATCGCCTCCGAACTGATGGCTGGTGCGCAGCGGCACACCTTGCTGCCCGTCATCCGCACCGACGCGGGGACTTACTTCGGTCTCGGTGAACCGGAAACGATGCCGGCGGATCTCGGCGGTGACCGATCCACCTGGTTTCTGCCGCCAGATCAAATTACGGAAAGTGATCGAAGGATTGCGCGGGCGCTGCTGGAATCCCTGCAAAAGCCTCCGGCAAAAAACCAACCGCACCGGCGGAAATAAAAGCGACCGCTGGTTAAAAAATTCTCAAGGTCGGGGGGCAAAACCGCTATAATCAAGTAATGCACGAAACCGCTCCGGATTGCTGATGAAGCCGTCCACCGTGTCACGGTGGACGCCAGGGTCGCCTACCTGCATATCGGTTGCCGGTGGTCGAGCATGAAGAGACGCGAGCAACCATAGAGTTGAGACCGGCTCAGAAGAACACGGCACGCGAATTGAGCGCGAAGCTGGCGAGCCTCAAAGGCATTGTGTGGGTCGGCGTCGCCATTTTCTAGTTCGGGCTGCCCGCCAACTTTTATCCGTCGCTGAAACTAATCATCGGCAGTGTGACGACCAGCGTGGCGATTCTGGTTGGCGGCATTGCGCTGATGATTTCGCCGTCGCTGATCGTCGGCAACGAGCTTTTAATTTGGGGTGGCGTTGGTGCGGCGGTGGGCGTCTGGTTCTTTGCTCACCGGCATGGGCAATTGCGTGGGCTGGTGGATGCTAGTCAGCAAGCGGGCCAAGTGAAAACTCCTAATTATTCAGATCTTGGGGTGGTAAAACGCTTAACCAAGTTCTCTCGTTGAAGATGGTCATATTTTTGAAAGGTTTCGTTACTAATTTCTAGCAGTTGCTCGTAGTCATTGACCGCCAGCTTGGGCTGCATCATCAGGTAGTCATCATACAAGTGATACTCGATGAGTTCACGGGTCGGACCAAAAATAGTCATGGTTACGGCGGGATGCTTGTATTCGGGCCGTTGGGATAATGGAATGGATCCCCACGAAATTTCAAAAACAGGGAGCCGCGTTACGGCTTGTGCTTGTGCTTGCAAAGCGCCGCTGCGGTTTTGGTAGGAAAACCTCTGCGTGATGGTGCAAGGATAGTTCTTTTCCATTGCCGGCACGTCAACGCCGAGATTCATCAGCCAATTCAGAGCCAACTGGTGAACCTCATTTGTTCCGATTAGCGACGTCATTTTTGACCAGCGCGCATTCTGCTCTTTGATGGCCGTTTCCGAGGTGGGACGAAATTCCCACTGCCAGAAATTGGCCAGATGGTCATGGCCGAACCCAAAAAAGTATTTCTCGGTAACCACGCTGCCGCTAAAACCCATGAGTCGGGGAGGTGCGACGCTGCATCGAGGCAGGATCACATTTGTTTGAACCAGAGGATGGCTCAGGGGCAGATGCGTTTCTTGCGCAAACCAATTGCAGTTGGTGAGCATCACCGCCAGAGCCACCTGTTTGTAGGCGGTGGTGATAAGTAGTTTGTTGGTTACCGCGGCAACCAGGTTGGTCATAATATTTTCTTCAGGATAGTTCCATGCGCCGAACCTCGGCGGATTTAATGCCAAATTTCCAGGAATTTGCCAACCACTCCCAACCAGCCGGGAATCGCTATCAACGCGGAAATGGCCGATACGACAATGGCGGCGACCTTTTGCTTAGGCGTTCCCCGGATGACTAACGGCCATAAAAAAAGAATAGCGATGCTGGGCAGGCAGACTGCTGAAAATTCAACCAGGAAGTTTTGGGCCGCAACCCAAAACTTGGTTTTATCGTAGATGCCATAATCCCACTCGGGCATCAGCCGGCAGGAAATGGTTAAAACCATCAGAATAAAGCCCGCGACCAGTCGTGCCGACGCATGCAGTAGTTTTTCCGCGATTGGAGATTTCTTCATATTTGATTATTCTTAATCGCCCCTTTCCAAGTCATAGCATCCCGAAATGGTCCAAGTATCAGCCCCGGTAAAACTGGGGAAAGCGGCGATGGCATGGTTGCTAAAATCGCCCAAACAATAATTCAAGGGATACCCGCTCATCCAGTCATTAAACATATAGGCGAGGGCCTCGGCGTATTGCGAATGCTGAATCATGCCAATATCGGAAGAAGAGGGAACACGAATATAGGAAGCCCAACCGACAAACGCGCGTGGCGGACGCCCGGCGTTCACATAGTCCACATAAGAATTGTGGTCGGCAAAATCAACACCGAAGGCACCAGCCCAATCTATCGAAGAGGTCTGACACGCATTCAGGATGGTTAAAAAATAGGGATGATTGTTCCGCTTGGGGTGTTTTGGTGAAGACTTGTATGCAAAATTACCCAACAACTGGCTGACGTCGCTTTCACCAATCGCCGAATGAAGCGGGTTGCCAAAAAATGTGTTAAAACCGCCGTGACCGAACCAGAAGAAGTTGCCGCTAACATTCAAAGCATGCAGCAGGATGCTTTTGTCGGAATCCGTGTCGTATCGAAAAGCCATATCCGCGTAGGGGATGTTTCCGGCCGGGAACAACGAATAGGAATTTTCAGCCGGATTGCCCAGAATGTTGATTACACCATTTTCCATGAGTTGAATCCTGCTATCGGTTAGATTTCCACTATACCAATCCCAGCCCCACGCGATTGAGAAAGTGTTTTTATTAATGCTGCCGGCATCTTTATGAAACCGGTGGTTAACTTGGGTGGGGTTTGACGGCGTATTGGGTTGCGGGCCATTGGCGTTGCTTGCCGGCGGGTAAATGTCAAACTCGGCCTGAATATCACCAAAGGAAATTTGATTGCCATTGCCGTCCGTCAAATCCCAGTAGAGCGCAATCTGACCGTCGGGCGCGGAAAGGCCAGTGGCGTAAACGAGCGGGTTACCATTTTCATCATTCAGATAGATGTCAAAGGTGGAATTGGTCACTGCCAAGGTTCCATATATCAGCAGAAAACTTGTGAATTTGCTGGTGAAACTGTCAAACCGGATTGGATTGAATACCTCGACGGTTTTTGACTCGCCCAAAATATTCGCAATCGAATCAGGAGATGACGGCGGGGCGATCGGGCAGACCAGTTGAATCTGATAACTGCCGTTCGCAAGAAAGGTGGTATCCCAATTTACGAGCCATTGTCCATCGGGACCTTGTGAAATAAATGCTTGTTCAGCGAGATTGCTGTTCACACAAAGGCTGAGTGGCGGAGTTGAAATGGACGGGCTTAATCCGCGAATCGGGATTTGCGCAAATCCGCTGATAGGCATCGCGTTTGTAACGGCCAAAAGATTTAACGGGTTATCGGCACCCTTGGGGTTGGTTCCGAGCGTAAATTCGCCGAGATTTGGCAACCCATCGTTATCCGGGTCGGCCATGGAATCATCGGTAAACGGATCAAGTCCGTTGGCTATTTCCCATTGATCGGGCATACCGTCGCCGTCGGTATCCACTTGCAAAACTTTCACATGCCCCAAGCCATATCCGCCTTTGCCATCCGTGATAATGTAGGTAAAAGCATCGCTGCCGAACAATCCCGGATTCCGAGTGTAGGTGAGTTCACCGCTGGTGCCATTGGACACGGTTCCCAAACTGGGAACGCCCACGAAAAATAAAATGTTTGTATCACCGTCGGGATCCGTGGCGTTGGTCAGGGCGTTGAACGAAGCGGTGTAAACATTGGTAGGCAGTGTGATGATAAGATCGGGAACGGCAGGGGAGGAATTTCCAGATTGGTTGACAAAAACTGTGACGGTGGCATTAGAGGAGATTTCCCCGTGCCCGCTGGTGATGGCGTAGGTCAAGGAATCCATGCCATAAAAACCAGCATTTGGAGTGTATTGGAAGGTGGTCGCATCCGAAGAATAGGAAATTTCGCCATGCTGAGCCGTTACCAGATTTGTGATGTAAATCGGATCGTCATTCGGGCAGAAATCGTTTTGAAATAGATCGAGTTGGTTGCCGGCGCTATCCTGGTCAACCGTGAAATAATCGTCATGCGCCACCGGCGTGACGTCAAAAATCCGGTAAAAATTCATCGGCTGCAAGTTGATGATGTTGGTATGAACCAGCTTGGTCCAATTGGTGTTTGCCGACGACAAAATATAATTCGCCAGCTCGTTCCACTGGGATTCGCTAGTCAGAGACGGGCGATCTTCGAGTAGGAAAAGGCGATTAGTGGCGCTACGCCAATCAAGAGCAATATTACTCCCCTGAACGGAAATCAGGAAATTGGTATTCGCGGGGAAACTTGAACTATCGCTGGTGGATCCATAGACACCGCCGCCGTCGCCGTCGTATGGAGTTGGTAAATTCATGGCCCGCGCCATTTGACGCAACTGTGAACCCTGTATCCAGTCGATCAAGTTCAAAACCGAATTGGCCTGGGCCTCGAGTGCGGAGTTGAGGGTCATACCTTGCGCCGTCTGCCGTGGGCTTAACGAAATCTGGCCGCCGGTGCCGTCCACAAGAAATTGGCCGTCGGCAATGGCGTAGGTCGGGAGGGTCAAATCCCCTGGAGGACAGGGCATGGGTGCCATCACTCCGCCACCTGCTCCCGGCATGACCATCCAGAAAGTTCCGGTTTTTGGCAAAGCCCCGGACGGAACCAAGTTCAATCCCTGTGCCTCCGCCGTGAGCTTGACAATGGAATCCGGCGATACTGATGACACGTCGCTCAATGCGGCTAAATTGTTTAACTGCCCGCGGGCAGACAGGCCGATGACAAAACTGATGAGAATGCTGACGGAAGTATTTGCGGATGTTTTCATTTTCTGCCCTTTGGTTAATTAAATCCGGGTATAGCACCGACAAAAAGATAAGCAAACATATTCTATATTGAGTTTATATGTTATTCATGCTAATTACATATGTTGCGTCTGCTTATGGCAATGAGGAATAGAAAATGCCTCATTGATTTTGGGGCACGCTGCAAAAACCCTACTTGATCTGTTCATTCAGTAAATCCGGAATGCTCACGTCGGCCAATTCTTCCGGCGTGGCGGCTGTTTCCGAAATTGGGAAGGCCGGGCAGCCGGGGGGCCACAACTCCAGGCTGTCGCTGTGTTCGTCGAAATACTCTGGTCGCGTGGTGATGCAAACTGGTTCCGCCATGCCGGGGGCTTGGTAGGCATATTTGCGTTTTGTATCTTCTTGATTTCGATGCCCGGCGGCAATGAATCGGCACGCTGCAAAATCATGTTGAGTTCGAGCAGCGAGAGCTTGGGTGTGGGACGCGGTGGTTACTGGAAATCGCCGTCGAGCATGGCGTCGAGATCGAATCCTTCTTTTTTAGCCTGCTCGGCCTACTTCTCCAGTTCGCCGGTCAAGACCGCTCGCGCGTCCGCGTCGTGCGCGTGAACCGGAAGCGATACACTCAGATTTCTGCCGCCAGATCGGCTTTTAGAAAGCGATAAAGAATTGCGCGGGCGCTGCTTGAAACCATGCAAAAGCCTCCGGCAAAAAATTAACCACACCGACAGAAATAAAAGCTGACCCTTTGGATAAAACAATTCTCAAGGTCGGGGGAGGTCAAAAACGCTATAATCAAAGTAATGCACAAAACCGCACCAGATTACCCATGACAACCAACGACAACAGCATGACATTATTTTCCCCGCCAAAGGCGGCTGATATTTCCAAAACTCAGCCGCTCGCCGCCCGGATGCGCCCACGCACTCTGGATGAATTCACCGGCCAGGCGCACATCATCGGCCCCGGCCAACTGCTGCGGCGCGCGATTGAAGCCGACCGCATCCAGTCGCTGATTTTTTACGGGCCACCCGGCACCGGTAAGACCTCGCTCGCCCAGGTCATCGCCGGCCAGACCAAATCCAAATTCGAGCGTTTGAGCGGCGTGGAATCCAATGTCGCCGACATCCGCCGTTTGCTGGCCGCCGCCAAAAACAGGCTCGATAATACGGGTGCCTCCACCATCGTGTTCGTTGATGAAATCCACGGCTTCAACAAATCACAGCAGGATGTGCTGCTACCGGATGTTGAGAGCGGCGTCATCAAGCTCATCGGGGCGACCACGCATAATCCGTTTTTCTTTGTCAATTCGCCGCTGGTCTCACGTTCGCAAATCTTTGAACTGCGCCCGTTGACCGAGGACGATTTGCTGGCGCTGCTGCGGCGGGCGTTGAAAGATTCCGAACGTGGGCTCGGGTATCTGAATATTTTTGCGGATGAAGATGCTTTGCAGCATCTCGCCCGGATCGCCGACGGCGACGCGCGCAAGGCGCTGAACTCGCTTGACATTGCCGCGCTCACCACCCCGCCCGCTGCCGATGGCGTGATCCGCATCACGCTTATCGTCGCCGAGCAGAGCATTCAGAAAAAGGCTGTGGTGTATGACGGCCACGGTGACGAGCATTACGACGTCGCTTCGGCCTACCAAAAAGCCATGCGCGGCAGCGATCCGGATGCGGCTCTGTATTGGCTGGCCAGAATGATTCATGCGGGCGAAGACCCACGCTTCATCGCCCGGCGCATGGTGATTTGCGCGGCGGAGGATGTCGGTCTGGCCGACCCAATGGCCTTGGTGCTGGCGAACGCCGCGCGGCAGACCGCTGAATTCGTCGGCCTGCCGGAAGCACAGATTCCGCTGGCCGCGGCCACGATTTACATCGCCACGGCGAACAAGAGCAACAGCGCGTGCATCTCCATCGCCGCTGCCATCGAAGACGTGAAAACCAAGCGCACGGTTCCCATTCCAAAACACCTGCGCGACTCGCATTATCAGGGCGCGGAAAAACTCGGCCACGGGACGGGATACAAATTCGCCCACGACCACCCAAATCATTTCGTGGCCCAAGATTATCTGAGCGTTGACAAGACCTTTTACAACCCCACCGAACAGGGCATGGAAATTAAGATCAAGGAACGCTTGGCCGACTGGCGCAAACAATTTAGAGAGGCAGCAGATAAAAATGTCGCTGCATAATGCCGCAGCATGAACCGGATGAATTCCAAAAGCGCCGCACCATGCGGCCAAGTATCACTGAAACTTTTTGGCTACAATTGTGCAGCGGCTTTTCACATGCGCGGCAACGGCAGTCGTGGCGGTGTGGCCGCTATCAACACCGGGAATTGCCGCCAATATGGTTTCGGCCAACTCCAGCACCCGCCGTCTCACCATCGGTTTTGACAGGCTGGCTTCGTCGGCCAGCTTTTCAAAATGTCTGGGAGTCACCTTGTCGGAAGCGTATTCACCACCGATTTTCATCGCCATCTTTTTGGCCAGTTCCGGATAATAGGTGGTGCTCAACACGTCGTAGAGCGGAGCCAGCCGTGTCTCCGTTCCGCAGACCAATGAAAAGTTCTTCCCGTGCGCGTCATGGTTTCCAATCAGGAAATTAAAGATGACGGCATCCAATAGCCGTTGGAGGTCGATCACGGGTGAAGCCGACAGTTCACGGAGCAGATCAAAGCATTGCTTAAGCGAAGGGCCGCCTTCGTTCTGATATTTATGGTCGGGGACAATCCCCATCGCCTGGCAGAAATCCTCTTGATGCTGCCGTTCGAGATGTTCGGCCCCGTTGGTGATATTGACCATCGCCACGCGGTCGTAGCGTTGAACCAAAAGGTAATCAATTTCCTCCACGCGACCCAAGGCAACCTTGGCCACATACATTCCGACCGCGCCCGCCAGCTTCATGCAAAAGGCCTCATTGAATACAATCCCCTCGAACCGTTCGATGGCGGGTTTCAAAATATGGGTGCTGGGCGCTCCGCCAAGTGGGAGGGAAATCTGATCACCGTCAACATGCACGGCAATTTTGTCCTGCGCACCGGCCAGCGAGAGCCGGATGCCATCTTCGCCCGCCATCAAGGGCCGGCGCGGCAGCAGCCGCAAAATCTCCGCCAGCTTTCCGCCAGTCAAAGACCGGTAAGCGTAATTTCGTTCCGGCAGACTGGTGCCCGCTGGCACAAAAGTCACCGCGCCGGCACATTCACCGCCGATCTGCTCCAGCATGGCAAAATCGTTTCCGGCGCTGATGCCAAGATTTTTTGCGATGATTTCGCGTTTGTTCTCATCCGGCAGGATGCCGGCGAAAAATCCCCGGCACGCATTGCGGTTGAAGCGCCCGGCCTGGAGGGTAAGGGAATGCGACAAGGGAACCGCACCAGCCCGGCCCAACCAATTTTCGTCGTAATAAAATCCAATCAGGCCATGGTCATCCTGAATCAGCCGGCCAACCAAGTCCCAGTGCAAATAAACATCCAGTATTCGCGGCATATCTTAATCCTCTTTCTTGCCTGATCCGCCGGGCGGCACGAATTCAATTTTGATGCCCATGGTCTGCAAAACCACCATCACTTTGCCAA
>Ga0208872_1000927_pt1 | contig 19424 bp, 19 predicted proteins | sample CryBogCBH12Aug08_FD_185508 | JGI IMG/M metagenome (GOLD analysis project Ga0208872, IMG submission 185508) | Freshwater microbial communities from Crystal Bog, Wisconsin, USA - CBH12Aug08 (SPAdes) | ecosystem: Environmental > Aquatic > Freshwater > Lake | place: Crystal Bog, Wisconsin, USA...
GTGTCCAAACTCGTGCCCGTGAACACCACGTTGTCAAACGTCCAACTGCCGTTCGTGTTGTTGTAAACCGCGCCGGTCGTATTCACGCAGTCCACGCCCGTGGAGGCGTTCACCAGGCGGATGGCTAAATTGGTGGCGTTGTCCACGGCGGAGACGCCGGTCAAATCCACCGTGATCTGGTTGTTCCAGCCGCTCACCAGCGTGACATAAGAACCCAGCACCGTGTTGGCGGAAGTGGTGTTGTTGCCAATGGTGTCCGAGCCCGCCGAGGTGATGGTGGCGTTGCGCCAGTTGGTGCCGGCCACATCGGTCGAATATTGCACCTGCAAATTGGCTTCCGCGTCCGCCGTGGCATAAACATCAAACGTGACCTTGACCTTGTTGTAGCCAAAGGTGCTGCCCGAAAACTGCGCGCCCTGTGTGCCGATGGGCGCGTTCGTGGACCAGCCGTTGCCGTGGCTGCCCGCCACCGTGCTGCTGCCGCGCAACCGCCAGGCATTGGCACCGCCCGAGGACGAGCCGGCGGCGGCCACATACACATCGGGATTGCTCACGCTGTTGGTGTTGTTGTAGGAATTGCTCAAACCCAAGGCCGAGGCCGAGCCGAGGCCCGTCGAGGCTGCCGGGGCGGCATTGAGACCGGTGGACACATTGTCAAAGGTCCAGGCGGTGAGGGTGGTGGCGGCGTTCGCTCCTGACAGCGAGGCGACCAGCAAGGAAGCAATACAGGCTAGGTTTTTCAGTTTCATCGGGCGGTGTTTGTTGTTTGGTTCGGTTATGGTAAATGGCACAGCACTCCAACGCGTGCTTCGATGATTATCAATATTCATGTTACAGGATTATGGGCTTTGCGTGACAACTTGGTGACAACGCTCCTTCACGCCTCAGCAATCGCCAGAAATGTCCATAATTTGGGCGGTTTTTCCTTAAATTCCCGAAAAGTCGGTTAAGGAAGCGCCTTCCTTAACCGACGAAGGCGCTTCCTTGGTTAAAGAAGGCGCTTCCTTAATCAAGGATGCCGCTTCCTTGGTTAAGGAAATCCTTGCCTTGGTCAAGGAAGTCGTTTCCTTGATTAAGAAAATCATTTCCTTAACCGACGAAGCCGCTTCCTTAACCAAGGAACCCCGATCCTTGACCAAGAAAACCCCGTCCAAGACCAAGCGCCCGTTGGGCGGAATCAGGCTGCCCGCCCGCTCGCGGGCGTTGGCGGGGACGTCAACCTCGGCCGCCAAGCGGTTGACATTGAATTTTTTAATCTAATACATTAAACCACTTTATATTAATAAAGTTAAAATAGTTCTGGTCAGAACGGCGCGTTTGTGGCAGAGTTGAAGGCGTTCCCCTCAATCAACTAATACTGGCTGGAACGAGACCATGAGCGACCCCGTAAAATATGGCGCGGTTTGGAACGGCATCAATCCGTTGACCGGGCAGCCTTACAAGTGGGGGGACAAGGTTTATTACGACTCGCCCGTGGCACCTCAGCCGAACCCGAAAAAAACCATGTTATTCCATATCTCACTCGCGTTCGCGCAATTGATGGATTTGCCGCTGGATAAATTCGCCAGCAACGTGGCCACGCAGATGACCAAAAATGCGGCCCTCTTCAACTCCCCGCCCTTCCCCATCGCCAATCTGGCCGCGGCCCAGAGCGCGTTTCATGATGCCGACGCCGCCGCTTCCAACCTCGGCACACTGCTCACCGCGGACAAGAATGCGAAGAAGGAAATTGTCATTTCATTACTCCGCCAGCTCGCCGCCTACATCGAGGCGATTCCCGGAATCACGCCGGAACAAGCGATGTTGTCCGGCTTCGAGGTGATTACGCCCGCTCATCACGCCGCGATGACCCCGGATGTGCCGGCCATCGTGGATCTCTTTAACAAGGGCGGCGGCGGCCTCGGGGTGAAGCTGAAAGGTTCGGCCCATGCGCGCGCCTACCTGTTGCGCGTGCGCGACGCAGCGGGAACGCTGGTCTATACCAAGACGTTTTCCTCCACACTCAACATTGTTTTGCCCGACCTGACGCCGGGTAAAGTCTATACGGTGGATGCCTGCGCCCTCGGCGGCGGAAATCTGGTCAGCGACTACTGCCCGTCGGTCAACTGTATGTGCACCTGAAGCGGCGAAACCCGTCTTGCCCCCGCCGGCCATAAGTTGCCGGCGGGGGTTTTTATTGCGGCGGAGCTGTCCGCACCATTGGCGGCATCCCGGCGCACGGCATTTTACACAACTGTAACATTGCCGACACATTATCGTAACCCTGCTGATTCATTCTGTGCGGACAGGGAAGTTACCCTGTTTCCCATATTGATAATTTTGAAAGCCACAGCTATGAAAACCATACATAAGCCGCGTAACGGATTCACATTAATTGAACTGCTGGTAGTCATCGCCATCATCGCCATCCTGGCGGCCATGTTGCTGCCCGCGCTGGCCAAGGCCAAGGCCAAGGCGCAGCAGGCGGTCTGCTTGAGCAACGCCAAGCAATGGGGGTTGGCCGAAACGATGTATGTGGACGAAAGTAGTCAAATCTTTCCCTACCCAAAATTTCAGAAGTCCTATGCGAGCGGCCAGGAGCAAGACAACCCGGACTGGTTGTCCATCGGGAGTTATCACCAGAGTGGTCAAGGCGATAACGTCTGGTTCAACGCCCTGCCCTCCTTTGTCGGCAACAAGCCGCTCTATACTTGGGCTTCGGATCCCACCATTTTTTACGGCTCCAAATCCATCTTCACCTGCCCGACGGCTATTTCCCAAGGTATTGACGGCGTGGACAAGCAGGCCGGCAATGATCAGTATGACATGATTCCGGGCACGCGCCCGCTGTTCAGCTATGGGATGAACTCCCACTCCACCGCCGCGGAAAGCGCCATCGTTGGCTACACCGTTCCGCTGAAAACCACGAAGATTGTCCATCCCTCGGCGCTGGTTTTGTTTGCCGATGTCCGCAACCGCTCGGCGGAAACCCCGTATTCCGGCAGCGCGGCCAATCAGGTGAAGCTCGCCACGCCGCAGGTTTATACCACCCGCTTCTCCTCGCGGCATAATCAAGGCGGCAACCTGACCTTCAGCGACGGCCACGCGGCTTTTTTCAAATACGATTACGTGGTCATTCAAAATCCCAGCGCCAATGCCGGGGGTGACCCCGGTCAATCCGACATCAACTGGGATTGCACGGGCACGCAGGTGCCAGCGAGCACCGGCGAGTGATCCGCCTCTGATATTTTGTCACGCGCCCGCTAATCTTTTTATCTTAATATGATGTTCATTTCCAGAATCACGCCGCGCACGTTGCGGGTGGCGCTCGTCGCCACCGTGTTCGCGGCCAGCAGCCTGGTCGTCTTCGCGAAGGAGAGCACCCTCAATTATCTCAAGGCCGGCAAACCCAGCGCCGCCGAACTGCTCGCCCCGCCGCCGTTGCCCGATTCCGCCGAACAATCGGCCGACATGGAAACCGTTCGCGCCGTCTATCACGCCGCGAACGACGTGGACAAACAGGCCGCCTACGACGAGAAGAAATTTTCGGTCTTCAATTTCACCGGCGCGGTCGGTGCGTATTTTGTGGAGACCAATCTGCCCAAGACCGCAGCGTTCTTTGAGAAAGTCCAGCTCGACGCCGAAACCGTGACCGACCTCGGCAAAGATTATTTCCACCGCCCGCGCCCGTTCACCACCGACACGAATCTCGCGAACGGCAAGCTGGAAAAAAGTTTCAGCTATCCCAGCGGCCACTCCACCGAAAGCATGGTGCTCGCGCTCGTCCTCGCCGATTTGCTGCCCGCCCAGCACGACGCCATCCTCGCCCACGCCCGCCAGATGGGCTGGCACCGGGTCCAGATCGCCCGCCATTATCCAACCGACATCTACGCCGGCCGCGTCCTCGCGCAAGCCATCGTGAAACAATTCAAGAAGAGCGACGAATTTGAAAAGGCCGCCGCCGAAGCCAAAGCCGAAATCGAAGCCGCCCGCAAAGCCGCACTGAATTAATCGCGAGAAAATTTTGCCGCAAAAAACGTAAAGGCGCAGAATGAAAAATCATTTTGCGCCTTTTGTGCTTTTTTGCGGCCTAAAATTTTATTCCTTCGCGAGCGAGCAATTCGCGTTTCCGATCCAGCCCGCCGGAAAAGCCGCCAATCTTTTTGTTCGCCGCCAAGATGCGGTGGCACGGCACCAAAACCGGAATCGGATTTGAGCCGCACGCGCCGCCCACGGCCCGCACGGCTTTCGGCCGGCCAATCGCCGCCGCAATTTCACCGTAGCTTTTTGTTTGGCCAGGAGAAATTTTCAGCAGCGCCCGCCAGACGGATTTTTGAAATTCCGTTTTGCCCGTCCAATCCAGCGGCGGAAGTTTTTTTACCACACGACCGGCGAGGACATTTTTCAACGCCGCTGCCGTCAGCCGATGCCAGACGCGGATTTTTACTTGTAGGAGACGACGTGAGGAGTCTCTGACTGAATCTTGCATTTGAGACTCGTCACCTCGTCTCCTACGGGATTGTTTCGGAAACTCCAGTTCCGCCAGTCCGCTTTCCGAATAGCGCGCCAGAAAAATTCCGTCAGCCGTCACAACGGGCAATTCGATAAGCGCCGTTTTCATTTTAGTGCTTCGGCAGCAGCCAGTAGAAAAGTCCGAACAAAACCACGGTCACGATGACCACCAGCCAGATGAATCGGTTGCGCGCCACGCGCTTTTCGTAGCGCAGCGGACGCAAGCCCTGCACGCCGCCGGCGGCAAGATAATTGACAAGGCGCGGATTGCTCGTCGTCGGCCCGCGCAAATGATTCCGCAGCCGGTTGAACAGCGCCGGCAAATCGTATTTGCGCACGCCCAGCTCGTTGAACAGCTCCGGCTCCACCGCACTTGAAGAAATTTTCGCCGCCTTCACTTCCTCAAAAACCGGCTCGCTCGGTTTCGGCGCCGGCGCGGGCTTTTCCGGCACGCGGGAAATGGTTTCGCCGGTCGGCGTCGCGGTGGAACGCAACTTCGGCGCGACCGGCTGGCGCTCCAGTTTTTTAATCTCGGCTTCCAGCGCGGCGATTTCCGATTCCAGCGCGCGCGCCTTGTCGGAAATCAAATCCGGTTTTTTGTTCAGCAATCCCATGTCACTTGCGCAGAAGAATCGCGATGAAAATGCCCAGCGCGCCGAGCGCCACGAGCAGCAGCGGCCACGTCATCGCGAGGCCGATTTTGCAGAGCTGGCCGAACGGCAGTTCCGCCAGCGACGGCGCGGCGGCAGTGGTCGAAGAATTTTTATCCAGCGGCGCGGCGGCGTTTTTCGTCTCGCCCGCCAGCGCGGAGATTTTCAGTCGGGCGGAATTCCATTCCATCCGCGCGTTTTCAATTGTCGTCAGCGCGCGGGTCAGTTCCACCTGAAAATTTTCCTTGGTCCACGTCGAATCCTGAATGGTCTGCACCTTGGCCAGCGCCGCGCGGAAATCGCCGACGGTCTTGACCATCTGCTCGGCGTCGCGGCGCGCGACAAATTCCGCTTCTTCCAACAAACCCAAACCGCGCGTGAGATTTTGAATCACCTCGTCGCGGCCGGTTTGAAATTCATTCTGCCGGCGGCGGAGTTCCTCGAGGCCGGCGCGCTCGCGTTCCAGCTCTTCCTGCGCGCGCTTGAGTTCGACGAGTTTTTGCTGGGCCTCGACCACCTTGCGATTCACGTCGTCCGGTGACGGCGCACGGCCATAGCCGGACGCGGGCGCGGCGGCGGGCGATTTCTGCGCGAGAAAATCGGTATCGAGGAATTCAGTGGAATCGTATTCGCCAGCCATGCGGCGAATTTAGTCGCGAACCGCGCGGGAGTAAAGCGCAGGGTTGGCCTACTGCCGCTGTTTGATGGCGCGCACAGCATCCACGGCGGCCTGGCTCACCTGCTGGTCGCTGTCGCCAACCAGCTTTTGCAACGGCTCCAGGCTGTCGCCGGTGCCGATCTGCTGGAGGATGTTGCAGGCCTGCCGCTGCGTGTCGGCACTTCGCTCGTTGAGCAAGCCCAGCACGGCCTTTTCCGCCGGCGCACCGAAATTGATCAACGCAGAACTGGCGTCCTGCCCATACGAATTCCCGCTGCGCGCGACGAGATCCGCGAGCGGCTGAATGGCGCGCTCGTCCTTCAACCGGCCCAGCGCCTTGAGCGCCGGCTGCCGCACGGACCAGTCGGAATCCTTGAGCAATTTCAACAGCGCCGGAACCTCATTCGTCGTGCCGTAGCTGCCGAGAAAATTCGCGGCGGTCATGCGGACAAATGAGTCTGAATCCAACGCCTGTCCGGCGACGAGGTCGAGCAATTCCGCCGACGGCGATTCGACTTCCACGCCGTTGAACTGGCGGATGGCCGCGCGACGGGTTTCCAACTCCGGCGATTTCAAATCGGCGATGAGCTTGTCCAATTCCGCGCCGGCCAGTTTGCGCGGCGGCGCGGGCGGCGGCGGCGGCGCCAGCACGGCGGCGAGTTCCGCCCCCGTCAATAAACGGGATTTGAAAGTGACTTTTGCATTACGCGATGCCGTATCCGTCTGCGACAAAACTTCGCCCTGCGTCTCAATCTTTGCGAACATTCCAGCGTTCCGGTCGAAAACCAAATCCGATTCACTCGTGGCTGCGAGGCGCGGCTGGGAACCGGTCGAAGACAAACTAGTCAACGAAGTCTGGCGGTGTAGTTCCAGCACGTCCGCCGTGGAATTCTTCACCGTCGTGGTCGCGTGCCGCGCCACCGCGAGCGTGGCAAGCTGGCTCCGCTGTCCGCCCATGTAAAAATAATTCATCGAGATCGGCTGGCCGTTCATGCGGACGTTCAGGAAACTTTCCGCCGGCCCCAGCCAGAACGGATCGTCGAGCACCGCGACCGTCCCACTTTCCTCGCCGGCGGCGGACTTGAGCGGCAGCGGTTCAAAAATGGATTGCACCAGTTTGCCCAGCGGCGCGGCCAGCACATAATCGCCGCCGTCACGCAGTTCATTGCCACGCGCATCCAGCTCGATTTCGCACTCGTTGGGAAACACGTTCACGTTCTGCATCATGCCACCCGGAAAAAATCCGCCAAACATCATCCCCGGCCCGCGCTGTGGGGTGCGTTTGACTTCCGATTTCAGATTGCCCCGGCAGGCCAGCGTCACGGCGTTGGTGGTCGCCCCCTTCGTCACCAAAATCACGTTGCCGCTGGTGACTTCGGATCCGGTCTCGCTGCGGACGGTGATTTCCACGGCAAAAACATTCGTCTGCCCGGCGGAAAATTTGTAGCGCGGCGCGGCGTCACGCGCGGAGGCGGCAAGAACGACACCAAAACACAACAACCCCAGGGGAAGGAAAAGATTGGCTTTCATCCCGCGAGCATCCCCCGCCGGGAAATTTTCGCAAGCCAAAATTATTCGCAATTCACTTGCCAGCACCGCCAAGTTCGCGGAAAACTTTTCGCATGGTTGAACTGATTCAATTTCCGTGGAGTCCGTTTTGCATCGTCGCGCGCCGCATCTTGGAATTTTCCGGTGCGAAATTCAAAACCACCAACATCTCCAGCAGCGACCGTTCGCTCGTCTGGAAATTGACGCGGGAAAAATACTACGCCGTGCCGGTCATCCGCGACGGGACAAAAGTTGTCTTTGAATCCGGGGACGACACGCAGGACATCGCCCGCCACGTCGATGCCAAACTCAAGCTCGGTCTTTTTCCAGCGGCGCGCGATGGCGAGCAGTTCATCTTCTGGCGCTATTTCGAGCACGAAGTCGAGGCCGTCGGCTTCAAACTCAACGATATTTACTGGCGCGAGTTCGTGACCAAGTCCGACCAGCTTCCGTTCCTGCGCCACAAGGAACGCAAGTTCGGGCGCGGCTGCATTGACCAGTGGCGTGCCCAGCAAAAAGATTTGCTCCGCCAGCTTGAAAAGCTGCTCCAGCCCTGCGAACAGATGCTGGCGCACTCGGACTTTCTCCTCGGCGAACGCCCGCTGTTCGTGGACTTCAACTTGTTCGGCATGATTGGAAACTTCCTTTTCTCCGGCCACTACACCTTGCCGAAGTCTTTGCCAAACCTGTGCCGCTGGCATCGGCGGATGCAGACCGTCCGCCGCGATTGACACCGCGACGGCGGGGTGTAGGTTGGTTTCGGCTACCAGACTTTATGAACCCAAGCGAACCAGCCAAAGTTCAGTCGCCCGCCGAACGGCAGGGCATTCTCATCGTGCTCGCCTGCTTCGTCTGTTGCGCCTATCTGTTCAACTTCGCCGCGCCGGCGGTGGCGTGGCTGAATTCGCGGTGGGCCGCCTGGCTGATTTACGCGACCATCCCGCTGCTCCTGACTTTCACGCTGCTGCACGGCAGCCGCATCCACCGGGAAATGTCCGAGGCCGCGCGCGACGCCTTTCTTTTGTTCGTGTCTTTGGCGGTCTTCATCGGCGTGGCCGTTTTCATGGTCGGAGTCGTTATTCTTGCCAGTGTCTTCACCGGCTTTGCCCGAATCGGACCTTGAGCCGGCGGGCGCACAATTGAAATTCGACGAACCGGTTTGCCGGTGGCAGAATGTTTCCGCGAACAAATGTCCTCGCCCGCCACAACCGAACTGCGCGTCACCGGTATGACGTGCAACAACTGCGCACGCAAAGTCACCGAGGCCGCGCAGAAAATCCCCGGCGTCCACAGCGTCGCCGTCAGCGTTGCCACCGAGCGCGCCAGCGTGCGCTGGAACTCAGCTGAAGCAAAAAACCTTCCCGCCGTTCTCGCCGCGATTTCAAGGGCCGGGTTCGTGGCCAAAGAAGTGCCCGCCGTTGATGACGACTCCAAGCAAAGCCATTGGCAGTGGAATTTGATTGTCGGCCTCGCCGTCACCGCCGCGCTGATGGTCGGCGAATGGATTTTTCACCTGATGATGGCGGACTGGTTCCGCTGGCTGTCGTTCGCGCTCGCCGCCGTGGTGCAAATTTTCTGCGGCGCGCAATTTTATCGCGGCGCGTGGCGGCAGCTCCAAGTCGGCCAGTCCAACATGGACGCGCTCGTCGCGCTCGGCTCCACGACCGCGTTCGGCTACAGCGCGTGGGCGTTGTTCAGCGGGCATGGCGGACACGTCTATTTCATGGAAGCCGCCGCCATCATTTCGCTCATCAGCGCCGGCCACTGGCTCGAAGCCCGCGTGAGCGACAAGGCGGGCGGCGCGCTGAAATCTTTGCTCAATCTCGCGCCGCAGACCGCGCGGCGAATTCAAAATGCCGCTCCGGTTCAGCCAAAGAGTTTTGATCTCCGCAGCTTCAAACCCGTCGCCGCCAATCAAACGAACGAAGTCGAAGTTCCCGTTTCCGAATTAAAAATCGGCGACCGCATCCTGCTGCGCCCCGGCGACCGCGTGCCGGTGGACGGCGTGGTGCTGGAAGGCGAATCCGCCGTGGACGAGGCGATGCTCACCGGCGAATCCGTTCCCGCCGACAAAAAATCCGGCAGCGAACTGTTCGCCGGCACGGTGAATGTGAACGGCCGACTTGTCATGCGCGTCACCGCCACCGGCGAAGCCACGGCGCTGGCGCACATCATCGCCGCCGTGCAACGCGCCCAGACCAGCCGAGCGGATATTCAGCGCCTCGGCGACCGCATCAGCAACGTCTTCGTGCCCATCGTCGTCGCCATCGCGCTGGCGGCGGGAATTTTCTGGGCCATTCATTCCGGCGCGGAAAAAGCCTTTGTCATCGCGGCGGGAATTTTGATCGTCGCCTGTCCCTGCGCGATGGGTCTGGCCACGCCCGCCGCCATCATGGCTGCCGCCAACACCGCCGCGCGACGCGGCATTTTGATCCGCGACGGCGTGGCGCTGGAAAAAGCCGGGAAAATCACGGTGGTGGTTTTTGACAAGACTGGCACGCTGACAATGGGCAAACCGGAAGTGGCGGCGGAAACTAGATTTCCAATTTCCAATTTCCAATTTCCAATCTTGGCCACCGCGCTGGCACGCCACTCCACGCATCCCATCAGCCAGGCGATTGCCAAAATTTCGGCGGAGAAAATAGAGCTGACGGATTGGCAAGAAATTCGCGGCTGTGGCGTCCAAGCCAAATTGGAAATTGAAAATCGGAAATTGGAAATGTTCCGCCTTGGTTCGTTGAACTGGCTCAAAGAATCCGGCGTGGACTTGGTGGCGGGTGAAAAATTTATTTCCGAGTGGTCGCAGCAAGGCGCAACAATTGTCGGTCTCGCAGCCGAAAAAAAATTACTCGGCCTGTTCGCCGTGCGCGACGCGTTGAAAGCCAATGCGGAAACAGTCGTCGAACAACTCCAGACGCAAGGCTTTAAAACCTATTTGCTCACCGGCGACAATTCGTTGACGGCGGCCAGCATCGCAAAACAAGTTGGCATCGCGCCGGAAAATGTTTTTGCGGAAGTCCGCCCGGAACAGAAAGCCGAGTTCGTGAAAAAGCTCCAGGCGCAGGGCAAGCGCGTGGCATTTGTCGGCGACGGCATCAACGACGCGCCGGCGCTCACGCAAGCCGATCTCGGCATTGCCGTGAGCCGCGCCAGCGACATCGCGCGCGAGGCGGCAGACATCATCCTGCTGAAATCGGAAATCGAGGCCGTGCCGGAAGCGCTCGGTCTGGCGCGCGCGACATTGCGAACCATCAAACAAAACCTGTTCTGGGCGTTTTTTTACAATGCGCTCGGCGTGCCGCTGGCGGCGTGCGGCGTCATCAGCCCGATTTTCTGCGCGGCGGCAATGGGCGTTTCCGATTTGGTCGTCATCGGCAACGCGCTGCGGCTGCTGCGCTGGCGGCAAAAGTGAAAATTCATTTTCACTGAATAAAATTTCGCTAAACTTCGCAGATGAATTTATTGCCGTTTGGAAAACTGGCCGCACACCGGCCGCGCACATTTGTTCCGCAAGACATCAACCTCGGCGACTGGCCGCAGATCGCGCCGCTGTTCGACCAATTGGAGCGGCAAGGTGCCGCTGCCGATGATGTGCAGAAGTTTGAACGCTGGCTGCTGGACTGGAGCGAGCTTTCCGCCGCGCTGGACGAAGAAGCGTCGCGCCGCAACATTGCGATGACCTGCCACACGGACAGCGCCGAGGCGGAAAAGGCCTATCTGCATTTTGTCGAACAGGTCGAGCCGCAGCTCAAGCCACGGCAGTTCGCACTAGAGCAGCTTTACGTCGCCCATCCGTGCCGCGCGGAATTGCTCAAGGTTGGAGTTCAGGCTTCAGCCTGCGCCCCGGACAAGCTAAAGCTTGAACTCCAACCACGTTACGCTGTCTTCGACCGCGACGTGGCGAATCACGTCCAACTATTCCGTCCGGAAAACGTGGCGCTGGAGACCGAGGAAGCCAAGCTGGGCCAGCAATATCAAAAGCTCATCGGCGCGCAGACGGTGAATTTTCGCGGCGAAGAAAAGACGCTGGTGCAGATGGGCCGTTATCTCGAAGATCCGGATCGCGCGCTGCGACAGGAGGCGTGGACGCTGGTAGCCAAGCGGCGTTTGCAGGACGTGGACAAGTGCGAGGCCATCTTCGATGGTCTTATCAATTTAAGGAACCAGATTGCGAGAAACGCGGGCTTCGACAATTATCTCGAATACATTTTCCGCCAGAAAGGCCGGTTCGATTACACGCCGAACGATTGCGTGAAATTTCACGATGCCATCGAAAGCGAAATCATGCCCGCCGTCCGCGAAATTCAAAATGAACGCAAGCGGCAGTTGAATTTGGAGAAGCTGCGTCCGTGGGATTTGGCGGTAGATCCGCAGAATCGCGCGGCGTTGAAGCCGTTTGCCAACGTGGGCGAAATGGTTTCGCGCACGCAGAAGATTTTCAAGCACCTCGACGCGGAGCTGGCGGCGAATTTTCAGGAGATGCAGGACAAGAAGCTGCTCGACCTCGACAACCGCAAAGGCAAGGCACCGGGCGGCTACCAGTCCACGTTGGCGGAGGCACGCGTGCCGTTCATTTTCATGAACGCCGTCGGCGTGCAGCGCGACGTGGAGACGATTTTGCACGAGGCGGGCCACGCGTTCCACGCGCAGGCGACGCGCGGCGAGGATTTGTATCCGTATCGCAGCGCGCCGATTGAATTTTGCGAAGTCGCTTCGATGGCGATGGAACTGCTCGGCAACGAGTTCATCGAGGAATTTTACGCGCCGGCGGAAGCGGCGCGCGCGCGCAAGACGCATCTCGAAGGCATCATCGGCTTTTTTCCGTGGATGGCAGTGGTGGACGGATTTCAGCATTGGATTTACACGCATTCTGGCCACACGCGCGCGGAGCGCAAGTCGGCTTACCTGCAACTCATGAACCGTTTCGGCGGCGATGTGGATCACAGCGGCTTCGAGGAAGTGCGGGCGCATTCGTGGCACCGGCAGTTGCACATTTTTCTGTATCCGTTTTACTACGTCGAATACGGCATCGCGCAGCTTGGCGCGTTGCAGGTGTGGGCGAATTCCAAGGCGGACAAGGCGAAGGCGCTCGGCGATTACAAAAAATCCCTGACGCTCGGCGGCTCTAGGCCGTTGCCGGAATTATTTTCGGCGGCGGGATGCAAACTTCAATTCGATGCGGCGACCATCCGGCCGCTGATTCAACTGGCGGGAGCAGAGCTGAAAAAGTATTGAGTTTTAAGTTTTTAATTATTGGTTGGAAGACGGGCACGCCAACCAACTAAAAACTTAAAATTTAAAACTCAAAACTGAAACCGTCAGGTTTCAATCCCGTAGGACTTGATCTTGTTGTAGAGCGTCTGGCGACCGATGCCGAGGCGCTTGGCGGTCTCCAGCTTGTTGCCGGCGGTTTCGCGGAGCATCTGGATGATGGCGTTGCGCTCGACGCCTTCGAGCAGCGTGAAGCTGGTATCGTTGCCTTCGGACGGAACCATCCGGGTTTCACTGACGGATAAATCGGCGGCATCCACATCCGGACCTTCGCAAAGCAGGACGGCGCGCTGGATTTCATTCTGGAGCTGGCGGATGTTGCCCGGCCAGTCGAAGCTCGTCAACCGGTCGGCGGCCTGCAAGGTGAAGCTGCGGAGCGGGCGGTTGGCCTGCGCGGCAAAGCGTTTCAGAAAAGAGTTTGCCAGCGGCATGATGTCGTCGCGACGTTCGCGCAGCGGCGGTAGATAGACGGAAATGGCGCTGATGCGGTAGAACAAATCTTCGCGCAGCTTGCCGTCCTTGATGGCGTCCTCCGGCTTGCGGTTTGTCGCGGCAATGATGCGGCAGTTGGTCTGGTAATCCGACTTGCCACCGACGGGCCGGACTTTTTGATCCTGCAACACGCGGAGCAACTTGCTCTGCGTATCAATTGGCATCTCGGAAATTTCGTCAAGAAACAGCGTGCCGCCCTCGGCTTGACGGAACAGGCCGTCGCGGTCGGTGTTCGCGCCGGTGAACGCGCCTTTCACCGAACCGAACAATTCGCTCTCGATGAGCTCGCGCGGCAGCGCGGCGCAGTTGACCTTGACGATGCGGTTTTTGCTGCGTGGACTTAAAGCGTGGATGAGGTCGGAAATGACTTCCTTGCCGGTGCCGCTTTCGCCGGTGATGAGAATCGTCACGTCGCTCGGCGCGATGCGCTCGATGGTGCGGACGACGGTCTGCATCTGCGGGCTTTGGAAAACCGGCGCGGAACTGCCGCTCATGGTGGCCAAGGCGCGGCGCAAGGAATTGTTGGACTCCTTCTGTTGTTTGTTGCCAATCGCGCGATCAAGCGTGACTAAAATCTCCTCAACCTTAAAAGGCTTGGCAATGAAATGAAAAGCCCCGCGCTTGGTGGCTTCGACGGCGTTTTCCAACGAGGCTTCACCGGTGATGACGACGACCTCCGCATCCGGCCAGGCTTTTTTTATGTCGGGCAGCAATTCCAAACCGCTCGCATCTTTCAAATTCAAGTCCAACAGCACGACATCGGCGGACTCGTCGGCGAGAATTTTTTTTAGTGCCGCGCCGCTTTCGGCCATAACGACACTGAAATCGTCTTCGACAACGGATTTGAGCAACGTGCGGATATCCGCCTCGTCATCCACGATTAGAATTTTGCCTTTCATGATTTTTTCAAATTGTTCTGCACACAGGCCGACACCAAGCTTCGGAAAATCGCGCGATGTTCGCGGTGCTTGTTCGTCAGCCGCTCCGGATGAAATTGCACGCTCAACAAAAACGGCATTCCGCGCGCGGCGTCCGGCTTCAATTCCATCGCCTCGACCAATCCATCGGCACTGACCGCCGTGGCGACAAACGGTTCCACCAATTTTTGCACCGCCTGATGATGCGAGCTGTTCACGCCCAACACCGTCGTTTTACAGATTTTGGACACTAACGAACCGGCTGTCAACGTCACTTCATGCACCAATTCAAACGCCCGATTGAGCTGCTGATGGTTCAACGCGCCGGGAACCTGCTGCCGAATGTCCGCCACAAGCTGCCCGCCGAACGCGATATTGAGCAACTGATGTCCGCGGCAAATCGCCAGCAGCGGCTTGCGTTGACGGAAAGTTTCCTCGATCAAAATCAATTCCCGCAAATCGCGCGCGCCGCCGTCCGGCGTCTGCTCAATCGTCTTTTTGATTCGAGCCGGAAGTTTTTTATCGTAGAGATCGGAATTGATGTCGTCGCCGCCGGTGAGCAGCACGCCTTCCACGCGACGCACGCACTCGGCGATCACGGCGCGGTCGGTCGTCGCGGGCATGGTGACGGGAATGCCGCCGGCTTGCAGCACGGCGAAATCGTATTTCACCGAAAGGCTCGCGGACAAATCGTGGAACTCCACTCCTCGTTTTTCAATGCTGGGCGAAACTAAAATCAACGGCTTACTAGCCATGCGCGGAAGATAATTCATTCCGCCGGTTTGTCATGGTAAAAGCGGCTCGACAAATATTGGGAAATCGCCAAACCTCGCCGCATGAAAGCCCCTGAAATCTTCGGCCTCATCGTGCGGCTGCTCGGATTATTTTTCTTTTACCGCGCCGTCGAAACCCTGCCGATGCTCGCCGGCATGAACAGTCCCCTGCCCATCTTTTATATCGGAATGCATTTCTTTCTGGCGTGGTGGCTGATTGGCGGCGCGAAGCAATTGACACAGCGCGCCTATCCAGAACCGAAGTCCGACGCGCCGCCCGTTGAAAAAACCGGCGGTTAATTTTCCACTAGCGCCCACGCGCACCACAGCACCGGCGCCTGGCCATGCAAGTCGCCGGCCTGACGCGGACGGTCGAGGTAAAATTGCTTGTCCTTGCTCTGGTTCGTGCCGACGCAGATTTCCGTCAGGTCGGACTTTGTATCAACTTTTTCGCACAGCGCCAGCCAGCCGCGCCGGGCGGTATCGGCGTATTCCGCACCGAGCCAGCCGTGCTTCACGCCCACAATCATCGCGTAGGTGAACATTCCCGTGCCGGATGTTTCCTCGAACGACGCCGGATCGTCGAGCAGTTGATGCCACAGGCCGGACGGCGCCTGGCAATCCTTCAGACCCGCCATCATCTTTTTGTAGCCGGCCATCAGCCGCGCGTATTTCGGATGCGACGGCGGCAGCGATTGCAAAACTTCCGCGAGCGACGCCGCGACCCAGCCGTTGCCGCGCGCCCAGAAAAACGGCGCTTCCGGCCCGTGATGAAAAAGTCCGTTCGCCTCCTGCAATTTGTCGAGATACGCCGCAAGCTGCGTCGCCACGCGGTCGGCATAGCGCGCGTCGTGCGTCGCGCGGAACGCCTGAATTTGCAAGCTGCCGACCATCCATGCGTCGTCCACCCACCAGCGCGTCTCGCGCGTGAGGCCGTTCGTCAGCGGATTTTCCCACTGCCGGTCGGCGAGTTTCAGGCCGAGCGCGCGGGAGTTGGTGTCGCCGTTCAGCAGAAAAATTTCCAGCGGCAGCGCGCCGAAAACATTGTTGTCCACATGGCCGGTCGGCGGAATCAGCGCGGCGTTCGCCGGCAACCACACCGGCGCGTAGCGCGAAATTATTTTCTGTTCCAGTTTCGTGTCGCCGGTCGCCGCCGCGAACCGCAGCGCGCCGAACGACGCGCAGATTTCGGGATAAACGATGAAACCGGTCTTGTTCGTGCGGTAGCTGCGCTCCAAAAGATTTTCCGCAACGCGCTGGCCGACGACGCGCGGATCAGCGTTGGCGGGGAAATTGGAAAAATTATGTTGCGCCGACGCACAGCCCGCGAACAGCATGGCCGACAAAATAAATATGCCGATGGGAAAAAAACGGTGCATGGAGACAGCTTAACCGAACCGGCGGCTGGCGCGCCATCGCCAATTCAGTTGACCAAAGCCATTTTATCGCTTGAGAAAATCGCCTCAAAAGGTAGCCTCGCAGCTTGTATTGACACTTCCATGAAATCCGTCACCAAAATTTTCTGGCTGTATGGCCGCTCCGGCGCGGGCAAAACCACCTTGGCTTCCCGGCTGCGCGACGGCCTGGCCAACCGCAAAATTCCCGTCGTCTATCTCGATGGCGACGAGATGCGCTCGACGCTTTGCTCGGATCTCGGTTTCAAATCCGAGGCGCGGCTGGAAAACCACCGCCGCATCGCGGAAATCGCCCGGCTGCTTTCCGCCCAAGGCCTGAACGTCGTGGTTTCCACCATGGCTCCGGAACATCAACAGCGCGATCTGGTCGCAAAAATCCTCGGCGACAAGCTGGTCTGGTTTTACGTCCACGCGCCGCTGGACATCTGTATGCAGCGCGATCCGAAGGGCATTTACAAACGCGCGCTGGAAGGCAAGATGGACCAGTTGATCAATTATCCGTTCGACGTGCCGCGCCCGCAGGAACGCGAGAACTACATCAACACGCTCGCCCAAAGCCCGGAAGATTGCTGCCGGGAAATCCTGGAAGTGGTCAAGGCGCAGTTGAGTGACTTCGCCATCTAACTAAATATCCGCCTCGGGAAATTTTTCCATGATTTGCGCGCGCAACCGTTTCTCATCGTCCGGCATATAGCGGCGGCGGTTGACGAGCCGCACCACGGCATCGAGCAGTTCCAGCCAGTCTTCCAGCGGTGGTTCCTTGATGCGCTGCCACATATCAAACCGCTTGGCGCGCTGGAAAAAATGATATTCGCGCCCAACGTGCTGGGCATAGACTTGAAGTTTCTCACCGTCTTCGGTGACGCGCTTCCAAGCGATTTCGGCTTTGGCCATGATTTTTTATTCTGGCAAATCCACACTGGCAACAGCCATCGCGGCGATGCCTTCTTCGCGACCGATGAAACCCATCAGCTCATTCGTCGTCGCCTTCACGCCAACTTGCCGCTCGGAAATGCCGAGCGCAGCGGCGATGCGTTTTTTCATCTCCGCGATGTGCGGATAAATTTTCGGTGCCTGCGCGATGACGGTGGCGTCAATGTTCACGATTTTCGCGCCGCGCTTGGTAGCCTGCTTGGCGGCTTCCTCCAGAAAAATTTTGCTCGGCACGTTTTTCCAGCGCGGGTCGGTATTTGGGAAAAAATGGCCGATGTCCTCCTCGCCGAGCGCGCCGAGGACGGCGTCGCAGATGGCGTGCATCACCGCGTCGGCGTCCGAATGGCCGTCGAGGCCTTTCGGGTGCGGAATCTCCACGCCGCCGAGAACGCACTTGCGCCCGGCGACCAATTGATGAACGTCATAGCCGATGCCAACGTGAACCATGCGCATAGCATAAAATTTCCCTGCCGGTTAAAAAAGAAATTTCAGCCACAGATTTGCACAGATGAAACACAGATTTTGAATCTGCCTTATTTGTGTTTCATCTGTGTAAATCTGTGTAAATCTGTGGCTAAACCAGTTTTTCCGGCAGCGTGAAGAAAAACGTCGCGCCCTTGCTCAGTTCACTTTCCACGCGCACCTCGCCGCCGTGGGCGTGGACGATGTGTTTCACAATCGCCAGCCCAAGGCCGGTGCCGCCCTGGTCGCGCGAACGCGCCTTGTCCACGCGATAAAACCTTTCAAACACGCGCTCCAACGCTTCCGCGGGAATGCCCGGCCCGTCATCGCGCACAAAAATTTCCAGCGCGCCGTCGGCCAGCTTTTTCCCGCCGACGATGACCGTGCCTTCCGCGCGACCATATTTGATGGCGTTGTCCACGAGGTTCGCGAGCACTTGGTCGAGCCGGTTCGCATCGGCATTCACCGTGAGTTCCGGCAGTTCGTTGATAAGCGTGACGTTTTTGTTTTCCGCCTTGGTGTGCAGAAACGTCAGGACTTTTTCCGCCAACGCGCGCAAATCCACCGGCGACAATTCCAGTTTCATCCGCCCGGATTCCAGCGCGGAAATCGTCAGCAAATCCTGAATGAGCAAGTCCAGCCGGTTCGAATTGCGCTCGATGATTTTGAGAAAACGCTCGGCGACTTCGGGATTGTCGCGGGCGCCATCCAGCAGCGTCTCGACGTAACCCTTGATGAGCGAAAGTGGCGTGCGCAGCTCGTGGCTGACGTTGGCGACGAATTCCTCGCGCTGCCGTTCGAGCTGTTTCAGCCGCGTCAAATCGTGAAAAACCAAAATCGTCCCGTCTCGTTCGCCGGCGGCATTCGTGATGGCGGCGGCGTTGACCTGCAACCAGCGTTCGCTCAAGCCCGGCAATTTGATTTCGTAATCCAAAACCTGTTTCTCGGTCTCCGCGCGTTGGAGCAATCCGTCCAACTCGTGCAGTCGCAGCGCCTCGACAACGGTTTTGCCACGCAGCTCGGTTTTGACGCCGAAGAGATTTTTGAACGTGCGATTGGCGAGGTAAATTTTCCGGCTGCGGTCGAGCAGCAACAAGCCTTCAAGCATTGAGTCGAACAAAACTTTCTGCTGCGCCTGCGCGTCGAGCGAGGTCTGCTGCTGCTTGCGCTGCGAAACTTCAATCTCCGCCGTGCGCCGTTCCAATTGCGCGTTGAACTTCGCCCGCCACCACAGGTGCAAACCGGTGAGCGCGGCAAGCGCGAGCATGAAAAGGAAAAACCACACGCGGATTATTTAGCCACAGATGAAACACAGATGAAACACAGATTTTTCAAACCGGCACAAAGGCTTTTCCCCGATCTGTGTTTCATCTGTGAAAATCTGTGGCCGAAAAAATTATTCCACGAACCGATACCCCACGCCGCGCACCGTATCGAGATGCTTGGACGCCGCGCCGATTTTTTCGCGCAGCCGCCGCATATGCGTGTCCACCGTGCGCGTGTCAATGACGCTGTCGTATTCCCACACATCGCGCAAAAGCTGGTCACGCGACTGCACGCGGCCCGCGCGCTGCGCGAGAACGGTGAGCAGCTTAAATTCTGTCGCCGTCATTTCGATGGGCTTGTTTTTCCAGCTCACGATGTGGCGCGGCAAATCAATCAGCAGATCGCCGAAGCGCAGTTGTTCCTTTGGCTTCTCCTCGGTCTGGAAACGCGAAAGAATTTTTTTCACGCGCAGCAGCAGTTCGCGCGGGCTGAACGGCTTCGTCAAATAATCATCCGCACCGAGTTCGAGGCCGAGCACGCGGTCAATC
>Ga0208872_1000928_pt1 | contig 19420 bp, 18 predicted proteins | sample CryBogCBH12Aug08_FD_185508 | JGI IMG/M metagenome (GOLD analysis project Ga0208872, IMG submission 185508) | Freshwater microbial communities from Crystal Bog, Wisconsin, USA - CBH12Aug08 (SPAdes) | ecosystem: Environmental > Aquatic > Freshwater > Lake | place: Crystal Bog, Wisconsin, USA...
GCAGCAATTCGGGATGAAATTTCCCAAAGGCGCGGGCGATCTCGTGGACAAGGCGGCGAAGGAATTTGTCGAGACGCGCGGCGCGGGCGAGTTGCAGAAGGTTTCCAAGCTGCATTTCCGCACGGCGCTGCGGGCGCAGGGTTTGCCCGAGCCGCCGAAGACGGAGTGGCGGAAGCGGTAGTTTTATCCTGAAAAGAAAAACGGCGCGGAAATTATTCCGCGCCGTTGGTGATTTCAAATTTCGCCTAGGTCAAAACAATCTTGTCACCGGCTTTCAAGGTGACGATGGCTTTTTTCCAGGCGGAGGTGGTGCCGGCTTGCGCGGTGCGCTTGCGGCGGGCCTTGCCCCGGACGTTCAACGTGTTGACGCGGGTGACCTTGACCTTGAAGAGTTCCTGCACGGCCTGCCGGATCTGGGGCTTGGTCGCGAGGCGGTCAGCCACGATGGTGTATTGGTTATATTTTTCGCCCTGGCGCGTGCCTTTTTCGGTCAGGCGGACGGTCTTGATGATTTCAAAAGGGTTCATGTTATTCCTTGGTCAGACGGGCTTCGACTTGTTCAAACGCAGTCTTGGTGAAAACGAGCTTGTCCGGGCGCAGCACGTCGTAGGTGTTGAGCGAATCGCTCGTGGTGAGCGTGACGCCGGCGATATTGCGGGCGGCAAGCGTGAGGTTCTTGTTTTCTTCGCTGCCGGAAACGAGGAGCGTGGTGCCCGTCAATTCCAAGGCATTGATGACCTTGACGAAATCTTTGGTCTTGGCCGTCGTCAATTTCAAATCGTCCACGATGATCACGTCATTCAGCTTGAGCCGTTCGCTCAAGGCCTTGCGCAACGCGAGCTGCTTGGTCTTTTTGGAAATAGTCTTGCTGAAATCGCGGGGCTTTGGTCCGAAGACCACGCCACCACCCGCCCACAACGGCGAGCGGAAGGAACCGGCGCGAGCGCGGCCCGTGCCTTTTTGCTTCCACGGTTTCTTGTTGGAACCTTGGACATCGCCCACGGTTTTGGTGCAGGCGGTGCCGCTGCGCTGGGCCGCGCGATACGCGGTCACGGCGTCGTGGACGGCCTGGGTGCCTTTGCCGTCTTCAACCACGGCAAACTTGACTTCAAGTTCGCCGGAAGCTTTGCCGGCAGTATTTTTAATGGAAATTTTCATGGCTCGTTAATTACTTTTTGGCGGCGGCGGCTTTGTCAGCACCGGCTTTTTTCTTGCCGGCAGTGGCCACCGGTGGCTTCCAGCCTTTCGGACGTTTTTTGGATTCGCGAATGACGACGTAATCGCCTTCCGCACCGGGAATCGCGCCTTTGATGAGCAGCAGATTGTCGGCTTCGAGAACTTGAATGACTTCGAGATTCTGCGTCGTGCGGCTGACCTGCCCCATGTGACCGGGCATTTTAAAACCGCGCAACACCGTGCCGGGGAACAAGCGCTGGCCGATGGCCCCGCCGCGGCGGTGCCAGCCTTTGTGGCCGTGCGTCGAGGGACCGCCGCCGAAATTGTGGCGCTTCATCACGCCTTCAAAACCGCGACCTTTGGTGGTGCCGATGGCGTCAATGAAATCACCGGGCGCGAACAGCGCCGGACCGACGACATCACCGGGTTTCACATCTTTGGAGAAGTTGCGAAATTCCTTGATGCGTTTGACGGCGACGCCGTTGTGTTTTTTGATGTGACCGACCAACGCCTTCGTCAGGCGCTGTTCTTTCTGGTCGTCGAAGCCGAGCTGGACGGAATTATATCCATCCTTGCCCGCCTGCGTCTTCACTTGCAGCACGCGGTTGGGGCCGGCGAGCACGACCGTCACGGGAATCAACACACCTTGCGAATTGTAGACGCGAGTGTGACCGAGTTTTTTTCCTAAAAGTCCTAGTGGCATGGTGGTGTCCTCAGATTTTGATGGTGATGTCCACGCCAGCGGGCAAATTGAGCTTTTTCAATTCGTCCACGGTCTTGGCGGTCGGATCGAGGATGTCAATCAGCCGCTTGTGGGTGCGTTGTTCGAAAGTTTCTTGAGATTTTTTGTCCGAATGCGGGGAGCGCTGGACGGTGAATTTCTCGATGCGGGTCGGGAGCGGAATCGGACCGGCCACGCGAGCGCCGGTGCGCTTGACGGTGTCGGCGATTTCCTTGGCCGACTGGTCTATGACGCGGTAGTCATAGGCCTTGAGGCGGATTCTAATACGTTGTGCCATATAAAGAACGATTGTCTGGTTTTGGTTAAACGAACATTCCGCTTCCGATTCTTCAAAAGCGGGCGCGCAGCATAACAATTGCATCCAACTGTGCAATATCTTTTTTCAAATTTTTTGGTTGTTCGGATGGAACGGTGGCATTTGCGATAATCTGGCGGGCGGTGCGTTGGCCATCATTGAACTTTTATCTCTCTTCCGCCGTTGCCTTGAGTTATGATGGCAAAGGTCTTTAGACCAATTCATGACACCAAAACTTTTTTCCGAACTCGGCCTGTCCGCCGAATTACTCAAGGCCATTGACAAACTGGGCTACGAACAGGCGGCACCCATTCAGGCGGCGGCCATTCCGGTGCTGCTGACCGGCAAGGACATCGTTGGCCAATCCATGACCGGCTCCGGCAAAACTGCCGCGTTCGGCATTCCTGCTGTGGAAAAGGTGGATCCGAACTTGAAGGCCGTGCAGGTCTTGATTCTCTGTCCAACGCGCGAACTTGCGATTCAAGTTTCCGAAGAAATTCACAAGCTCGCGTTTTTCAAGCGCGGCATCAACTGCCTGCCGATTTACGGCGGCCAATCTTACGAGCGGCAATTCTTCGGCCTGAAACAAGGCGCGCAAATCGTCATCGGCACGCCCGGCCGCGTGATGGATCACATGCGGCGCGGCACGTTGCGGCTCGGCACGGTGAAGATGGTCATCCTCGACGAGGCCGACGTGATGCTCAACATGGGTTTCCGCGACGACATCGAAACGATTTTGAAAGACGCGCCGAAGGAACGGCAGACGGTTTTCTTCTCCGCCACGATGCCGCGTCCAATCCGCGACCTGATCGAAAAATATTCGCGCGAGCCGCAGAACGTGAAGATCGAGCAGAAGGCGATGACGGTGCCGACGGTCGAGCAGGTTTATTACGAAGTGGACCGGCGCTACAAAATGGAACTGCTCACGCGGCTCATTGATCTTTACGACATGAAGCTCGGCATCATTTTCTGCAACACCAAGCGCATGGTGGATGATTTGGTCGAGCATCTCGAAGCCGCCGGTTATCAAGCTGACCGTTTGCACGGCGACATGACGCAGGCGATGCGCGACCGCGTGATGAACAAGTTCCGCAAGTCCGGCTTGGAATTTCTCGTCGCCACCGACGTCGCCGCGCGCGGCATTGACGTGGACGACGTGGAAGTGGTCTTCAACTACGATTTGCCTTACGACCCGGAAGATTACGTCCACCGCATCGGGCGCACCGGTCGCGCCGGTCGCAGCGGCAAGGCGATTTCGCTGGTGCCGTATCGCGAGTTGTTTCAGATCCGCAACATCGAACGTTTTGCCAACGTGCGGATTCAGCGCGGGAAAATTCCGACGGAAAACGAAGTCGCCGAGGCGCGCGAAAATGTTTTCACCGACAAACTGCGGGCGCTGCTCACCAGCGGCGAATTTCCCAAGCAAGACCAGTTGGTCGAGCGCCTGGCCGAGGAAGGTTTTGCGTCCAACGACATCGCCTCGGCGCTGATTCATCTTTTGCAAAGCGGCGAAACCGCCAAGGCCGCGCCGAAGACTGAAGAATACGACCGTCCGCAGCGCGAAGAACGACCGGGACGTTTTGATGATCGTGGCGACCGGGGCGGCTATCGCGATGACCGCCGCGCGCCGCGTTTTGACGACCGCCGGGAGGAGCGCCCGCGCCGGTTCGAAGACCGGCCGCCGCGCGCCGGAACGCCGGCCTCCGGCCCGGCTCGTCCGAAAAGTTTTACGCCACGTGCCGAACCGGAGTTCGGCACTCCGTTAAAATCCAAAACCGCGCCTTGGAAAGCCGCTGCCACGCCGGCACCGAAAACACCGAAAGTCCAAATTTCATCGCCGCCGGGTCAACCACCGGCAACCGGTGGAGCGAGCGTGCCCGCGAGCCAGCCGACCAGCAGCGTTCAACCAAAGCCCGCCACCGAAGCGAAAGCCGAACCGGTCAAAACGTATTCCGACGAGGAAATTCTGGCAGCCGTGAAAACCCCGGAGCCGAAGCCGGAATCCAAATTATTTCTCAAGCCCAAACCCGCGCCCGCCGCTCCGGCGAAGCCGAAGGAAAGTCGCGCCACGCCCGCCGGTCAGACGCGGTTGTGGATGAGCCTCGGTGCCGAGCAAGGCGTCGCGCCGATTGATTTCGTGAACGCCGTTGCTGGCGAAACCGGCCTGCCCGGCAAGGTCGTCGGCAAGGTGGACGTGCGCGAGCGGCATTCGTTTGTGGATGTGACGAGCGAACACGCCAACGGCATCATCGCCAAGCTGAACCGTTCTGAAATCAAAGGTCAAAAGGTCAAAGTGAAGGTGGCGTGATGAGCGACGAAGCTCTAGCGGCACCATCCGTTCCCGCACAAAACGTCGAGCGGCTGTTCCCATTTGTGCTGAAGACTCGCGCTCTGCTCGTAGGTCGCGACACCTTGCGCGCCAACAAAGGTAAACTGCATTTCGTCCTCATCACCACCGACATCGCCGAGACCAGCCGCGAAGAGGTGCTGAAAGATTTTACCCATTATCCGGTGGTGCAGCATTTCACGGCGGCGGACTTTGAAAAATATTTTGCGGTCAAAGGCGCGAAGGCGGTCGGCTTCACCAAATCCGGCCTAGCGCAGTCCATCTACGCCGAACTCAAGGCTTATCGTATCAACCAGCCTTTGCATCCGTCGAAGCCGCCCGGATTGCCTCCAGCGTCTCCCAGCGCGAATACAGCTTCGTGATGTTTTCCTTGGCGGTGTCGAGTTCGTGCGTGAGTTGATTTACCTGCGCCGCGTGTTTGCGGAAAAATTCCGGGTCGGCGAACAAACCTTCGATGCGCGCCACCTCGGCCTCAACGGCGTGAATTTGTGCCTCCATGCCGTCCAATTCGCGCTGCTCCTTGAACGAAAGTTTGCGCGGTTTGGTGGTCTTTGTTGGCGCACCGCGTGAGAGGACGGAGGCTTTGTTCAAGGCAAGGATTTCCGCGCTCTGCCGGGCTGCGGACGCTTCGGCCTTTTGTTTTTTCTCCAGATAATAATCGTAGTCGCCGACGCTGTGGTGGATTTTGCCGTCGCCTTCAAACGCCAGAATGTCGGTGCAAACACGGTTGAGAAAATAGCGATCGTGGCTGACGACGCACACGACACCGGGAAACGCAATCAACGCCTCCTCCAGCACGCGCAGTGTTGGCAAATCAAGATCGTTCGTCGGTTCGTCGAGGATGAGAAAATTGCCACCGCTTTTCAAAATGCGCGCCAGCAACAACCGGCTGCGTTCGCCACCGGAAAGTTTTTTTACCTGCGTCATGATGCGGTCATCCGCAAACAGAAACCGCTTGAGATACGAGCGCACCGAAAGTTTGGCCTCGCCCCATTGCACAAACTCGGTGCCATCGGCAACCTCGTCGAGCACGGTGCGCTCCTCGTTCAATTGCAGCCGACCCTGATCCACATAATTAAATTTCGTGAGCTGGCCGATTTTCACCGTGCCGCCGGTGGGCGCGAGTTGGCCGATGATAATTTTGAGCAGCGTGGTTTTGCCGAGGCCGTTCCGACCGCAGACGCCGACGCGTTTACCGTTTTCAAAGGTGAAATTGAAAACGGAAAATAATTTCTTCCCGGCGATTTCCATGGCGAGACCGGCAACTTCGACGGTGCGGTTGCCGAGCTGCGGCGGTGGTGGAATGACGAGTTCCACATCTTCTTCTACCACCGGTCCGTCTTTCGCGGCTTCGTTGTAATAGCGCTCAAACCGGTCTTTCTGCTTGCTGCGTTGGGCGCGCGGACCTTGGCGCACCCATGCGAGTTCCTTTTTCAGAAACATCTGGCGTTTGTGCTCAATGACGGCGTCAGCTTCCTGCCGTTCGGCCTTGTCGAGCAGGTAATCGGTGTAATTGCCGGCGTGGGAAAAGAATTTGCCGTCGCACAATTCCAGAATGCTGGTGGCGACGCGGTCGAGAAAATAACGGTCGTGCGTGACGACGAGAAAGCTGCCGCCGAAATTCTCCAGAAACTCCGCCACCCATTCAATGGATTCCGGATCGAGATGGTTTGTCGGCTCGTCGAGCATCAGGAAATCCGGTCGCGAAACGATGGCGCGGCACATCGCCACGCGGCGTTTCTCGCCACCGGAAAGCGTCTCAATGCGCCGTTCACCGGCGGGACAATTTAGATGCGACATCGCAACTTCGATGCGCCGGTCCACCGTCCAGCCTTCGAGGGTGGCGATGCGTGATTCCAATTCCTCGTGCCGCTTCGAGTCGTGTGGCAGCGCTTCAAATTCAGCGATGAGATTCAAAACGTGCTGCGCACCGGCGCGGATGTTTTCGTAAACATTCTTGGTCGCATCCAGCATGAAATCCTGCGGCAGATAGCTGGCGACCAAGTCGCGCGCGCGCGAAACTTCGCCACTGTCCGGCGCTTGCAAGCCGGCGAGAATTTTCAGGAAGGTGGTCTTGCCACAGCCGTTGCGTCCGACAAGGCCGATGCGGTCACCATCCTGAATGCCGAGCGTGGCGCAATCAAGAATGGCGCGCTCGTTGTAGCGCACGGTGACTTCGGAGGCGGAGATGATGGTGGACATCGTTCAAATGAAAACGGCGCAGACTTCCGCCTGCGCCGTCGTGAATTTTAATTTTCGATTAGGTGCGCGCAGCCGGCTTCTTGGCGGCGGCATCAAGAATCGTGGTCAGCACGCTATTCGGCACCTGCGCGAAAGTCAGCGGCTCCATTGAGTAGGAAGCGCGGCCTTTGGACAGCGAGCGGATGGCGGTGGCGTAACCGAACATTTCGGCGAGCGGCACCTGTGCGTTCAGCACGGTCTGGCCGTTCTTGGCTTCAATGCTGACAATCGTGCCGCGACGACGGTTGATGTCGCCGAGCAGGTCGCCCTGATATTCGTCGGGCGTCGTGCATTCGACTTTCATCAGCGGTTCGAGCAGGATCGGCGCGGCTTTCTTGAACGCGTCTTTCAACGCGAAAATGCCGGCCATGCGGAACGCGAGTTCGTTCGAGTCAACTTCATGGAAGCTGCCGTCCACGACTTCAACTTTGATGTCAATGACCTGGTAGCCGCAATAGACACCGCCCTTAATGGCTTCTTCGATGCCGTCAATGACCTTCGGAATGAATTCCTTCGGGATCGCGCCGCCGACGATTTCGTCCACGACTTCGACGCCCTTGCCTTTTTCGTTCGGATAAACCTTGATGCACGCGTGACCGTATTGGCCTTTGCCGCCGGACTGGCGGATGAACTTGCCTTCGCCCTCAGCGTTCTTGGTTATGGTTTCGCGATACGCGATCTGCGGCGCGCCGGTGTTGGCCTCGACCTTGAACTCGCGCTTGAGGCGATCCACGATGATTTCCAAATGGAGTTCACCCATGCCCGCAATGATGAGCTGGCCGGTTTCCTCGTTGGTGAAACAGCGGAACGTCGGATCTTCTTCCGCGAGGCGCGAAAGACCTTCGGACAGCTTGTCGCGGTCGGCCTTCGTTTTCGGCTCGACGGCCATCGAGATAACCGGTTCCGGGAACGTCGGCGGTTCGAGCGTCACGTCGAAATCTTCGTTGCACAGCGTGTCACCGGTGGTGATGTTGCGAAGGCCGACGAGCGCGGCGATGTCACCGGAATAAACCTCGTTGATATCCTTGCGCTCGCTGCCTTGAATAACCATGAGGCGGGAAACGCGTTCGCGTTTGCGGGTGCGCGGATTGTAAATGGTGTCGCCCTTTTTCAGGTGGCCGGAATAAACGCGGAAGAACACCAGCTTGCCGGCGTAAGGATCGGTCCAGAGCTTGAACGCAAGCGAGCAGAATTTCTCGTTGTCGTCCGTCGGCACTTTGACGACGACGTCGGTGCCGAGTTCGTGGCCTTCCGCGCCGGGAATATCCAGCGGGCTTGGCAAATAATCAATGACTGCGTCCACGAGGACTTGCACGCCTTTTTTCTTGAAAGCTGAACCGCACAGCACCGGCACAATCTCAATTTTGCAAGTGAGGCGGCGAATGGCCGCCTTGAGCACCGGCGCAGTGATGGGCTTGTCTTCCAGCACCAGTTCCGCAATGGTGTCGTCTTTGTTGGAGACGGCATCAATCAATTCCGCCAAAGCTGCCTTGGCGCGATCCTGATCGGCGGGTGCGATTTCGCGGATTTCGTAATTGAGACCTTCATTGGCCTCACCCGGTCCCCAATAAATAGTCTTCTGGTTGACGACGTCAATGACGCCTTCAAAACCGCCTTCCACCGGTCGGCCTTCCGACTCTACCGGTCCCTGACCCAGTGGCAGGAAAATCGGGAACGCATACGCCTTGAGTTTGGTGCGCATGTCGTTAAGCGCATTTTCAAAATTCGCGCCCATGCGGTCCATCTTGTTGACGAAAGCGATGCGTGGAACATTGTATTTGGTGGCCTGGCGCCACACCGTTTCCGATTGCGGCTGCACACCGGCGACGCCGCAGAACACGGCGACCGCGCCGTCCAGAACGCGCATTGAGCGTTCCACTTCGGCGGTAAAATCCACGTGACCGGGCGTGTCAATGATGTTGATGCGGTGCGGCACGTTGTTGAACGCCTTAAAAATCTGGTCTTCACCGGCCTTGGCGGTTTTCTGCGTCCAGAAGCAGGTGACGGCGGCGGAGGTGATGGTGATGCCGCGTTCCTTTTCCTGTTCCATCCAGTCAGTCACGGTGTTGCCGTCATCCACGTCACCGATCTTATGAATCAGGCCGGTGTAAAACAAAATGCGTTCCGTGGTCGTCGTCTTGCCGGCGTCAATGTGCGCGGCGATACCGATGTTGCGAGTGCGTTCGAGAGAGTATTCGCGGTTCGGCGAATTGGGGGATTTGGCGTCGCTCATAATTTCAAATTTAATTTTAACTTACTCTGGTCTGGGAATAAAAAACGCCCCGGCGATTTCCGTCGGGGCGTGTTTGAAAAACTTTCTACCAACGGAAATGGGCGAATGCTTTATTGGCCTGCGCCATCTTGTGAACTTCGTCGCGTTTGCGGATGGCGTTGCCCTGGCCTTGATAGGCTTCGAGGATTTCCGAAGCGAGCGCGGCTTTCATCGGCACGCCTTTTTTGGCATCCGCGAAATCCACAATCCACCGGAGCGCGAGCGCGTTCTGGCGGTCCGCCGGAATTTCCAGCGGCACCTGATAGGTGGCGCCACCGACGCGGCGGGGTTTGGTTTCGATGCGCGGCTTGGCGTTGTCCACCGCGCGCTGCAAAATTTCGATGGGGTTGCTCGCCGGATTTTTTTCCGAGATCGAGTCGAACGCGCCATAGACGATGCGTTGGGCCGTGCTCTTCTTGCCGGAAAACATCACGGTGTTGACGAGGCGGGCGACCAGCGTGTTCTGGTATTTGCCGTCTTTGGCGGTGGTCCGTTTGGTAGCTTGACGTCTGCGGGACATGATTGGTTATTCCTTAAAAATTATTTCGCGGCGGCGGGTTTCGCGGCTTTGGGTTTCTTCACGCCATATTTCGAGCGGCTGACGCGGCGTTTTTCCACGCCAGCGGCGTCGAGCGTGCCGCGCACGATGTGATAGCGCACACCGGGCAAATCTTTCACACGACCACCGCGCACGAGCACGATGCTGTGTTCCTGCAAATTGTGACCTTCGTCCGGGATGTAGGCGATAATTTCGTAGCCGTTCGTCAAACGAACTTTCGCGACTTTGCGCATCGCGGAGTTCGGTTTCTTCGGCGTGCGCGTCATCACTTGGATGCAGACGCCCCGGCGAAACGGCGAGTTTTCCAAGGCAGGAGACTTGGACTTATAATTGACTTTATTGCGGCCCTTGCGGACCAATTGGTTGATTGTCGGCATTGCGTTAAAAAATCACTGTGAAACCACCGTTTTCTGTTTTTCGAGAAACGGAAGGCGAAATGTATCAAACGGAATTTTGCGTGCAAGAATAATTTCAAGATTTTTGGCGGTGCCTTTGCCAATCCACCGGCAGCGGCTTGGCTCGGCATTGATTCCGCCGCCGAAGGGGTGAAATTCTCCCAACCCGCCGAAATCATTTGCCCAGAGTTTCCCAACCCCAGCGCAGCATCCGTTCGGTGGCGTCCCAGCCGATGCACGAATCGGTGATGCTCACACCATAGCGCAGTGCGGCCAAATCTTTCGGAATCGGCTGGTTGCCTTCGTGCAAATGGCTCTCCACCATCAGGCCGATGAGTGATTTTGTGCCGGCAACGCGCTGTTCAATGACATTGCGCCAGACCTCCTCCTGTCGCGCAAATTTCTTTTCGGAGTTCGCGTGGCTGCAATCCACCATCAGCACCGGCGGCAATTTTTCAGCAATTAATTTTTCCGCCGCCGCCTTGATGCTGGCCGCGTCGTAGTTGGTCATCGCCCGGCCGCCGCGCAACACCACGTGCGCGTTCGGGTTGCCGTTGGTGCGGACGATGGCCGTCGCGCCGTCCTCATTCATACCAAGAAAACTGTGCGGATGCCGCGTCGCGCCCATTGCATCAATCGCCACCTGCAAGCTGCCATCGGTGGCATTTTTCAAACCGACCGGCATCGAGAGGCCGCTGGCCATTTCGCGGTGCGTCTGCGATTCCGTGGTGCGTGCGCCGATGGCGGCCCATGTCACGAGGTCGGCGATGTATTGGGGCACGATGGGATCGAGAAATTCCGTTGCCGCCGGCAGGCCGAGTCCGTTGATTTCCAGCAGCAGCTTCCGCGCGATTTTCAATCCGGCTTCGATGTCCTGCGAACCGTCCATGTGCGGGTCGTTGATGAGACCCTTCCAGCCGATGGTCGTGCGCGGTTTCTCAAAATAAACGCGCATGACGATTTCCATCCGGTTGGCAAACTCTTTTTGCAACCGGCTCAACCGCACCGCGTATTCCAGCGCGCTTTTTTCATCGTGAATCGAGCACGGGCCGATGACGACGAGCAGTCGCGGGTCTTCCTGTTTTAAAATGCGGATGATCCGCTCCCGCGCCTGCGCCACGGCGTCGTTTACCGCTTCCGGCGTTGGCGTTAGTGCCTTCAATTCGCACGGCGAGAGCAGCCGAACGATTTCTTTGACATGCAAATCCTGCGTGCGATACATGAAATCCAGTGTAGCAAAACTGCTGGTCACGAAAAGCGGAAATACTACTGGTCCGTCTTCAGCCGACATTCAGATGGTAACGGCCACCGGTTCGCCGCAGTCGCGTGTGCGTGGTGAAGGCACGGGAAAGATTTTTAGAATTCAGCACGTCCACTTTTTTCCCGGCCGCCAGCACGCCGCCGTTTTTCAAGACCAGCAGATGCGAAAACACCGGCATGATTTCTTCGACGTGATGCGTCACCAGCACCAGCGTCGGCGCGTTTTTCTTCCGGCCAAGCCGCTGGAGAAATTGGAGGAAATGTTCGCGCGCCGCTGGATCCAGCCCGGCGCACGGCTCGTCGAGAATCAGCACGCGCGGTTTCGCCATCAGCGCGCGGCCGATCAGCACGCGTTGGCGTTCGCCTTGCGAGAGCACGCGCCACGGACGGTCGGCGAGATAGGCGCACTCGATCTGCCGGAGCAGTTTGGCGGCGTGGTTTTTTTCGGCGCGCGTCAGTCGTCCCCAAAAATCAATCATCGCGTATTTGCCGCTGGCGACGGTGGCGAGCGCCGGTTCATCGTCCGCCATCATCTGCCGGACGGAGGAGCTGACGAGGCCGATTTTCCGGCGCAGTTCGCGCCAGTCGGCTTCGCCGTAGATTTTTCCGAGCAGGGAAATTTCACCGGTGGTCGGCATCAAATAACCGGTGAGTGCGCTCAACAGCGAGGTCTTGCCGGAACCGTTGGCACCAAGCATCGCCCAGTGTTCGCCGCGCGCTACGCGCCAGTTCACGTCGCGCAAAATCACCGTGCCGCCGCGTTCGACGCGGAGGTTTTTCACCGACAAAATGGATTTCACCGTTTTCAAATCACAGTTCCTTGATTTCTTTCCACAGCGGTTCCAAATCGGCGTCGGCCAGTGCCATTTTTTTAATGGCGTCCTTGTTACCGGTGGCGAAGGCGCGTTCCAACCATTGCCGCGCGCGGTCGGGCTGCTGCATTTGACAAGCGTAGCAGGCGAGGTTGTAGGCGATGACCGGTTCGTCCGGGAATTTCTCCGCCGCCGGTAGCAGCGCTGCCCACGCCGGTGCGAGGCCGCCACCGGTGGTGCGGCGCAGTGCGTAGGCGCGGTGCAGCCAGCCGGCGGAATCGTCGGGCGCGGATTTTAATTCCAGTTCCGCGATGGCCAGCGCGTCGGGCCAGCGTTTTTCTTCGGCGTAGAGCATCCAGCGTAATTCGAGGACGGCGGGATGATTTTGATTTGCGGCGGAAAGGTGTTTCAATTCCGCTGCCGCATCGGCGGTGCAGCCCAGTCCCAGCCAGCCGATGGCGGCGTCGAGGTGATGCGAGTCGGGTGGTTCGAGTTTCTGCACGCGCATAGGAAGCGGCGGGAACGGGCGGGTGTCAAGCCGGCGGCGCGGTTCAATCCTTCGGCAGAAATGTGAACGCCACCGCTGCGAGGATGCATACGAATGCCGCGACGTGGTTCCATCGGATGCGTTCGCCGAGATAAAAAATGGCCACCCCGCAAAACACTGCGAGCGTGATGACTTCCTGAATAATTTTCAACTGCGTGGCGGAATAGACCGAGTTGCCCCAGCGGTTGGCCGGCACCTGAAAGCAGTATTCAAAGAACGCGATGCCCCAGCTCGCGAGGATGACGAGCAGCAATGGTTTGCTCTTGAATTTCAAATGGCCATACCACGCGAAGGCCATGAAGACATTCGAGACGGTCAACAGCACGATAGGCAACCAGCGGGCTTCGGCGAAATTCATGGCGCGCAAAATGAATCTACCGGTGGCGCGTGTCAAATGGGAACGGCGGCGAACGAAGCGGCGGCACAAGAAATAAGGTTGACCGGTGGTGGGGAGAATTTAAGTTGCTGGCATGGATCATTCACCCGGTTTTCTGAAAATCGTCAACGAGGCAAAACGGCATGTGCGCGAAATCACCGTGGCCGAGGCGCGTGCAAAACTTGCCGCAAATCCGAAAATCGTGCTGCTGGATGTGCGCGAGGATAGCGAGTGGCAGGCGGGTCATGCAGCGGAAGCGGTGCATTTGGGCAAGGGCGTTTTGGAGCGCGATTTGGAAAAGCAGTTTCCCGATGCGAAAACGGAAATCATCATGTATTGCGGCGGTGGTTTCCGCTCGGCGCTCACTTGCGACGTTGCGCAGCGGATGGGCTACGGCAACGTTCACTCCGTGATTGGCGGCTATAAAGGCTTGGTTGCCGCCGGTTGGCCGGTGAAGCCGTGATGGTGGCAACGTCAATGTTTTGACAAGGCGCGGGCGACCAGCTGTTTTTCGCGCTCGCCGAAGGTTAGTTTCAAGGCCTCAGCGTGGGCAGATTCGGACATTTTGGCCCAGGACTTCCGGAGTGCGTTGATCATCTTGTCGTCGTCACTTTTGGCCGCGAGGGCGGCGAATTGGAATTCCAAAAACACCAGGCAGAGCGCGTCTTCGAGCGTGCGGACTTCCGGATCGGCGGGGAAATTTTCCTTCAAGTTCAGCGACTGGACGCGCCGGACGGTGGCATCGTCGTAGCCGACTTCACGGAGGATGGTGCCGGATTTTTCGGCGTGAAATTTTTTCAGGTCGGCACGCCACATGAGATAACCGGCGCGAGTTGCGGGATAGCTTTCGCGTGGGATTTCCCAGCGGCAGATGTGCTGGCAGCGGGCGGCGAGGCAGAGCGTTTCGGACGCGGATGGGCAAAGTTTCAAAACCCAGTTTGTCAACCGTTCGGCGTAAAGCAGTTCATACGGTTGGCCGTTTTCACGCTTGGGGTCGCGGGAGTTTTCCTCGTCAAACCGCCGGATGGCGGATTCAAAGTTATTGTTTTTTACCACTTTTGCCACCGGTGAGTTATTCAATTTTCCTTTTACTGGCAATAGGATTTTTAAGAAAACTGCTGGTTGAAAATTTGGCGGCGGGCGCACGTTGCCAAATCTTTTACATCCACCGGCAGTCTTTTATGGCGACAAACTAAAACAGCGGTGCTGGAAAAGGCACCGCTGTTGGTTTCCGCCTTGAGGCAAATTAATGTCCGTGGCAGCCGCAGCCGCCGTGGCCACCGCAACTATCGGCCAGTTCTTCCGCGCCGGGAACGCGCCCCAGTTCAATTGTCTTGGCGACGTGCTTTTGAACGAGATGCTTGAGGTCGTGCAATTCTTCCTGAGCGTCAAGGTAGGCGAGGGCAACGGGGTTTTTAAGGAGCGAGTCGCGATCCTTTTCAAATGCGGAAATTTCGACCGGTTCCAGCGTCTGCCCGCTTTGCTGTTTTTCCTGAAGGGCTTGGCCCTTGGTCATCAGGGTTTCATATTGGCCGCGCGCGCTGGTGTCGGCTAAAAAGGCGTCAATCCGTTTGCGGATGCCGCCGGTTTCGAGGTGTTCGGCGATGACTTCACAAAGCTCGCGGGTTTTTTGTTCAACTTTGGTGGACATAATTTTTTTGCGGGCGCAATAAATCATAATCCGGTGGCAAAAGCAAATGCCAAGCACGATTTTTTACCATTTTAAGTAGCGGCAACCCAGCAGGGGGGCTTCTGTAGATGTTAAATGTTAAGCGTCGGAAAAGCTTACGCAAATCCAAAGTAGCAGTCAGTTTATATGCTATTTATACGCAATGTAAAAATCGTTTTTATTTTATTTATAATGACTTACATAATTTTCATTTAAAAGATAAACAACTGGCGACTGAACTGCTATAAAACCTTGGTTTAAGCTAATTATTTTCTGGCTCCAAACATGGTTGGTTTGGGTGGAAGATAATAAATGTTTGTAGATGTTTTCAATTGGGATGAATTCGGTTCGATTATTTGGGTGGATTAGGGTTGGTTTTTAATTAGATTTATTGGATTTATAGCTGAATTTGTTTTTTTATTGAAAATTGTGTGATTGCTGATATGTTGGTATTAATTCTGGGACAGCCAGATAGAATTTATGTATTTTAATTTGCTAATAACCAGCTCTAAGCTGGTAAAATTAGGTTTGATTGGTGCTTTGCTAACGATGCTTTGCGTTAGCGGAGCGCATGCTAATTTTGTAGGTAGTTTTGCGCCAAGCCAATGGTCATCGCAGCCGGATCAGGGGCAGACCCAGTTCATTTCGAATAGTGAGCTAGACATTATTGGGCCAACAGGAAATTTTTATCCTAGCACAGATGTGGTTTCCCTTTTGGTGCCAGCGACAACGGGTGGGGCTTGGGGGTGGCAACTTTCATTTAATTGGGCATTTAGTGCTGGTGGTTCGGAAAGCGTTGAAGCCGACATTTCAACCGGAGGGAATCCGGTAATTTTTGCTTCCGGAGGAGCTGGGACAAGTCTCGCTGGAAGCTACTCATTACTGGTAACTCCCGGCGAAACGTTATCTATTTCTCTTACGAGCGATGAAACTGGATCTGGTAAGCAGCCTTCTTCGTTCAAGATTTCCGGTTTTAGTTTTGCCTATTCAGCCCCCGATGTAACCCCGTGGATTGATTTTGCGTTGGTTTTGCCTTTGTTTGGCCGGAGGTTTTTATTGGCAGTCGGTCGTAAATAATTCAGTAGTTTTTTGGTGTTTTTAGGGCTTGCCGTGGTGGAAGGCTGTTTCAGGTTTTAGTGTTAAAGCTGATGGTTTTAGGTTTATAGTAGTTTTTTGTATGAAATCATTTAATCAGATGAAAATTTCAGCCGCCATCATCATGGCGGCGTTATTGTCCTGCTTTTTAGGGGGGCAAACTTTGGTGGCTGGCGTCACGGTCTCCGTGACATATCCACCTCATGCCACGCCCTGCGATACGCTTTCAGTCACCACCAAGGTGGTCAACACCGGTGCGACGCTTTCGCAGTTATCGGTGAGCCAAATTCTGCCGGGAGGAACTTCTTACCAGTATGTCAGCAATAGTCTTCAGGTAACAGTTTCCGGCGGAGTCACAATTACCAATGAAGCCGGGGTTCTGACGTTGAATGGGGGAACCAACTTGGTTTTTGACTTTAGCCATCTGCAATCCACCAACGGGCCAACCAACCTTTTAATATCCGAAGTTTTTCCGGGTGGTTCGTCGCTTGGTCAGCAATGGCTTGAATTGTATAATCCAACGGCCAATCCGATTTCCTTAGCGGGATGGTCCATTCGGGATGCGCGTCCGGGAGTTTCTGAATCATTACCGACCGTCACAATTCAGCCGGGGCAGTTTTTAGTGGTGGCCGCTTCAACAAACAGTTTTTTATCCGCTTACCCAAGCTTTACGAATGCCTTGGTTGAGATTTCTGGAAATCTCATCGGCAATGGTCTCAACCGATATGCTGACGGGCTATTTCTCGTCAATTCAAATAGTGTCACCGTTGATAAAATCTCTTGGGGATTTGACACCAGCGGCTTGAACCCGGCAGTGCCTTATACGACTACGACTACTGCCAGCCTAGCCCGCAATCCGGCTAACGTGAACTCTGGCACTGCCCATGATTGGGTGCAGCAGAATACTCCTGATCCCGGTTCTGGCGTGGTTCAATCCGGTGTGGCATCTGGGACGACTATTAGCATCGTTTACCAACTCACTGCAAAATGTGGTGGCGTCGGTGGATATTTCAATACGGCGGCAAGCTACCAGCAGCCGCCCGGGAGTTCCAACCAAATCTCCAGCTCGGTTAATTTCATAGCTTTCGAAACCCCGGTATTACTGGTCAGCAAAACCCCGCAAGTTCAACAGGCGGCCTTGAATGATTTGGTGACGTGGCAGTTGCAGGTTCATAACAGCGGTTTTGGCGTAGCGCGTAATACGGTGCTTTATGATAGTATCGATTCCGGTTTGGTTTTTGTTGGATTTAGTGTCAATCCCGTAACTCCAAATCCAACTGCCACCAATGCGGTATATTGGGATGCCTCAGTTATTCCTGCTCTAGCGGGTTTAACAAATGGCGACGCGCCAATCAGCGTTACGGTAACAGCCCGTGTCACTAGTTGCACGGGACATTTGAACAACCGTGGAGATGCGTCTTTTGGTTGCGATATATCGGCTCCGTGTCAAGATACGCATAATGATAGCAGTGGGGCGCTTGCTGCGATTGAGTATTCAATCAACCGTCCGTATTTGGATTTCAGCATTACCCCCACTAACCCTATACAGGTTGCCTACTGTGGTGGCGTGGATATTACCATTGCTGTGACCAATGACAACTATTCCAACGGCGGTGATGCTTATGCGGTTGGTGTGATTCCCAATCTGGTGCCCGGTTATTCGCTTGTGCCTTATGGTCCGTATACGACCAATTCAGCTGGGGCATTGATATTAAGCAGTTTTTTGGCTAAAGGCGCATCCACAAACATTGTTGTCCATTTGCAACCAGGTGGGGTTTGCCCGGTGGATACCAACTTGGTGGCTCAACTGATTACCCCGGTTTATAGTGACAACTGTAATTCCAGTTATGAAAATCCGGTGTTGCCACTATTGAGTTATATCACCGGTCAGTCGGCTGCTGCGGTTTACGAAACAATTAGTCCATCATGGTTGGAGGCTGGGGCGACTACCAATGTAAGTGTAGCGGCAAATCTGGTGTATGCTAACATGGGGGCCGGAAGTATTCCGCAAAATTTGGTTCAAAAATATCCAGTGGGTGCCGGATGGGGTTTGCCTTACAATATCAGTGGTGGTGGTGTGCTTGATACGAATGCGAATACAATTACATGGACCACCAATGTATCCGGCACAGGTGAAGCCGATTTCACCTTCCAAATTCATGTTGCCAAGAGTATATATTGTTCTACCAACGATACTGATTATTTCCCGCTACAGCCGGCGGTTTATCTAGACTGCCTTGGTTGTCCGCAAAATGTGGATACGAATTCCTTGTCCTCAGACATCTCCACCTATGGCTGTATCTGCACAAACTGTTATGGTGGCAACGGGAGTAACTGCACATTTGCTGCAGTTATTAATGATCCTAAGCCGATAGTTGAAACCTGCGAGCCCCAGCCCTTCACCTTGAATATTACCAATTTTACTGGGAGTTTCCCCAATGGTTGGTCGGGAGTGCGTTGGTCTGCAAGGCTGTCAGGGCATACCGTTTCGTTTACAAATAATTACAGTGTGGTTTCCGTTGTTATTAACGGTCAGGACGTCTCATCTTACGTAACTGTTAGCCAGTTCGGTGGCACATTACAGGCGCGGTTTGACAATCTAACCAATCACCCAAGCTTTAGTTCTGTTTCAACGGTAACTAATTTGCAGATTAGTTGGGATGCGGCGGTTAGTCAGATTGGAGCCGTGTCGCAGGATGTTCAGTTCAATCTCTGCACGGTGTCAACTCTGCATTCCAGTTGGACTGTTGGAACCTCCCTGATGTCAGTTGCGCTTACGCCGCCGTTTTTGGGCTTTGAATGCGGCATCATAAGCATCCCCATTCGGTTGGCGCAGGTGCCAACTCCTCCCTATAACTTATTTCAAACCAACAATGCACTGTTCCCGGATTATGACGTGGATGTGGTGTTAAATCTTGATCCCAAAAATGATCCCACCGGGCAAGGAACCGGCACGCCCATCCCAACTTTAAGTTACGTCACGAACTCATCTTCGTTTGTTAACATCATTTCCAATGCTTTGGGTAGCCCGCTGATTCTCACCAATGAGCCGACGTTGACCAACAACCTTGTGATCTGGCACTTGGGAAATCTTGGGGTCTTTACCAATGGCACCATTAACAGTAAGTTCCAGATGAAATGCGGTGGTGCTGCCATTCAGCATATTCAAGCATTGCTTCGTTACAACAATCGCTGCGCTCAAGGATCAGTGCCTCAGATCTACACCAATCAATCAACGGTGGGGCTGGTTTCGGATCAGGCGTCCTCCTTGCAGGCTAATGTCAGTCCGGCACTAGTTTCGCTCATTACCACGAATTTTAATTTCCTGGTTCAGGTTATGAATACGTTGGCGGCTCCGGCGCACAACTTTTTCATTGAACTGCAAGTCCCGACCAACATTGTGCTTACTGGCGCGGCGGTGCCTTGGAACTACGAGTATTCGCTGAACAGCGGAACCAATGCCTATCGTTGGACATTTACCAATAACACGGCCCCACTTCAGGGTTTGATTGATGATTTGGGTGACGGTTCGTATAATGATTTGGCCTACAAAGGCTCCTTCTCCTTGAGCGTCACCGGGGCGGTGGTGACCTGCGGCAATCAGCAAATTAACACCATAGCCGGTGCTGGCTGC
>Ga0208872_1000929_pt1 | contig 19408 bp, 20 predicted proteins | sample CryBogCBH12Aug08_FD_185508 | JGI IMG/M metagenome (GOLD analysis project Ga0208872, IMG submission 185508) | Freshwater microbial communities from Crystal Bog, Wisconsin, USA - CBH12Aug08 (SPAdes) | ecosystem: Environmental > Aquatic > Freshwater > Lake | place: Crystal Bog, Wisconsin, USA...
GGCGACCGTGGCGGGCGACGCCGCGCTGCGGGTCCTGCGCCGCCCCCGGCGCGAGCGGTGAGCGAGGACGTCCTGCTCGTCCATTCGATGGGCGAGGGTCTGACCGTCGCGGACTGGCCGGCGCTGACGCCCGGCGAAGCGAACGCCGTCCTGGCGCGCTTCGGACGCACCGAGTCCGCCACCATCACCTGGCGCAGTCCGCGGCCGATGTCGAGCGCCGCCATCATCGAGGTGGGCGATGTCAGCTGCTTCCTCAAGCGCCACGATCGTCGCGTGCGCGACGCCGAACGCCTGCGCCTGGAACACCGGGTGGCCGACCATCTGCGCGCGAGAGGGGTGCGAGTGCCGCGGCCCTGGCGCCGCGAGGACGCCGAGAGCGTGGTGGAGCGCGCCGAGTACCTCTACGAGGTCCACGACCTCGCGCGGGGACGCGACCTCTATCGCGACGTCCCCTCCTGGCGCCCCTACGCGACGCTGGAGCACGCGCGCGCCGCGGGTGCGACCTTGGCGCGGTTCCACCGGGCGCTCGAGGACCTCGATCTCGTCGGGAGCCCGGCGGGCGTCTTGGGCGATTCCCAGGACCTGCTCCGCGGCGACCTCGCCGAGACGGTCGGCGCCCTCGTGGCCGCTCGGCCCGCTCTGGCCGACGCGCTGCAGCCCTACGAGTGGCGCGAGGACCTCGAGGCGCTGCGCGCCAGGGCGGACGCGGCGAGGAGCGCGTTGTCGGGACTGGCGCCTCAGTGGACGCACGGCGACTGGCACCCCTCCAACCTGACCTGGGACGGCGACGCGGTGGTCGAGGTGATGGACCTGGGCCTGGCCAATCGCACCACGGCGGTCCACGACCTCGCCCTCGCCCTCGAGCGGGCCTGCGTCGACTGGCTGGCCGAGTCGGGCCGTCCCCGGGGGGACGCGGAGGCGGCGCGGGCGCTCATCGAGGGCTACCAGTCCTGTCGCCCCCTGAGGGCCATCGAGCGCGAGGCCCTCGTGGCCGTCTTGCCCGTCTGTCACCTGGACTTCGCCTTGTCGGAGGTCGAGTACTTCCATGGCGTGACCGGATCAGCCGCCAACACCGACCTGGCCTACCGGGGCTACTTCCTGGGTCACGTCGAGTGGTTCTCGACGCCCGAGGGAGAGGCCTTCGTGGAGCGAGTCGGCGAAGCGCTGGTCTAGGCGCTCAGGCCGCGGCCGCGAGGACGGCGTCGCGAGCGAGCCCCTCGGCGCCGAGGCGCAGTCCGATGCCCATCGTCGCGAGCATCCTCACCATGCCCTCGCCGACGTGGTCGGCGACGACGCGCTCGACGTGGTGCTCGAGGAGGAAGCGCGCGACACGCGCGTGATGGCGCCCGGGGCCGCCTTCGTCGTGGAGTCGGTCCCAGTCGACCCTGAATTCCCGCCACGATCCGATGCGGCCGTCGAGGACCTCGGCGACGGCGACGACGGCGGCGCGACCCCAACGAGGGTCCACTCTTGAGTCGTCGCCCAGGGGCACGCAGAGGATCACACGGCTCAGCGTAGCGACGACCCACCGGCGTGATCAGGCATCATCGAGGGCGCAAGGTCACATCGCGTCCACGAGGACGTCCGAAGGCAATTTCGAACGACGTTCGGAGGCGCCGGCGCCGGCGCGGACCTAGTTTCGTCTGAGAGGAGAGATTTCGACGGAATATCTCTCAGAGGAATTGTCGAGAGGTCGGGAACGACATCATGATGGACCACACGGCACACGCACCCGAGATGTGCACCTTGCTCGCGCTCGAGGCCGAGTACGACCGTCGAGCGCGAGAGGGGGAGATCGAGCACTACGGTCTGATCCTCGTCGACCTGGTGGGTCTGGGTGCGATGAACAGCCGTTACGGGCGCGAGGTCGCCGACGAGGTGCTGGCGACCTTGGGCCGACGCCTGCGAGAGTTCTGCCCCGAGGCCTGCGTGGCCCGGGTGGAGGCGGACAAGTTCGGCGTCTTGATGACCGGTCTCGACCAGGACGGCGCCGCGTTGAAGGGCTATCACCTCAAGCAGTTGCTGCACAACAGTCCGTGGCGTCACGGCCAGGACGACCTCGAGGTCAAGGTCCGCGTGACCTGCGTCTCGGGTCCGTCCTCCGTGGGCGAGGTGACGAATCTGGTGTGGGAGGCCCAGCGGGTGCACCGCGCGCGGCGGATGTGGGAGATGACCGAGAAGATGAAGAACCTCGAGAATCTGGCGCGGCTCTACGGCGTCGAGGCCCAGCTCGGCGCCTTCCAGACTCAGCTGGCCATCAACGTGGCCCACCACGACCCGCTCACCGGTGCGCTCAACCGTCGGGGCTTCGAGGAGCTGCATCGCACGCTGGCCGCTCCCTACGCCCTGGCCTTCGTCGACATCGACAACCTGCGAGAAATCAACTCGGTGCAGGGCGACAACTGGGAGGCGGGCGACAGTGCGCTGGTCGCGGTGAAGCTCCTGCTCGACGGTGTCTCGGACACGGGGGTCGTGGTTCGCTGGGGTGGCGACGAATTCCTCCTGTGCCTCCCGGGGATGAGCGATGAGACCGCCTGCGCCTCGCTGACGTCGCTGCTGCACAATCCCTCGAGCCAGATCCACGTCGGCGAAGTGCCGGTGAGCTTCTCGGGCGGCGTGGCCTACGTGGCCGAGGCGTCGCAGTACGAATCGGCGATGCGTCGCGCCCAGGGCCTGGCGAAGGAGGCCAAGAACTCCGGGAGGTCGCGCATCGCCATCGCGCCGCACTGAGGGGCTAGTTGGTCGGGACCGCCGAGATGTGGTTCGTCACCTTGCGCAGCAGCCGGGCCAGTTCGCGTTGCTCGGATTCGCTGAGGGCGCTGACCGCGGCGACCTCGTGGGCGTTGAAGGCCGGGAAGAGTTCGGCGATGACGCGCTGGCCCTTGGCGCTGAGGGAGATGGACACGCGGCGCCGGTCGTCGCGGTGCGGCGTCCGCTTGATCAGTTTCTGATTCATCAGGGTCTTGATGACCCCGGTCAGAGTCCCCTTGGTGACGCCGGCCTCCTCGGCCACGTGACCCGTCTCCTGGGCCCCCCAGATCCACAAGACCCACAAGACGGTGAAGGCGACCCAGCTGAGGTCGTGGTCGGCGAGCACGGTGCGCTCCATGTGGTTGCGCACCGCGGTCCCCGCGCGATACACGTTGGAGACGGCGCTCATGGCGGTGAAGTCGAACTCACGTCCTTCGAGGCGATGGCGGATGTCGATCTCGGCCTGGAGCACTTCTTCGGGGGCGGGGGAGGAGATGCGGCGACTCATTGACTGAGCAGTGTACGCCCTCCGGCGAACGTCGTTCCCACGGTGCGGAAGTAGCCGCCGAGGATCTCGCGCGGGGCGAGGAGGGTCAACTCCTCGGTGGGGGAGTCGAAGAGCTCGAGGCTGGCCTCGCCGCCGTAGACGGGGCCGAGCTCCACGTCGACGCCCGACATGGTCACCACTTCGGCGAGGGAGTCGCGCCCGTCGAGCTCGATGCGGGGGAACCAGCGGTGGTGCAGCATCGGGTGCCCGTTGACGAAGCCGCCCTCGGCGACCTCGCCCGCCAGGGTCACCGTCGCATTCGCCAGTCGACGATCGCCGGCCGCCAAGGTCATGCCGAAACGGCCGCCGGCCTCGAGGCGCGGACCGGCCGAGCCCACCGTGATGGGTCGGGTCTGGTGGATCGAGCCGAGCTTCTTCGGATATCCCTGGAGGTAGCCTCGCACCAGGGCGAAGTCCTTGTCGACCCAGATGAAGACGCAGCGCGAATAGATCTGGCCCTGGTAGCGGCAGCGCACCACGACGAAGGCCTCCTTGTACTGCGAGCGCACGGGGTCGAGGATCTCGGAGCGGTCGTCGCCGCAGCTCTGCCAGTCGGCCCAGATGAAGGCGACCGCCCCGGGGTCTTCGTCGTCGTGCACCAGGTCGACGTCGGGGGGCAGCAGATCGCGGACCCGCTGGGGATCGGTGCGGTACTCGACGGTCAGCAGGTCGCCCGAGTAGTGCCAGGGCGTGGGGGGGAGCAGCGACGCCTGGCCGGTGGCCGTGCGCGGGAAGGGCAGTCCGGTGACGTCCATCACTTCGTCCCCGTCCAGCCGTGGTCGGGGCGGTCGAACCAGATGTGCACCTGCCCGGTGCCGATGGAGTTCTCGTAGTCCGAGAAGAGCCGTCCGGGGGCCGTGCACTGGGCGCCGCCCAGGGCGGCGACCATCTGCAGGTAGTGGCCGAAGCGCCCCTCGGGGCGCACGCTGAGGAAACCCTCCATGTCCGTGAGGACTTGCGCATGGTCGCCCTCCAAGAGGGCGTCGATCACGCGGTGGTCCCAGTCGCGCGCCGACTGCGAGTAGATGTGCTCCTCGCCGGCGGCCTCGTGCGAGCGCAGGTCCCGCAGTTTGTGGAAGGTGTGGCTGACCGCGCCCGAGGCGATGAGCGCGACGCGCAGGTCGCTACGCGCGATGGCCTCGCCGACGACCCGTCCCACGGTCAAGAAGTCGATGATCTCGGCGGTCTGACAGACGCTCATCGACATCCACTTCTCGTCGCTCTGCAGGAAGGGCATGAAGTTCAAGGTGGCGTAGGCGAGCGGCAGGTGCTCGTTGTCGATGGGTGTCACCCAGCACTGCGGCGTCTCCTGCGCCACCTCGGCGATGAGCCGGGCCAGTTCGGGCGACCCGGGGAAGTCGTAGGGGACGCTCGACATCCCGCGCGGGAGCTCGTCGGAGGTGTAGTAGCCCTGGCGGTGGGCGTGGGAGGTGACGACGAACTCGACGGTGGTGAACCAGTGGCTGTCGAAGACCAGGATCACGTCGGGGCGCAAGGTGTCGAAGACCTCGCGCTTCAGGCGGTGCAGCCCCGTGTAGAGGGTGCTCTCGTTTCCGTTGTTGAGCTCGCGACGCACGTCGTCGGGCAAGACGATGGTGGGCACGTGGGCGAGCAGCCCGGCCCCGACGATTTCACCCATGAGTAGTCCCTTCCTTGATTTGCAGCGTGGTGAGGTCCGAATAGAAGTCGAGGGCGTAGTCGCCGCCTTCGCGGCCGACGCCGCTGATGCCGATGCCCCCGAAGGGCGCGGTCAGGTCGCGCACCAAGAAGCAATTGACCCACACGGTGCCCGCGCGCACTGCGGCGCCCACGCGGCGGGCCCGCTCCTCGCTCGAGGTGTAGATGACCGCCGAGAGTCCGTAGGCGGTGGAGTTGGCCAGCGATACCGCCTCCGCCTCGTCGCGGAAGCGTTGCAGGGTCAGCACCGGTCCGAAGATCTCGCGCTGCACCACTTCGGCGTCGTTCGAACGCGGCTCGATGACGGTGGGTTCGAACCACAGCCCGCCGCCGGGGGCGCGATGTCCGCCGAAGAGGACGTGGTCGCCGCTCTCGCTCGCTCGCTCGACGAATCCCTGGACGCGCTCGAAGTGCTCGGGATGGATGAGCGGCGACAGCGTGGTGGCGGACTCGCGCGAGTCGCCCATCACGTGGCGCTCGGTCGCCTCGCGGAACTTCGCGACGAAGTCGTCGAAGACGGCGTCGTCGACCAAGAGACGGGTGCCGGCGAGGCAGACCTGGCCGCTGTCGTCGAACATCACCGCGGCCTTCTGGGCGGCGGCGTCGAGGTCCGCGTCGGCGAAGACGATGAAGGGCCCCTTGCCGCCGAGCTCCGCGGTGAAGGGGACGAGGTTCTTGGCGGCCGCTTCGCCGATGATGCGGCCCGTCTCGGGCGATCCGGTGAAGGAGATGCGCCGCACGCGCGGATCGTTGACCAGGGCGGCCCCGACCTCTTCTCCGAGTCCCTGGACGACGTTGAAGACCCCCGGGGGGAAGCCCGCCTCATCGACGAGGTCCATGAGCAAGGAGCACGAGAGCGGCGACCACTCCGCGGGCTTCAAGACGACGGTGTTGCCCGCCGCCAAGGCCGGCGCGCACTTCCAGGTGGAGAGCATGAAGGGCGCGTTCCAGGGGGTGATGACGACCGTGGGGCCGGCGGGGTGGCGCAGCACGACGTTGTCGGTCCCGTTGGAGCTCCAGCGCCGAGCCTCGTAGTCGCGGGCCAGCTGGGCGTAGGCGCGGAAATTGCGGGCGCCGCGGGAGATGACGCGCAGTCGCAGGCTCTCTTCGAGCATCGCCATGTCCAGGCACTCGACGTGGGCGATGCGCTCGACGTCGCGGTCGATGAGGTCGGCCAGACGGTCGAGGTACTCGCCGCGCCCCTCGACCCCCAGCGCGGCCCAGGCGTCGAAGGCTCCCAGGGCGGCGTCCACGGCGAGGCGCGCCTCGAGGCCTCCGCCCCGGGCCACGTCGGCGAGCTTCCACGACCAGTCGAGCGGCGAGCGGTCCTCGAAGGTGCTCGCCGAAGCGACCCGCTCGCCGTTGATGTAGTGCTCGGGCGAGACGGCCACGCCGTCCACGTCAACGCGGCGGTCGCTCATGACTGGAACTTCGGGCGTACGCGGGGATAGGGGAGGTCTTCCTTGGGGGTGGACACGGGACGACGCTTGCCGCGAAGCTCCCAGTCGCCGCCCAGCGCGGTCGAGCGCACCTCCTCGGTGGCGGTGGGTTGGGCACCGACTTCGTCGGACACGGGCGCGGGGCCCTCGACGATGTGGTTGGTCAGGGTGCCCAGACCCTCGACCTCGACCGAGACGACGTCACCCGGCTCGACGGGCCGTGAGATCGCGGGCGTGCCCGACAAGATGATGTCGCCGGGCTCGAGGGTGATCAGTCGGGCCAGGTCGGCCACGAGGTAGTGCATGTCCCAGGCCATCTCGTCGGTGGAACCGTCCTGGCGCACGACGCCGTTGACGAGGGTGCGCATTGCCTTGTGGCGGAAGTCCCAGTCGGTGACGAGCCCCGGTCCGACCGGGCAGAGGGTGTCGGCGCCCTTGACGCGCAGCATGGAGCCGGCGTCGGTGTCGCGGAAGTCGTGCAGTCCGTAGTCGTTGGCGATGGTGTAGCCGGCGATGTAGTGCACCGCGTCGGCCATGGTGATGTTGCGGGCCCGACGTCCGATGACGATGGCCACTTCGCCCTCGTAGTTGAGGTAGTGGCAGTTGGAGGGGCGAACGACGGCGGCGCCGTGCGCGTTCAGGGCAGAGACGGGCTTGTGGAAGTAGGTGGGTGCGGGCGCCAGGTCGATGCCGAACTCGCGCACGCGCGAGATGTGGTTGAGGTGGCAGCAGAGGATCTTGCTGGGCTCGACCGGGGCCAGGTGCGTGGCCGCCGCGGCCTCGACGCGTCGGCCGTCGCGCGCGACGAGGGAGTCTCCGTCGACGAGCACCTCGGTCGGGTAGCCGTCCAGCAGGATTCTTCGAAATTCCACGCGTCCCCCTCGTAATCGTTTGACTCTAAATGATAACGTCACCAACCAAAAATCTGAACACAATCGCCCGCGATGCGTGTTACGTTTCGGAGGGTTTAGAGGGGGATGACATGAGCGAGGATTTCAATCGGTTGCGCGTCTTGTGGCCGGACCACCTGGGGTTGGCGCGAGGCAAGTACGTGCCGGCGAAGCTGGCCGCCAACGGCGTTCGCCACTGCACCGGCACCTGGGCGCTCGGCTACGACCGCCAGATGACGCCCGAGACCACGGGCTCGCACTGGAACGACGGCCTGCCGGACTTCGAGGCCCGCTACGACCTCGACGCCATCCGACCCGGATGGGAACCCGGTACCCGAGTGGTCGTCGCCGACCTGAGCGACCACCAGGGCCCGATCTCGGTGTCGCCGCGGGCCGCGCTGCGCAAGGCCATCGCCGACTGGACGGCCCTGGGATACCGACCCTTCGTCGGGATGGAGTTCGAGGCCTACCTCTTCGCCCCCGACGGTCTCGGCGGGTGGAAGCCGCTCGACACGCCGGGCGCCTACGTCTACGGCACCGGTCCCGCGGTCGATCCGGTGGGGGTCCTCGACGCCATCTGGCAGGCCTGCGACGCGGCGGAGATCCCCCTCGAATCGGTGAACTCCGAGTACGACTCGCCCCAGTTCGAGTTCACCCTGCGATACGCCGACGCGCTGACAGCGGCCGACGAGGGATTCTTGTTCAAGGTGCTCGCCCGCGAGGTCGCGCACCGCTTCGGACTCTTGTTGACCTTCATGGGCAAGCCCCTATCCGATCGCGGGGGTTCGGGTCTGCACTTCAACATGTCCCTGCGCGACCGCGACGACCAGAACGTCATCAACGACCCCAGTGCGGCCGACGGCATCTCGCCCCTCGCGCGCCAGATGGTGGCCGGGATGTTGGCGCACCACCAGGCGCTGGCGGGCATCTGCGCGCCGACGGTCAATGCTTACAAGCGACTGCGGCCGGCCTCCCTGTCGGGCTACTGGGCGAACTGGGGCCACGATCACCGCGGAGCCACCGTGCGCATCCCGCCCGAGCGCGGGGCTCCCGCTCGCCTCGAGCACCGTCTCAGCGATGGCGCCGCCGTCGTGCACTCGGCGATGGCCGCGGTCCTGCAGGCCGCTCGCCTGGGACACGTCAACGGGCTCGAACTCGGTCCGGCCGAGGGCGGCAACGGCCTGGACACCATCGAGGCCACCGTCGGGGTGCCGCCGTCGCTCGGCGCGGCGCTCGACGTGCTCGAGTCCGACACGGAGCTCGTCGACGCCCTGGGCGCGGACCTGGTCTCTCAGCACCTGTCCGTCAAGCGCACGGAGTGGGAGCGCTACCTGGCGGCCACCACCGACTGGGAGATCCGAGAGTACCTCCACTTCTTGTAGGAGCCTGGGCCTTTCGTCGGGCCTGGCGACCACCTTTCGCGACGGGCGGCTCGCTACAGTGAGTTCACAGCGACTCGAAGGGTGAGCGGTGGACAACGAGGACGCGGAGGCTTCGCCGGCGCCAGAAGAACATGACCTGACGCTCGACCTGGGCGACCTATGGCCCCGTCGCGAACGCCGCCAGCTGGGTCGTCGGGGTCACCGCGAGGTGGAGGCGATCGAGCCCAGCACGTGGCGCCAGCGGATCCCCCTCCTGGTGCTGGTCGCCCTCTACGTGGGCTACTTCTCCTACGAGTCGCTGCGCCTCTACGCCACCTACAACTACCCGCCCTTCGACCTCGCCATCTTCGACCAGGGGATGTGGCTGCTCAGCCACTTCCACGCGCCCTTCGTCACCATCATGGGACGCAACCTCTTCGGCGACCACACGAGCTTCAACCTGCTGCTCCTGGTGCCCGTCTATCGCCTGGTCCCCGAACCCCAGGGTCTCCTGGTCCTGCAGACCCTGGCCATCGGCGCGGCGGCCTTGCCGATCTTCGCGCTCGCGCGCCGCGCCACGCGCAGCGTGGGCATCGCGACCGCCATGGCGGCGGTCTACCTGCTCAGTCCGGCGCTGCAGCAGGTGAACCTCGAGCAGTTCCATCCCGAGGGCCTGCAGGTACTGGTCTTCACCCTGGCGATCTACGCCGCGGTCGAGTCGCGAGGGCGTCTCTTGGCGGTGATGGTCCTGTTGACCCTGCTGACGAAGGAGGACGCCGCGCTCCTCGTCGTTCCCCTGGGCTGTGGGTCGCCGCCCGCCGCGACCGGCGCTGGGGTGCCTACATCGTCGTCGCGGGGGTGGCGTACGCCGTGGTGGCGAACGCCTGGGTCATTCCCGCCTTCTTGGGCGGCTCCACGCTCTACGCCGGCCGCATCCCCTTCGGGGGAGTGTCGGGCTTCCTGCGAACGCTTCTGACGAGGCCACGCCAGGTCTGGCAACTCCTGCACTCTGAGGGGCGCCTCTTCTACCTCTGGCAGATGGGCCTCTCCGCGGGATGGCTCTTCGTCCTCGCCCCGGAGATGGCGGCGCTGGCGCTGCTGGCCTTCCTCGAGAACGAGCTCAGCGTCGACCCCTACATGCACCAGATCTTCTACCACTACTCGCTTCGCATCGTGCCGGTGCTCGTGGTGGGCACGGCCTGGGCCATCGGACGTCGTCGACGTCGCTGGCTGCGCGCCGCCATGACCCTGGGAACGCTGACCTGCGCCGTGGTGTCGTGCGTGTGGTGGGGCCTGGCGCCCTTCTCGCGCAGCCCCGAGCCGATCGACGACGCCGCCGGGGCGGCGGTCGCGACGGCGATGACGCACCTGGTCACGGACCTGCCGGCGAACGCCTCGGTGTCGGCGCTCTATCCGCTGGTGTCGCACATCGACCACCGTCAACACGTCTACGTGTGGCCGGCCCCCTTCGTCCCCTCGAACTGGGGGCTCCCGGCGACGGCGTCACAGACCCTGCCGCCGCCCTTCAGCGTGACCTACCTGATCCTGCCGGGCCGACTGGGCGCCGGCAACGATGCGGACATCTTCACGTCCATCTCCTCGGCCTACTACGTTCGCGCCCGCTTCGGGGGCTACGTGCTCTACGAGCGCCACAAGGGCGGACCACCGCCCGGGGCGACCTAGCGCCAGGTCACGCGGACCGGGAGCCGCTTGGTGCCCGAGATGAAGTTCGACCGCAGGCGCTCGGTGGGACCGGCGAGTTCGATGCTCGACCAGGCCCGGGCCATCTCTTCGAACATCACCCGCAACTCGAGCCGCGCCAAGTGGGCGCCGAGGCAGAGGTGGGCGCTGTGCAGGCCGAAGGCGGTGTGGTCGTTGGGCGTGCGGTCGGGCACGAAGGTGTAGGGGTCGACGAAGTGCTCCTCGTCGTAGTTCGCCGAGGCGTACCACAAGACCACCTTGTCGCCCTTCTTCAGCTGCTGGCCGCGCAACTCGGTGTCCTCGGTGACGGTGCGTCGGAAGTGCATCGTCGTGGTGGACCAGCGCAGGATCTCGTCCACGAGCAACTTCATCTGGGCCACGTCGAGGGCGGGGACCCGGGAGAAGAGCTCCGGACGCTCGATGAAGACCTGCGCCCCGGCGACCATGGTGTAGCGCGTCGTGTCGTTGCCCGCGGCCACCATCAGGGTGAAGAAGTTCTTCAGGGCCACGTCGTCGAGGCTGTCGCCCTCGTTGTTCGGCTGCAGCAGCGCGGTGATGACGTCGTGGGTGGGGTTGATGCGCCGGGCGTCGAGGGCCTGCTGGGCGTACTCGAAGAGCTCGAGGGCCACCGGCGAGCGGAAGGGCAGGAGGCGATAGGCGCTGGTGTCGGTCTGGTCCACCACGTAGTCGGTGAACTCGGGGTCGGTGTTGCCGATGAGGGCGTCGCCGCGGCTCACCAGCCAGTCGAGGTCCTCGTCGGGCAGTCCGAGGAGGCGACCGAGCATCTTCATCGGCAACTCGCGCGCCACCAGTTTCACGAAGTCGAATTCGCGGGCCCCGTCGAGGTTGGCGAGCACTTCGCGCGACAGCTCGCGAATCGCGTCCTCGTAGTCGGCGACGGCGCGCGGGGTGAAGGGTCGCGCGACCAGCCGACGCAGGCGGGTGTGTTCGGGGGAGTCCATCTCCATGAGGGTGCGACGGGCCTCGGTCTCCTCCTCGCTCATGTCCTCCATGCGGATGCCCTGGCGGCTGGAGAAGATCTCGGCGTGGCGGCTGGCGTAGAGGACGTCGTCGTACTTGGTGATGCTCCAAAAGCCGCGCCCGTCGGGCTCGTCGGTCCACGCCACCGGCTGGTGCGCGCGCAACTCCTTGAAGATCTCGTGCGGAACGCCGTTGAGGTAGGCGTCGTGTGAAGTCAGCGTCGCGGCGAAGTTGTCCATGGGCGTGTCCCCCCTCAATCACGTCGGTCCCTTGTTTGTGACCAAACGATTTGTAGCACGTCCGCGGGGCCTCGCGCCTAAGATTGGCGCCGTGCGACCCCTTATCGGACTGTCGGGACGGCGCTGGCCGACCACGCGCCTAGGGAGTTTCGTGCCCGCCGCCATGTCCGGGCTGACCTTTGACCTGCATTTCGCCGACTACGGGCGTTCGGTGGCCCTCGCCGGCGGTCTGCCGGTGGAGTTGACGCGCGACGCGGACGTCCACGAGATGGTCTCGCATCTCGATGGACTGGTGCTGAGCGGGGGAGCGGACATCGAGCCGTCGCGTTACGGGGCGGCGGCCGTCGACGAGCTCGGCGAGACCGAACCGGAGCGCGACGCCTGGGAGTTCGCCCTCTACGACGCGGCGCGCAGCAAGGGCATCCCCGTGCTCGCCATTTGTCGCGGATTCCAGCTCGTCAACGTCGCCCACGGCGGCACGCTCAATCAGCACGTCGAGCTCGACGAGGGCGCGGGTCACCCCCAGTGGGAGGTCGACGGGAGGGAGACGACCCACGCCGTGAGTTGTCGCGCCTCGTCGCTGGCCGCCCGGGTGGTGAGGGAGTCGCTCGAGGTCAATTCCCTCCACCACCAGACCGTGGAGACTTTGGGCGACGGTCTCGTCGTCGGCGCGGTCGCCTCCGACGGCGTCATCGAGGCCTTCTCCACCCTGGACCAGGCGGTACTGGCGGTCCAGTGGCACCCCGAACTCCTGCCGGCCCCCGATCCCACCTTCACCTGGCTGGTGAAGAGCGCGGCCGAGTACCGCGATTAGCCGGCCCGGCCTTGGGCGCCGGAGTCCTTGACTTCAATCGTTCGCTCCCTTACGGTAGGGAGAACTCTTTTCAACCAGGCAGTTCCGTAGCTTCTAGGGGGAGATCTACATGACAGAGAAGACACGCACGTCCCTGGGGGGAGCCAAGAAACTCACCCTGGTGGACGCGACCGCGCAATCGGTGGGACTGATGGGACCGGTCTTCTCGATCGCCTTCCTCGTCCCGCTGGTGGTGGGAATCATCTCGGCGACCGGCAACGGGGCGGGAACGGCCGCGCCCTTGGCGGTGGTCATCGCCGCGGTCGGGGTGCTGGGCTTCGGCTGGATCATCGCCGAGTACTCCAAGAGGATCCACGCCGCCGGGTCGCTGTACAACTACGTGACCGACGGCCTGGGCGGCCGGCTCGGCTCCTCGGCGGGTTGGCTCTACTACACCGGCATCCTTGCCCTCGGCGCGGGCATCCTGCCGATGATCGGCGGAACGATCCACGACACCTTGGCGGGGGAGTTCAACGTCACTCCGCTGTCGGGACTCGGCTGGGACATCATCCTGCTGCTGATCGTGGGTACGGTCATCCACTACGGCGTCGCCTTGTCGACGCGCACCCAGTTGGTCCTCGCCCTGATCTCCTTCACCGTGGTCGGCATCTTCTCCATCGTCGTGATCTTCCGCTCCGGCGGACTGCACCACGTGTCGAGCGGATTCTCGCCCTCGGGTTCGTCGACGGGCTGGAAGGGCGTGTTCTTCGGCGTCCTCTACGGCGTCCTGCTCTTCACCGGCTTCGAGACGGCGGCCAACCTTGGTGAGGAGACCGACAAGCCCGCCAAGAACATCCCGCGCGCCGTCTTGACCGCGGTGCTCGCGGTCACCGCCTTCTACATCATCGGATCCTTCGCCCAGGTCGCGGGCTTCCACTTCTCGCTGAAGGCGCTCGGTGCGGCGGCCAACGCCGGACCGCTCTTCGTGCTGGCGGGTCCGGCCAAGACCGGCGGTTTCGGCGGCGTGGCCCTGCGTCGCCTGGTCGAGCTCGTGGTGGTCTTCGACATGCTGGCGGTGTTGATCGGCTGCGCGGTGTCGGCCTCGCGCGGCATCTTCGCCCTCTCGCGCGACGAGCGCCTGCCCAAGATGCTCTCGGGTGTGTCGCGGCGCGGCACCCCCTTCGGCGGCTCCAACCTGGTGCTGCTCGTCTACGTGGTGATCATCGCCGGCGTGCAGTGGTCGCACTGGTTCGCGCTGCCGGGCTACCCGGAGTACTTCTCGATGTTCTCGTGGATGTCGACCTACGGCGGCTTCGCCATCGTGGTGATCTACTTCCTCATCTCGGTGGGTGCGCTCAAGGGCCTCCAGGGCCACCAGCGCATGTGGGCGGTCTACCTGGCCAGCGTGGTGGGCATCGTCATCACGGCGGCCGCCATCTACGGCGCGGTCTACAAGGTCGCCGCCCCGACCAAGTGGGCGCCCTATTCGGCGGTGGTGATCTTCGTCGTGGGACTGGCGGTGTCCTTCGCCCTGAAGGCCGCCCCCAGTGGTCAGACGGACTTCTCGGAATTGGCCGAGGTCGAGCAGGGACCCACCAAGCTGTAGTCACTCCTTCGAGGGGTAGTAGCCCGACCGGTCAGCTCGCCAACGTGGACGCGCTGACCGGTCGGGTTTTTCGTCTCGTCAAGGTGGCGTGAACCCGGGGGAGGGGAGCGGCCCTAGTGGGCGAGCGCCGCGCCGCCGGCGAAGAAGAGGCCGCACACGAGGGGCGTCGACACCACGATGGCGGTCGAGTAGCCCCAGTGATGCTCCTTGGCCAAGATGGCCGGGATGGCGAAGGCGGAGGAGAAGGTGGTCAGCCCGCCGCAGAAGCCAGTGAGGACGACCACGTGCCAGTGGGTGTCGAGGGGAGAGGTCAGCCGGTAGACGCACCAGCCGGCCACGGCGCAGCCCAGGGCGTTGGCCGCCACGGTGCCCCAGGGGCGCAGCGCCGGGTGGTGGCGCCGCACCGCGTACTCCATGAGGTAGCGCAGCACGCAGCCAACGGCTCCCGCCACGGTAACGAAGAGCAGCGTCATCGCGGACTCCGACGCGCCCCGAGCCACGCCACGCCCGCACCGGCCAACACCGTGGCGGCGACGGTGGCGAGCGCTCCGAGCACCGAGACGCGCCAGATCGAGTCCAACGAGACGAAGAGGCTCGAATACGACGTGAGTCCGCCGAAGAAACCGGTGATGACGAGAAGGCGTTGGGCGTTGTTGGGGTCGTGGTGGGCGAGTGGTCCCCGCAGCGCCCAGGTGGCGACGTAGACGCCCACGAGGTTGATGGCGATCAGGACCCACGGGACCCTCGGTGCCCACCCGGTGGCGCCGACCAAGTGCTCGTACCAACTCGTCGAATCCACTTTGAGGGTGAGGTCGCGCAACGCCGTGCCCAGGGCACCGCCCACCGCGACGGAGCCGATGGCGAGGGCCAGCTGTCGTGGCGTGAGGGTGGTGTGAGGAGCCATCGCTCCAAAAAAACTTAGTGGACGCCGGCACCTCAACTCTCGATGCCCTGGCTAGGGTGGACGAGAGGTCACACCCCCGAAAGGACGCCATGGTGCCGTTTGCGCGAGGTCTCGCGTCGCTGTGTGGGAGTCTGACCATCGTGGCCGCGCTGGCCGCTCCGGCGGGGGCCTCCGGCATCGTCCCGCCCCGCCAGCCGAGTGCGAACCTGACGGCGCAGCCCGCCTTCAACATCGTGGCCAACCAGATGTACTCCACGAACTCGACGCTGCCGCCGTGCTGGAAGTGGCACGACGGGCAGTTGGTGATCAATCCCCAGACGCCAGCGTGCACGGCTGCCGAGGTCGCCGCCATCAACCGCGCGCACCGCCTCGAGCACATCGCGCCGATCGTCCTGCCCCGCAACTTCTCCGTCCTGAACGCGAACGAGCAGTCGCTGGTACTGGTGGACCTCGAGCGGGTGAGTCGTGGCGAGGTGCCCGTCGTGGGGCTCTCCGCCGCCGCCGACGCCATCGCGCAGGGGGCGGCCAAGCACAACCAGGATCCCTACCTCGCCAGTGCGCACGCCGTGCCGGGCGCCACGGGCTCGTGGACGGCCAATTGGGCGGCGGCGGCGAACACGCTCGACGCCGACTACTCCTGGATGTACCTCGACGGCTGGGCGGGCAAGGGTCACACCACGAACTTCGCCTGCACCTCGGCCCACGCTCAGGGCTGCTGGGGGCATCGCAACGACATCCTCGTCAATGCGTCGACGATGAAGTGCTACGTCTCCCAGTGCAACTTGATCATGGGGGCCGGCGTGGTGGCGCACAACTGGAGCATCTACAACTCCTACACCGAGCTCCTCGTCCAGGTCGCGGGCCCACCACCGCACCTCGTCTACACCTGGCGCCAGGCGGTCGCGGCGGGAGCGCGGGCCTAGAGGAGAGAGCATCGCTGACCGGTAGCGACATAACTTTACATAACGTACATTATCGGCGGTAGTGGGGAAGTGCAGTAATTCTCTGGTGTGCCAACGTGGTCCTCGGTAGACAGCTGCGCTGCCCCGGGAGTCGGCGTCGAGCGGACCGTGACGATGGCCGACGTAGTCGTGACGAACAAGACGACGGGGATGGCGCCTCGTTGCGGCGCACACGGTTCGTCACGCTGGCTGGCGGATCGTTCGTCGTGGCGACCTCTCGAGGTCGCCCGTGCGGAGTCGTCTGCGGTGGCGACGGCTCATCGACGGCGAACCCGACGGTCACGCCTCATCCTGGTCACGGAGCGTGGCGACGGGGATCTTCGGGTCTAGGCTCACCTTCGATAGGCACTTCCCCACCGGATTGCATTGAAAGGGCCCCATGGACCGCTGGTACGCCGTATTACTGCTCGCCGTGGCCGTAGTCATGGCGGCTGCGACTCGTTCGAGCCGTAGTTATTGGTCGCGGCGCTCGGCCGCCGCCCGACAGATGCTCGACGAGAAGGTCGAGCAGAGGGAAGACGCCCGCTACGACGCCATGAGCGACGTTGAGCGCGAGGCCTATTACCTGAGTCCCGGACCGTTCACCAAGTTCCGTAAATCGCTGCGCGGGCGCTAGTCGGTGCCGGGCGCGGCTCCGGTCGGTCCGTCGGGCTTCTTGTAGTGGGGGTCGAGCATGTCGAACTCGTCCATGTTGGCGTGACTCGGCTGGTCGACCGAGCCGGCCACGACGTCGGCGATGCGGTGAGCGGCGAGGTAGTTGACCGCGTCGCTGGGGTTGCCGTGCTGTTCCACCATGTCCTGCAGCAAAGGTGAGGAGGAGATGGCCTCCGCGCGACGAACGCTGCGGGTCTGCCCGCCGATCTTCTTCGCGTAGCGAGACTGGATGAATCCCGCGACGATGCCCGCGACGATCAAGATGACGACGAAGATGGTGATGGGGGCCGCACTCATGATGGTCTCCTCGGTCGACGTGTGGTCACGGGTTGCTCGCCGCCTTGACGCGGGGCCGAACCGCGGCGAGGTAGACGATGGCGGCGAGGATGTGGAAGACGAAGAGCAGGACGATCCACAGGGTCTTGTTCGAATCAGCTCGGCGAAAGTCATCCGACGCGCGGGTGGCCGCGTCGATGATGCAAAAGAGCGGCACCAGTGCGAGCACGAGGACGAGCGAGAAGAACACGCCGCCGAAGAGCGGCAACAAGAACGCCACGACGCCTCCTCCTCCGGCCGCTCGTGGCCGAACCCTACCGCCACCGTAGCGCGAGAGGTCGTACTCGGGCGGTTCAGCCCTTGGGATTGGTGCCCAGGGTCAGCGACGCCGTCATGGTGTGGGTCCCGCGTACGAACTTGACGGTGATGACGTCACCGGGGTGCAGGGCCGACAACAGGCTCGTCACGTCCTGGTCGCCGCTCACTGGGGTGGAGTTGATCGCCACGATGACGTCCCCTTGACGCAGGCCCGCGCGCGCGGCCCCCGAGTCGGGGACCACGCTCATGACCACCGCGCCGCTGGACACGCTGAAGTTGTACTCGGCCTGCAGGGTCGGATTCATCGATGAGATCTCGACCCCCATGAACGCGCCGTGGCTGATGACGCTCTGACCGGCCTTGAGGGTGCTCAAGAGCGACTCGATGGTGGCCACCGGTATGGCGAAGCCGATGTTCTGGGCGCTCGATCCGTCGTTCAGCGTGCCCGCCACCGCGGTGTTCATCCCGATGACGTCGCCTTGGGCGTCGAGAAGCGGGCCGCCGGAATTGCCCGGGTTGATGGCCGCGTCGGTCTGGATCATGTTGTTGAGCGTCTCGCTCGAGGAGCTCGACGACGCCGTGACCGTCCGGCCGAGTGCCGAGACGATGCCGTTGGTGACGGTGGGGGTGCCGGCGGCGAGTCCCAGCGCGTTGCCGATGGCCACGACGGCATCTCCGACCACCAGGCGATTGGAGTTCCCGAAGGTGACGGTGGGCAGATGCGAGACATTGTCGATGCGGATCAGCGCCACGTCATCGATGGGGTTCGTGCCCACCAAGGTGGCGGGCAGGGCCTTGGTGGAGCCGGTGCGCGTGACGGTGATGGTGCCGTTCGGGTCCGCCGCGGCGATGACGTGGTTGTTGGTGACCACGAGACCGTCGGCGGAGATGATCATCCCGGTGCCCTGGTCCTCACTCCCCTGCCCCTTGACGTCGATGGAGACCACCGAAGGCTGCACCTTGACCACCAACTGCGGGATCGACAAGGCGGAGGTGTCGCCGCCGGTGGCCGGCGTGGCGGGGTTGGTCGTGACGGGAAGTGCCGACGAGGGGCTTTGACGAGCGGTGAAGTGCCCGGCCAGTCCGCCGACGAGCGCGGCGACCAGTATGAGGGAGACCCGACTGTTCCAGACGGACTTGCCCGAGCGAGGGGCGCTCGGCGCGGGCTCGAAGGTTTCGCCGTGCGGCGCGGCCACGGGGTCACTGACCATGGGCGGCGTCTCATCCTCGTGACGCGGGGTCGGGTCCGCTTCGGGCGGCGTCGGTGTCGCGGTGACGGCGTCGCGGTCGCTCTGGGGTACGTCGGGCTCGGCGTTTTCGCTCATGGGACCATGCTAGGGAACGGCGCCGATGATGTGCGCCACGGCGCGGAACGAGGCGCTCTCTGGAAAGCGACTAGATTGTTTGCCTATGTCTCGTCGCATTGAGATCGAAATCACCAGCCTGAACGGAGACGTCGCCACGTGGCGTGCCGCTGGGGCGAAATTGCCGAAGGGTGTGCTGCAGGCGTCCCTGGTGCCGGGCGGACCCGTCGTGGGTTCCGTCTACCGCGCCGACGTCGAGCAGTACATGGAGGGCCTTGAAGTCCTCTCGGTGTTGCCGCCGAAGACCGCTTCCCCGCTGGACCCCCGCAAGGAGCGGCTCGAGCTCATCGTGACCCACAAGGACGTGCCCGACGTGACCGTCACCTACGCCTCGAAGGGCCGTGGCGCCCGTCGTGACGGTGAGGGTCGTGGCGAGGGCCGTGAAGGCCGCGGCGAAGGACGTCGTGACTCGGCCAAGCGTGGAGCTCGACCCGGTGGCGGCGAGCGTCCCCGCAGCGAAGGCGCGCCGGAGCGCGGACCCCGCAGCGAACGGCCTCGCAGCGACCGACCCCGCGGTGCCGGGGAACGTCCCCGTGGCGGGAGCGAACGCCCGCGCGGACCCGTCGCACCCCCGGTGGCGACGATCTTCCGCAACGCCTTCTTGGCCACCCTCTCCCCCGAGCAGTTGCCCGTCGCCGAGCAGCTGCTGCGCGGCGGCATGCCGTCGGTTCGCGCGGCCGTGGCGGAGCAGAACAAGAACGCCACCGCGCAGGGCCGTCCGACCATCGACCCCGCTACCATCGACCGTATCGCCGAGGACTTGTTGCCCAAGACCACGCTGGCGATGTGGAAGGACCGCGCCGCGGGAGCCCTGAGCGCCGGCAAGGAGCTGCGCTTGCGCGACCTGCGCGCCGTGGTGACCTCGGCCAAGACGACGACGCTCGACGACGAGGCTCGCGCGCAGCTCAAGGAGCTGCAGACGATGCTGAGCGCCAAGCTCGAAGT
>Ga0208872_1000930_pt1 | contig 19397 bp, 17 predicted proteins | sample CryBogCBH12Aug08_FD_185508 | JGI IMG/M metagenome (GOLD analysis project Ga0208872, IMG submission 185508) | Freshwater microbial communities from Crystal Bog, Wisconsin, USA - CBH12Aug08 (SPAdes) | ecosystem: Environmental > Aquatic > Freshwater > Lake | place: Crystal Bog, Wisconsin, USA...
AATTGACAAAAGCCCTGTAAATCAGGAGAATGCCGCCCCCAAGACTCAACTTCAGGTGATATAGCTCAGGTGGTTAGAGCGCAGCACTCATAACGCTGAGGTCGGTGGTTCAAATCCACCTATCACCACCAAACAAACAGCTGCATAACCAATAGGTTATGCAGCTGTTTTCTTTTATAAAAACACCAAAGTAGTATAGTTTTGACTATCCTCCTGAGGCTACGCGGAAATAGACGATTTAGTGTTATTACGCTAATACCTGCTTTGCTGCCTTGAGTTCCATCAATCTATATTATTCATTCCCGTCCTTCGCAGGTCGGTGATGGAGTTTGCGTGTAAATCCGACTTTTTTGATTAGTTTTTATTGTCATCAGTTAGAGTTAAACTAATTATGTTGTGCCCACAATAAAAATGCAATCAAACCTGTACGATAAAATTTTGGGTTGCAAATACAACAAGAAGAATAGTTATTTTGATAGGGAGAGGTTAATGCCTTGGCACGATATTACAGACTACTCTGCCTCAGAGCGGGCTCCTGGATCGAAAAGCTTTCAACTGGATTTCTGGACGCACTTTATTACGTGCCTCTATGTCCATTCCAAAACAGATAATAGTTCAGTTCGACAGCTAAAAAATCTGTGTGATTGTTATTCCAACAGTGCTATTTCACTTGATTGAGTAGAACCCATGTCAAAAATAATTGATCTCGATTACTCATATATTTTTAATGCAGCCAGCAACGGTATGTCATTTACAGATTTTGATAGCGGCAGGATCATTGACGTCAATAAAGCGTGGATTGACATAACCGGCATTGCACGCGAAACAGCAATCGGAAAGACGGCATATGAGCTTGGTCTTTGGGCAAGTCAGGTAGAGCGTGAGCAGTGTGTAACTCGACTCCATCAAATTGGTAATGTTGTTGATGTTGAGATAAGACTCATAACAAGGGGGATAGAAAACCTATTTTTAGTTCAGGCAAAGTCTGTTCATATAGAGAATCAGCACTATGCTCTGTGGGAGTTTAAAAACATCACCGAAGGCAAGCGAATGGAAGATGCCTTGTCTGAAAGGGAAAGTCGCCTTAACACTCTGATCCAGACTATCCCAGACCTAGTCTGGATGAAAGACTCAAAAGGAGTATATTTGTCTTGCAACAAACGCTTTGAAAGATTTTTTGGCGCATCTGAGAAAGAAATAATTGGGCGTACAGACTACGACTTCGTAGACAAAAGATTAGCCGATTCATACCGCGAGAATGATCAAGTTGCTATGACGAAAGGTACGCCAAGTTTGAACGAAGAATGGGTCACTTTTTCTAGCGATGGCCATCGGGAGTTACTTGAAACGACAAAAACCCCGGTGTTAGACGCCAGAGGGCAATTGATTGGAATACTGGGAATTGGTCATGACATAACTAAACGTCATCAAAATGAAATCAAGCTTGCTGAAAGCGAAGCACGCTTTCGCAACATAATGGAGCATGCTCCGATAGGCATAGCTATTACTTCACTTGATGGTCGATTTTTAATGATCAACCAAGCCTTGTGTGACATTGTTGGCTACAGCATGAATGAGCTGGTCAAACTGACTTATATGGACATAACCCACCCCGAAGACAAGGCACTAGGTTTTAATGACAGGGAGAAGTTGCTGGTCAGTAAAATTGATTCATACCAATTAGAGAAGCGTTATTTCCACAAAGACGGACGGCTCAAATGGGTTCAGGTTACGTCAACCTGTGTAATCAAAGAGCCCAAAGCACAACCCTATTTCGTTGCTCTAATCGAAGATATCACAGAAAGAAAACAATTTGCTGCATTAATTTCTGAAAAAAACAGTTTTCTACATGAAACGCAAATTATTGCCGGTTTAGGTACCTTCAGTTTAAATATCCAATCGGGTCTTTGGGAAAGCTCTGACGTACTTAACAATATATTCGGCATTAATGATACTTACGCACGTTCCATAGAAGGATGGGAAGCGTTGATCCATCCAGAAGACCAGAAAATGATGTCCGAATATTTCAATAATGAAGTTCTTGGACACAATGCACTATTTGATAAGGAATATCGCATCATCCGCCAAAGTGACCTTGCTGTGCGCTGGGTACATGGTTTAGGAAAACTGGAATTCGATGGACAAGGTCATCCGGTCAAAATGCTGGGAACCATACAAGACATAACAGAAAGAAATAAAATTGATAAAGAAATGCGGATTGCTTCCACTGTTTTTAAAGCGCAGGAAGGGATGTTGGTTACAGATGCCCAAAGTGTCATTCTGCGAGTAAATGATGCCTTTACGCAAATAACTGGTTTTACTTCAGAAGACGTGATTGGGAAAACGCCTCATATACTGAGTTCCGGTAGGCATGACTCAGCCTTTTACACTGCGATGTGGGAATGCATTAATAGGACAGGATCATGGGAAGGAGAAATATGGAACAAACGAAAAAATTCTGAAGTCTACCCTGAACATCTTACGATCTCTGCTGTCAGGGCTAAAGACGGTAACATTACCAATTACGTTGCAACCTTGACTGACATCACCATGAGCAAGAAGGCGGCAGATGAAATTAAAAATCTGGCGTTTTATGATCCACTGACACAATTGCCCAACCGTCGTTTGCTTCAGGATAGGCTGTTTCAAGCATTATCTTCCAGCGATAGAAGTGGGCAGGGTGGAGCGATACTGTTTCTAGACTTAGACAACTTCAAGATTATTAACGATACATTGGGCCATACCCGAGGGGACTTTCTGCTGCAAGAAGTGGCAGAACGCCTAACATGCTGCGTAAGAGAAGGCGATACCGTAGCTCGCCTTGGCGGTGACGAGTTTGTGCTAATCTTGGAAGACTTAAGCAAACAACCGATCGAAACAGCCGCTCAGGCTGAGGTAGTTGCTGAAAAAATATTAAAAACCCTCAACCAACCCTATCGTTTTGGGAAAAGGGATTATTTCAATTCCCCCAGCATTGGTATTACGCTTTTCAACGGCCATGAAACCACTTCTGATGAACTGTTTAAGCAGGCTGATATTGCAATGTATCAAGCCAAGAACGATGGCCGCAACACCATACGGTTCTTTGACCCAAAGATGCAGATTGCGATTGTCGCCCGATCAGCGCTTGAAAGTGAATTGCGCAGTGCAGTTGAGTGTCGTCAGTTCTTCCTGTATTACCAGATTCAGATGGATTATTTACAGAATCCAATCGGTGCAGAAGCATTAATTCGGTGGGTTCATCCTACTCGAAATATAGTTACTCCGGCCGAGTTTATACCCATAGCTGAAGAGACTGGGTTAATCTTGCGTATCGGAAATTGGGTACTGAATGCTGCTTGCCTTCAGTTAAGCAAATGGCAAATGCATGAAGCAACCCGTGATCTGGTGCTGTCCGTAAATGTCAGTGCCAAGCAATTCCTTCAGGCTTGCTTCGCGGACGAAGTGAAAGAAATTATAGTCAGGTGTGGAATCAATCCCACACGACTCAAGCTTGAACTTACGGAAAGTATTCTGCTCGACAACATACAAAACGTTACGTTAACCATGAATGCATTAGGTGCACTTGGTGTGCGTTTTTCCTTGGACGATTTCGGAACTGGCTATTCTTCTTTGCAATATCTTAAGCAGTTGCCCTTACATCAACTCAAAATTGACCAATCATTCGTTAGAGATCTAGCAGTTGATAATAGTGATAAAGCCATTGTTGACACCGTTATATCTATGGCTCACAGCTTGAATCTTGATGTTATTGCAGAAGGAGTAGAAACGGAGGAACAGAGACTTTATCTTGAAAATGCAGGCTGCCCCAACTATCAAGGTTATCTATTCAGCAAGCCTGTTCCCATTAAGGAATTTGAAGCGCTGGTTAAAAAATACCATGACGAAAATCAACTCTATTCTGCGACATCCACACCAAATATCGCCCCCCCTCCTCAAATAAAAACCAATCGTTCAATTCCTACTGTGGTTGATGTTACGAATGAATCACTTGAAATATTCACTTGGAATGAAAGTTTCTCGACGGGTATTCCGCAGATAGATGAACAGCACAAGCATTTGGTTCATTTGATTAATGTGCTGGCGAGTAGCATTGCATCGAAGGCTGGGATGCCTGCATTGGATAAGATATTTAGTAAACTGTCCGAATATGCTGTGTACCATTTCAAAACTGAAGAATCAATCTGGCATGAATATCTTCAGGGTGATGCCTTAGAAACATCGCATAACTTGGTGCATGAAAGTTTCATCTCTCAAGTGCTCCGACTAAAGGAAGCTGAAGGCGCAAAGTCACAAAATGAGGTTGTAGAAAATTTACTCTCTTTTCTGACCAATTGGCTGGCATTCCATATTCTGGATTCCGACAAGCGAATGGCGATGGTTGTAGTGGCAATGCAATCTGGCATGACTTTGGAAAAGGCAAAGCAACATGTTACCCGTGGATCAAGCGGATCAATGAGGGCTTTGATTGGTGCCAACCTGTCAATGTACAACCAGCTTTCCAGAAGAACATTGCAATTGATGAAAGAAGTCAATGAGCGAAAAGCACTCGAGGAACGATTGCTTCAGATTGAGAGTGAAAATGCGTGATTGCCAAGATAGTTTACTTGATAACTTGAGCCTTCTAATTTTTTCCGGTCAATAGTTAGTAGTCACAATATGATTCGATTTATGATTGAGTTAGATTTCCTTTGCGGTGAGTTGAGATTGGGTAATAACAGAATTATTCCAATCTCATTTTATTGTTAAAATTTCGGATGACATAACTTGTTAAATTCAGACGTCACAAAGAAGAAAGGTCCGATTGGTGCAATATCCAAGGATGTACTTGTCATCATCTTCAAAGTTTCATTGGTAATCTTCGTTACAGAATTCATTATCATGGTAGGTTTGGACTCAGTATCAATCACCCATTCTGATGTAAGAGACGTACTTGATGCTTTATTGCTAGTCTGTATAGCTTCCCCCATCCTTTATCAGCTTATTATCAAACCATTTATTCAGGCGACTCAGTCTGCAAGAGAGAAAGCCGCTGCTTTGCAAGAAAGCGAAGAACACCTTCGATTGGTTCTTGAAGGTGCAGAATTGGGATTTTGGGATTGGGATATTCTGTCAGGTACAGTTAAGAGAAATGAACAATGGGCAAATATGCTCGGTTATACCTATGACGAAATTCAGAATACGACTCAGCAGTGGACGGATTTTATTTACCCTGAAGACAGGCAAAGGGCATGGCAATCGATTGAAGATGTTATTGAGGGGCGTTCACTGGCGCACAAGATTGAATATCGAATGCTGCATAAAGATGGAAGTATTAGATGGATCCTTGACCAAGCCAAAGTAATGAAACGAGATGCAGACGGAAAACCCACGCGTATGAGTGGAACGCACAATGACATTACTGATCGCAAGAAAATTGAAGAGGCTATTAACGAAGGTAACCTGCAACTCAACAGAATTCTTGACAATCTATTTGCATACGTTGCGCTATTAGATACCAATGGATTGGTACAGGAAATTAATAAGGCCCCACTAGATCGGAGTGGTTATCACCATAAAGATTTTGTTGGTCAATTATTTTATGATGCTTCATTGTGGAATTATGACGAAGAGGTAAGGACACAGTTAATCGTTGCTATTAATGATGCAAAGCAGGGGAATTTTAGCCGCTATGACGCGTTGGCGAAAATGGGTATTGACCTTGTCCCGCTTGATTTCCAGATTGGCCCAATTTATGACAATTCCGGTCAGGTCATTGGTCTGCTAGCAACTGCGGTGGATATTACAGAGCGCAAACGACTTGAAGTGGAACTCAAACGTCAGGCACATCTTGATTACCTTACAGGTCTTCCAAATCGTCGAAGCTTTATGGAACAAGGTGAAGTTGAGTTGTCTCGTACGCAACGTTATGGCACCACACTTTCAATTTTGATGCTGGACATTGACCACTTCAAACAAATCAATGACGTCTATGGACATCAGGCGGGCGATCTTGTACTTAAGACGTTAGCTCTAATTTTTCAGGAAGTTTTACGTAGTGTAGATATCATCGGTCGCATGGGTGGCGAAGAATTTGCCGTAATTTTGCCTGAAACAGATATTGATCAAGCAACAGAAGTCGCAGAACGATTACGGGAGGTAATTTCCGAAGGTGAGGTATCTTTACCAGTTGGATTAAGAATCAACTATACAGTTTCTATTGGTGTCACAACGCTAATTGATAAGAATTCAAACATTGAAATGCTGCTTTATGAAGCCGATAAAGCTTTATATCGAGCAAAACAAACCGGGAGGAACAAGGTTTGTTCATAAGAAGGCTTTATTAGTCTCATCTAACTTAATTGCTCAATGCTTTGGCTATAATTATCGAGTTTTCCGATCACCGTTTCAAAGGTGAAGCAAAAGAAAGCCGCCCGATCTGATTTAAGGGGCGGCGAATGAAACTATTTTGTGTCCACGTATTGATAATATCGATTTTCAATTTTCACGGCAAGTTTAATTGAGTATCAATTCAGTTACATTAGAAACTGCTGATACGTTGTCAACCAAACAGGATACTGATGCGTTATAGCTCCTGACATTAAGTATGTGTCGTAAACGTTTATCAACTAATAATATTGGAGTTCACATGAAACTGTTGTCTACATTGATCGCTGCTGTATTCGCTGCTGTTACTTTCTCTGCTGTTGCTGTTGCTGCTGACGCTCCAGCCGCTGCTCCTTCTGCTATGGCTGCTCCTGCTGCTGACGCTGCTGCAAAGCCAGCCAAGAAAGCAAAGAAGCATAAAAAGGCAAAGAAGACTGCTCCTGCTGCTGACGCTGCTATGGCACCTGCTGCTAAGTAATTTAGAGCAATACTTAAAAAAGGCAGGGGCAACCCTGCTTTTTTTATTTGGTAAATCAACAAGTAAAACTGGAGATTAAATGAAGATTTTTTCTACGCTGCTCGCTGCTTCATTCGTTGTTGTTTCCTATACTGCTGTAGCTGCTGATGTACCTAATTCTAAGCCAGCGGCTAGTCCTATAAGTGCCGGGGCTTTGGCTCCTGCCTCTGCTGCTGGCCCTGCTGCCAAGGAAGTTGCAAAGCCCGTCAAGAAGACACACCACCATCACCACAAGAAACATGGGCACAAGAAGTCCCATAAAAAGGATTACACTGCTAAGTAATAGGCTAAATCCAACAAAGGCAGGGGCAACTTGCCTTTGTTAGTTGATCCATGATTTTGTGAAATTTAAAGATTGATTGTATGCTAAAGAAATCTGAATTCAAGCCTGGCAATATTGTTCCATCTTCTGGAATCTACACAGTTTCACATGACAACGAGCATATGGGAGCACATGAAGTTACCTGTATCAAGGGCGAGAAGTTTCCTACATGTAGAACTTGCGGAAATCCAAGATTTAAACTATTTCTGGGGGCAGCTCACTTCAATGAACACTCGTCGTTAACTTCAACTGAACCATGACGTTATCCAAAATAGAACTTATAGCTGCATTAAATGAACAAATTGGCCTGAACAAGGCTGAAGCCAATGATATGGTTGATACATTCTTCGAGGAAATTCGCACTACCCTTGAAGGGAACGAGAGTGTCAAATTGACTGGTTTTGGCAACTTCCGACTACTTGACAAGAAACCTCGTCGGGGATTTAATCCCAAGACGGGTGAAGAGCATTCTATCAAGGCAAGACGTGTAGTTACTTTCCATCCCAGTCCATTACTCAAAGATCTAATAACGAAGAACTATCAGGGTTAATCGGAATAACTGAAATTGTTTATCACTGTCCCAGAGCCGGAATTTTCACTGATCGTTCTGGAACGATCGTAGAAATTGTATGCTTAAAAACCACCTGTGAAACGGTGTTCTTGAGCATAATCGCATACTGATCAAACGACTCAATTTGCCCCTGCAATCTGATTCCGCTTACAAGGAATATGGATACTTCAACATGCTTTTTTCGTAAGGTATTCAAGAAGAGGGGTTGTAGTTGCTGATCTTTTGATGTCATGGATTTATAGTAGTAAAAAAGACCGGCTCAACTTGAAGCTTTTCTTGGTCATCTGAATAGATTCTTGAATTTTTCAATCAAACTTACTTGACGTTGAAGATTCACTTTTACCGACTCAACGTAATCTGCGTCCTCCCGTTGAATATGGTTGAGTAGCCATGTTACCAGCATAGCACTTAATGCTTTGGATACATCATGTCCCAAACTGAGCTTGTATTCGTATGAGGTTAAACGTTTAATGAACCGTGCGTGTGTACTTCTATGATCAATCAGAAATTCATATTTGGCCTCTTTCATCATATTTTCTTCAAAAGAAAAGTGTGAGTGCGTGTAATCTTTTAGTTGCATAATTACATGGGCTACTTCATTTCGAGAAAGCCCCTTTCTTTGTGCATCATCAAGTTGGTTAATGTAATCAACTATCTTGCGGTGTTGCTGGTCAATTTCATTGATTCCGATATTGAATTGTTCAGTCCACACGAAGTGGGTCATTTACTTCACCAAATTCAAACCAGAATATTACATTTACATTCCTAGATGGCAATATTATTTGCCCAGCCCATAGCTTCGAGTTGTGCCCTGTTGAGTTCTTCAATAGTTAGGGTGGGATGAAGAATCAACGTTTCATGTACAGCATTTATATCCACGGACTCAAGCATTTTACAATGACTCAACAAACTTCCCAACTTACCCACGTAATGAGTCAGAGCTAGCTGAACTTCTTCATTCAGATTCAAGCGTGCCAAGATGACGTCAAGTGATTCTCCCAGCAAAACATCAAGTAAAGACAACATACCGACCATAAATGCCCGGTCTGAATAATCGCGATCACCGCCACTTTCACGATGTGCGATCAACTCCATAAACTTTCCTCTTGAAGCGGCAAGCTGCATTAGCGGACTCGCTTTGTAACTACCATTATCTGAGGCATACAAAAGCAATTGAACCCAGCGTTTTAATTGTTCCCTTCCAAGCACCATCAAACCTTGTTTAAGCGAACTAATTTTAGTCGCAAAACCTACTCCAGGGGAATTTACCAATCGCATCAAACAATAGCTGAGGTCGGCATGTTCCTTGAATGCGTCTGCAATATCCTGATTTTCGGCCCCACTGATCATCATGGAAAAGATACGTAAAAGAACCATTTTGGATGGATTTGTACGTTTGCCCGTGAGCATTTGCGGACGTGAAAAGTAATAACCCTGAAATAAATCGAATCCAAGATCAACACAGATTTTCGCCTGTTCTCGGTATTCCACTTTTTCAGCCAGCAGCTTGACAGGATAACGTTTGAGTTCATTGACAATAGAACATAAATCTTTAGGGGCAATCGCCATTAAATCCAGTTTTATTATGTCCACAATGCCAAGTAGCGGTTTATTTGCATCGTTTACCTCTTCAACGTCATCCAAAGCTATGCTAAACCCCTTTGCTTTGAGTTCGCGGCATCGTTCAATGATTTTGGCATCGATAGTGATGGACTCAAGCAGTTCGATAACAATCTGCTGTTTAGGCAGCATCTCTATTAGATCACCATGAAGCACAACAGCATCAACATTGATGAAACCCTTGTTGGTGCCAAGCACTTCAGAAATTCCCATTTCATTAAATGCATTGACCATGACCTGAGCTGTGGCGTGCGTATCGTCAACAACACCCGCTACTGTCGTATTGGCAGAACGAAATAACAGTTCAAATGCTACCAAGCTTTCGTTGCGATCAACAATTGGTTGTCTTGCCAGATAAATTTCTTGCATTAACATAGATTATTCAGAGCTCGCAAGCCGTAGCAAAAGTTTATGTTGCATTGTCACGCATGAAGACTTCTAAAAGTTTTTTTAGGTTAATTCAGCCGAAATAATAGATTTGCTGATAAATCCAGTCATACCCGCTGCATCGCAAGCTCCCTGCTCATCAAGTGTTAAGCGATTGAATCAACAGTGCACGATCCGAATCAGAATTTTTGCCTTTGGGAATGCTCGAAATATCACTGCAATTACTCATTTGGTCAACTCCCTTGTTTATTTCAAATAAAGCATGCTAAACATTTGAAATAAAAATTCTGACCAAAATCATGAGTTCACTAGTCTCTGAAACGCAAGGACATCCTGGCTCCGCAAGCAAAACATCTATTGCTGGGGTAGCTCCATACTCCACAATGCTGGCATTTAATCATTTGGCATTCCTTTCGATGATTTCTCTATTCAATATATTTTTTAGAGGACTTCGTCTACAGTTCGTTTCGCCATATTTAGTGTCTTAATTGGCATTTATAACTGGGAAAAGCTTGGTTATTTTGCCTAATGAAGCAGTTACTCATTCGATTTTAAACGCAATGAACTATAAATTGTCATGGACATTAATTTATTTTATTTAAAATATATGGCATAATTTAATTAATGTCAATGAATTATCCTTATATGTCCAGGACAAGATGACGATTTCTAGTTTTAGTATTTCCTCCGTTGAACGAGATACCGGGCTCTCAAAAGATGTTTTGAGAGTGTGGGAGCGCAGGTATGGATTTCCTTTGCCCATCCGAGATGCCAGTGGAGAACGTAGCTATTCAGTTGATCAAGTTGAGCGTCTGAGATTGATCAAAAGACTCATCGACAAAGGACATAGACCGGGTAAATTGATCAGTTTACCAATCGAATCATTGAAGAACGTCGCTCCTCGAATTCCGATAGCGCCTCAGGACGCTAATTCGTCCGATGTGCTAGAAATTGATGCATTGTTTGATCTGATCAAACATCACTCCACCATTGGCTATAAACATTTGATGCAGCGACATCTCGCACGACTTGGATTGCAACGTTTTGTTCGAGATATAGTTGCTCCCCTCACTGTTCGTATAGGGCAAGCCTGGGAGAATGGGCATCTGGATATTTTTGAGGAACATCTGTTTGCCGAGTTAACTATTCGATTCATGCGAATGACTATCGATACCTTGCCTGGAGGTAATTGTTCACCTAAAGTTTTGATAACCACTTTACCCGGCGAACAACACTCACTTGGACTTCTCATGGCTGAATCCATTCTGGCACTTGAAGGGGCTGAGTGCATTTCACTTGGCATTCAGTTGCCTCTGCTTGAGATTGTCCATGCCGCCAGCAACCAACAGGTTGATATTGTAGCTCTGTCTTTTTCGACTGCATTTCCACATCGACAGATACCGGATTTGTTAAAGGAACTTCGCAGACTGCTCAAGCCCGAAATTTCATTGTGGGCGGGAGGTGGCGGTATTGCTAAATTGGTGAAGATGGATGAGATTCTTTTTATACCATCACTTGATTCCATTGCTGGCTCACTTACGGAGTGGAGAGCCCTACACTCCGATAAAACTGTATTGGGTTAGCCTTATATATTTGAGTGCACTGCAAATTAAATTTGGGTAAATAATGAATTCGGATCACAAAATACGAGGTTGCACTATTTCTGGGCCTTTTCTTGGCCTGTAGTGGCTGGCGAATGGTTCTGGTGGTAGGAATCCTGAGCTATGTGGCCCCAAGCAATTAGTAGGAATGACCTATATATTTTGGGTATTTTTAGCGACTTTAGTCCGTATCTTTACACCCCTTATTTCAGTAATATTTGTTCCAGTCTTTGCACGTCAAACTAGCAAATAATCCAATGGTAACAACACCAAAGTAAAACCTTTTTCTCAACTAAAAGTATATATTCTGAAAGGGAAATATCATGACGATACGTGGAAATATGACGGCACTAGAAAATCTAGTGGCTAACTGGAACAAAATGACGCAACCGCAGCAGAAAAACATGATTTGGGAACTATTACAGTATCAAAAGATGCTGGAAATTCAGAGTAAAAAGGGAGCGAGCTTCATTGAAGAAATTGGTGTCAATACGATGCATTAAACGAGTCGAAGTCAGCCAGTGGCGATGATCACAACAATTGTGTAGCTGAGCGTGACAAAAATATGCTTCAGAGAAATGCAAATATCTTTGCAGAATACCGTTAATGAAACGCTGATCACGTAACCGCATGAAGCAACATATTTTCTGGTGTAACCAAATTTACTAAAAATTGGTGACTAGTTTTGTAGTTATTCCTGAGTCAACTCAGACTCCCCCAACAATTCCTCAACTTCTCGCCCATTATCTGATTGTCCAAGGAAGCCCAATAGCGTTCAAAGAGGAAGTCACCGAAAGTTGGGAAGACATAGGGCTGAGCTGATATCACATAACAATATGATTATATGTATTATTAATTTCGGCAGTGCCGATTTCATCATTCGGATGTAGGCTAGCCTATTCCTGACTAAGAAAATCGATTGTAGAGCTTCTATCGAAGCCGCACTATTTGGCGGCGTTTTCTTTGACTGCAAAGGCTGTGGAATCTTACGTATTGCTGACCTGACAGTTTGTCTGCTCGGCAAAGAACTGCAAACTGTAGTTCGCCAGTCAATTAGAATAATTCTATTTTCTGAGTCTTAGATAAGTTCCCACTAGGCTGAGAGCTACCATCCATTACTGATTCATGAATATCACGCTGACCTTTCATGACATAGTTATTATACATCTGGTCGATGTGGTCCCTGAGAGATGCTGCATTAGATAAATCCTTACTCCTAAGCATTTCAACCATTTGAACAACATGAGAATTGAGTCTGTTAAGTGCATTCTGAATCTGTTCAATCTGTTGCCGTGTAATGTCCTGAAACTGGATACCCGCCATGACATCCATAAACATATTAGAAAGTGTGTTGCTTGAGTTGGTCAGGTGAGACAAAGTTTCTTCATCTCGCTTCATCAGATTGTGATAATTAGCACCCATATTGCTAAGATGCTGAGTGAAATTCTCCAGTACGACTTTTTGTTGATCAATTGTCGAGTTTTCGATTTTGTTGCGTAATTGCTCCTCAATTGTGCTGGCTACATCACCAATACCCTCTTGAATCTTGGATACGGCATGATCAGTTTCAGCGGATAACTTGCGTACCTCATCCGCCACCACGGCGAATCCGCGACCCGCTTCGCCTGCCCGAGCTGCTTCGATTGCAGCATTGAGTGCAAGCAGATTAGTTTGAGATGAAATGCGTTTAATCAGATCCACTAACGATGAAAGTGATTTAGCTTGTTTGACAACAACAGAAATACTTTCCCGTTCAGCATCAAATTCGACGTAGCGTTCTTGTATGAATTGGTTGAGAGTTTGAATCAAATCCACATTTGATTGAATACTCTTTTCGCCCTCCTGAATCATGACTTCTGCTTCTATTGCACTATTGGATACTGTTGCCATAAGCTCATTCATAACTTCATCAATGGACATCAACCGTTCCATGATTCCATGAGCAGAACGTTCAGTTTCAACAGTGATAGCATGCAGATGTTGATTGAGTAGATTCGTTAGTTCTGGTAACTCACCAAGGTCGCTGGCGGTTCTGTCAATAATGTCCTCGCCACCCGAGACTTTTATATCAAGTTCTCCTTGAGCAATACGCATTCCCAATGAGGTATCTTTGTAAATTGCTTTGGAAAAGATATTGCTCAGAAAAAAACTCAACAAGGCAACTACGGCAGCTTCAATTGTAAAGATTATTTCAGTTGGCCCATGCAACCAATAATCTCTGAAAATTATGAAAATCAGATACGTTCCTGCCGCAGAAACTGTAGCAGTGAGCAGCGCTACTTTGAGCTGACGTTTATTGATTTGTGAGCCATCTAATGCCATTTAGAATTCCACCTGAGTATCTGTGAGGAATGATTTTTTGGGGAAAATATTTCTTGCTCGAGAATCTAAAACATTTACCAGTGTAACTGGTATTTTTTATTGTAAGGTTTATCATTATCGCTAGTTTCCGATACTTTACTATCGGATTTATATGGTTTTACTTTAGTAGCGATTTTATCTTTACGTTGACAATACTGCTTCGCTAATTATGTTTTTTACTGCGATGTAATGTAACGCTACACTGTCAGCGATACCTTTTGATGCTAAAGAAAAGCTATTAATTGCCGTTAATTTTTCTATTCTCTATAAAAATAAACTGAAAATGACAAGCCTCATAAAATCTAGTATTGCCATCAAAACTCAGATCGCTGTCCAGACATTATTACTGGCAGTTAGCATTGCACAAGCAATCTCATCATATAACGCAGAAAGAGAAGCCAAGGAAAGTGGTCAGAAAGACAAGATTACAGCTCTAGCCGATGGAGTGATAAACGGTGCGCATATGCAAATGCAGAATGGAACAATTAGTGAAGTCGAGCAGAGAAAATTATTCATTAAGAAAATGGGCTCTAGCCAACACATCAAATCGCTGAAACTAATTCGAAATAAATTGGTGCAAAAACAGTATGGTCAAGGTTTGCCGGAAGAACAACCTGTTAGTCAGCAGGAATTACGGGCACTGGAAGATGGTAATACTTACTTTGAACGGAAAGGTGATGTTATAACAGGAATCATTCCCTATATGGTAAGCAAAGATTTTCGTGGAACCAACTGTTTTACGTGTCACGATGTTCCTGAGGGTTATAAAAATGGGGCCTCTGTGATCGAGCTTGATATATCAGCGGACAATGCAGACCTTCAAAATTTGATATGGAAATCGATAGGCGCAATCTTTGTCACTCAGTTACTTTTCTTGGTAAGCATCAATTTTATATTACGGAAATTCGTTTCTGATCCGACAGGTCGGATGCGAACAGCAATAGTTGATATAAGTAACACCAGAGATTTCACACGACGCATCGCAATAAATAGTAACGATGAAATTGGACAAACAGCTCGTTCATTTAATGAACATATGGAAGGTTTACAATTGGCATTTCGCCAACTTCACGAGGGAATTGATAAAGTAGCTAACTCTTCGAAATCCCTTTCATCATATTCTTATGAGGTTGCTGAAGGTTCAAAAAACCAGAGCGAAGCAACATCGGTGATGGCAGCCTCTGTATCGCAGGTTACGTTTGGTACAAGTATAGTTTCTGCTGGAGCAATTGAAGCAGTGAATCTTTCAAATAAATCAAGTGAGCTTTCAGAACATGGTGGTCAAATTATTCAGCGTGCGGCAGAAGAAATGAGCATGATTGCAGATTCTGTTCGTCAGACCTCATCAATTATCGAAAGCCTTGGAGAGCAATCGACACAAATATCTTCTATTGTAAATGTCATCAAGGAAGTTGCCGATCAAACTAATTTGCTTGCGTTGAACGCGGCAATTGAGGCTGCACGAGCTGGAGAGCAAGGACGTGGATTTGCAGTTGTTGCAGATGAGGTTCGCAAGCTGGCCGAACGTACTGCAAAAGCAACGCAAGACGTAACAACAATGATAAGTGCGATACAGAATTCTTCTCACACAGCTGTTGAAAGCATGGAACAAATGGTTAATCAAGTTGAATGCGGGGTTGCGTTGGCCAGGGAAGCTGGTGAAGCAATAACCCAAATTAAATCTGGATCTGATCAAGTAGCTGGAATGGTGAGCGATATTTCCAACTCGCTTTCTGAGCAAAGTAAAGCCAGTGACGAAATTGCTGCTCAAATTGAAAAGGTTACTCAAATGACGGAGAAAAACAGCAATGCAGCCAACCAAGAATCTGTCGCCGCCAATGATCTTGAACAATTAGCAGTAGAAATGCGTGCAACTGTGGATCACTTCAAAATTTAATTTGGGCTTTTCTGGAAAATATCACCAGATATATAAAGGAAAGTCCCTAGGTTAATCCTACGGATCTGAAAGTAATTTGTTCTATTTGACGCCTAGTTTAGCAAGGGATTGTCCCATTTTTTTGTCGGTTTTCATAATATGATTGGTAAGCCAATCACGCAGAAAATTCATGATTTCGACTGAAATTACCGCACTACCTGAGTCAAATTTCTTTTTGAGGTCTCCGGCAGTCTGAACGAATTTAGTGTGTTCTGCCTTGTGTGCAGGCGTATCCTCATACTTATACTGTGCCATCAGCTTTTCTTCATAGCCAAAATGGAAAACGGTGTAATTCACCAGTTCAGACAGCACTTTTCCCATTATGTCATTTCCATGACCTGCTTGCATGGCGTCATTAAGCTGATTAATTAGATCAATCAGTTTCTTGTGCTGGGTATCTTGTTCGTTGATTCCGGTAGAAAGCATGTTAGACCAAGCTATAAGTGCCATTTCAATCTCCCAAAAAATTAATTGATTTTGTGTAAGATAAGCTTGAATACTCATGAATTATTCAGACACAAACTGACAAAATTCTAGCTAATCGAGTATAGGGCCACACCTTAACAGGGTGAATTTCTAAAATCAAGTTATCAAAATTATAACTAGGGAACTAGATGGGAGCATTAGCTCCCGTCCAGATCTGAGTTTTAAATATTGTTACTTCGTACCACAAAGCAAGTTTCCGATCAAAGCCAAAATCGAGAGCCAAACAACCCCGACAAGAATCAGAATCACGGGTATCCCAAATATCAGCCAGAACAAAGTTAAAATCATGGCTTAACCACACTAACCCTGACCTCTTCCTTGGTCTTCCCTCGGTATTGCTCAATGTCAACATTGGCAAGCTCAGGTATACCCTTGTAGTTGATGTTGCCAGCCTTCCAGAACCTCGTCACAACCACGCCACAACCACTCTCACGATTGTGCCGAGCCAGTGCAACCAGCTTAGCCTTAGCCTCGTCTGCCCTTGCGGCAGCTTCTTCGGCTAAGCCTTTCAGAACGACGTAATCCTCTGCTGCTAATTGCCAATCCAAGTCATCTCTGAGTACCGTATCGCCCTCAGAAAGAGGTGGAGGTGTGTCAGTTGCAACGTATTTTGAGAAGTCATCCCAGGCGTTTCTGATACGTTGTTGAGCTACTTCGTCTGGCTCTATTTCAAGCAGTAATCCATCACTGCCATCGAAGACCCAGAGGTGAGCCAGATTAGCACCTGAAACAAATAACTGGTGCTGGATCTGAATACGATACATCTCCGGCACTTCCCAAGTTTCTACCGACTGCCACAGCTCAGAAGATTTCCCCTTGTAAGGACATTTGATTTCCAAGATCAAATCTCCGACCAAAGTTATTCCGTCCAAGCTGGCAGAGTAGTCACCGGAAACCATTACCAGTGGCTGCATAACAAGACCAGTTTTAGTCTCATACGCAGCTCTGGCAATTGGCTCCATTTCTGTGCCGTGTTTCATGGCAACGTTAGCCTCTTGTGGCTGAGCCCGACCAGTCTTAATTTCCCACAACTGATAAGGTGTCATCCACGGAGAAAGCCACATAACTACTGGGCTCTCAGAAGCATTACGATACTGCTTTCGGTGTAAATGCCAATCTTCACTCCCTTGAACCAACTTATGCAGGGCACTCATGCTGCGTCCTGCCTGTTCTGTTCAAGTACACGGATTACACGGTTTACGTCTGCTTTAGGGATAACTTCCAGTGATTCAAAGCCAAAGAAAGTTAGCAGTTGTTCAACGTTTGTGCCACTTTCCACGATTAACTTCTTGATAAAACCAAGTTGCTTATCAGTCAGGAAAGTTGCTTCACCGCTTGGTTTAGCAGTCGTTACTGGTTTGTCTGATTTAGCTGTTGCCGGACTGCTAATATCACCGCTAGTTTCTCCTTGTTGTTGAGGAAGATCCTCGCCTGCATAGACGTACAAACCAAGTCCATGCAGGGCAATTGCCTTGACTAAGCATCGTTGAATACTGGTATTAATGTCGAACGAACTAGGCTCAACCAAGGGACGATTCTTGCTGTCCAGTACAGGGTGAATCTGAGACAAGGTAATTCCCTGGCAAGTTACGGCAACTTCTACGAAAACTCCCAGATCGGTTTTCTGATACGGCAGATCGTCAGCGAATCTTTTAACTTCCCATGTTGCAAGAGGATCGGCAAGGCGAAGTTGAGCTACTGCATAAGGCCAACTGAGGAAATTGAAATTACCTTTCTTTTCTACGTGTTCATTTACGTTTTGCGAATACAATTTCTTGAAAATAGATTCCATGTTATTGCTCCTATAAAATGACAAAGCCCCGGCAGGATTTCTACCGAGGCGATATCTGATTGTTTAGAAAATTTGTTACGATTTAATACGATACAACTCTACTTTACGACTGGTTGGGTTGCGAGTAGGATATACAGAGTCTCAATTTAGTCCGTCAGCAAGGAGGCTATCATGTCAATTAGTGCACTCACGTCTAGCACCAATGCAACTCAACTGTTGCAACAAAACCAGCAGACACAGCAAGCCCAACAAGCTCAGCAAACTTTGTTAGATCAGCAAACCCAGCAGGCTCAACAAGCCCAAGCTCAAAAACAGCAAGATCAGGCACAACAAGCCATACAAGCACAGCAGCGAATAGGCACTAACATCAACGTTACTGCTTAAGCTGCTAATGCCATTGCATGCTGAAATGCCCGTTCCTTGATCTGAGCTCCTTGCCCAAACCAAGCTGAATCCAAGCGATAATCTTGGCTTCTTGCCCTGCGGTGGGAATCGACATACTCAGTAATACCGTTGACCAAGCCCCAAGCAGTTCCCTTGGCTGAAACAAGTTCTGAGCCTTTACCACCACCGGAATACAAGCTATAAACCGACTGAATTGCACGTTGATTTGGTTGCTCGTTAAGTGGCAATGACGGATCACCAAGCACATCGACTAGAAAGCTCATTGTTTCAAACTTGTTTACTCTGCGATTGGACATGGTTCTGATCGAGGAAATAAACTCTTCCCAAGCTGACAAACCAAGACCTAGTTCACGCTTAACTGCTGTGGCGTCAAACTCAGTTGAGTGTGGAACTCTGACTGCTCCCTTTGACTGACCTACTGCTAATTGCAGGGTGTTATTACAGACAACTCTTATTGAAGTGTACTGACAAGTTGTAGCTAAACTCCCGTCACAACTGGTTGCCAATAACAAATAACAGTCTACTTTGTCACCTCCTGCCAATAGCGTTGACTGACCTGTTTTAGCCAGAGCCCATAACTTTTTCCCAGCACGCAGAACTCCGGCAGTTTCGAGTTGAAATCCTCCAACAGAAACTAGGTCACGATAAAATCCTAATACCTGACAAGGTTGAACTACTTTGTACCGCTGACTTACTACAGACAGTGGCATGAAATTGTCTGACCGATACAACACAGTTGCGTCTGGATTACTGCGAAGATTGAGCATATTGCCGTTCTCGGATGCAGCATTAAACAGAACGTCCGACTGCTTGATCTCCCAATCCATTCCTGCCTTCTTTTGCCATACTTCAATCGGCTGGTTTGGAGGTAACTTGTTGCCAAGACCATGCCAGGGCGTTTCTCCAACAAAAGCCATGTCATTTGATGAAGCCAGTTCATGAGCCATGATAATTTTCCTTTCATGAAAATGAAAAATCCCCCAAACGGAGCACGTTGGGGGTTGAGTTGTTTGAAGCTAAACGGGGTATAGTT
>Ga0208872_1000931_pt1 | contig 19381 bp, 24 predicted proteins | sample CryBogCBH12Aug08_FD_185508 | JGI IMG/M metagenome (GOLD analysis project Ga0208872, IMG submission 185508) | Freshwater microbial communities from Crystal Bog, Wisconsin, USA - CBH12Aug08 (SPAdes) | ecosystem: Environmental > Aquatic > Freshwater > Lake | place: Crystal Bog, Wisconsin, USA...
GGGATAGAGGGGGACACTTCGCCGTCTGCCGTCACGAAATCCCCAAACCCAAAAACGCCCGCACGCCTTCCCGTCGCAAATCTACAAAAACCCGAAAAACGGACGCAAAAAAAGCCCTAACCACAAGAAGTAGTTAGGGCTTTTTTCATAGTTTTTTTAAGAAGATTATTTAGGGTCTTCTGTATTTTCAACAATCTTAACTGGTGCAACTTCGCAGGGGTCGCCCTCCTCTTCTTCGTCTTCTTCGATATGTATTGCGAATCTATACAAATCCAAGCAATCCAAACAGAGCCGAAAAAACCGGCTTTCATCTGCAAAGTTCAGCAGGAAAACGCCAGCGGGTTCGCAAGTCTCGCATCGTTCGCAAAAGTTCATCTTCTACCTATACTTCAGAAAATAACTTTAAGCCGGAGAAGCCTCCGACAGTTTAAAAATATTATAAATGCTTAATAGAATGGAAGCTACTCATGAACAAAAACATGAGATGATAATGATACAACTAAAAGCATTAGAAGCCCGTATAGAAGAGCTTTATAAACTTGTTAAACCACAAAATAATAAGGAGGTAATAAAAGGAAGTGTTCCGAAGCCTTTTACTCAAGCCAAAGAAGCCGGAGGAGCCCGATAGAGAGCCTTCTGCATCCGTTGATAGGATTCATTTATTTCATCTACGACATCAATGCAACGACCACTTGCGCCACGATCTTCTAGATACTTTTTAAGGGTTTTATAACACCAAGTTCTACGAATATTAGCATCAAGAAGCATATCACGAGCAACATCACCGAAAGCGCAGTCAGAGTTTTTCCATCTTAAACAATATCTCACAAAAGTTGTCATTCTACATTATGAATAGACAAAAACTTTAAGTCAGTCAAATCTAACGATGCAGCCTTCTTTTTGAATCAAGAAGGGCTTTATTTCAAGCTTATTCTGTCTATGTTTTCGTTCTTCAAGTAGTCTTCTATATACACAGCCACAAGTCTTACACATATTAGACAACCCATCTTTTGTTGATATGTTCTTTGTGAAATGATTAATCGTGAGCTTTTCGCAGCAAACTCTACACACTTTATCCATCTATTAAAGATCACATGTTTTTTTTACTTCATATCTCTCATCTTATAGACATTAAACTGATCATCCAAAGGAAAAGAAAAACGCCTTCCTTTTTGCTTATAATGCAACCATCTACAGAATGACAACCAACCGCTCATCTACTTACCCAAATAATCTTTTTAATATAACAGCAACTACAAATCCAACTGCAAACCCAGCCATCTATTAAGACTTCTCTTTTCTCATAAGCATATAAAGAAGCCTTAGCTGTGCTTCTGCTTTTTCCTTTGTTGTATGCTTAGACATAAGCTGACCGGTATGTTTATTTTTGACTGCATACGATCCATCTGATAATCCGACCAGAGCGTAAGGCATTTTTTCTCTACAATGAATATAGAAATGGCTGACGTTGGTTCTGAGTATTACAACGGATGGAGCGAGGAGCAGTTAGTTGCAGAACTGAAACAGAGCAAGGATTTTCACTTATTGCCTATACCGTATAGCTGGTATAAGAAGTATGATATTCCTTTTCCAGAGCCAGCAAACATGAAAACTTACCTCAAAGAAAATCATTGGCTAAAATGCCGATATGAGCCAGGAAAGGAAGTTATAGTCAAGAATGAACCGGCTCCCGGCGGAGTTCGTTTCGTCCCTCTTCCGGAGCCTGTAAAAGCCGTTACGATACAGGGAGATGTAACAAAGAACCCTGAGCTTCTTGAAAAAATCAAAGATGAAAATGGCTCTTGTAATGAGCAAGGTTCTGATCAAAAGAAGTAGATTCACCCCACAGCAAAAACGCCGAAAGAGTGCCTGCCCTCGTGGGGTCAGTCCAGTCCTCACGATGCCGGTGGCGATCCAAGTAGAGCCTGCGACGCTCCTTGGATTTGTGATGGAGGTAATCAGAATACCCTACCGCCCCAAAGTTAGTAGTCTTTGTTCTTCCATTCTCTTGTAAGAACACAGCCTTGTATTTATGCACGCCATCGCCAGCGTGTTCTACCCGTAATAGTTTCATGCCTCTCTATATTGACGGATTGTTTTTACAACATCGCCTTCGCCAAGATGTCCGACAGCAAAAGAGAAAGGATTAGAACCACCACCACCTGATCCCGAGGGTCTTCCTGCACCGGTAAAAAGTTGAGTAGGTTCTCCAGTCAGTGTAACAGTCTGCGCACCAGAGTGAGTAGGACGAGGTAAAGGACGAGGACGCATAAATGAAACAGCAGGCGGCAAAGCACTGTGCTGCGTTTCAGCGTGTCTCACCTCGATATGACTTGTCTCAGTCCCCATATTCGTAGAAGCTCGTGTCGGTAATCCACCTTGAGCTTCTGCTCTATTGCTTTCTACAACAACCCTCGGGTTATACATTGAACCGTAAGGTGCCATATTTCCAGGGAAACTATTATGTTGAACATAAGGATTAGGCACATTCATAGGACGAGCCATTTGAGGAGAAGTCATCTTAACCTTGCCTGACCGGACTACCTTACGCTTGACACGCTTCTTATTACACTTACAACCGTCCGAGTGTGTATGAGCCATTCTAATGAGACATCACAAAAGAAGTAGCAAGAACAGATTTTACATTCATAGGTTGAAGAGGGTGCGAGGCGTGTTTAAGGGCAGCCTTGTATTGCATCTCGTCCATAGCCTTACGAGTAACCTCGGGACCATATCCAGCATCAAGCATTGATTTCATTCTGTTCTCTAAAGTCTTATAGGTGCAGTGCTGACCGTAAGATTCTAACATCTCGTGCGTAGGATCGTGTAGAGGATTACGCTCTTCAGCTTTGTGAATAGGCGGGTTAAGCATAGCATCAAGCATCAGAGCATCGCCTGCAATCGGATTGTGGAACGCATTGACATCAGGGACATCAAAGCCACGGTGAATGCCGAACTGATTCACAGGCACAAAGTCAAGAGCAAACTTAGGTGTTTCAAACTGAGCCCAGGGCATCTCAATGTAAGGCGTGTCACGCTGTGTTCTGAGGCGACCGCCAACATTAGGCTCCATATACACTTGTTTCATAGCCGGTTGGAATAGATCCAATCGCTCACCGTAGTCAGCCTGTGTCGCATAACCGGGCTTACCATGAACCTTAGCATTGGGTGCTTGACCCGTAGCAAACGGACTAGCCGAATAATCATACGTGTGGAGTAGTTGCAGAGCAGAACCCATTTCTATTACTTGTTGAAGAATATTCTGTCCAGCAGTTCTTTTCCAGATACAACACGAGTTGTAGGTACTTCTACTTGTTTAACGACTTCTACAACTCTATCGACCGGAACCTCCTTAACAACTTCCTTAACGATTTCAGAAGGCTTATACATTGATAGAAGTTCGTTCTTGAATGCAACAAGCTCAGACCGTAAAGCAAACTTGGGCGTAGGTAATGCCTTCTTTTGCCTTACTGCTTTTTCATATTGTTGTACTGATTTCTCCTCTAATGCTTGGGGATTATGCTCCTTCATCATCTTTTCCTCTTCCTCTTCAGCCTTCTTCTGATCCTCACGCTTCTTCTTGAGGGCTTCTAGACCCTTCTTCAGATTGTCTTTCTGCTTATCACTCATGACACGCTTAGTAGGGTTCTTCTTCTTGAAAGGCGGGACGACTTCAGGCTCTGGTTTCGTCTCGGGTTTCTCCATATATTCGGTGAATAGATTTTTACAATGCCACGAATGTTTCCGAAAGATTTAAGCAACCTTCTGGTAAGTTAAGCTATTAATGGCGTATGTTACGCCACCACCAGTAATACTATATGTCGGGACTACACGAAGCGTAGAAGCAACACTAAAAATACAAAGTCCAACAAGATTTAGATTTACAGTTCCATTCGTTCCGACCAAATAAAAAGGCTGAACGAACTGAGTTACATTATCAGTAGCACCTGTTGTAGCACCAACAGACCAACCTATATTATCTGCAGCAATCCAACCACCTGTAGGCTTAACAACATAGACTTCACAAGTGATTAAATAAGTGCCTGCAGGTAAAGTGGCAGTGCTTGTATATGCTGCAGTAGCAGTAGTCGGTAGAGAAGCAGTTGAAGCATTTGTATTTATCAAAAGAACAGGCAAAAGATTAACTGTTACACCTGCGACGACTGCTGTGTTAGATAGGACAGTGAGTTGATTAAGAGCCGGAGATCCACCGAGCCAGTATGCCATTTCTATATAGTGTTTATTTCTTTTACACGATAAGAGTTCCATTCCAGTAAAGATGATTTCCACTATCTACAGTAAGCGTTCCTGTTCCTCCTGTTGATGAATCTGATATTTGTATCGGTCTGTTAATGACTACATTTGAAGCCGTGATAGACATTGTATTTACATTACCAGTTCCAGGTGCAGAGGATGCGGTTTGTGCGTCGCCACCTGTATAGACTGAATACAACCAGAAATCAATCGCATTACCACTACCATAGACTACATTAGCGTCGTGACGACTTGATATATAATGATTAAAACCGCCGTTACCATAATACTGAAACTCTATTTGTGATTTGTTCTGGTTGTTTGCGTAATCTCCACCGTTTGTAAGAGCAAGAGGAGATACAGATGGTATTGAGGCAGTCCCTGGTATTTGTATGGTAGTAACTGTATTAATAGTAACATTACTGGACGCGGTTAGATTAATAGCATTAGATGAGTTGAGTCCAATACCATTTGAACCATTTAGATTTATCACTTCCGCGGATGTAACCGTATAAACTCCTCCTAAATCTGTCATCATATCGCCATAGACATCTGTATTCATATAGGAGCCAGAACTAATGTATAAATAGTTGTCAGCAACTAGACTTATGTTACTACCAGCAACAATATTAACATTGTTTGTGTTCGCTTGTATATCTACATCTGTTTCCGCACCAATAGCTATTATATTACCTAGAACACTTACTTGATTTGTCCCTGCAACTGTTATACTTCCTGATGAAATATAAGTAGGTGGAGGAAAGTCAGCCAAAATAGAGAAGTTTTGGCTCGCCTGCATTGTGATAGTTGAACCCGTCATGGTTGAAAGACCAATAACTATAGGTGTAGGCGTTCCAGTATTTACAGAAGCAGTTGTAGCAGTAACAGAAGAAGGAAAAGGAAACGGTGGGTCATCGCCAATAGCTGTATATTGCCCTGAAATCAGATACATATAAACATCAAATGTATCTCCTGGTCCATCTGTTTGTGAAACAAATCGCAAATATCCAGGATATGCATCCCATCGCACACCGTTATAGTTGTCAAAGCCTTGAGAGTTTTGACAAAACTGTGTGGTGTTATTAGTATAATAAAAAGTGGCTTCCAAAGTTCTAAATGGATTACCTCGGCATACAGCCGACGCAGTATAAACACCAGGCACCCACGGACTTGTATCTATATCTAATGTGCCTGTTCCACTTCCAAAAGTTACTGCTGTTTGATAGATATTTATATTACCAGGATTATTGATTGCTCTTGCATTGAAACCGTTTAATACTTTTAAGGTTGAGATTGAGGGTGTCGTTACTCGTGTAAGAGCAATAAGATTTGCTGCTGTAGCTATTGAAGTGCTAATATTGGTAGTGCTGAGATAAGGAATAGTTAAACCACTCGCTGTTGTAAAAGATGTTGTATTTAGAGAGTTTGCTGTTATTGAGTTTGCCGTTATTGTATTAGTGCTTATAGAAGTTGTCGATAATGCTTGTGTAGTAATATTTGCTGATTTTATTTGCGCTGTATTTACATTTACAGAACTCAATGTAGAAATATTAGCATATTGACCTATTAGAGAATCCAAAAATGTGTCACCATATATTTGAAATAGTGAGGTGCTTAGAACTAAAGCGTCTGTCGTGTTTATAGATGTTTGCGATGCATTCTGATTTATTACAAGGCTGTTATAGTTGTCTAATGAAGTGGAGCCTGAAAAGGAATATGTAAAAGTCCATGATCCAGATGCAAATGTGAAACGAACCTTTTGTGGCAGTCCAGATGCCACGTTACCTATTATTACTTGTTGTCGTGTTGGAGTTCCAGGATAGGATATTTGAATATTAACAGCATCACCAATATAAAAATCTACTTGTGCTGTTGGATTAACTGATAGAGTTTCTAAAGCACAAAACCATGTAGAAAACTGTGAAGTTCCAGCAAATCCGTTATTATTCCAGTAAGAATAGTTTTCATCTCTAAAATCATATAACTGTGTGAGAGTGAGAACAGGTATTGGCGAATAAATACCGACATAAGCATTTAACAGTGTCTGATTTGCTCCTGCAATGCCTGTTTTTGTTGGTATTGTGCTTATAAGACTATTAAATAGACATCCTGAAATAGAAGATGTAGTAATCTGATTTGCTTTTATGTTGTCAAAATCACCTTTTATTGTTGATACAGTAGTGTCTATAGTATTCTGAGTGTATGATGTTGATACGATCATTGAGCTGATTGTAGCGTTATTAACAAAAATAGTATCTAAAAATGCGTTTTGTGATGTTATGTTATTTATAAATCCTGTTTGCGCCGTCAATGCACCAGGAATGATAATCTCTGATGCTTTCATAACGAGTAAGTTATTGGTTGAGAGTGTTGTTGTATTCCAGCCTTGTGTAATCTGAAAGGTATTATTTGTCGTCTGTGTAGTTTGTGTAGGATTTGCAGCATAAGTCCAGTTATTGGTAGAACTTGAATATGTGAAACGATAAAATCCTCCAGGACTTAAGGTAAATAAAAGATTATTAGTCTCTATTGAGTAATAAATCAAGAGATTAACTGACCCTATATTCTTAATGTCAAAGTAATCACCATTTATATATGAACCAATCGTTATATCTAACAGACCTATGCCTGCAAGGGTCTGACTAAAATCAAGTTGTTTATGAGACCAGAAAGCCTCGTTACCTGCTGTTATAGCAAAATATGACCCCATATCAAAACTTTCAGGACTGCTCGTCAGAGTCATTTGATAGTTAAGAAAGTTCTGCGTGACAGTTGATACACTGTCATAGGTTGTTGCTGTTGATGTCAAAGTTCGTGTGATGTCATATCCTGAGAGTGTTGAGAAGGTGAGCCCACCTTTTACAATCAAAGAGGAAGTGGTGATTTGTGCGGTTGATATAGTGTTAGTCGATAAACTGTTAAAAGTTGCATCACCAGTATTTAGAAAAGCACTAATAGGCTGACCATTTATGCTTGAGATAAATGCCCTGCCTGTTGATAAGCTAAGTGATGAAATACCGCCAAAAACACCACTGTTAATATAGGCTGAACCTGTTGATAAGCTAAGTGATGAAATACCATTAGCCGTTAAACTTGATACATTTAAGTTATAATCAGGCTCTAAGATTGCGTGCCATTGACCGAAACTTTGCATGTAGTTTGTCGTTGAAAGCAAACAAGTGCTTATGATGTTAAACTGATAAGGATCTGAAACGCTTCTAATAACTTTAGAGCCTGCGGGTATAATCGTTGAAGTAAAGATTTCACGACCAAAAGTCTGATTAGGATTTACTTGATCTGTAGTTCTAAAAACAGTATACACAGAAGTTCCAAGAGTAGAGAACTGCAACTGAGTCGTTCCGTTAATCGTCTCATACACGTATGATGTTTGTCCTGGTGGTCCTCCTGGTCCTGCTATTAGATTTTGCTCTCGTGTATCATAAAGTGCCTGTGCATTTGTTGCAAGTTGGACCGCTCCATTCGCAAGATCAATAATAGCACCAGCAGTTTCTACAGCGTAATAGGTCTGAAATAGAACCGCACCTGTATTATTGAGGACACCACTAATAGCCTGCTGTGTTTTGCTGACTGTATCCATTGTAGCACCCACCGCACTGTTTATCATTGACCACGTGCTATTACCTGAACCGCCTGTGGTAGGATTATTACCTCCACCGCCGCCGCCACCTTTAGCAGGGTTATTCGTTATGTTCGTTGTATTTACTGTTCCATTGTTTATTGTAACACCTGCAACAGTAACAGTGTCCTGATTAAACTTAATATCAGCACCATTGATAGACGAAACTTGTAAATCTAATGTTGAAACATATTTAGCATTGTTAAGACTATATCCTGCCATATCCACATTGTTAATCGCTGCATAGTTCGCCCACAATGAAGTAGTGCCTCCTGCTACTATGTTATTGATTTCTGTTTGTAGAGTGTTGCTTGTAGCCGTCGTGTAGTCATAAAGACCCGTATTCGTGCTGAGTTGTAAGGGATTAGTTCCTGTAGTGACTGCATTCCAGGAAGCAAAGCCAGGTTGATTGCCGTTCCACGCCATGTATCTATATAGTCTAGGCATATTGTTCTTCTTGTCTGAAAGTCATCGGCTTATCATATTTAATACCAATCTCGAGATTTACTGTGGCGGAGTCGGGGAAATAGAAAAGTTGATTATTGTCGTCTCGTATCTCTACATCAAATGAATAAACTTGCTGAGAGAGTTTTGTTGATGTGAAAAAAGGTGTTTGGGGGATATAGTTAATGACCTGTAAGTTCGTAGCATTGACAGGAATGACAGCAAGAAGATTTTTCTGACCGGATGATGAGTTTCCTGATGCACCAAACACAGTTGAATAGATATAGAGGCACTGAGTAGCAACAAGATTAGGGAAACTATCCACAGGAACAGATGCAGTGTTGATTAATGAAATACCTCCAAGATTTGCACACAGTTGATTAGCTGATGCGTTGAAACTCTGAGGAGGCAAGAACTGACCTGAATAACTGTATCCTAATATTGAGTTTAGCGTTTGATTAGGCACTAAAGGCTGTATCGTAGTGCCTGAACCGCCCGTATTCGGCATTGTTATAGCTCCAAGTAAAGGAGCAAACCCAACAGTGCCAGTTGTAGTAGAAGTTCCAGTTGTTGAGTTACTAACCGTAAAGGTTGAACTTGTTACAACAGTCACAGTAAAAGTTCCGTTATAACCAGCAACAGAAAATCCAGAAATAGTAACTGATGTTCCTACAACAATAAATGTCGTATCAGAACAAGCATATTGGACGACTCCACCACCTGTTGCTGATATAGTAAGACCTCTAACAGAACGCTGATTCTGAGTGAGCACAGCATTTACATTCGGGTCTGCATATCCAGCACTGCAGTAATATCCAGAACCAGAAGTGCCGTTTCCAGCAAAGGTAATCTGGTTCGTCGTTGTTGAATAAGAAAAGGTTACATCATTCACAACCCAATACGGATTATTTGTTGTATTGTCACCGTTAGTTCCTGCGGAAGCATTGAGAAGAGTTACAAGATCGGCAGGAGTATTACACCAGCGCATATTGGTTCCCTTTGTTGAACCAAGCTGCCACTGTCTCGGAAAGAGACGGATGCAACGAAGTTTGTCAGCTGTCGGCGCAGTTGTTGCAGTGGCTAAACCTCCATAGTAAAAGAAGCACAACTGGTAGTCAGGAACCTGTAGAGAAACAAACGGCATCGTGGCTCTCAGAAGAGCCATCTGTCGGGGCTGTAAAACCGGCGTTGAGTATTGGATAGTAAAACGGGCAAAATCACCATCTGCTTTTGTGTTAGGGTCATCTTCAGAGTTAAGACTGATGCGGTCAGGCTGATTCAAGAAAGAGTGGAGCATTCTATATGCTTATTACATTTTTAATAAGTTAGTGTTAGTTCCAAAGAAACCACAGCAGAGTTAGGGATATAAAAAGGGTTCCCGTAGTCGTCTCTGAGTTCAATCGTCACCGAATAGATCTGTTCTACTATCTTTGTCAGTGGTGTCGACAGAGTTGTTTGATAGAATGAAACACCTAAGTTTGCAGTATTGACAGGAACGCAGGCTAAAAGATTATTATTGAGACCTGAATCCAATGATGAGCCGGCAACTATATCCGTGTAGATGCTCACTATGTTTGTATTGACAAGAGAACAATAACTGTCGGCATAGAAACTATACGATGTTTTATTAATATTGTTGTTTAATGTAAGAAGAGAGTTGTAAGCGCCAGGAAATGGTCTATATGTTAGAGCTGTAATCGTGTTAGGATTGGATAAAGTTAATACGACCGACTTTGTAGTAGATGCAGTAAATCCCAGTTTAACATCTAATGTTTGACCCGCTACATAAGGATTGGGTGGATATGTAGCTACCACATTATAGTTATAATCATATAGTCTCATATAGGGAAACACTGCGTTATATACGGTTTGAATGTTAGGGTCATTAAATCCTGCATAGATATAATAATAAGCAGGTGAGCCATCACCTAATGTGGATGTATCATTGCCTGTAAAAATGAACTTGTTTTTAGTTGAATCATACGTAATAGAAATATCATTAGCGATAAAATAAGAGTTTGTGGTCCCCATAGGATCATAAGCGCACGATTTTGCAAGCTCTGATGCTAAATCCTGATAGGATGTGAAGGTTCTATTTTGTCCGTAAGTAGAACCATTTGTCATCAGTTCAGGTTTGTAATAAGAAGGAAGTAAGCGTACCATGTGTAGATAAGAAATGCTTAAATCTACTGGTGATTGAACTCCAATACCTTTAGAAGGCAACTTGTAATACCAGAAAATAGTGTTGTTGTCGTTAATATTGGCTACAATATTTGGAATGGATGCCCTACTTAACTGAACTGATTTTACATTGATGCAGGGTCTCGGTAGATTTACCGTAAAGCGATAGTATTCAGCATCTTGTATTTCACTTGTTGGATTGTAGGCTGTATTGATTGTTTGTTGTGATGACACTAGTAAGCGTTCTGGTTGAAAGAACCGGGACACAGACGACCACAGCATGTTCGGTTTGTTTATCTTGCTGAGAGCTTCCACTAAGTCCTCTAACTGTTCTTCAGTAGAAGTTTCCATCTATTAGGTATTTAGTAAATACTGTGTAGATGATGTCTAGGCGCCTTGTACCCTCACTTGTCCGCCGTGGGCGTGGATCACGCGCGTTGCGATGAGCGCAACAAGTGGTGTCACCTGACTGTAAGGCGCACTTGTGACGATGATGACCGCCTGCGAGCCTGAGGCTCCGCTGAGTGAAACGCCGTCGAGATCAATCGGCTCTGAGTGTCCCTTTACCATTTGGAAGCCATAGGCAGGCACGAACTTGTCAGCACCGCAAAACTTAACGAAGCCCTCCGTGCCTGCAGAAGTCGCTGATGTGACATAAGAACCGTTGGCGGTATTGACTGAGCTGTAGGACAGAGAGTTCTGAGCCCACATTACACGGTTGATGACGCCGTTGTTCTCATTGAGGTCGGCTGAGCCATACGCCAGCTGAGACATCGCAAACATTGACGCATCACCCTCTGCAGGGATTCCAGGGTAGTAGGTTGAGCCAATGCGCCACTGGATCTTATTCGTTCCAGCGTGGCTGAAAGCAGACTGCGAAGGGAAAGCCAGAGTCGGCGTAAGACTCGTCTGCTGTTGGACGAGGAATGAACGGACGAGGTTATTCGTAGCACGAGAGACAATGATAGAGTTGTCCGTCAGTGAGCCAGACGCTGAGCCAGTTCCAGTGATGAGACCAGAGGTCGCCATGATGACGGACTCGTAAGGCAGGGCGATTCCAGTTTCCTGCGGATCCGTCGCAACCTTCGCAAGGAGCTGAGCGTATGCAGGGTGAGGGACGCAGATGTCATACTCCAGATATACGCCACGGAGTGAGTAGTAGGAGTCTGAGCCACCGCCCGTATTTACAAGGTGCTCCGTAGGGCTCATCGCATAGAGCGTAACCTGGAGCTCACCGAGCACATTCAGAGGGAGCAGATTTCGCATACGACCAACACCGCTGACTAAGCCGAGCGGTAAAGCACGCTGTTGTCCTCCCAGAGGGTTCCACGCTGCACCCGCCTGCGTGTAGCGAGCATTGATCTGAGGGATATTACCATTTACATCTCCCCAAGCACCACTGTAGGCAACGGTCTGCGTAAGAGCCGTCGCAAGAGCCGTAGAGGTAGGCTGAGCACCCGTCTGTAGTTCATTGTTGAGTAGTTCAAAACCGCACATTGAGCCAGTCGTCTTATACCAAGCCTCAGACGCTGAGAGAGCAACCTCGGCGTTCGTGTATTTGCCCGCCTGCTGAATGTCGTCAAGGAGCTGACCGTTCAAAGAAATCTGAGCACGATAAAAAGGATGCGAATCATCTGGTACTACTGTAGTAGGACCCGTCGTTGCAACTACAACCTCGTTATACACTACAACGATAGATGCCGGGTCAAGGAGACCGCCAGCATCAGAGACAACGAACTGAATCTGCGCACCCTGAGCGTTGCTTGATGATGTAGGCGGGTTTGCGCCGTAGTTAATACCTGTCTGAGGACTCACCCTCACTCTGCGCCTCTGCGTGATGACTGACGAGCGACTGAGACCAGAGATCTTCAGCCCTGCAGGGAGAACTTCTTCCATCGGTAAAAGGGAAGCATTCGGATTCAGGAGAGCCATTGGTTATATTCGGGGTGAAGGTTATTTGTTCTCTGTTTGTTGTTCCAGTTTGTCAAGCCGTTGCTTAGATTTTTCGGCATCTTCTTTTCTTGCATTCTTTGTCCCCTTACCAATATGACGAATCGCCTCTGAGGCGGTCATACCGGAGGCATTAATGATTTCGTTAAACACTTGTGGATTATGAAGCATACTTGCCGAGTGTGTATTCATAATCTTCTCAAAGCCCAGTGTAAAGAAATCCTTAGATTTATGATTCTTCATTCTGTAAGGGGTGTAGAACTTTAGTAAAGCGGTGACGGAACCTATTCTCGAAAGGTGCTTTATAATCTATAATCATAAACTCGTGCCTTCCCTTTGCAATGATGCCCTGATATAGACTTTTGAACTGGTCGGATGTCAAGAAGTTGCTGTGCTCGTCTGCGATCTTCTCCATATCGTTCTGTGTCATTCGGAAGAGAACCCAGTACATAATCTGATTTCTCATTGAGGCACTTATTTGCTTTGAATGCTGTAACATAATGATGACCGTAATGTTGAAGTGACGACAAGTCATAAATAGACGGTCAAGGGTTCCTGCTTTATGTTTATTGAAACCTTGAAACACGATGTCGTCCATTACAAGACAGCATCGGAAGGGGTATTTACCCTTCTTCTTGCGTTCCTCTTGATCGGCTTCCAAGTTGTCTAAATATTCCTCGAATGCGTTCTCTTCAAATGCATTCAGGAAAAGAACATTCTTCTGATGGATGTTTTCCCAGGACTCTTTACTATCAATCGTGCCGCATAGAATAACAACCTCATCAAAATAGTTTTTATAGTGCTTATCAAGTAAGGAAAAACCAAATGAGCTCTTACCTGAACCTATAGCACCTATGACGGCACAAGTAAAAGGCGGCTTGAATAGCACATCTTTATGGGGCAGCTTGTCAAACTTTTTATCTTCTCCAATGTTTTCACTCGGTATTGGGTGGATCTCTGGCTCCATTCTCCTTTGGTGTAATATCTTTTACATCCACTTCTATATCTATTTTTGCCCCGTTGCAAGATGATTTTATGTGCTTATGATTTATGAACCTATAGATGCCGTAGATTACGGCTGTAATGGTTAAACCGGATGCACCTCCTGTAAAGAATGTGTTCATATCCATTTCTCTAAGAAAGACATGATAAGTTCTTTCTTCTTTTTCATAAACTCTTTATCAAGTAAAGGATAGTTACTCATAGCTCTGAAATGATAGACGAGACATCCGTTTATTTTAAGTATCTCTTGAAAAGGTGTTATGTTATATTCCTTTGCTAAATCTTCATACTTTGTTATATACTCATTTACAGGGTGATCTATTTTTTCCACTATTGTTATTTTATCCGTATCGTGTGTTTCTAAGTAAGGTATAATACTACCCCCGCTATCACTATCTTGAAAATATTCAAAGTAGTGAAACTCAGTTAAGAACATAATATTGAGCCAAGCAAAGAACCTATCAATCTTTGTCTCACCCAATCTAAACTTAGGAGATTGCATAGCGTGCCAGCAGGGCTTAGTAGGTAAATGAAAATCAGTTAAGAAGATCATGTCATTATCAAAAATCAGAAAGTTGTCGCACGCATACTGAGCCACATTGAAAGCCTGATTTACGGCGTTTTGATGTCTCGTTGATGGGTTTGATGCTGAACCTAGAGTAGATGATTTTAGACACACGACATCATTTTCTGCACTGACTTTCCAAATAGTTTCTAAGCCCATAGGTGAATCATCTACAACAAAAACTTGATAAGGGCATTTTATAAACTTCTTAAAGTTTTGCAACTGATACGGGAAAAACTCCTCGCAGTTGTAATAGGTTAAAATAATACCAAGCATCTAATAGAATGGAAGAAAAACCAAAAGACCTTTATCTTCACGCTGTGGTTATTCATAAACCAGTCCGATTAGGAGAAGCACGAGAACTATCACAACAGATCATCAAAGACAAGGCTAAAACATTCTATCGTGAAACTGATGACAGTTATAGATTTAGAAATATCCCTAAAGATAAGTTTTCTTCGTTTGTTACTAAAAAAATAGATGAGAAAGTTTCAATAGTTTTAGGACACCTTAAAGTAGATGATTAAAAGGGGAATCGCTTACGGCAATACTGTGATGTCGCACTGTAGAGATATTTATGTAGTCCATACCATTAGCAACAAGGTAATCTTTGACATTCCTTTGCATTTTGAAAAGGATATTTCGTTTGTAAATGCAAGAATAGAAACCGGAAGAATGGTTATTGTTTGTGAAAAGCCCATATCTAAAGAATCTGGCTTAAAGTTTTTTCCTATTGATAAGATAGAATAATGGCTGTGGAACTCCCGGATGGCGTATCAATGGATAAGCTACTTCACCTGTATGATTTGCATAAACGGAACACTGACCGTCGCAAAGCATATCTTGAGACAGAAGCCGGCAAAGAGTATAACCGGCTAAAGGCTAAGGAATATTACACCCGCCATAAATCGGAGGTACTATTGAAAAGGAAGGCAGAGCACGAAGAGAAGAAAGAGACACACAACGCACGAGCATTGGCTTATTATCACGCAAATAGAGAAGTCATACTTGAAAAAAAGCGAGAAAAGCGAGTGGAGGCTTAAAACAGAGCCACGATTATTTTCTACAGGAGAGGTAGAAAGATGCCCCGGGTCACTTTGACAGATACAGATTTAGCAACCGAGAGCGATTACTTGCGGTTCTTAAGTCGTCGGCGACAGATTACTCCGGCAGATTACAAGCGGGAGATGGGGAAACTGCAAAGGAAGCAGGTGCGCATTAACGAGCGAGAGGAAGCTTTAGAAGCTTCTCGTCGTATTGCTGTGCGAATGGCTCAGGAGGAAGCAGCACGGCGGGCAAGACACGCAGTGGCGCTTGCAAGAAAGCGGGAATATATGAGGAGACGACGGGAAGAAGCACGGATAGTTCAGGAAATCCAACGGGTTGGTGCTCCTGTAATGCGTGTCGAAGTTCCTAACATTGAGGACATATTCGTGGTTCTTGTTGATCTCTGGAAGCGCCTACCGACTACACCTGTGCGGATAGTCACGACTCCTGCAGAGCAAGGGGGGCACATAGTGGATAGAGAGTATACAAAGGGCTCCCGTGATGCTTTCATTCAGTTGTTCTTTCAGGGGTCGGATAATCTGCTTATTGATGACGGTGACTTGATACAAATATTCCGACCGACTACGCTGCCCGCTGTTAGATTACAGCAAGCATTCAGGGACGGCATTGAGCACTGCGTGTTTAATCCTATCCTTTTAAGGCTTGTTGCAGCGATGAAAACAACAAAGAGCAAAGATGTCGCACGGAGATACAAGCAAAGAATAGCAAAGATAAAGGAGCTGGCGAAACTATACAAGAACGGGGTACCCGATGATAAGATGGAAGAAGTCGCCAAAGCTTGCGGCTATAAAATCATTTTACACGACATTCTCGGGAAGACTTTGAATACATACAACGAGAACGGGCGAGTGGGTGTTTTGAAGTTTACGAACACTCGTCCAAATCACATAGAAGAAGGGCGAGTGGCACTGGATCAAGACGCAGAGATTGTTTCACCTGCTGAACTGAAAAGCAAGTGGCACCAACTGCAACTGGACAAGGATTTCTATATGATAGAAGGAAACCTCAAAGAAGGAGTGCCTCGCAAGATTAGAACCATTGATGCGGTATATGAGTTACACGACCCAAACAAGGAGTTTTTTAAGGAAATGGACGATGCTGTCGGGTTGAATAACTGTCGCTTTAATGCGACAAAGCATCCTGAGGTCAATGAGTTCATACGGGCTGGGCGTATTATTAACAGTTGGGTGACTCCGTTTTCTACTGATACGCCGACAGGACACTTGGATATGCCGAAAGCCTACGCACAGTTCAAGAAGTGTAAGTGGTACACTGGATTTCTTGGCGTAGTGCATCAATGGCGGACAGGTGTATTTGATAGGGCATTTGTTGCGGCGCACATTGGTATGTATCGGTTCCGTGTTGTAAAATGTGAGAACCCATTATTTAAGAAGTTAGGGCTAGGCGGCTCTCATATTCTTCCTTCGTGCGAGGTGCTTTACTTCTTAGATAATGGCGTGGAGATGGTTATTGATGCGGGTGTATGGGGTGCTCGCATTGACTTTGAGTTTTCCGAGGATATGTTGCAAGATCGGCGGTACTGCCTTTGGTCTGGTCGTCTTGGTATGGAACGACCCACAAAGAGTTATACTTTCAAGTGTTCCCGTGATTGGGCTTCGCATTTGAAAGCAGAATACGGCGACGACTGCTTTTATTGGGAGAAGGAGGGACTTTGTTCTATTCGTGTTTCTATCGGCTCAGTTTTTACGACTCACCATATCTTCGCCTTTATCACTTCTTATGTCCGCATTCAGATGATGGAAGCGATGAAGAAGTTTAAGGTGGAGAACTTGGTTAAAGTTGTAATGGATGGCGTATATTTCAAGGGAGAACAACCAGCAGGGCTTGAGTGGTTTGCAAAGAAGCCGCTCAAGAAACATGGCGGCGGCTTTGGTTGGTATGACTTTAAAGAGATAGGTTGTATTGAGGAACGAGACCTGAGCTTTGCTGGCGTTGGTAATGTGGTCGGCAATACACTGCTGACAGGTCAAGGAGGCTGCGGCAAGACCTTTTCTGTGATGACCGACACTTGTTTTAATCGTATCTTGTTTGTAACTCCTCAGCATATTCTGGGGGCTGATGTGCGGGAAAAATACGGGGTGCCTTACACAACTATTCACAAGCTGATCGGCGAAGAATGCACGCCATACAAAGAAGACCACGCTTACCCGCCTGTTATTTTTGTTGATGAAATCACACAGATTGAGAGTTCTTGGATAGAGAAGGTATTCACCATGTATCCTTTATCGTTGATTATACTGGCGGGCGATGTAAATGCTGCGGGTCAATGGTTTCAATGCAGAAACGGAAAGCCTGGTGAGTTCTCTACTGTCTGGAAGCCCGCTAACATTACAGTCGTTGAGATTGCCGGCGATATGCGTTCTCGTGACGATGAGTTGAGAGAGTTGAAGCTACGAGTGCGTAGCATTATGACTAAAGTGTTTATCGACGGCGACCAGGGCGAGGATGTATTGATGAGAATATGGGGCAAGAAGAGGCTGCCGACTGTTCCTTATCGTGAAGCGTATGGAATGTTTAGAGATGGCGACGTGTGGATTGCTGGGACACATAAGACTTCGGCGAGGTTGATGGATCACGGGGTCGTTTCTGGTTGGTATAAGAAGGGTGGGTTTGTAGCCTTTGAGGAGGTTGAAGGCTACGACAAACGAGGCTCCTTTACTATTCATTCATTCCAAGGGCGAACACTTGCAACGGGTAAAATCTTTATTTCTGTTGATGACCTGTTTGAATATGCGATGCTGTACACTGCTATTAGTCGGGCAGTCTCTTTTAACCAGTTGGTGTTTGTATCCGACTTTTAAAAGAAGGTCGTGAAAAAAATCTTTTATCTGTATATAATGGTAAAGGTTGACGGTTGGTTTACTTCTTATTATGGGAATAAGTGGAAGGAAGCTAAAGAGCATATGCCTCGGATTTCGGCGATGATTGATTGGAAAGAGGTGAAGTATATCGTGGAGCCCTTTTGCGGGTCTGCTGGTTTCTCTCGGTATGTGTTTTTCAATGTGCCTGATTTTTCTGGAAAGTTTATGTGGACGGATATGGACCCGGGTCTGATTGCATTTTACAAGATTGTGAAAGAGGGAGGATTTGCAGAGTTGGCGGAGAAGATCAAAGAGGACTGTGCAAAGATCAAGAGCAAGGAAGAGTTCCAAGCATACAGGGCTGGATTAGATACAGGGACTGGTGAGGGCTGGTATGCTATGAATAAAGTGCGTGGAGGCTTTCGGGCTGACCTATTTCATCTGGAGAGCCTGGTGGCGGCTTCTAAAAGAGACTATACAGGACTTGAGACACTTATTGACCTGATTAAATCTGACAGAGTCATCGTGAAATGCCAGGACTGCTCTGTAACATTTACTGAGTGTGCCGAGCTGGCGGAAGGTGACTGGAAGAGTGTCTTTGTATTCAGTGACCCACCTTATTTTGAGACAGACAACTCATATTACGCCTCGTCAGTCTCTCGTGATGTTTTAGCGTCTGGTTGCAATGGTTCATACTCTACACCCGATCAAACAGGGATTTTTGTTGAGGTTAGGCGAAGTATGACAGAAAAGAAGACGCTGTCGCTTTCAATAATCAATCATTGTGCGATGCTCGCTGACTACTTCTCTGGATCAGTGTGTTTTATATATGACAAGTATTACAACCAAGCACACAGGAATAAGCACACAGGCGAATCATTCAAGAAATACACAAAGCACATGATCGTCTGCAACGCTGGGGCAGACACCTTTGTCCCGGCTGCAGTGGTTGAAAAGAAAAAGCGGGCTGCCAAGGCTTAAAGATTATTTTCTATGGTATAGTAGAAGAAAAAATGCCCTGCGTTATGTTTGCCCCTACGTGCGATTTTTGCGAGAACTCTTGTCAAGATTTGGAGGAAAGCATTGGATTTATAAAGCTTAATGATTTTGAGTTTATTCACGCTTGCTGCAGTAAATGCTGTTTTAGAATGCAGAAAAAGATAGAGATTTTCTCTCTGATGACTTGCGACATGATTGTTTATTTTTCAAATAAGAAAATAAACGGACAAGCGGTTGAGGTTGCATATCATACAGAAGGAAAACGAATCGTTAAGACATTGATAAAGTAAATAATCTTCTTAAAAAAACTATGAAAAAAGCCCTAACTACTTCTTGTGGTTAGGGCTTTTTTTGCGTCCGTTTTTCGGGTTTTTGTAGATTTGCGACGGGAAGGCGTGCGGGCGTTTTTGGGTTTGGGGATTTCGTGACGGCAGACGGCGAAGTGTCCCCCTCTATCCC
>Ga0208872_1000934_pt1 | contig 19348 bp, 12 predicted proteins | sample CryBogCBH12Aug08_FD_185508 | JGI IMG/M metagenome (GOLD analysis project Ga0208872, IMG submission 185508) | Freshwater microbial communities from Crystal Bog, Wisconsin, USA - CBH12Aug08 (SPAdes) | ecosystem: Environmental > Aquatic > Freshwater > Lake | place: Crystal Bog, Wisconsin, USA...
ATTTAAAGGAATGCAGTTGATGCAATATGTAGCCTTCACCCTGGCCCGCAAGATTGGGCACTTCCGGCATGCGCGCATGGCCGTCGAGTCCGTGGCAGGCGTCGCACATGATGGCCTTCTCGCGTCCCGCCGTGATATTGCCACCCGCGTATACGCTGGTGCCAAAGGCTACGCAAAATGCAAAGAGTGCAAAAGAGGTATACGACGCTATAACTTTACAGCAACCGGGTGGTGGAATATTCATGACTTCCTGTTTTGGAAACTATCAAAAAAATGACCCCGGATGTCTCCGGGGCCATTGATCGCTGCAATTAGTCCTTATTTGCCGTCATACCAGATGCGGTAAATAGCACCGACCAGGTCGTCCGACACCAGTAGCGAACCGTCCCAAGACTGGGCTACATCCACCGGGCGCCCCAGATAATGTCCGTTTTCGTTCCAGCCTTCGGCAAATGGAATTGATGGTCCTGCAACGTGACCGTCATCCTTGAGGAAGGTAACCATCACACGGGCGCCGATCGGGTCTTTGCGGTTCCATGAACCATGCTGCGTTGAAAAAATAGCGTTCTTATATTTGGCCGGGAACATGTTCCCGGTATAGAACATCAGGCCGAGGTCCGCTGCATGTGCAACCTGCTCAACTTCCGGGAATACGATATCTGCCGGTGGCGTCTGATCCATATATTCCTTGGTGCGGGTATGGCCGCCGCCGTACCATGGGAATCCAAAATCCTGGCCCATTTTGGTGATGTGGTTCATTTCTCCGGCCGGAATATCGTCTCCCATGCCATCAACCTGATTGTCGTTGGCCCAGAGCGTCTTATCTTTGGGGTTGAAGTCCATGCCAACCGGATTGCGCATGCCGGTTGCATAAACTTCACGGTGCGTACCGTCCTGGTCCATACGGATAATGCCACCAATACCGAGTTGCTTGTACAGGGCCTGCTTTTCTTTGGGCGGTACGTTATAGGGTTGTCCCAGTTGCACGTATAGCTTGTTATCCGGGCCCACACGGCATTCACGTGCGGTGTGGTTATAGCTTTCTTCAGATGTGGGAATCAGCTTGCCTTCGGGCACAACTACACCCACTGCTACGTCAGGGCTCTCATAAAAAAACTCGGCGGCAGGATAGGTAAGAATACGGTTCTGCTCGACGATGTACAGGAAGCCGTCTTTGGACCAGCACGGCCCGTTAGGCAAAACCTTCGGAATGGAAGGCGCAAACTCTTTGACGTCCTCTGCAACGCCTGAGCGAGAACGGTCTGTAACCGCGTAGGCCTTGGTCTTTCGAGTTCCAACAATCGTTACGACACCCTGAGGTCCGACGGCCATATGGCGGGCATCCGGAACCAGCGCATAAAGGCCGATGTGAAACCCATCAGGCATCTTGATTTTTTCGAGGGTCTTCTTTACCTGATCCGCTTTGGGCCCGGTCTGAGGAATAGTAGGCCAGTCCACTGCAGCCATCTTATGCATTCCCCCCAGGGTCTCGATTGCGTCGTCAGCGTTCGCGGCGGCCTGTACGCCGAGCGTCAATAGCGCCCCAATTACAGCTGAACCTATCTTGCTTAACTTCATTGTTTTCTCCAGATGGTGGTAAATCGACTATTTAGCAACCGCAACACACCGAACTGGTTGGCGATGGCGCGGAAACTTGGCTAAATGTAATGAACGCAATGTGGCACCGAATATCGGGATAACCCGGCATTTCGTGACTGTTCATAGCTATCTATTTGTATATATTTTCAAGCACTAGTTGAGGAATAATCACAAAAGGTTTTGTCGCAAAATAATGCGACAGTGATGTCGCACTATTTGTATTTATTGCGAATTGTTGCGACAGTACGCAACACTGGCGACAAGTGTTATCCACCTTGTTGGTATTGTTTTGTCGGTGCAAAATGAATCAACCTGCCAAAACCTTTGACAGGGGAAAAAGCAGCGAGACAAAACGTAACTTAATATGCCTCCATACAGTCGGCAAATTACTACCACGCAAGCATTCGATCTTGACTATTCCAGCCAAAGCGTCGAGGGGTTGCTAGCGCGCTCGCGACAGCGCTCATTTGAGCTTCACCGGCTAGACCCCGACGCTATGCAGGCGCGGGTTTTGAGTGCCGACGCACTGCGCGCGCACCAGGAGCCGCTGGAGGCTATGCTGAGTGTGGCCCGTAGCGGAATGCAGGGCCTATATCAGCAGATTCGGGATGTTGGCTATGTTGTTCTGCTTACCGATGCGCAGGGAGTTGCGGTCGATTTCATCAGCAACCCGATCATCGAACGCGAGGCTTTGCGGGCAGGGTTGACGCAAGGCGGATGCTGGACCGAAGATCAGGAAGGAACCTGTGCGGTCGGTCTGGCGCTGGTAGACCGCACCGCCATAACGGTACATCACCACGAGCATTTCCGAACCTCAAACCGCAACTTGACATGCAGTGCAAGCCCTATTTTTGCGGGTGATGGAAGTCTGCTGGCCGTACTGGATGCCTCGGCTATGCAATCGCCAGACGACCGTCGTAGCCAGCACCTGGTGTTGAAAATGGTGGAGGCTACTTCCCGCCTTATAGGTGACGCCTATTTCCTGCATCAGTATCAAAGCCAACTGGTGCTCAGAACCAGCAGTCGGCGCGACTTTCTCGAAATCAGGCCCGACGGTTTGCTGGCATTTGATGATGGTGGTTACGTGGTCGGAGTGAATCAGCAATTTCAGATCAGCTCTGGGCATGGCAGGAATTCAGTTCAGGGCATGCACATATCGGAGCTGTTTGGTATTGGCTACGATACCTTGTTGGCGGCAGTTGGTAAGGCGCCGCCCGAACCTATTCGCCTGCGACTGAACAGGTCGGGAAAATCTTGCTTTGCACTAGCGCGGATGCCTGTTCGTGCGCCATTGACTCGCAGTTCCGATGAGTCGAAAAATGTGGCCTTGGCACGACTGGACGTGAGAATGCAAGCCAACATAAATAAGGCATTGCGCGTGCTGGAACGGAGTATTCCGGTACTGATTCAGGGTGAAACCGGTACCGGCAAGGAGTCGTTTGCACGGTCCCTGCATGCGTCAGGTGTGCGTGCGGACGGACCTTTTGTTGTATTGAGCTGCCAGGCATTTTCGGTAGTTTCAATGCAGGGCGAACCAGCCGCGGAAAGAATTGCACAGGCGCAAGGCGGAACTCTGTTCCTCGATGAAATAGGTGATATGTCTTTGCCTGCCCAGAGCTATCTATTGCGGTTGCTGGCGGAGCGTGACGGCGAGTTTGATTTCCAGTTGGTTTGTGCGACCCACCACGATATTTTCAAGTTGGTGGAGAGCGGTCAATTTCGGGCCGACCTTTATTACCGGCTCAATGGCATGACACTGGCAATGCCCGCTCTTCGTGAGCGCACCGACCTGACGGCTCTGATAGGCGCCGTATTGCGCGAGGAGCGATCGTCCGCTCTGGTGGACTCCGCTGATTTATCCGCAGCGACCAGAAAATTGTTGCTTGACTATTCCTGGCCAGGAAATATTCGGCAGTTGCGAAATGTGTTGCGCTCGGCGCTGGCAATCTGCGATAACGGCCTGATTGAACCGACACATTTACCAGACGAAATTGGTAGGCCGACTTTGCATGCTTCACCTGCTTCGACTGAATTATTTGAGTTTAGGGGTTCGGCAAAGCCTATATTTTCGACCGGATGGTCCATGGTGCAGTCGATTTGTAGTGATGCGCCACCTGTTTCTGAAAAATCCGCACTGATGCAAGCCCTCAAAGAACACAACTGGAATATCACTGCGGTTGCCAGAAGCCTTAACGTGCATCGCGCCACCATTTATCGGCGCATGGCAAGCTATAAGCTGGTGCCGTCAGACAAGCTGGGCTAATAGGCTCACGTTAGTAGGCACTAATTGGTATTAGTTGGCAAGGTTGCCACCTATATTGGGAAGTCACAGAAATCTATTGATCTATCTCAAAGATATAGGGGGTTTGCAGGCATAAAAACCGGTCTATCTTTCATCATCGGAGGCAAATATGAAGACCGTTTCCGCGATTCTGGCCAGTGTTTTGACGTGTGCCGTTCTTGCTGCCTGTGGCGGTGGGGGATCCGGTGCAGCGGCGCCCAATGCCACCGCTGTGCAGGCTGCGCAGGGAATTCAGTCCACCGGCTCGGTGTCGGTGGTTACTGCCCACTAGAAGGAGACTATCATGCACAGCTCCAAAATACCCGGCTGCATAGTTGCCGGCGCGCTCCTTCTGTCGGCTGGTACCGTATTTGCTTCTCCGACGGCCGGCTCGCCCTATTTCACTGACACCGCCAACGAATACGTGCAGGATGCTACGTCGGACGGTATGGCGAATTTGAATATGGTGCTCTGCATCATGAACGCCATGTCGCCTTCGGACATGCTCACGCAGCACGGTGTTCTTAACACCAGTACCGGCATTACGGAAGTAAAGTATGTTGCGCTGGTTGACAAGAACAAGTGCGATAGTCGCTCAAGGTCGAGTTCCAGCAATTCATCGGGTGGAGATACTGGCGCTGCTGCAACTCCGAATTTTATGACTGCGCTGGTTGACATCACCAGAGATTCCAGCCCGACTAGTCCCATGATCGGAAAAGTATGGATGTCGCTTACCGAACAGGGACGCACCGTTCAGGTATCTGTCAAGATCACAGCAACTACGTCTCCGTCGGTCTTGCCGCCCTATGGCCGTCTGCGCATGGATTACGTGGGTTATGTAGGTTCGACATTGCAATTCAACGGCTTTATAGATGCCAATGGCGGGGCGGTCAGTTATGTCGAGACGGGGGCAAATTCTTCCAATGTCGCCCTCAATATCAATGCCGTCGACACCAATACCGGCAACGGAGCTATTCACGCTGTGCTTGACAGCAACGGCACTCCGCAGCCGGTGACCTATACCTTTGCCTATAACACCGCTGCATTTGCACGCAATGACGGTAGCGGAGATTTGTGCTTTGACCGTCAGAAGGCGAATGCCAACCGATCGGTCTGGCGCTACGGTGTATATGACGCCACAACAGGTGCACGTGTGGACCAGACCAATCCCGGTTTCCCGCTGACTGGTGTAACGGGAAGCGGACTATCGGGTATTTCGTCCGGCCAGCAGACGTTTGGATTTGCAAGTTATTGGGGGGTAAACTTTGGTGGCATAGATCCCACCTTGTTGAGCGTATTGCCAGATGGTCAGGTAACGGCTATTACAAACATTGTTGACGGCCGTCCCAATAACAGCACCCACTACAACCTGTTTAAGAGCAGTGGCAAACTTACCAAATGGAGTCAGGGTTCAACTACTCTTGGCGCTATTGCAGGCATACCGTTTACCTATTTTGCCGAAGGCTGCAAGCTGGTAAATGGTGGCACGGGTTCTGGCTCGGTGGCTACACCCAGCGGAGCGGCATGCAACGGGACGCCACTGGTTCCCGATTACCGAAACTGGCTATTGGTATGGGATTCTGCGTTGGTTGTCAATCACAGCGGAACCAATACCACGGGCAACTTCAAGATAGTTGGCTATCAGGATTGCAGTTCGGGCAATTGCATTGCAAACACCAGCGGTGGAGTTGCCTCGGTGGTTCAGGCGTTCAAGCAAATGCCTATTAACGCCTGGTCCGACACGCTGGGTAACCTGACCATTCCTATTCCTGCTGGCGATAGCATGGCCACAGGAGGCAGCGTATTCCATGCCGACTCAGACCCGGTTTATTTCTTTTCACAGTCCAATGTATTGCCGGGAGACCCGAACGCACCCACTTCGCTTCATTGCCTGAGCAACTGCCCGACCGCCACCAGTCTGGCTGCCGCGCTGGCCAGCACCACTTCACCATTTAGTAGCCCGTTTGCCAGCCCCACCAATGTTCAGTGGGGAACCGGAAGCTCGGAAGTGAATTATACATTTGACAACTCGGGGCTGAAGTCCAACGGCACGCTTGTGACATTGTCTGCCCCTCTCAGTGACCCCATGTTTCAGGGCGGGGTCAATAGTGGACGTCTTTTTACAACCGACTTGGGAACGGCCACGAATAGCTGCCCTGCTGGCGTTGCATTTTGTGAACCTTCACCATCGCCTTCAACCCCATTTACTTACTATACCTATCAGACCGGTGCCAACCAGTGGAACCAGGCCATGTGGCTGACGAATAACGGCAACGTGGTAAATTTTGACCCGCCGGTCCAAGTAAGCTATACCGTTCCTACGGGTGTGGCATACGGTTCGTGGGCTACGAAGGTTATTCAACTGCAGTTCAATGGTTTTGGAAACCTCTACGGAATACCCGGCAACTGTGTTGATCCGTCTACCAACGCAACCGTGCCCTGCACGCCTTCGACCCGATATGTACCGGCGTTTTCGCTTGCTGATGGAACATCGCTAACGATCGGAACACACGCGGTTTTGACCCGTGCGCTCGACTCTGAATTGCGACTGGGTTCTATTAATTGCGGCACTGCTGGATTGAGTACTGTGGGCGTTACTACGGCGCAGTTGCCAACCGCGTCACCGAATAACCCGACGATCTCTTCCGATCCGACTTATATCGGTACTGCGCCAAGCATTGTGTCGGCACCGGCGGTTATCGATGGAGTTCTTCAGTAAATCGGAGGGAATCCCCGTCAGCCTGGCTATTCTGGCCAGCCTTGTGGCGCACGCGTGCCTTCTGGCCGTGCCAGTGCGAGGCGGGGTAACTGCAAACGAAAGTGGGGTAGGCCTACACGTGCGCCTTGCTGCAGAAAGAACTGACAAAACCGTGGCAAAGCTGGCAAAGCTGGCAAAGCTGGCAACGGTAGTAGCCAAAGCAACTGATGCACCAAAGATAGCAGCTGCATCTATAGCTTCCGCCGGCGTAACCAGTGTTGCCGATGCCCGGCCTCAGCAACAAGGGGCCGCTATAAGTTCTGAATATAAATTTGGTTTTGATCTGATACCGCCGGTTACTCAGGAAATGCCCCCGGTATCGGACCCCGTGCAGTCGGCGCTGCGCGCACAGCGTCGGCAATATCAGATGCAGGCCATCTCTATGGAACTAGCCGAGGTGGTTGGGCGTTTGTCGACTGAGGCGACGGGTGAAACGCAATGTCGGCAACAGCCCAATCTGGTTATTCGGTGTGAAACCGATAGCAAGGAAGCACAGTCCGAACTCTTGACGCAGTGGCTCGAATTGCTCACTCAGGCCCGCAATCTGGGCATGTCGAGTGCCGAACAGGATCTGCGTGGCACCAGGGGCCATCTGGTCGTCCACTTGTTGTAGTTAATACAACATTTCTTCCATTCCACCCGTGAGTTCATGCATCTCAGGAATGCAGGGCAGGCATCGCCCGCCAGATACCGGTGCCGCTTGCGCTTGCGCATTCAATATCCAACCGTTCGAGAGCCCCAATAGCTCACCTATTGGTTGAGGATAGTCTGTCAACATGGCTTCGCGGGGCGTATTTGAAAGAGTCTTGCGTGCATACCAGATGCTAAGCTGAATCAGCGACCCGACGGTAGAACTGCTGGATACATCTGATTGATTTGCAAGCTGCCAGAGAGGTTCTACCAGTGAAGCCGGAAAGTTCCAGTGCTGCGTAAGGGCTGCTGATACGGTGACAAAATTGAAACCCAGAGCTTGGCTTTCCAGCACCATACGTTCATCGTGTAACACCGGAAGTTGAAGGTCCAGAGCTGCCATTGCCGCAGGTGCAGCCCGGTGCAGATGCAATTGGCCGACTCCGTGCAGCAGGCCGGTTGTAAACACCAGGTCTTCGTTGCTGGCGCAATGTCTGGCTAACCAGCGTCCGGTGCAGGCTGCGTGGAGACTATAAGTCCAGAACTCGTGCAGGTCTACACCGGGAACTTTGTCATACACCGCCGAAATGCCGCCGGCTAGCACCAGTTTTCTTACCATGCCAAAGCCTAATAGGCGAATAGCATCGTCTACCGATTCAACGGTACGGTCAACATGAAAATAGGCGGAGTTGGCCAGTCGCAATAACTTTGCGCTGAGGACTGGATCGGTTTCCAGAAATTTTGCAATTTCTGAAGTAGTGACCTCGTCCGAACCCAGATTTGCGATGACCCACTGGGTCACCTTGGGTATCGTGGGCAAGTGAGCTGACTGGTTGATCAGGCTTTGTAGATCCATGCAGTTCACCACTATTTGGGTTGGCTATCTTCGATATTTTCAGAGTTCAAATTACGCCGCAAAGGCAGGGTAGCACGAAAGCAACTTCCTTGCCCCAATTGGCTTTTTACTTCCAGGGTGCCCCGGTGTCGCGCCACTATTTCCCACGAAATAGATAGGCCCAAGCCGGTACCCTGACCAACGGGTTTAGTAGTGTAGAAGGGCTCGAATATGCGCTTCTGTACTTCTTCAGACATACCGCGACCGGTGTCGCATATTTCAATCCAGACACGCTGTGCAGTCGCGCCGGTGCGCACTCGGATGGTGCCGTGTCCCTCAATGGCCTGCGCCGCATTGACCAGCAGGTTTACCAGCAACTGCCCGATCTGGGGACCTATACACTCAACCGCTGGCAAGGGTGATAACTCCTTGACGACTTCGGCCTTGTACTTGGTTTCGTTGCTGACTACGTTTAGCGCGCTTTCAATAGCTTTATTGATATCCGCGTCTTCCCAGTTATCAGTTCCTACGTGGGTAAATTCTCTTAGATCGTTGACGATACGTTTGACTCTGGCCAGCCCTTCCCGGGATTCTGCAAGTAACGTCGGGGCGTCTTCCCGGATGAATTCCAGGTCCTGAAAAGCAGGTAGCGACTCAATGTTTGCCCGCAAGGTTTGCGGCATAACTACGCGAATCTTTTCGTAAGCTGCCAGCAGGGTAAGCAGCTGTTCTACATACTTCGCAAGTGAGCCCATGTTTGAGTTTACAAACCCAATGGGATTATTAATTTCATGCGCTACGCCGGCGGCCAGCTGTCCGACGGCTGCCATTTTTCCGGATTGCAGCAACTGCTCCTGTGTCTGCTTTAACTGGGCTATAGATTCTTCCAGAGCACGCCGTTCCGCCTGCAGCGCGACATTGGCTTCGGCCAGTTCCCGGGTGCGCTCTTCGACCCGAATTTCCAGCATGCTGTTGACAGATTCCACCTGACGTTTGGCCTCGCGAACCTCGGCGTTGGCTTGCGTAAGCGTGCGGTTGCGTGCTGTCAGCAATGTGAATAGGTCGAGCAGGGCAGCGTTGTAGACCGCGAGTGGCGCACCGGACGTGGTATCGAGGCCCTCAAATGCATGCTCCGCAGTATCTCCCGCACGAATAGCCGTTATTTGCCGGGCCATGTGCTTGTCTTCTGAGAGAATGTGGAAGGTCAGCCAGCTAGTCAGAAAGTGCAGCAGGTCATTACCGCTCAGCGCCTCACCTTTTTCATATTGCGTGCGCATCTGAAGGACTTCGCTCACAAATGCCTGATGCGTATGCAAGTGCTGATCAAAATAGGTGGGCAATACCTGCACCTGCTGCATCAGCGTCTCTTCATATTTGAAGTGACTGGCGGCATACTGAATCAGTTTGTCCAGCAGGGGGCCGACAGCCTGCTGAGCGTCTGCACCGCCTGTGGCAAGATGCGGCGCGGCCGCGTTTATCATTTCCACCAGAGCGCGGTGTTGGGCGTCTACTTCACGGATGCCCGTTTCAAAGTGTTCGCTCCATGCCATCAGGTTCATGTTGGTTCCTGTTGATCAACTGGTGAAATATTTACCATTGCGGATTCGATTGGAAGGGTCACGCGAAAGGTGCTGCCATTGCCGACTTCGGACTGGACTGTAATTTTCCCGCCATGGCGCTGGACTATTCCAAACGAAATAGAGAGTCCCAGTCCCGTGCCCTGGCCCAAAGGCTTACTGGTGTAGAAGGGCTCGAATATGCGGGACAGCTTGTCCTCTTCTATGCCGCATCCGGTATCCTGCACCTCAATCCAGACAGTGTCTGACTGCTGACCGGTGCGGATCGTGATGGTTCCTCGTCCGCTGATAGCCTGCTCGGCATTGATCAGCAGGTTCATGACAACCTGATTAATTTGAGAAATAACGCACTGCACGGGAGGCAAGACGGCGTATTCGCGCACCACGTCGACCTTGTATTTGAGTTGGTTCCAGACTACGTTGATGGTGCTCTCAATGCCAGCCTGTAAATCTGCAGGTTCAACACTGACATCACCGGTGCGTGAGAAATTTTTCAGGTCCTGGACGATTTTGCTGACCCGCTGAACCCCTTCATTGGATTCCTCTATCAATTTCTTGACGTCTTCAACTACAAACTCGTAATCCATATCCTGTTTGCGTTGTTCTATGGATTTGAGGGCCTCTGCTACGGCATCGCCATGTATTTGTTCGACGGCTTCGTAGGCGGTGACTATCTCCAGTAAATTGGATACATAGTTCTGTAGTGCCCCCAGATTAGATTTTACGAAGCCGATGGGGTTATTGATTTCATGCGCGATGCCGCTGGCCAACTGGCCTATTGATGCCATCTTTTCGCTCTGCAGCAATTGCAATTGCATATCAGTCAGACGCTTGTTGACCTCTACAAGTTCTTCAACCCGTGCCTTGAGCGATGCTTCCAGCCTGTTTCGGCGGGCGATGCGCCAGAGTTCATTGCCAACAAGCAGCAAAGTTTCTGCATCATCCTTTATATAGTCCGATTTTTTATTGCCCACGCCGAGAACCATCCGGACTTTTCCGTTTTCGATTACCGGAACCGAAATCAATCGGGCAATAGGGGCGTGCCCTTTGGGTAGTCCGGAAGTTGCGGGCCTGGAGCCGTAGTCGTTGAATATGACCGGCTGCCGTATGCGTACGCAATCAGCCCATATGCCAGCACTGCTGACGGGGTAGTGTGAATCGTATGCTGCTGTGCATCCTTTAAGAGCCCCTGCTGTCCAGGTTATCAATTCCAGACTTTCCTGATCTTCATTGACAAAATGCAAAAAGCCGATCGAACTGTGGGTGAGGCTTTCAGCCATTTCCAGTCCGGTAGTCAAAAATTCTTTTTCTGGAATGGTCCCCGCCATTTCATTGATGTGTAATAGCGCAGAGGTGCGCTCACGCAGGTGATAGCTTTCCGTAACGTCGACGCTCAGGCCGGCTAAATATTTTTCCTCACTGCCATCATCAATCACAAACATGCTGGTTTCATTGTGGCGATTCTGGAAAGTCTCCTGGAACACCCGACTTTCGCCAGTTTCCATCACCTGAAGATCGAGCGAGGTGACGAAATCTGCAAATTCGGCGGGAAACAGGTCGTGTGCCGTCTTGCCGACCATAGCTGCCGGATCCATGTTTAACAACGCACCGAGCCTGCGGTTGGCCATAACCAGTCGCAAATTCCGATCTTTCACGAAGGCAGTTCCTGGCAGGTGATCTATAAAGCGCTGCATCAGATTTTGCGATTGCTGTGCTTTGGCCTGTAGCAGTCGTCGTTCGGTTACGTCGTGAATAGCCAAGACCAGATAGGTCTGGTCGTGAAAGCTCATAGGGTTGCTGAATACTTCGACATCGCGCAAAGTTCCATCGGCTACCCAGTGCTGAAACTCAAGGAAATTGCGTCCCTCGGTGATAGCCTGAAGCATTTCTGCCTTTATGGCTTCAGGCGACAAAGTATTGATATCGCCGATCAATTTGCCGGTGATGGTTTCAAAGTTCCAGCCGTAAAAAGCGAGGGCACATAGGTTCGCATTAACAATGCGACCGTCTGTCGGATTAACCACCAGAATAGGCATCGGGTTGTTGGCAAATAGAGCGTTGTAACGCGCCTCACTCTCTATAAGCGTCAGGTCGTCACGCTGACTTTGCTCTTTTTGTTCTAGCTTAAATAGTGCAGTTTCAAGATTCAGTGCGAGGTCGATAAGTAGTGAGCGCGTGTTCGCATCGAAAGTGCTGGCGTCGCAGGAATAGAGGCAGAGTACTGCACAGGTTTGGTCGCCAACCCTGAGCGGTATTGCTGCGGCCGTCAACCATGGATCGCCGGGGCTCAGGTCCGCTGTTCGGGTTACGTCGTCAGCAGAGTCATCCGGACACAGCCAAATTGTCTTTTGAGAGGCCACTGCGGTGCTGGCCAGTGCGTGTCCCGGGATCCGTTCGACGTGTGCAAGTTGGCGTACCCAGACTGAATAGCCGGGTCCGTTTCCACAATGGGCTTGCGGCCATAGGCGTGGGTCACAGGAGTCCTGCAGTCCTATCCATGCCAGACCCATTCCACCCACACGCACCAGACTGTTGCAAATAGCCTCGAATAGTGCATTCTTGCTGCTGCTGAGAATAATGGCATTGCTGCACTGCAGCAATGCCTCTAGTAGATGCATCTGATTTTCCTGCCTGTTGAGAACGTCCATGGTTTGGTCCGTTACATGGTGGTCATCAATGGGCCGTTGCAAGATTTTCGGGTTGCGCCTCGCTCAGGCTGATGCAAAAAGAGAGTCGGGCGCCGGTGGACCTTTCGAAACTGGTTATTTTTCGGATCACAGCGTCGTCCATGACGTGGCCAGCCGCTAATAACAGCATTCCTGTGGGCGAGGTCAGGTCGCTGGCCAGCACCATGCCAGACGCCAGATTTCGGGAGGTAACTATTTTTGTAGAAGGGGGTGGTGTGGTGGCATTGTCCTGTGCCGTATCCCTATACGTATTTATAAATACATTGACCAGTTGTGGGTCGTAGTGGCGCCCGCTGCGCTGAAGAATGTATTCCTGTGCCTCACGTGTATTGTGCTTGCGTGATTCAATCAGGCCAATTTGAAGGCCATCGTAGTCGCTGGCAATGGCCAGAATTCGCGCACCGAGCGCAATGTGTTTCCCGGAAGATCCGGTTGGATAACCCGAGCCATCGTACCGTTCCAGCTGTGCGCTGATGATTTCCGCAGCACCTTTGAGTTCAGCCAGTGGCATCAGCAATTGCTCGGCCCGTTGCGGGTGCTTTCTATATTCCTCCAATTGGCGCGGCGTCATGCTGGCCAGAGGTGTTTGCAGCAACGTATCATCAAATCCCACCATGCCAATGGCATGGAGCAGTCCGGATACAAATATTTCCTGAACCTGTTTGTTTTCAAGTCCGACGGCCTGTGCCAGCCGCCGCGCCGTATCAGCTACACGCCGGGTGTGCCCCATCAGCCGATGGTCCCGCAGTTCAATCAGTGCGGTAAACATTTTGATGGAAATGAGAAAGTTGGATTTCAACTTTTCATTGGCAAGATTTAGCGCTACGTTGGATTGCCTGAGCTCTGAGGTGCGGGCTTCAACTTTGACTTCCAGGCTGGCGTTGACGTTTTTTAGCTCCTCGTTTTGTTCCCTTACCAGGGCTTCGAGGCGCTGTTTTTCTTTCAGCAGGGCGGTACGGTCCAACGCGTCTTTTACCGTCAGGATGATGTCGTTGTCATCCCATGGTTTTGCAATGTAACGGTATATCTCTCCACGATTGATAGCCCCCGTAATGGACGCCAGATCGGCATAGCCAGTGAGTAGTAATCGCAAAATATCGGGCTTGCGCTGGCGTACATGTTCCAGAAATACGACGCCGTCCATGTGTGGCATACGCATGTCTGATATGACCAGATCGACTTCTTCCTTGTCCAGAAGGTCGAGACCGGCCTGACCACTTTCGGCTGCCAGAACCTGATAGCCGTGGCTACGGAACAGTCGGCGCAAGGCAGACAGAATGCTGGGCTCGTCGTCAACACACAGAATAACCGGGCGTCGGGCACCTGGGGAAACGGGTTCAGTCATTTACGGTTCGATCCCTATGGTTATAGCCATTTCACAGGTTCGAGAACATCGTAGCCTCGTCAAATAGCGTTTGAAGGTCACCTAACGATTCCATGATGGTTTCCAGTGTACCGCCCAGAGTACGTTCCATGTAAATAGTTGATGGAACTACATCGTCATAGGACGCAAAATCGGCACCTATTCGCTTGCAAATCTGATTTGCAGCATAAATGGATATAGCCAAATGGGTTGAATTTTCATCCATCGCATATTGATCGCGAATAGCAACAACCAGATCTGACGGAAAATCCCAGTATTCCAACAGGTGCGCGCCCAATTCCGCCTGGTCTATTCCGGTGACTTCCAGAATAGCCCGGTGCAGGGAAACTTCGTTCCAAAGACTGTATTCAATTGCCTTGCCAAACTGTCCCGGCATGGCCTGAGCTACCACAAGCTTTCCAAAGTCGTGCAGCAAGCCGGCAATAAAATAGTCATTGGGGTCTGCGTTGCCTGACTTCTCGCCAAGTCGCCTGACAATGGCTGCACAGGCCAGAGAATGACGCTGGAATGTCTTGTTGCTAAAGGCAGCATGAGGCTGGAGCGGTGTCATGCCGAGCGCTGCAATACCAAGTGCCAGGTTTTTGATCGTATTGAAACCCAGCAGCACAACGGCATGGTCAACCGAACTTATATGTCGCGGCAGGCTGTAATAGGCAGAATTAATGACCCGGAGAACTTTGATGGTGACTATCGGATCGCGCTGAATAACTTCTATCAGTTCGCGCGGCTCGCAACTGGCCTCGCGTGTGAGGCGGAGAATGTCTTGAACACTGGCCGGGAAGGCCTGAATATGCTCGGTCGCGTCCAGCAATGATTTGGCAAAGTCGAGAGTTAGGGTTCTCATACCATCCGTCACCAAAGCTGGCTACTATATCAACCATTGAAAGTTACCGCTCGGTTGGAGGTGTTCTTCAATTCACCGGTGCGGAAGAAGGCGATGCTGGTTTGAAGTTGCCCTGCTTGGCTTGTCAGTTCTTCGCTTGTAGCGGCCAATTCTTCTGCTGCGGCCGCGTTTTGTTGCGTTGCGTTGGTGAGTTGGCCCATGGCACCGCCTATTTGCGCTACCGATTCACTTTGCTCTGTACTTGCAGCCGATATTTCCTGCACCAATTCACTAGTCTTCTGAATGCTGGGAACAATTTCATCCAATAGTTTTCCAGCCCGTTCTGCCGTCAGAACACTCGTACTGGCCAGTTCACTGATTTCCCTAGCTGCGTCCTGACTGCGCTCTGCTAGTTTTCGTACTTCTGCCGCCACAACCGCAAAGCCCTTGCCATGTTCTCCTGCTCTTGCAGCCTCTATCGCGGCGTTAAGGGCCAGCAAATTGGTCTGATAAGCGATGTCGTCGACTATTCCAATTTTGGACGCAATCTGCTTCATTGCAGCTACCGTATGCGTTACGGCGGCGCCACCATCCTGCGCTTCCTTATTAGCCTTTGCAGCCATGCCGTCGGTGACGTGGGCGTTGTCACTATTTTGCGCAATGGATGCTGATATTGAATCGATCTGGGCGCTGGTTTCTTCCACACTGGCGGCTTGTTCACTGGCGGCCTGCGACAAAGTACTGGCTGTTGCACTGACTTGCCCGGAAGCATTGATAAGGGAGTCTGCTGCCTGCTGAACTTCTCCAAGAACACGCGTCAGATTCTTTGCAGTCTCGTTCGCCCGATCTTTCAGTTCACCAAATAGTCCGGTGTAATCGCGGCTTATTCGCTGGGTCAAATCACCGCTTGAAATGGCGGTAAGCAGTTGGGCTATATCGTTTAATCCCAACTCACTTGTAGACATCAACTGATTCATTCCCATAGACAGGGTGGCAAAGAATCCGGTCTTTCCCTGCTCCGACAACCGACCACTAAAGTCTCCGGCAGCGGCGGCATTTACCAATCGATCAACTTCTGTTTCTGCGCTTAGTTGCTCGGTAATATCCAGCCATTGTTCGATAATTCCCAGCTTTTCTCCAGTTTGGGAAATAACCGCAGTGGTTGTCAGGTCGTAGGTTCGGCTGCCGAATATTTGTCGGGATTGCGTTGCGCCGTTCAGTTTCATCACGCGATCGAGAGCGGCACCCGGGTTATCGTAAAAAAGACCCAGACTGCTACCGGATACTTTCTCCGGATCGAAGCCTTCTATCTTTTTAGAAAAAGCAGGGCGGTCGCGTCGCAAAGTTTCCTGCAAGGCGGTATTCAGGTAAACGATGATGCCCTTGTTATCCGCGATAAGAACCGGCAGGCTGACATTGTCCAGAGCCGCTTTGACCCGGGAGTTGTGGTTTGCTGCCTCGGCCGCCGCCTGCATGCTGTTGCGGGCCGCCTCCACAGCCTCGGTTACCCGCTGCAATTGCCCGGGCAATTTCTCAACCGCCTGCTGGAATTCGCCTTTGGCGTACATCCCGAGTAGTTCCACCAGTCGCATGATCAATTGGGTGTGTCCAAGCACCAGCGTGTTGATGCCTTTAGCCATATCTGCGTAGCTGCCTGGCAGGGCATTGGTGTTCATTTTGTGGTCTATCAGACCCGATGCATGTTGATTGGCCATTTCCAGCTGTTCGTTCTGAAAACGCGCCAGAACTGCATGCATGCTAATCAAGGACCTGACTACGGCCGCGAGTTCATCTTGCCCGACCGGTTCAGCGGGCACATTGGAAAGGTTCCCTTCTGCAATTTCCTGCAAATGTTGGCTTACCAATTGCATTCCACTGCGAGTCAAAAGGAAAAAGCTGTAGAAGAAATAGCCTGCCAGCAATAGAGTGATAGCCCCGGCCGAACCCACTACCAGAAGGCGTGTCTGCATTTTCATCATTCGACGGCCCAATATGTCGTCCAGTGCGGGAAGGCCGGTGTCATAAAAGCCTAGCAAATTGGTGACGGTTGCTTCCCCTTTTGAAAAATATTGCTGCGGGGTCATGTCCGTCATATTTATCAATGTGTCCGGAGTATTGGCAAATTTCTGGAACTCAAGTGCTTCGTCAAGAACTTTGATAGAAAGTTTGTCCTTCAAATCAGGGTTGGCGTTAATAGCGCGCTGAAGATAGGCTTTACTGCTTTTAATGCCATTCTCAGCACCGGCGGCCCAGACCGTATAGCGCTTTTCGTCGTCCACAGATAGACCCGGATGGGCTACCGCATAAGTTCCCCAACCCCAGAGTTGCCCCAGATCTTCTGCCAGCGGGGGAATCGACAGTACCATCGCGTCGACCAGATAAAACGAGTCCAGATCGGGGTCGAGTACCAAATTGGAGTTGTCGCCTATCTTATTCAGCAATGCCAGAATAGAAGCGGTTACCGGGCCAAAAACGGTACGGCCATTGTCGTCAGCTCCGTTTTTCGATTTCGTCGTATTTGCCCATGCTTCCTTAAGTTTGTCGAACTCTGGCCTCAAGCCCAGCGGGTCGCCATCCTGTGTCAGCATGGCTTCAAAACCTGCTAGCGCCGCGTCGGTCTCTTTTCTCCCTTCGACATACTTGGACAGGCCATCATAATTTCCCAGCATGGCGCGGGTGGCATTGCGGGTCTTGAGAACGCCCTTCAATATCGGGCTGAATTTCTGCATCGTTGCAACGCCAACTCGCTCCGAGCGGCTGAATTCCAGCTGTTCCAGCTCTGACGAGGCATAGAAATACCCAACCAGCAGTATAGGAACCATAAACAAAACGGAGATGATGAGCGCCTTGACAACAAAGTTGTACCTGCTCATTAAACCAATTCCGTAGGACCAGATGGTCGAGCCGTATAGGTCGGCGGATCCTGTCATACGTGCAGTTGTGTATTCGGTTCTATTGGTCATATATCTCCAAACCTTATTTATCTATTTATTGAAGCCGAAAAACCTATTTCAGAATGCCCTGATAGTAGCCCTCTATTCGTAGCCGGCTAACGTCCACCGTCGCCAACCAACGCATACGGAGCCCAAAACGCAGGGTGCTGATAGGCCTTTATTTTCATGACCGTGAGCATAGCCTGACGCAAGCTCTCGGCTTTGCGCTGTGTCAGATCAGCCATATAGTTTTTCATTGTGTTGGTGGTCAATAATTTGGCAGACTCGCTTTCCACCGCCCAATGGGTTACCAGCAGACTGCGGCTGCCCGCGTAGAAAAAGCCACGGGCCAGGCCGCTTAGTGCTTCGTCGGCCTTACCGTCTGCCGCTGCAGTATTGCAGGCCGAAAGAATGACCCAGTCGGCGTTGAGCTTCAGGTTCAGTACTTCGTCCAGTTTCAGCAGTGCGCCGAGAGGATCCGTGTCTTCGTGGCCGGTGCCTGCGAGGGCAAGGGCGGGCTGAGTCAGATTGGGCAGGTCGCCGGCCATCAGACCGTGCGTGGCAAAGGCGACAACCCTTTTTTTAAATAATTCACCGCTCATGCTGCTTTCAAGCACGCTGGCTTTGGTGGCTTGATCGCCGAGATGGAGATCGTGGCCCTTGTCAGCTTTCAGGATGTCGGCAATCGCCAGTAATTCGTCCTTGGTCTCTGGTAACTCCGGAATATCCGAGTATTTAAGGGCACTGCGAGGCTCTTCCTTTTCGATGTCTACGGTCGTAGACGCTCGAGTCAGATTCACGTGGCGCGTTGCTACGGCCTCGTCAAGTTTAGTCATCGCGGTCTGCGCCAGTTTCCTGAACTGTGGATCGCCCCATGCGTCCAAGGCTTCTGGCGCCGATTTTGTCTTTGAATAACGTTTGACTGCCAGCCACGCACTCAGACTGGGCACGTGGGTTATTGCCGTTTGTCTTATCAGCCAGGGTGAATTGGCGTCGGCCTTGAGCGTTGGCTGCGTCAACAGTACACCAAACGGAAATTGGCCCAGCAAGCCACCAGCGGCAACAATAAGATGCTTCTTGCCCACAAGACTGGCGTCGACGGGCTTGAGTAGCTTTTGGTACAACTCGCTAGCAGAACGCGCATCAAAGTCCCGGACTGTTGCGCCCATCTGGCCCAGATCGAGCGTCTTGCGCATATTGCCAACCAGAGTGCGCAGTTCGTCCTTTGACAGAGCCACCCTGACCGCCGAATTTTGCCCCTCACTGGTGACCGCCCACACATAAACTGCATCGTCGGTCGGCAGGAGCATAAGTAGTGCTTCGTCAGCGCTGAGTGCATCCTGTATTTCAGCGACCCTTGGGGGAGGCGGGCGCACCAGTTTGTCATAGTCGGGAAAACTCGCCCTGATATCCGCTTGCAGTTTTCTCCTGCTGGCTTCCAGAATATCGAGCCGCGCACGCATTTTGGCGGCAACTTGCGGCAATTTAAACTCGGCAGCGCCCATGCCATCCGACAGGAAGTTTCGAAGCGCTTCTATTTCGTTTTTGGCATCCTGATCGGTGCGGACCATATCCGACAAAGCTGGGTTAGTCGCAGCCGACCGCACCGCCGCATCGGCGAGCGCTTCCTGCACCATTCCGCCCCGAATCCAGTCGGCCGGCGCCATGGCATCCATCGGCTTGCGCTCTGAACTGCCAAAGGCGGCCTCCAGATAAGTGGAAAAAATAAGCTCACGAATTCCCTTATTCAATCCAATGGTTCCGGCATCAAAATTTTCCGGCAACATATAGTTGGCAACCGACTTCTCTAGTAATGGTAACGCTTGGCTTATTGAGGCAGG
>Ga0208872_1000936_pt1 | contig 19307 bp, 16 predicted proteins | sample CryBogCBH12Aug08_FD_185508 | JGI IMG/M metagenome (GOLD analysis project Ga0208872, IMG submission 185508) | Freshwater microbial communities from Crystal Bog, Wisconsin, USA - CBH12Aug08 (SPAdes) | ecosystem: Environmental > Aquatic > Freshwater > Lake | place: Crystal Bog, Wisconsin, USA...
GGCTATTCCCCATGATTTCCGCGCTCAACCACGAATTGCTCAACGCGCTCGACTTGCGCGTGTTGGCGGTGCAGCGCACCGTGGCCGGGCGGTGGTGGAATTTCCGTCATGTGATTAGTCCATTTTCCAGGCTGTGGCTGATTCTTGGCGGACAAGCCGTGGTGCGGCATCACGGACGCAAATTTATTCTCCGTCCCGGCCAGTTGCATCTGGTGCCGCCGTTCACCGTCCACGATTGTTCCTGCTCGCGGCAATTGGATCATTACCACCTGCATTTCATCGCGCGGATGCCGACGGGCATTGATTTGTTTTCGCTGCTCGACTGCGAGCACCAAATCAAATCCTCCACCGAGGCGCTGGCGTTATTCAAGCGCATCGAGGCGATTTATCCCGAACGCAAGCTGCCGTGCTTTGATCCGAGCCGTGAGGAATACAAACGCTTCCCCGCGCTGACCGAATCTGGCACCCCGGCGGACGATGCCTTAAATGGCTTTGAAGCGCGCGGAGCTTTGAGTTTGCTGCTGACGCAATTCCTCAAATCCGCGCGCAATCATGAGGGGGTTCACGCGCGCGTCACCCGGCAGTTTCTGGCCGTGCAGGAATTCATCCACGCCAATATGCGCCAGAAAATTGCGCTGGCTGATCTAGCCGAAGTGGTTGAACTGCATCCGACTTATTTCTCCGACCAGTTCAAGAAAGTGGTCGGCGTCCGGCCCTTGGATTATCTGATGCGCCGGCGGATTGAACGCGCCCAGTATCTGCTGCTGACGAGCCACGCTTCCGTGAAGGAGATTGCCGATGCCGTGGGCATCGCCGATGCAGCTTACTTCAGCCGGGTCTTCACGCGGCTGTGCCGGGTCGCGCCTTCCGCCTATCGCACCACGCACGCTGCCTGATGGGTAAAAACCTGTGATACATCCAAGGATTCTGCGTCCGCGTCCATGCAAATCTCCTGACACGCGGCGGGCAATTTGCCAATATTAAAGCCCACAGCCACCTATCATAAAATTATGAAACAATCTGTCTTTGAAGGTTCCCTTCCCAAAATCGGCATTCGTCCGACGATTGACGGCCGCCTCGGCGGCGTCCGCGAGTCGCTCGAAAAACAGACGATGGACATGGCGAAATCTGCCGCCAGGCTCATCTCCGCCAGCCTGCGCTACCCGAACGGCAAGAAGGTCGAATGTGTCATCGCCGACACCTGCATCGGCGGCGTCGCCGAGGCGGCGGCCTGCGCGGAAAAATTTGCGCGCGAAGGCGTCGGCGTGTCGCTCACCGTCACGCCCTGCTGGTGCTACGGCAGCGAAACGATGGACATGAACGCGTCCATCCCGAAAGCGGTGTGGGGCTTCAACGGCACCGAGCGTCCCGGCGCGGTTTATCTCGCGGCGGTGCTGGCCGGGCATTCACAAAAAGGAATTCCCGCGTTCAGCATTTACGGCCACGATGTGCAGGATGGCACGGACAAATCCATTCCTGCCGACGTGCAGGAAAAAATTCTCCGCTTCGCCCGCGCCGGGCTGGCGGTGGCATTGATGCGCGGCAAATCCTATCTCGGCATGGGCGGCGTTTCGATGGGCATCGCCGGTTCCATCGTGGATCAGCCGTTCTTCGAGGATTATCTCGGCATGAGGGTGGAGACGATTGACATGACGGAATTTCTCCGTCGCATGGACAAGGGGATTTTTGATCCCGCCGAATACAAGAAGGCGCTCAAGTGGGTGAAGGAAAATTGTCCCGAAGGGAAAGATTATAACTCGCCGAAGACCGTTCGCTCTCGCGCGCAACTCGACGGCGAATGGGAAAAATCCGTCAAAATGTCACTCATCGCCCGCGACTTGATGGTCGGCAATCCCAAGCTCGCCGAAATGGGTTTTGGCGAAGAAGCGCATGGCCACAACGCCATCGCGTCCGGCTTTCAAGGCCAGCGCCAATGGACGGATTACCAGCCCAACGGCGATTTTCTCGAAGCGATTCTCAACACGTCCTTCGACTGGAACGGCATCCGCGCGCCGTATATTGTCGCGACGGAAAATGATTGTCTCAACGGCGCTTCCATGCTGTTCGGCCATCTGCTCACGAACACTGCGCAGATTTTTGCGGACGTGCGGACTTACTGGAGCGCGGATTCCGTGAAGCGCGTTTCAGGCCACGAACTCACTGGCGAGGCAGCGAACGGCATTTTGCATCTTATCAATTCCGGCCCGGCAACTTTGGACGGAACGGGTCAGCAGGAAATTGACGGCCAGCCCGCGATGAAACCGTTCTGGGAAATTTCAAAAGACGAAGCAAAAAAATGTTTGGACGCGACAACGTGGCATCCGAGCATCACGGAGTATTTCCCCGGCGGCGGCTGGTCAACCCGCTTTCTCTCGCGTGGTGGAATGCCCGTGACGATGTGCCGGTTGAACCTTATCAAAGGTCTTGGCGCGGCGCTGCAAATCGCCGAAGGCTGGACGGTGGATTTGCCGGCGAACGTCCACGACGCGCTCGACCAGCGCACGAACCCGACCTGGCCGACGACGTGGTTTGCGCCGAAACTTACCGGCCACGGCGCATTTCGCGATGTCTATTCGGTGATGAACAACTGGGGCGCGAACCACGGCGCGATCAGCTACGGCCACATCGGCGCGGACTTGATTTCGCTGGCGTCCATGCTGCGGATTCCGGTTTATATGCACAATGTGGCGGCGGAAAAAGTGTTCCGCCCGAGCAGTTGGGCGGCGTTCGGCACGGCGGATTTGGAAGGCGCGGATTATCGCGCGTGCAAAAACTTCGGCCCGCTCTACGCGTAAAATCCGGCGGACAAAAATCTGAAAACACGAACGGCGCGGAAAATATTCCGCGCCGTTTTTTCTTGAGAATTTAATTACTTAAACGGTTTGCAGAAGCGCCGCCGGCTTGGTTTTGGTTTTCTTGGTTTTCACCGGTGGCGTCGCCGGGTTCACGTGTTCCGGCAGGCAAAGATAGCGCCCGCAAGTCTCGCAGAGCTGGATGTCGGAGCCATTCATCAGGATCAGCACTGTGTTCCGCGGCACCTGCACATGGCATTCGCCGCAAGTCTGGCCCTTGATAATCGCGACGCCCTTTTTGCCGCGCGCCATCAGCCGGTCGTAATGGACGAGGATTGGCGCCGGAATTTTGGCGCGCAATTCGGCGCGCGGTTTTTCGGTTTCCACCCGCGCCGCCCCGCCGAATTCGATGGTTTGAAGTTTCAACAGATTTTCAATGAGGTTTTTCATAAGCGAATGAAAGTTGAATTCATTCAACCTGATTTTACGCCTCGGCGGCGGTTTCACCTAAACATCTTTTGTTTTGTTTCCATCCTGCATTCTCGCCTTGCCCGCGCGGCTGCGGTAATTTGTGGCCGTGATTCGCAAACTGATTTTCCGGATTGCCAAAGTTTTCCTGCTGCTGTCGGCGTTGCTGGCGCTGGTGGCGGTGGTCGCGTGGTTTTATCCGGAGAAATTCCTGTGCGTGGACAGCGGGCCGGTGTCGGCGGATGTGATTGTCGTTCTTGGCGGCGGCGTGCATGAACGGCCCGTGCGCGCGGCGGAATTATTCCGGCAGCGCGCCGCGCCGCGGATTCTCGTCAGCGGAGCCGGCGACGACTGGATCAACCGCGACCTGCTGCTGAAGCAAGGCGTGCCGCGCGATGTCATTCAGATGGAGGACGATTCCACGACGACGCGGGAGAACGCGCTGTTTTCCATCAAGCTACTGCGTGCGCAGCACGTTCGTAGCGTGATTTTGGTGACGACGTGGTATCATGCGCGGCGGGCGCTGAAGACGTTCGAGCATTTCGCGCCGGAAATAAAATTTTATTCACGCCCATCGTATTACGCCTTCGATCAGGCCGACTGGTCAAAGCCCGGCAATTTCAAGCGGATGCGGCTGGAATTTTTGAAGCTGCCCGGCTACTGGCTGCGGTATGGCGTAAATCCATTCTGAAAAAACTTGCCCTTTGGATTAGAACGGGCACACTGTCCGACCTTGATCGCGGGGTGGAGCAGCCCGGTAGCTCGTCAGGCTCATAACCTGAAGGTCGTTGGTTCAAATCCAGCCCCCGCAACCAATTTCCGGCCATGAAACACTGATTTCATGGCCGTTTTTGTTTGGTTTTATGCGTTTTCTCCATTTGGAGTCATTTTTGTGAGACAAGGCGAACTTCCTGAAATGTGGCGAGCAAAAACAAACACATCCACAAACACATTTCCAAACACACGGCGAGAGCGAATGTCATTCCGCGATTTTGAGGTTTTACGTTCGTGAATTTGTAGATCACCGGTTGCTGGAAACCGATTTCGTTCAACGGTCGCATGACGCCGTGAATCCGCGTTAGGAAGAGCCAACATTTCTTTGGCCGGCGGCGATGGCCTCCAGATCGGCGCGGCGAAGCCGGAAGCTACCGGGCAGCACTTCAATCTTTTGTAGCAATCCGGCTTTGGTCATCCGCCAGAGGGTCGCGCGGCTGACGCCAAGCAGCTTTGCGGAAGCTGACATTCCCATGAGCAGTGGGCCAGGCGTTGCCATTGGTCTTTTCTGAACTCCAAATTCAAGAATTCCGTCAATCGCCTCCATCTGTTCTGGTGAGGCTGCGAACAAGCGCTTCAATCGGTCTTCTGAATTCATACACGAACCGCAGCCCGCCGGGTCTGCTGAATTGATTTTGTTTCGGTTTGCTTCTCGGAATTTTCCTCGCGCTCGTCCGTGGTCGCGGCATCCACCTGGCTTGGTGCCTGATTCTTGGTGAGGTCAAGCTGCTCCTCAATTTCCGACTGGCGTCTGGCCAGATGGTGATACCGGTCCTCTTTCTCGAAAGGCGAGCCGACCTTGGCCTCCAGTTCGGTCGCGCGCTTTTGCGAATCCTTGATGTCGGCTTCCAGCCGCTTGGCGCGTTCCTCAAAACCCTGCACCGTGGATTCAAGCGAACGGATGGTGCCCAGCGCCGTGTCCGTGATACGGGTGCTGTAACTATTTTTGCCGCGCAGAACGAGTTCGGCGGTGTTGTTGAAACCGGAGCGGATGAACAAATCGAAACCAGCGAACCGCCCGATGCGGATGTCTTCACCGAACCGGGTTTTAATTTTCTCCGCCCGACGCAACAGCAACTCCCCGGCGACGCCGCGATTGTCGAGAGTTTGTTTGTCCAGTTCGATGCAAAATTTGTCACCGGATGTGTCCTGCCGGAGCGTCAAATCCTCGCGCAAGTTTGCGAGCCGTTCGGTCCAAGTCTGAACCTCCTGATGCGAATGGCGAAGGCTGCTGCGGATGCGATACTGTTCTTCGGCGTGGGCGGAGCGCAGCCGGGTCAACCGGATCAATTCGGCGTCCACCTGGGCTTTCTCAATCACCAGCGGATTGCCGGACGCGATGGCCTTGACCTCGGCGTATGTCAACGCGGCGGAGTCCATGTCTTCGAGCCGGCGAATCGTCATGTCCCCGCTCATCACCTGCGCGATGAACTTGGCCTTGGTTTCCAACGTCTGCCACATATACGCATCGAAGGAGCCTTCGGTGACGTAACGGTAAATTTGCACGGTGGAATTCTTATTGCCCTGCCGGAGAATCCGACCTTCGCGCTGTTCCACGTCCGCCGGTCGCCACGGGGCGTCGAGGTGATGCAAGGCAATCAATCGTTCCTGCACGTTTGTTCCCGAACCCATTTTCTGCGTGCTGCCGAACAAGACACGGACTTTGCCCGCGCGAACCGAACGGAACAGGCCCAGCTTCGCGTTGTCCGCATCGTAATCCTGAATGAAGGCGATTTCATTTTCCGGGACGCCCAGCCGTTTCAACTTGTCGGCCATGTCCCGATACACGGAAAAGCCACGGTCTTGCGGCGTGGACAAATCGCAAAACACAAGCTGCGCCAAACGATCATCCTTCGTCGCCTCCCAAATCTGCTGAATCTTTTCCACGGCGAGATTTACTTTGCTCTGCGGATCATCCGGTAGACTGGGTTTCATCAGCCGCAAATCCAGCGCGGCCTTGCGGCCTTCGGTGGTGATTTTGAGCATGTTGTCTTCGCGCGGATCAATACGGCCGCGTTTCAACGCCTCGGCGCGCTTCGCGAGACCTTCAACAAACTCCTTCAGCTCCGACGAGGCCGGCGCATTGCGGATGGCCGGTTTCTCGCCCTCCAATTTCGGACGCTTTAGATTGAGCATCTGCGCGGTCTGCACGTCCGCCGATTGCCGGAAAATCTGCATCAGTTCCGGCACATTGATGAACCGCGCGAATCGCGTGTTGAGCCGGTAGCCCGCGCCGTCCGGGGAAAGTTCCATCGCCGTCACCGGCTCGCCGAACGTGGCCGCCCAAGAATCAAAGTGGCCGAGATTGTGCTTTTTCAAATCCTCCGGCTGCAAATAACGCTGCATGGTGAACATTTCGGCCATGCTGTTGGCGATGGGCGTGCCGGTGGCGAAGACGACCCCGCCGCCGTTGTTTGCTGCCTGGATGTGACGAACTTTCAAATACATGTCGAAGGCCCGCTCGCTGGCCGTCTGCGGCAGACCGGCGATGCGCGTCATCTTGGAAATGTAAAAAAGATTTTTGAAATAGTGCGCCTCGTCCACGAAGATCCGGTCAATGCCGAGTTCCTCGAAGGTCAGCGTATTGTCTTTTTTGTGAGTTGCGGCAAGGGCTTCAAGTTTGGCCTCCAGACGTTTTTTCGCCTTTTCCAGTTCCTTCACCAAACGCCGGTTGTCCGGGTTGGCGTTTTCCCGTTTGATCTTTTCCAATTCCTCCAACTGCTCCTTGAAGAAACGCTCCTGGGTTTCCTGGGACAACGGAATACGCTCGAAACCGGAGTGTGTGACGATGACGGCATCCCAATTGCCGGTGGCGATGCGGCTGAAAAGTTTTTTCCGGTTCTGTGATTCAAAATCCTCCTTGCCGGCCACGAGGATGTTTGCGCCCGGATACAACATGAGCAGTTCGCTGGAAAACTGGCCGAGCATGTGATTGGGAACGGCAAACAGAGGCTTGCGCGCCAGTCCCAACCGCTTCAGTTCCATCGCGGCGGCAACCATCGTGTAGGTCTTGCCCGCACCGACGACATGGCCGAGCAGCGTGTTGGGCGTTTGCAGTATGCGCCAGACACCGGCCTTTTGATGCGTATGTAATTGAACGTCCGCGCTTGCGCCGGGCAGCGTCAGGTGTTCGCCGTTAAACGTGCGGACACGGGAATGATTGAACGAGTCGTTGTAAAGCCGCACGAGCCGTTCGCGCCGCCCGTCATCTGACCAAATCCATTCCTTGAACCGTTCCTTGATGCGTTCCTGTTTTTCCCGCGCGGCTTCGGTGGACTGCGCGTTGACGACCGGTTTCTTGTCCACATAATCATAAACGGTCGGCGTCTTGAGATTCAGTGTTTCCTCGATGAGTTCGAGGGCGGTGTAACGGTTCGTGCCCCAATCAGTCGTGTTGGCGGTCGCCCCTTTCGCCTCCCAATTGCCGGTGACGTGCCACGAGCCGAGCGCGTGGATGTGGCCGACCTCAACGCCGGACGGAACGCCGAGCAACCCGTGGACGAAATCCTGCACGTCCGAGGGCGGCAACCAGGATGCGCCAAGCCGCACGTCAATTTCCGGGGCGGGCAAATCCGCCGGCTGCACCGATTTTAACGCCTCGACATTTTCAAGGAAGCGCGGGTCATGGGCGCTGGCGGTTTCGGCGGCGAGGAGTTTCTCCCGGACGTTGCCGGAAAGGTAGTGGTCTTCCGTTTCCCATTGCTTGGTTTTTGGGTTAAGAAAAACCATCCCCTTCAAGTCGGGCAAAAACTCTTCCGCCGGACGAGCCAACAAGGCAGTCATGTGATCCAAATCAACCCGGCCTTTTTCATTTAACGACACCAGCAACGCCTCTTTCGGCAAGCCAACGGATTGAACCGGCTGTTTGTGGTGGATGGTGCGTTCGCGGAAAATGGCGGCTTTGACCGCCCGCCGGGTTTCCTCGTCGTAGTTTTCAAGCGAGAGCAGCAAAGGCAAATCGGGGTCGCCGTGAAACGCGCGCTGATTGACCGGGACGTTGATGTAACCAAACCGACCGACGAAACGGTCGTAGGCGGAATTTAATTTCTGGCGGGTCTCAATCACCCGCTCCTCCCCGCTGCCGTCGAGCTGTGAGCGCAGGCAGTCCCGCACGGCATCCCGCACGTCAATCAGGCGTCGAATCCGCGAACGGGTTTCGACCGGCAGATCATCCAGCGGACTCAGGACGCCATCTTCGTTCAGACAAAGCCGGCCATCCTCGTGAACGCAGTAGGCATTGGGCTTGATGTAATCCGGCGCGGGAATGGACGGGTCAAAAGTTTTAACGGATTCATTTTGGACGGTGTAGATGTTTTGGGGCAGCCGTGCAACCGCGTGCGCCAGGGCTTCACCGAGTTCACGGTGGTCGGGTTCCAGCACGGGTTCGCCGTCCCGATACATGCCGCGGGCGAGCCGCATTTTACCCAGCATCATTTCAGGATGGGCGGCAAAGTATTCGTTGATGGAAAACTTTTCCTGCCGGTCGTTGGTGAAATCCACCGAGGCTTTCCAAGCCGGGCCGCACGGCGATTCACCGGCGCGCAGTTTGCGCAGCATCACGATGTCGGTGGTCACTTCCGTGCCGGCGTTTTTCTTGAAGGCGGTATTGGGCAACCGGATCGCACCCAGAAATTCAGATTTTTGGGAGAGCGTTTCACGCAGAGTTGAATCCATTTTGTCCAGCGTGTGCCGGGACGTGACGAACATGAGCAGGCCGCCCGGACGCACCTTGTCGAGCGCGGCGGCGAAGAAATAATCGTGGATGGGAAACTTGAAATCATTCCAGCGCGGGTCATGGACGGTGTAATCACCGAACGGCACATTGGAGATGGCGAGGTCGAAAGCATCGTCCATCAGTTTGGATTTTTCAAACGGCTGCTGGCGGATGTCGGCATCGGGATACAACGCCGAGGCGATGCGCGCGGTCAGCGGATCAATTTCAACGCCGGTGATGGCCGAATTTTTCAGCATCGCCTCCGGCATAAGGCCGATGAAATGGCCGATGCCGCTGGCCGGTTCCAGAATTTGTCCGCCCTGAAATCCGAAGCGCAGTGCGGCCTCATACATGGAGCGGATGACGACCGGGGCGGTGTAATGGGCGTTGATGGTAGTGGCGCGGGCGGAACGGTGTTCCTCGTCGGACAGCATTTCGGAAAGCCGGATTTGTTCGTTGCGCCAGCCCGTGCTGTCCACGTCAAACACCTGGGGCAACCCGCCCCAGCCGACATATTTGACCAGCAAAGCTTTTTCGTCCGGTGACGCCGGACGGTTTTCGGCATCCAGCGACCGCAGAATTTCGATGGCCTTGAGATTTTGTGAAAACTTCTGCTTGGGTCCGCCCTCGCCGAGCCGGTCGGCGTCGGTGATGCGATAGCTGTTAAGATTCTTGGGCGAGTCGCCGGCGGCTAGGTCTCGGCGGGCAGCAGGATGTAATTCTCCCGCACCATTTCCCAGGCCCGGTCGTGGGCCTGCTGTGCGGTCAGCCCCTGTTTTCTGAACTGCTGCGTCAATTCGATCATCTCGTCCTTCGTCTTCTCCTCGGCCTCCAGCAACATCGCGTGCAACTGTCCCTGCGCCTCCAGTGCGCTCACCATTTTCGGGCAATGTTCGCGCCAGTGTTTCTCGGCCTGGCGGCCGTATTGTGTCAATGCTTTCATAAGTCGGCCTCTGGGAAAAAAGGTCAAGCTGGTCATTCGCCGTTGTTCGTCTGACTGCCATGGAAAATCTGCCAGCACCGGCCCGGAGGGGCAAGCCGAGTTGGTTTGAGGTTTGGTTTAGCGTCGGTTGTAGTGCCGGCGTTGACGTGGTGTTTTCTTGGGAGTGACGGGCACACGCTGGGCAAATTTTTCGTCCAGGTCCTGAACCGTCTTGGGAAAAAGCCGGACGACTGGCACCTCGAACGCCTTTTGCAGTGCCCGGATATGTTTATCCGTGATTTGTTGGCGGCCGGATTCAATGTTGGCCACCACGTCACGCGAAACATCACCTTCCTGGCATTGCAACCGCGCCGCCAGAACCTCCTGTGACCACCCCCGCTCAAAGCGGAGCTTAATCACCACCGGACCTATGATGTTCAGGAAGGGCATGATGCAACCCATCAGACAACCCCTGGACCATGCTTTCGTCCCGAATATCAGGCTGGAAAATTGTTTTCACATTCTTTCCTTACTGAATATTGAGGTGTGCCAATGAAAGTGGGGAACAAAGGGAAAAGCCAAACGCAAGCCGTGAAAGCTGTTTTGCCTTCAGGTCGAAGTGTCCAGAATATTGTCAACTCGCACATATATTTCAGACGGAAAGGAGCGTAAAAACGCAAAACACCCCCCGATTGCCCATTTGCAGCATATTTAGTGCCTATAAATTAAGCACTTGGATTCTGCGGCCCAATCGGGGTGCGGTCTGACTCTGTTGCCAGAGTCAGACCGGCATGTGCGTCTTCAAACACCCACCGCTTGTCCTCTGGTTTGCTGTTGGGTTTGGGAGCGGGAAACGGCGCGCTGGGTCTGGCGCGCAATCTGGCTCATGACTTCCTCGCGCTGTTCTTCCGGCACGTTTTTCACCAGAATTTCATACGCCTGCTTCAGTTCGGGATTGGCGTTGATTTTGTTCATGATCCCTTCGCGCATCCGTTGCTGACGTTCGAGCTGGCGCACTTCATTCAAGACGACGGTGCGTTCCAGCCGCTCACGGGGCATACTTTGCAGGTAAGCCCAATGTTTCGGGTTCTCTTTGATGTGGGCGTCAATCTTGGCCTCCACTTCGGGATTGATCCGGTAAGTGGAAGGGTCGGGCGACGCGGTTGCACTGGCAGCGCCATTGGGCGCGGGTTTCGTTTTTGTTGTGCTCATAATGAGTTTGGCTGTTGTTGTTAATTTTGCCGGCGTGATTGCCGGCAAAGCGGTTCACGGACTCAACGAATCAGGCGCTTCATTGGTCGTGGAAATGGGTGTGGCCGGCAGTTGCGCTGGCGCGGTTTCGAGCGAATCGAGCCGCTGCTTCATCTCGTTCACCGACGCGCGCAACCGTGCCGTTTCTTGCAAATTGGTTTTGGTCTGCGACAAGGCGGTTTGAAATTGTGCGAGTGCGGTCGAGAGGGTTCGGGCCTGCATCATAATTTCGGAGGTGGCGAGCCGCTGCGAATTGACTTCGGCCAGGATGGCATCATTGACCGGGGTCGGGGCGAACGCCGCGTCGCGCGATGGCGCTGCGGTCAGATTGCCGTCAGCCGGGCCGGGATGAAAATTCCAGCGGGTGTTTTCCTCGACGCGATAGACGACGTGCTGCTCGTGCATGATCAAATCGTCGTTCGGGTCGGCGTAGCGTCCGATGTGGTAGGCGTGGAGAACTTCCGGGTAACGAACGGCGGAATTGTCCGTTGCCGGTGGCGGCTGTTGCGGTCGCAAGGTGAGCTTCGGTGCGGTGGAACACGCGGAGAGAAACAAAAGCGGGATGAGATAAAACATTTTCATGGTCTTGATTTGGTTGGGGGTTGTTCGTCGTTTTCCTGGGTGACGGGAATGGCGGTGCCGCCGAGCGAGGCGTCGGCGGCGTCAATGGTTTGCAGGACGTAGAGATAAAATTGTTTTCCGCTCGGCACGCGGACGTAAAAACCGTTCTTTTGAATCGAATCGAAGATTTGCTGCGCGTAGGTTTGCAGCACCGCCTGCGCGCCCGCAAAGGGCGCGTTATTGAGTGTGGGACTGTTGACGGGACCGAAGACAGTTTGCTGTTTCTCCGTCAGTGCGCCCGCCGCGCCGGACAGGAACGTCGCGGCAAAGAGTTTGATGTCGGCCAGATTGTCGGACTTGATGACCTCGCCGCGCAGACCGGCGCTGCCGTCGGTGATGGCCCAGCCGGTCTGGTTGGTGTTGTTTGCAAACTCGCGGTCAAGGGCGATGGCCTTGATCTGCATTTCCATCCCGTTCTGCCAGATAAGCGTCCAACTGTTGCCGCTGGCGATGCGTTCACGTTGATGGTCGGTTTGGGCCGTCCCATGAATCTCAGTGCCCGCCGGGATCACCAACTTGCCACCATAATAAATGTTTTCGGTGATGAGACCGACGATGGGGGTTTGGATGGAAGCCGAATCCACCGTGATGACCGTTTCACAGGGAATCAGCCGTCCGAACGGGGCAAACACCGCGCTTAACTTTTTGGCCGGCGTCAATCCCGCCGAACTGTCGCCAAACAAACTGATGGGCGAGAGCGTTGGCGGCTGGTTCGCGGGCACCACTGGCAACGGAGTGGGGTTAGAAAATGCAGACTGCGGTGATGACGAAAAGGTCGGCGGCGGCGACTTGGATGATGGCGGATAATAAACCTGCATTGGCCGGGTGACGGACTGCACCACCTGGGGCTTGTCCGTGACGTTGGTGGCCAGAACCGTGACACTGACCGCGTCTTCGGCAGAGGGGTTGTGTTTGCGAAGGACACTGAAAATGACCAGCGCGGCGGTGAACAGAAGACCAAAGGCAAGGAACTTGCCGCTTCTGGTTTTGAAAAAATTGAGAAAGTCGCGCGGTTTCATAGGTGGCCTCTGGGTGAACGGATGGGATGCACAATGGGCGCATTGGTGACGTTGACAACGGGCGGCGGCGGTGGCGGCGGCGAAAGGCGCGTCAACAAAACCGTGAAGGCGTTGCGCAAAGACAATTCATTGCGTCCGCCGTCCGGCGTGCCGGAGACGGCGAAATAAACGATGCTCCGGCCTTTGGGCGGCACGGTGCCGTCGGCGTCGCTGATGGATTGGGGATAGAGCCGGTTGCCCGCGCGCAACGCAAAACTGTCCGGCTGATAAATCAGGGGCGCGTCAATCCGGTTGGTGATGACGAGGCGAAAGACCAGCGTGTCCTCGGCGTTGAATCGGAAGGCTTCCTCGATCTGGATTTCATAGTCGTTAAAATCGCTGACGAGCGGCTTGCCGTCGTAGGTGGTGAAGTCCACGCCAGCCACGGATTCGGGCTGCTGGGCTTTGAGCAACGGAAATGCCTTGGCCTTGTCGAGCAATGCCAGAAGCCTTATCGGGCTGACTTCGGGCGCACGGCCAACGCCTTCCTCCTCCGGCGTTGGCATGGCGGCCATGTTAAGCGACAACACCGGCTGGCCGCTTTCGGTCAGTTCAAAAACGTAGGTATGGTCATTCCAGCGGATGTTGAGATTGGCGGATGACTTGGGCGCAAGGGCGCGCACGGAAAGAAACGCCGAGCCTTTGGTGTGGGCCAGTTGAAACTGGCCCGGCGTTTTTCCGTCCACCGTGACGCCCGCGCCCTCAATGGCGGTAATGGCGCTGGGAAAACTGATGGTGGTGACGCGGTTGGTCGCAACCGGCACTACTATGGATACGTTCTCATCCAGGAAATCCTTCAAAATTTCTTTGGAAGATTGCGCACAGGCAATATTGATGGTCAGCAACGGGACGGCGAGCAATCCCGTGAGGTTGGACAACACCGTGACGGTGAACGATAAGAGTTTAGCGGTTGATTTCATATTTGAAGTCGCCCACGGCGGTGGGGAAGCGTCCGTTCAGGGCCATGTTGGGGTTGCGGATGAGGCGAAGCCGGAGCGTGAACGGAAACGCCTCGGTGAACACCTTGTCTTGAAAAATGCCGCTGCGGATGATCTGGCCAGTGACGGCGGCGAGCACCTCGTTGTCGCGGGTGGCCAGAATATCAATCTGACCAATCTCGGCTTTTTGATGCAACTGCTTGGAGCGAAATTCGACCGACTCTTTAATTTTTTCGTCCTGCGCCTTTGCCAGTGCGGGTTTCAAAAACATCAATTTGAGCAAATCGGGATTGTCGAAATCCTTGGGATTGCGGGTGAGGAAAACCATCGTGGCGAGTTCGGCCTGCTGGACGTGCAAATCCTTGGCCTCGGCAAACTGGAGCAGCGGACTCAGGTAATATGTGCCGGCGGGGTCAATGATGACGACGCGCTCGCGCTGTTTGAATTGGGAGACGATGTGGTAGCGGTCAATCGCCGAGAGCAACAGGACGGCGACGGTGAAGAAAAACCAGAACCACGGCAGGCGGTCGCGCTGGACCAGCAGGCGGGTCGGATCAAAGCGCTTGCGCACGGTCAGTTTGGGGGCGGGACTGGTCTCGGTGGTATTTAATGTTTCCATAAGTCAGTAATAATTGGGTTTGGATTTGGCGATGAGGTCGCGGACGGATTTGTCGCCGGTGATGTCGTCACCGGGCCGACCGCGAGCGGAGCGCGGCGGCAGACCAGAACCGGCGATGATGATTGCGCCCGCGCTGCCCATGTTGGCGGCGGAAGACATGGTGCTTAACAGCGCGGCCATGCCTGCCGCGCCAGCGGTCACGGCGGGTATGCCGATGGGCGCGGCGCTGGCGGCTGCGCCCGCCGTGGTGGCGGCGGTTTGCAGCGCGCTGCTGACACCGCCCGCGAGCAACGGGCCGCCGGGTTGAATGCCATGGGCGATAACGTTCTGGATGATGACGGGCGCGGCAACGGTGCTAAAAATGATCCAGAAGGCAACCACCGCGACGCCGATGGTCTTTTGCAAATCGGGCAGCGTGGAGGTCGGATCAATATATTCAAAGCTGGGGTCGGTCATGAAATCGAGAATGCCTTGCGTGACGAGCGCGGCGAGCGCCCAGCCCAGCGGCCACAATAAAACTCCGACAAGGTTCAAGAGGTAGCGGTTGCCGGTGTGCTTCAACGCCGGGATCGCCATGAAGCCAATCAAGAGCGGCGAAAGCGCGTAGCCAAGATTCAGGATGATCGTCTGAAAGATGTAGGCCCAGAACATCATCAGCGAAGCGAACTGGCCGACGAGCCAGAGGACGGCGGAGATGATCAGGTCGGTGGTGAAATTGTGGAGCTGCGACATGACGTTCCACCATGAAGAGGTCGTGGCCGGGTCGCGTTTGATGATGAGCAGCTGATTGAACTGCTGATAGACGTTGGCCGGGTCAACGCCAAGACCGGAGAGGATGGAGGTTTGCAGCAAATTTTGCAGGGTGTTGCCCCAGGCGGGCAGGAACACGAGCAAGGACGTGAGAATAAACAGGCGCAGCAGCAGATTCAGAACGGATTTGTGTGAAGGATGCTGCTTCACGGTGACAATGACGCCGACGATGAAAAGGGCGAAGGCCACGCTCAACAACAACGTGTGGAGCTCTCCACATTTGGCGAGGAATGTGGGGAAGATGCTGTCGAACGTGGCCATGATGTTTGAAGGGATTGAAGGTTAGGGGGTGGGAAATACCGTCGGTGCGTTCAGCAACTGAAACTTCGCCGTATAATTGCTGACGGATTCCGCGAACTCGGCGTTCTGCTGTTCGGTCAACGCCTGAATTTGTTTCTGCTGGTCGTTGCGGTTCTGGATGTCCTGCACCTGTGCTGAAGCCGCCGCTTGGTTCACTTCATCGTCAGTGCTGGCCAAGTCGGCGTTGAGACTGGTGAGGACGCCGTGCAACTTCTGCACCTCGGCATCGGTCGTCGCATTCTGGAGTTGCTGGGTGGTCTGCGCGATTTGGTTCTTGATGGTCGCGCGCCGTTGGGCCGCGTTGTCGGCGACCGTGACGTAGTTGTTCGCCGCGTTGTTAATCGCAGCAAACAGTTTGTATTGGTCGGCGGGTCGTTGGATGGTCTGGCCTCTGGGTGTCTGGAAGCTGGCACCCACCGTGGCGTAGAGACCTGAATCATTGTAGGTCAGCGCGTAGTTACCATCGGCGCTGGACACCAGATTTTCGAGGTTCTTGCCCGGCTCAAGGCTTTGCAAGTCGGCGTTCAAGGGTGCAACCATTGACAGAACCACTTGCGACGGATTGCCGAACAAGGATTCATAGTTTTTGAACTCACTCAACTGGCTGGTGAGCGTGTCAATCTGCTGCACCTGGTTGTCAATCATGGTGACGTATTTGGCGAGGTTCTCGGCCTGATCCAGAATCTGCTGAATGTTGCTGGTCGGGTCATAGACGATCCACTGCGCGCGGGCGGAGAACGCCAGCGGCAGGGCGATTGCGGTGATGATGAGTATTTTTTTCATGTTTGTTTCCTTTCTTTTTTTTGTGGTTTAGCGGGCAATTATTTTCCTCCTACTCTTCAATGCGGAGGTTTTGGGTGGTGGGTTTGAAAATCACGCCGTCAATGACCTGCTCGGGCAGATGCACCGGGTAGAGCCGGATGCGGCCTTCGTCCCCGGCCTTGGCCTGCTGCATGGCGACGTAGAGCCAGTATTGTTGTTTGACCGCATCACTGCGGCCCTTGTCATAGCCGGTCTGGTAGGATTGGTCGTTGAGTTTGCCGTTGGCGTAATGAAGCCCCTCGCCAAGCAAAGCCCCGCCCGCCGCACCGCCGACGATGGCGACGGGATTGTTGTGGGAGAGTTCGCCGCCGAGAGCCGCGCCGCCCGCGCCCAGGCCGACATCAGTGGCAGTTCGGGTCACGGCGGCGCAGCCGCTGAACAGGCACACGGCACAGACAAGCGGAAGGAATTGAACGAATACTTTTTTCATAATTGTTTTTGGTTGTGGTTTATTTGGGCGGATTGGCGTGGGCGATGATGCCCTCGACGATGTTGGGACTTTGGCGCAGTTCGCGGGCGCGTTTGTCGAAGTGTTCGCCGCTGGACGAACTGCAATAGAGCATTTCGCGCGACGAAATGTTGTGGACCGTGCCGCAAAGATTCCGCCCGGAGTCGGTGTGAAAATAAGTGAACGGCGAATACTTCTGCCCGGATTGATGGTCGGGCAGCGGATAATTCATGATCGAATGCTTGGTGACTTCCGGCAGCGCGATGTCCTGCGCCATGTCCTCCAAGTCGGCGCGGTCGTTCTGGCGCATGATGAAAAACTGGCGGCTGTTGCCGAACACGGCGGAACGGATGCGTGACTGTTTGAACCGGGCGTATTGCTGGACGATGGAGATGTTCCAGCAATTGAACTTGCGAAGCTGCGCGTAAGATTCCTGAACGATTTCCTGTCCGCCGGGGATGTCAAGAAAACGGGCGACTTCCTCATACACGTTGCGTTTCCGCAACGCGCGCGGGAGCGTGATGATGTGCTTGCGCGCGTGGTTGGTGATGAGAAAACCGGCGGCGGCTTTCAATTCCTTCGCCGATTCGGGAATGTAGCCCAACTCGAAGTGCGCGATTTTTCCCGTAAGCGAAATGTTTGTTACGCCGTCGAACAGGCAGCCGTAGTTGCCGTCGCGGCACCACGGCAGGATGAGCGTGGCGATTTCGATGATCTGGTCGCGTTCCGAACCGACCGGGTCGAGCATCATCAATTCCTGCAACATCCGGTGCGTCGGGAATTCCTCCGGCGTGAAGTAGGCGAAGGCGAGATTGCGGACTTCCCTGCTGGTCTTGGGGTCTTTCAGGAATTTCAGAGCCGTGCCTTCGTCAAATTGGGCGACATAATCCTGTCCCCATTCATTGAAGCGTCGTTCTGTGTTGGACTGAATGAGTCCTGACCCCGCCTGGTCTCGGAAGTCCGCAAAAGTTTCGAGGGTGGTCGCGCCCGGCGGCATTTTCTCGGCGCGGAATTTCTGCAAGGCCAGCGCGTGCCGCGCGATGTCGAGCAACTGGTCGTGCCGTTTTTTCTGCCAGTCCTGAAACGAATCCTCGTAAAGCAGATTCAGGTATTTGGCAATTTGCGCCTGCCGGAGCATCTGTTTGTCCTCCTGGGCCGAGGTGCCAATCATGCGGGCGACGAGGGCGGTCGCGGCGGACAAATGATCCGGCGTCAGCGGCAGCCCTTTCGTGTCGAGATAATTGATGGTGAGGTCGCCATCGGGATGAATGATGATGGGTCGCGCGCCTTCCTCGACGGTCTGCGTGTAGATGCCATAGGACAACCCTTCCTCGATGATGACGGTGTAGGCGAAATAACCTTCGGTCTGCGACAGCAAATCACAAACGGTGACGGATTTGCCCGCTCCGCTCATGCCGAGCAGCACGGCGTGTTGTGGCGACTGATTATCTTTCGAGCCGGAGAAAGTTTCCACGCCGATCAAATTGTTGTTGGGGCCGTCGTAGATGGCCTCGGCGGTTTTCAGGTGGCCGGTGAACGTGCTGGTGACGGGCAGCATGTCGGCCAGATAACGATGCTCGGAATACAGCTTGCGATGTTCGTAGCGTCCCCATGTCCAGCCGGGCCACGTCTGGAAAAACAGATTCTTCGAGGTGCTCGGCAGGTTGCTTTCAAAATACTGCGCCGAGTTCATCGAGTTGATGGCGTTCTTGATGGCGCTGGCCTTCGCATTCAGCCCGTCCTTCGATTTGTCCCAAATGCGGATGACAAAGAGCGCCTTGAACGGGATCGTCTGTCCCTGCATGAGCGCGTGAATCTTCTTCTGTTTCTTTTCCATCACGGTCAGCAGCGAGATTTTCTTTTCACTGGCGTAGTCGCCGGCCACGCGGTCGTGTTCCTTTTCCTCCTTGTTGATTTCCTGGGAGATGGGCAGCGGATCAACATTGACCGTGATGGAATAATCGAGCAGCCGCAGATTGGTGAGGCGCTGGATGATGCCGGGATAGGTCGTGCGCGGCCAGCGGGTGAGCGCGATGACGGAATGATAGTGGCCGTCGAGGTAGAAGCCGAAATCGCTCTGGCCGTTGCCCTCGGAGTGCCAGCAATTTTCCTGAATGGAAAGTTCGGGTTGAAAATCGCCAGCAGGATCAAAATCAAAGCGTTCGGCGAGGGACGGGTTGAGAAAAGTTTTGTAGTGCTTGAAATGGTCGAGGTCGGTCATGGGCAGCACGCGCGTGCCGGCACTGGCGAAGATTTCCTTGAGCAGATGATGAACGTGCGTGAACTCCATTTCCAACTGGTCGAGCAGCGTCAGGTAATACTCGCGCAACGCGGCGTTGCTGGTGAGCGTCTTGGGAACATTTTCCAGCGAGCGCGACACATAAAAAACCACGCGCTGCCGGCGGAGTCTGCGTTCGGTCATCGCCTGCCAGTAACGCGCGAACCGTTCATTGCGCGAACGCCTCGTCCAGACATTTTCAAACCGTTCGGTCTCCTGCTGATAGCGGAGCAGTTCGCTTTTGTAGTCCGAGTCGGAGAAGTATTGGACTTGCAGCCGCTGGTTTTCGTGCAACGACGCCAGCAATAGGCAGAGCTGTTCCTGAAATTCGTTCAGGTCGGCAATCGGGCTGTTGGTCAGGTCGGGGGCTTCAAAGACAAAGCCTTTGGCGACGTAGCCGCCGCGCCGCAGATGATTGAACAAAATCAAATCGCGGACAAAGAAACCGTTGGGTGGACGTTCAAACATAAATCAGATGCGTTGGGATTTTCG
>Ga0208872_1000939_pt1 | contig 19275 bp, 9 predicted proteins | sample CryBogCBH12Aug08_FD_185508 | JGI IMG/M metagenome (GOLD analysis project Ga0208872, IMG submission 185508) | Freshwater microbial communities from Crystal Bog, Wisconsin, USA - CBH12Aug08 (SPAdes) | ecosystem: Environmental > Aquatic > Freshwater > Lake | place: Crystal Bog, Wisconsin, USA...
TTTCAATAATCCCAGTATCGAATCCAATGGACAGGTACATACATCTGCTCCTGCTTCTGCACACCGTACGATATGTAGTGCATTGCGGATGGAGGCTGCCAGAATCTCTGTTTCTATGCCCTGTACCGCATAGATATTCGCTATCTGTTCTATTAACTGTACCCCATCCCAGCTGCTGTCATCTATCCTTCCTATAAACGGCGATACATAACTCGCTCCTGCCTTCGCTGCCAGTATGGCCTGACCGGCTGAAAATATCAACGTACAATTGGTCCTTATCCCATGGTCGGTAAACCATTTGATTGCTTTAATTCCTTCTTTGATCATCGGTACTTTTACCACTATATTCGGATGGATCGCTGCCAGTTTCTTACCCTCTTCCACCATCCCTTCATAATCGGTAGAGATCACTTCTGCACTGATCGCTCCATCCACCAGCTCACAAATCGTTTTATAATGCTGCATTACCGCTTCACTGCCTTTAATTCCTTCTTTAGCCATTAAAGATGGATTTGTTGTCACTCCATCCAGTATCCCTAATTCATTCGCTTCTTTAATCTGAGCCAGATTAGCTGTATCAATAAAAAATTTCATGGTTATTTATTAGTATTTAATTAATTTATTTTTTCCAAAGATGTTCCATTTCTTCAAGCGTTTTGCCTTTAGTCTCAGGTACAAATTTCCAGATAAAAACTGCTGATAAAATCCCCATCACGGCATACAACCAGTAAGCAAAACCATGGTTAAATTTTTCAGTTAGCCATACATTATCATTGAGCATCGGAAAAGTAAGTGATACAATCCAGTTGGCAATCCATTGGGCAGCAACTGCAATTGACAATGCCCCTCTAATACTATTCGGGAAAATTTCAGCAAGCAAAACCCAGCATACAGGCCCCCAACTCATTGCAAAAGCAGCAGTATATAATAACATAAAGAATAAAGCAATTAATCCTACCTGGTTAAAATAAAAAGCAAGTCCTAATGCCGCCATACTAAATGCCATACCAATAGAACCAATAATCATCAATGGTTTTCTGCCAAATTTGTCCACTGTTACTATGGCTACTACGGTAAATAATAAATTTACTGAACCCACTATGATGGTTTGCATCAGGGAAGAATCTGTTGATGCACCCATGTTTCTGAAAATATTTCCTGCATAATATAACACCACATTAATACCTACAAACTGTTGAAATACTGATAATAATATACCAATTACAATAATGGGAAACCCGTAAGATAACCAGGGTGCATTCAATTCATGCAAGGTTGATTTAATTTCTTTGAGAATAGCAGGAGCATTTTCTTCACCTGCAATTTTAGTCAGCACATTCAATGCTTTCTCATCTTTTCCCTGAATTGCCAGATAACGTGGGGTTTCCGGTACAAAAAATAATAATACCAGAAAAATGGCAGCAGGAATAGCACCGGAAAAAAACATCCAGCGCCAGCCTTCATTTATAAGCCATAATTCATTGCCTTGCTTAGCAATAAAATAATTTACAAAATAAATTACCAGCATTCCGAAGATAATTGCAAACTGGTTAAATGACACCAATTTACCCCTGATATTGGCAGGAGCTATTTCCGCAATATACATCGGAGATATCATAGAGGCAATACCTACTCCAATACCACCAATGATCCGGAATATTACAAAAGCATAAACATCCAAAGTACCAAACACATTAAAGGCTTCAGGTTTCCATGCGCCTACTGCAGATATAAAAAATGCAATTGCAGCGACCATTAATCCGTTTTTTCTACCAATTGACTTTGATACAAATCCTGCTGAAGCCCCTCCAATTATACAACCAATTAATGCACTGGCAATTACAAATCCTTTTACAGCATCTGCCGTATTTTTAATTTCATCAGCACTAACGGGTATCGTTTTATTCCAGAAATGAAATGACCATAATGCTGTGAAAAATAATATAATAGCACTAATAAGAGTGCCCTTTTTAGTGCCCAATAATTTAAAAAATTGAGCACAGATAATTAAAAATACAATCCATAATACAATTACCAGCATATGTTGGTATTGTGTGATTACCGGAATAGTTTCTGTCTGATAATTCTCAGGTTTCAATATCTTGGCTATATAAAATTCCACCAGTGATTTTTCCGCACCATTTACTACTGCAGTATCATACCCGAAAAGCAATCCACCTAATGTGGCCACCAGGGTTAAAAGCATTGTATAAACCGGATTACCTTTACGATATACAGTTTCGCTGTTTTTGGATGTTGTATCAACAAATGACATTTGATTAGTTTTAATTGAAATAATATAAAAAACCGGAACTTACAAGTAAGTTCCGGTTTAATTTTTTATCAGATATACATATTCAGTAATTGTTCAAATAACTCCTGCTTTCCACTGGTTTGTTTAGGCTCACCATTCAAAATGGCATATTCATTCAGTGCGTCCAAAGTTAATTTACCTTCTTCAAATTCTTTTCCAATCCCAGCGTCAAATGAAGCATATCTGTTTTTGCGTAATTTTTTAAAATCAGAATGTTCCAAAATATCACTGGCAATTAATAAAGCACGTGCAAAAGCATCCATTCCGGAAATATGTGCAATAAAAATATCTTCAAGTTCAGTTGAGTTTCGCCTTGTTTTTGCATCGAAATTTATTCCTCCATGTGTAAATCCGCCTGACTGTAGAATTACAAGCATAGATTCGGTTAGTTCATATAAATCTATCGGGAACTGATCTGTATCCCATCCATTCTGGTAATCCCCCCTGTTAGCATCGATACTTCCCAGCAAACCAGCATCTGCTGCTACCTGTAATTCATGTTGAAAGGTATGGCCAGCCAGTGTTGCATGGTTTACTTCGATATTAATTTTAAAATCATTCAGCAAATCATACTGTCTCAAAAATCCTATTACAGTTTCACTATCATAATCATATTGATGTTTAGAAGGCTCACAGGGTTTAGGTTCAATAAAAAAGGTACCATTGAATCCATTCTTACGGGCATAGTCTTTAGCCGCATGTAAAAATTTAGCAAGATGTTCCTTTTCCCTTTTCATATCGGTATTCAGTAAAGTCATATACCCTTCTCGCCCACCCCAGAATACATAGCCAGTTCCATTTAATGCTATCGTTGCATCAATTGCGCTTTTAACCTGAGTCGCTGCATAAGCCACCACATTAAAATCAGGATTGGTTGAAGCCCCATTCATATAACGTGGGTTTGAAAAAACATTAGCAGTTCCCCACAACAATTCAACTCCTGATGCTTTTTGTTTTTCTTTTGCAAATTCAACTATGGTTGCTAACCTTTTCTGAGATTCAGCAATTGTTTTGCCCTCTTCTATTAAATCAAAATCATGAAAACAATACAGATTGATTCCGGTTTTAGTCATGAATTCAAAAGCTGCATCCATTTTATTTTTAGCCCGGTCAATTGCATCTGTACCGTCAAACCAGGGAAAATATTTTGTACCTGGGCCAAAAGGATCACCTCCTGTAGCGCAAAGCGTATGCCAGTAAGCCATAGCAAAACGCAAATGATTTTTCAAAGTTTTTCCACCCACAATTCTATTGGCATCATAATATCTGAATGCTAATGGATTCTTAGATTCTTTACCTTCAAATTGAATTTTTCCAATACCCGGAAAATATTCTTTATTCCCAATTAATACTGACATGTAATGAAATTTTAAAAAAATTAAAAAAATTTACTCTTTATTAAAGATTGACTAATACTAAATTTAAAATTAACCTGAAAGAGTTCTAACTGTTATAATATATATGGAGCATTTCTGAAGCATTATCACATTTGGCATAACCTATTGGTTTATAAAACTTGGTTTTATTGCAATTACAGATCGAAAGTAAGACTTTTTTCATAAATGTAACCGATTACATTGATTTTTCTAAAAAAAATTAAATCGACAGCTTTATTTTCTGAAATTATTGATTATCTAAAAATCACTATTTATGATCTGCCATAAAATTGAAACTATAAGCAGTTATTGTCAGTAGATCCTTAAAAGATTACAGGTCTGTTACTAATAAACCAAGAAAAAGTACTGTTATAAGCTAAAAAAAGGAGGTGGGAATTGTTATAATTATTTAGCTGGCAAGTTTGAACAAGAAAAACACTGACCATTGGTGTACTGATGCATGAATTAAATTAACAACTATTGATTACTCAAGTATAATTGTTGGAGAAACAGCAGCAAGATGCATCGAAGATCAACTCACAGGGAAAAATAAATTTTTAACCTTTGACACAGTTTATTTTACAGCCTCTTCTCTTTAGGAAAACATCATTAAAAAGTAAAGTATAGTTTCCTGCTTATAACCCAACGAAACTATGGTATCAATTCAAATTTGTTTTTTAGTTTTATTTTTTCTGAAGAAGTTCCAATCATTATATCAAACTCACCTGGTTCGCTAACCCATTGCATCTGCTGATTATAAAAACTAAGCATTTCATTATCAATTATAAATGAAACGGTTTTGGATTCTCCCGGAAGTAAATAGATTTTTTGAAATCCTTTCAGCTCTTTAACCGGCCTTACAACTGAGGCTATAATATCCCTTAAGTATAACTGCACAATTTCCTCTCCTGCAATTTTCCCGGTATTAGTAATTTTAAAACAGACTCTTAATGTATCTTTTGTATTTATTTTTTGTTTATTTAAATCAAGGTCTGAGTATTCAAAATTTGTGTAACTTAAGCCATATCCAAATTCAAATTTAGGATATATGGATAAATCAATATAAGCTGACCTGTAAAATCTATCATTGTCATTATTTGCTGGCCTTCCGGTATTTAAATGATTATAATAAATAGGAATCTGTCCCTCAGTCCGGGGAAAACTCATAGGTAATTTTGCTGATGGATTATAATCACCAAATAAAACATCAGCTACTGCATTACCAGCTTCACTGCCTAACCACCAGGTATATAATATGGCAGGAATATGGTCAGCAGTCCAGTTAAATATAAGAGGTCTACCGGCATTAATCATCACTATAACAGGTTTACCTGTAGCGTAAATTGCCTGAATCAATTCTTCCTGAACACCAGGTAAATGTATATTACTCCGGCTTTTAGCTTCACCAGTCATGTCTCGAGCCTCGCCAACACTCATTACAACCACATCTGCCTGTGATGCAGCCTTTATCGCATCTGCAAAACCTTCATGAGAACTGTCATTAATTTCACAGCCTTTCGCATAAATTAATTTGGTATTATTGCTTAATTTATTTTTTATCCCTTTCCATTGAGACACAATATAACTGGAATCATTGTCCCATTCAATTGACCAAAAGCCCAGGTTCTGTCTAACGGCTTTAACAATTGGCCCAATTAAAGCAATGGATTTTATGTTTTTTGAAAGTGGTAATAAATGATTTTCATTTTTCAATAAAACTATACTTTTATCTGCAACCCTTCTAGCAGCTTTCACATGTTCAGGGTTATTCATTTCTTTAATTTCCCTGTCTGTATTCAAATACTTATAGGGATCATCAAATAATCCAAGTTCAAATTTTTTAGTGAGTATCCTTTTTACAGCATCATTCACCAACTCAATAGACACTCTGCCTTCTTTAACCAATAAAGCCAGGTTGTTTTTATAACTTCTGCTTTCCATGTCTATATCACACCCCGCTTTGATAGCTACTAAAGCTGCTTCCTTGTTATCTTTTACAAAGCCATGTAGTATCATTTCACCAACAGACCCCCAGTCACTAACTACAAATCCTTTGAATCCCCATTCCCCTTTTAAAATATCCCTGAGTAAATGCACATTTGCAGTTGCAGGAATACCATTTAAATCATTAAAAGAATTCATAAAAGTAGCAGCTCCTGCTTTTTCTGCTGCTTTAAAGGGAGGCAAATAAATTTCACGCAACATTCTTTCACTCATATCTACCGAATTATAATCTCTTCCACCAATAGCAGCTCCATAGGCTGCATAGTGCTTAACACAAGCCATCACAGCATCTGTATTACCTAACCCTTTTCCCTGAAATCCATTTACCCTTGCAATTGCAATTTGCGACCCCAGGTAAGTATCTTCACCTGCTCCTTCCATCACCCTGCCCCATCGTGGGTCCCTTGCAATATCTACCATTGGTGCAAATACCCAATGAATTCCTGATGCAGCTGCCTCAGTAGCTGCAACTCTTGCTGATAACTGGATGGCATCAATATCCCAACTGGCAGCTTCTGCAATAGGAATTGGAAATGTAGTTTTATACCCATGAATTACATCCTCCCCGAAAATTAAAGGAATTCGTAATCTGGATTGCATAGCCATTTCCTGCAATTCATGGGAATGTTTCACCCCTTTTACATTCAGCATGGATCCAACATCGCCACGCTTAATCTGGTTTTGTTTATCACCATCATTTGTAATTGGACCGGTTGCTTCATCCCAATCACCGGTGTATTGATTTAACTGCCCTACTTTTTCCTCCAAAGTCATCAGTTGAAGCACTGAATCTACCTGCTGTTGAATAGTCTTTAGTTGCGCCTGGCTATGATTTCCACATATCAATAACAGGATCAACAGTAATTTAATACTGAAACCTTTTTTCATTTTATAAAAATTAATAAAATAATACTACCAAATATAAGTAGCTACTGCTCCGGCTGATAGTGAACTGGTAACAATTTCATTATTAAATTGAATATTAAAAGTTTGAGAAGCAGCATTATCATTTAATACAATCAATACCTTTTTACCATCAGGCCTTTTAAAAGCCACATTCTGAAGGTTATTAGTAAGAATTGAATTAATTCTCACTGAACCCTGCGGAACAAATTTTGCTGCATGGGCTATTACATAATAAGAAACATTTCTTGAAATTGTTGACCCGATGGTTAATGCTCCCAGACAGGTAGAACAACCTCCGCTAGTATGCGGATTATAACTGGGATCTGAAGCCAGGTTCCATTCCAGTACATTTCTGCTCCAGTTACGTGTAGCTCCAATAATCAGATTTTTAACATGCCAGTTTAAATCTGAAGAAAAATTACTGGGAGCTCCAACCCATTGTTCAGTGAAATAAATATTTTTAGTTGGATAAGCATAATGGACCTGACCAAGCACACTAATATCTCCCGCATATAAATGAAAAGCCGAACCGTCCACATATTGGCTGGCACCAGCATCGGCTAATATTGATAGAGGATAAGATGTAACGTCACAATTATGATCATAAACTATTATTTTCGTATCAATGCCAGCGGCTGCAAATTGAGGTCCCAAATAATTTTTAACAAAATTAAGTTCTTCAGTAGCCGACATTAGCATACTTGGATTGTTATAAGCATTTAGAGGCTCATTCTGCGGAGTTATTGCATCAATTCTGATTCCTAATGCCTTCATTGCCTGGATATATTTTACAAAATATCTTGCATATACCTGATAATAAGCTGGATTAAGATTTCCCCCCATTGAACTGTTAACAGTTTTCATCCAGACAGGGGCTGTCCATGGGGTAGCAATAATTTTAATATTAGGTTGCAAACTAACTATTTGCTTTAAAACCGGTACAAGGTCATAATTATCCGCTGCGAGGTCAAAATACTGTAAAGTAGTATCAGGCTGACTATTTGATACATCATCATAAGTAAAAACACTGGTACTTAAGTCTGATGCTCCCATGCTTACTCTAATATAATTTATTCCAATATTATTACTATCTGAAGTAAATAACTCTTTTAATAAAGCAGTTTTATCTGATGCTCCTAATCTGTTTATCAGATACGCGCTGCCACCTGTTAAAGCAAAACCAAATCCATCAATCGTCTGAAATACCTGGGTAGTATCAACGATAATAGTTGGATTTTGATTGGAGGCTGAGCTGAAGTTCAAAATCTGATTTTGTTTCTGTAATAAAGCAGATTGGTCACCATTTGTCAACCAGCAAACCATATCAGAACTTTGAGGTACCGGCGTAGGAGTAGGTGTTGGAGTTGGGCCTGTCCCCCCACCGCCAGAATTTCCTGATTGAGACTTACTGCAATTAGCAAACAGCATAATCACAACAATAATATACCCGAGTCTTAACCTCACTTTCCTTTGAAAATAAACCATAATATTATCTAAATTAATCACTTTTAATAAAACTAAAATTCTCAACTGCTACTGAAAAACTCTAATATAATCAACAAACATCCTTTGAGGGAATGTCGTTGATGAAGGCGGATTTCCAGGCCAGTTTCCTCCAACTGCTACATTAAATATAAGAAAAGATGGATTATTAAATGGCCAGGTACCTGTACTTAAACTTGCATTTGTAGCTGTCATATAAGGAATTCCATCTACCAAAATCTGCATATAATTCAATTTCCAGATTAAACTGAAGACATGAAACTGCTGGGAAAAATCTCCGCTGGCTAATGCATAACTATTATTAACTGTGCCTGAAGTTCCATTGGATTGTGCCCAATGAATAGAACCAGTAATCTGTTTTGGATTGCTTCCTACCAACTCCATAATATCGGTTTCACCACAAGCAGGCCATCCCACACTTGAAAAATTAGAACCTAACATCCATAATGCAGGCCACATCCCCTGAGCTACAGGTAATTTGGCCCGAATATCAATTCTGCCATATTGAAAGGATTGCTTTCCTGCTGTATTCATTCTGGCTGAAGTGTAATTATTTGAACCAATTGTTTCCTGCCTGGCTTCTATAATCAATTTACCATTAGAGATATAAGCGTTATTACTGCTATTAGTATAATATTCCAACTCATTGTTACCCCATCCGCCACCACCTGTCTCAAAATTCCAGTTAGCAGAATTAATGGTAGTTCCGTTAAATTCATCATTCCAAACCAAAGTATATCCCGGATAAGTTAATGGAGAAGTAAAACCTGCACTATCAGTTGGATAATAAGTACCATTATTTTGTATGGTTCCTGTAGCTTTACCTGTTCCACCAATGGTTGCATTAACTGGATTGGAAAGCTGAATAAAAAAGGTCTGATCGGGTTGCCTTAAACTGTCACCCGTTACAGGAACATCAATATAACCTAAAGTTTGATTTGCTGCTATTGTTAAGGTTCCTGTAACAGGTAAATAATCAGTATTTGCTAGTGCAGTTCCATCAGAACTTGCATAATTTACTGTAATTGCAGAAGTACTTGCTTTATCAAGATTAACAAAAAATCTGTAATTCGTAGTTAATTTATTATCTCTGGCCTGGGTTACATCTATAATGGTTAATACAGGCAAAGTAACAGGTGGTGTTACTGTAGAATTTCCTCCCTTACTACAGGAGCAAATAGCTATTATTATTGTTAAAACTTGTAACATTTTTATTTTCATAAATTTTTATTTTTTTATTAAGCCGGCTGTAAAAACAGCCGGCTTCTACCAAATAATTGCTTACATTAATACATAATAAACCACCTTTTATGCATGCACGATATGTAACGTACATACCTAAAAATATGAGTAAACTAGAAAAATAATATCCAATTCACTTTAGAAGTTTTAATTAGTACTGATAATATATCTCCACCATGTTCCATCATTAGCATTCAAAGTAAGTGTCATCTGTTTATTTCCTCCTACAGTAGTTGTATCTGTAATATTCATTAACAATGACTTTGAAACAGGACCGGAAGTTATCTGGCCTGAATTTTGAACTTTAGGCAAAGCTATATGCGCTCCTAACCCAATTAATTTCAGGTACCCTAATTTATGGGAAGCATCCCCTGGTAATAACTGGTAAGAAAAATCAGTAAGATTAGTTCCCCATGCTTTTTGTGCCCCAGTTAATGTATTATCCAAAGCACAGGACCAATTAGAAGGACCTTCATAATCTTCAGTATAATAATCATTTTTATCATCATACTTATAATTATTACCTAATCCTAATATAAAAGTAAATTCATCATTAAATGTACATGGCCTTGCTGCAAAATCACTGGCTGCACTTGCCCACCAGCTAACATCACCTTCATTTGGCCCAACACCCAATGCACCAGGCCCTTGCAACAGGCGCCATTTTTTTTGGGTACAACCACTTAAAAAGCCCTGCATCGTCCCTGCAGCGCACAAATTAGGATCATTCGAAGCAATGGTTACTGCTTTGGTAATGGTATCAATCCCACCCTTGGATGCACTTAACAATTTAATATGGTAGGTAGTAGCAAATCCCAGATAAACTTTGGCAGAATCCCCTGTATAAGTAACTCCGGTTTCTACCAATGTCCAGTAAGGAATAGATGCAGCAGAAGAATGGTTCACCAATATAATATTATTGGGATCTTTCTGAACCACTGTAAAATCTGCCTTGGCAATAGCACCAAGGCTTCCCCCAACCTCAGGTTTGCAGGCGTAGAATACAGATGCAACTATTAATGCAAGTATTCCTAAAGCCCATCCAAAAGTATTTTTATTTAAATATTTCATATCTAAAATTTTATATTTTAATAGTATCGATTAATTATATCCTGGATTTTGAACAAGTTTAGTATTATTCAATTCATTTATTGGAATAGGTAATACTTCATGTGTTCCGGCTTTAAATCCTTTAAAAGATAAAACAGTAGCAGCTTTTCCTGTCCGTACCAGGTCATACCAACGATGCCCTTCAGTTGCCAGTTCCAATTTCCTTTCATTGTAGATATTATCGAGTGTAGCTGGTATAGATGGCAATCCTACTCGGGCTCTTACTTTATCCAGATAGGATTGTGCAGTAGACTGGCTTCCGCCGCCCCGTACTAATGCTTCTGCTTCCATCAGATACACATCTGCCAATCTGATTTCAATATAATCATTCGGAAAGTTTAGTTCCTGCTGGCCGGTAGTGGAAACATACTGAGCTAAAGGAGCCCATTTCTGTTCAAAATATCCGGTATTCTGATATCCTTTTACATAGCTTCCGTTAGTTGCTGTAACGATGCTGTCTATATTGGCTACAGTTGCACCATAACGGGGATCTCCATACATGGCAGTAGCAAAACTTTTTATAATCGGATTAAAACTCCATCCGCCTGACCAATAAATGGGTCCGCTATAACTTCTTGGCCCTGTCATTTGAACATATATATTTCCGGAGAAATTAGGCCAGTTACCCCAGCCGGCATTCTGGGCTGCACTATGAGAAATTTCAAATACAGATTCACTGTTGAATTTATTGGCTGGGCTAAAAATATCTGCATATTTAGGAAGCAGGCTGTAAACACCTGAACTGCTGACCTTTTCAAACCAGGCTGCAGCTTCTGTCATACGTGCAGTGTTATTCTGGTATAAAATAACTTTTCCCAGTTCAGCCATTGCTGCTCCTTTACTTACACGTCCGTATTCAGAAGGCAGAATTACAGATGGTAATACAGTAATAGCATCATTTAAGTCTTTCTCTATCTGAGTATATACATCAGCAGGTTTTGCCTGAGTTACAGAATACCAGTCGCTGGAAGCTAAAGGTTTTGTTATTAAAGGAATGTTTTTAAATAATCGTTCCAGTTCAAAATGATAATAAGCTCTTAAAAATTTAGCTTCCGCAATATAACGGGCTTTATTGGCATCACTAAGTCCGGTAATAGTACCATTCAATTTCTCAATCAGCAAATTTGCCCTATAGATACCTGCATAATCAATGGCCCAGAAATCAGCCTGAGGTCCTACAGCAGCACTTAATGTATAAGTGTTCCACACCTGCCAGAAATTCATATCTGTTGGTCCGCCCCCACCTGCATAACATTCGTCTCCTGCAGAGTTTAATGAACCTAATTTATCTGTATAGGTATTATTACCAAAATTATCAGCTTCCATCCCTAAACAGGCATAAGCAGCAACTAATCCGGAATATGCCTGATCTGCTGTTTGATAATAATTAGTTTCCAGCACCTGGCCTTTAGGAGCAGTTTCCAGAAAACTCTTTTTGCAGGACAGGGTAAACTGAGTTATGCCTGCAATCAATAATAAATATAATAATGGTTTGTATTTCATGTTACTACAATTTTAATGGTTTAAAATGTTAAATTAACCCCTGCCATAAATGAACGTGCCTGAGGATATATACCACGATCAATACCAAATAACCAACCACCTCCAGAACCACCAATTTCTGGGTCATAACCTGTATACTTGGTAAATGTGATTAAATTATTGCCACTAATGTAAACCCGCAGGTTTTGGATCTTTGCTTTGTTTAATAAGAATTTTGGCAAATTGTAGCCTAATTGAACAGTTTTAATTCTCAGATAAGCTCCATCTTCCAGATAAAAAGAACTTGGATTGGAAAAATTTCCATTCGGATCTCCATCTACCAGTCTCGGGAAATCATTGGAAGTACCGGGTCCAGTCCAACGGCCTAATGCTTTTGTCTGGTAATTAGCAGTTGTAATATCCAGCCTTCTTAATTGCTGGAAAATTTTATTGCCGGCAACTCCTTGAGCAAATACCTTTAAATCAAAGTTTTTATAGGCAGCAGAAACAGTAAATCCCAGCATCCAATGCGGTGTAGGGTCTCCTAAATAAGTGCGGTCGCCAGATGTGATGGAACCATCTCCATCCACATCTGCCCATTTAAAATCTCCGGGTTTTGCATTTGGCTGAATTAATCCACCATTTTTATTTACATAGCTGTTGATATCCGCCTGGGTCTGGAAAATTCCCAATGGTTTGAATCCATAAAACTCATTAACAGGCTGGCCAACCACTTTCCGGCTTACTTCATAAGAACTGGCCTGGAAATTTGCATACGCTATGTAATTATTTGCCCCAATATTGGTTACTTTATTTTTTACATAAGTTACATTACCTTTTAAATCAAGGTTTACGGCTCCCACTTTTTTCCTGTAACCCAATTCCACTTCTACCCCATTATTATCCATAGAGGCAATATTTCCCCAAGGCTGGTTGGCAGCACCAATATAACCAGGTACTTTAATTTGCATCAGCATGCCTGAAGTGGTTTTCTTAAATACATCAACAGTCAGGTTGAAATCTTTGAATATAATCGCATCAAAAGCAATGTTCGACTGTGTGGTACGCTCCCATTTCAAATCAGGATTTGCTGGAGCAAGCGGCGCATTACCGGTGGTGATCTGTCCGCCGATAGGATAAGCACCCACCCCGCCTACTGTAGATACATATTGAAATGCACTCAGGTTATCATTACCATTTACCCCATATCCTGCCCTTATTTTCAGATAGCTCACTACATTATTCACTGGCCAGAATTTTTCTTTGGTAGGAATCCATCCCAAAGAAAGAGAAGGGAAATTACCATATACATTATTACTTCCGAAATGAGAGGAACCGTCCCTTCTTACAATAGCGGTCAATAAATATTTGCCATTATAATCATAGTTTAATCTGGCAAAAAGAGAGGAAATATTATAGGGCTGGTATTCATATCCCCCAGCCTGTGTATTGGTGGTTGGGACACTGAAATTCATTGAAGCATCGCCAAAAGTACTGGCAGGCACTCCAATATAGGTACCGCTGATTCCAAAACCACTGTTATTCCTTGCTTCAGAACCCACTAACACAGATCCGTTATGTAATCCGATACTACGGGTATAAGATGCTGTATTGGTCCAAATCCAGTTAAATGCCTTATTCATACCCCGGTTAAAATTGGCATTGGTCAAATTAGACTGTGTAGTGCTTAAAAAGAATATGGGAGTAAAGGATTCATTTCCCCAAAAAGCTAAATCTGCACCTATATTACTTTTTAATTTCAACCCTTTAACAGGTTCAATTTCCAGATAAGTATTTCCTACAAATTTATCTCCCCAGCCATAATTGCCATTCTGCACTTTAGCATAAGCCAGTGGATTAGTCATTTCCTGGCCTACAATGGAAGAAATACCATAAGGATTTCCTTTATCATCCCTTAATATGGAGGTAGCGTGATTCGCATAGGGGTTTTGCGCAATAACAGATGGATCTGTAATTACTACAGGAGTAATCGGATCCAGATTTACAGCTGAACTTAATGGTCCGCCAAAATAACCATTGGGATCAAATCCTCCCTGGCTCTTTGTATGCGCATAAGCAACACTTTCACCAAAATTCAACCATTTATTAATCTTATGAGCTGAATTGATTCTAATGGAAAATCTTTTGTAGTTGGAAATGGAAGAGGAAACAATTCCATCCTGGCTATACATACCAAAAGAAGCAAAGTAGGTAGATTTATCATTTCCACCACTGATACTTAATTCATGATTCTGAATCTGGGCACTATTATTAAAGATAGCTCCCTGCCAGTCTGTCCCAGCTCCTAATGCAGATGGATTGGCAAATAAAATACCATTTCCAGCAGCAATTGAGGATTCATTCCTTAAAGTAGCATATTGAGTTGCATTTAACAGGTCTAATTTCCTTGCAGGTGATTGTGTACCTACATAAGAACTTAAGTTTACCTGTAAAACTCCAGCTTTACCTTTTTTAGTGGTAATCAGGATTACACCAGAAGCAGCTTTTGTACCATAGATGGCAGCAGAAGCAGCATCTTTTAAAACTTCAATGGATTCAATATCAGAAGAATTGATATAGTCAATACCACCTGCTACCGGAACTCCATCCACTACATATAAGGGATCAAAATTATTAATAGAGGTAATACCTCTGATCATTACAGTAGACTGTGATCCGGGCTGGCCTGAACTGGAAGCTACAGTTACACCTGCAGTGCGGCCTTTTAAGGCATCTTCCAACCTGGTTACTGGCATATCTTCCAGGTCTTTTGCCTTTACACTGGAAATCGCACCGGTTACCACACTCTTTTTCTGTGTGCCATAACCAATTACCACCACTTCTTCCATGGCGGTCACTTTTTCTGTTAATTGAATTACTACCGGCTTATTACTTTGTACCTGTAATAACTGAGTTTCCATTCCAATATAGCTGATTACAAGAGTAGATCCGGCAGCTGCTTTAACCTTAAAAGCACCTGTTTTATCGGTTTTGGTACCATTACTGGTTCCTTTTACCATTACTGACACGGATTCTAAAGGATTGCCTGATTTATCGGTAACTTTACCGGTTACTGATAAGTCCTGTGACCAGGCAACATGAAATAGTGAAATGAAAAAGACGAGAAAGTAGATGTGAAATCTTCTTTTCATAAGGAAGTCGTTTTTAGTTAGAGAATGTTGATTAATCCATTTAAACCTAATGCTGTTACATTTAGCCAATACGTTCAAATGCGATACAAAATTGACACTATTATCCTACCCTTTAACATTTAATACCACTACAATACCACTACAAAACTCTACAAAATGGATAATTTATCTATTTTTTTTCCCTACTTTACCACTACAAGCTTAAATTTGTTAAAATGATCAGGAAAAAAATTTTATTCATTTTACTTACATTACTAATCAGTAATAAACTAATTTATAGCCAAAATGCAATTGGTTTACCAACAATTAAAAGCTATACAACAGAGGATTTCCATGCCGGAACACAAAGCTGGGGGATGGCCCAGGACAAAAATGGAGTACTTTATTTTGCAAATAATAGTGGCCTTTTAAGTTATGATGGTACTTACTGGAAATTATACACTTTACCTAATGCTACAATTATCAGGTCTGTTGTAATAGATAGTAAAGGACGTATAATAGTAGGAGGGCAAGACGAAATCGGCTATTTTTTCCCTGACAAAAATGGGATTCTTTCATACAACTCACTTAAACAACTCATTCCTCCCACTTCTAGACAATTTGGGGATATATGGAATGTGGTTTTAAATGATGATGACGTTTTTTTCAGAGCAACTGACAGAATTTTTCACTTAAAAAATGAATCTATAGATGTATTTTACCCCACTTCCGAATGGTTATTTCTGGAAAAATCCGGCAATCATGTCTATGCACAGGATAAATCCAAAGGATTAATGATTTTCAAAAATAATGGTTGGGACGTTTTTTCGGCTGATCCCTTTATTCAAAACAATATCCTTACTGCAATCTCCAATTATACAGAGGACACTTTATTAATTACTACCCTCAAAAAAGGTATCTTTTGCCTTACATCAAACTCGCTTACCAGAAAATTCACCATTTTAGACAAAGAATTAATTAATTATCAGATTTATACTGCCAGGAAAATAAATGACAACCGTTTTGCAATTGGCACTATTTCTAACGGTTGCTATATTATCAACCATCAGGGAAATCTGGTACAGAAATTTACAAAACAGGAAGGCATTCAAAACAATAATATCCTGAGCCTTTTTCTGGACCGTGACCTTAATTTATGGCTCGGACTGGATAACGGAATCGATTTCATAGCTTATAATTCATCTGTTAAACATATTTACCCTGATAAAGAAAATCAGACAACAGGCTATACTTCCAAAATATTCAATAACGATTTTTTCATTGGTACTTCCAATGGGCTTTTTAAAACAAAATTAGAACCATCTGTTTCTGATTTAAGCTATTCCAAAGGTGAATTCACCAGGGTATCTAATACAGATGGACAAGTTTGGTCCCTATCTGTCTTAAACCAGCAATTACTGATGGGTCACAATGAAGGTACTTTTCTAATTAAGGATAATACAGCTGTCCAGTTGCAATCAGGAGAAGGAACCTGGTTTTTTCAGCCTCTTAATATTACTTCTCCTTTTGAGGACATAGTAGTAGGTTCTTATACAGGCCTTAAAATGCTTCATTTTAAAAATAATACCCTTAACAGCGGTGAACCATTCCAATTATTAAGAGAGTCTTTAAGATTCCTTGCCTATGATGTAAATAACAATATTATTTGGGCTTCACATCCGTACAGAGGAATTTTCAAATTTCTTTTGTCTGCCGATAAATCAAAAGTTCTTTCTTATCAATTGTACAATAGCAAAGACGGCTTACCATCCGATCTGGGCAACTATGTATTTAATATTAAAAACAGGATAGTTTTCACAACTACCAAAGGGATATATGAATACAATATGGATAAAAATGCATTCGTACCTTCTCCCCTTCTTTATTCCATATTTGGTGAAAAACAAGTGGTCTATCTAAAGGAAGACAGTTATGGAAATATCTGGTTTGTAAGTGAAGGTAAAATTGGCGTGATTGACTTTGAAACACCTAAAAACAATTCCAGTTTTAGTATTATTTATTTTCCTGAATTACAGGAAAAAATATTGGAAGGGTTTGAAAATATTTATCAGTTTGATAAAGAAAACATATTTATTGCTGCAAAAAAGGGGATTATTCATCTAAACTATTATGAATACAAAAGGTCAACTACCAAACTGAATGTTATTTTAGGTCAGGTTAAAGCAATTGACAAAAAAGACAGTATTATTTTTGGAGGGTATTTCTCTGACAACAATGAAACAAAACAAGTTCAGTCATCCAATAAAATTATTAGCCTACCGCATAATTGGAATTCTTTTCAGTTTCAATATTCCTCTACCCTATTTTCTCAAAGTGATAATATAGAATTCAGTTACCAGCTGGTGCCTTTTGACAAAACATGGTCTGAGTGGTCTAAAAAAACTGAAAAGGATTATACCAACATACCTTATGGCACTTATACTTTTTATGTAAAATCCCGGAATAATTTAGGCAATGAATCTAAATCAGTTGCTTATACATTTAAAGTTTTGCCCGCCTGGTATCAGACTAATTATGCCTACACAACTTATACATTAATTATATTACTGTTAATTATTGCTACTTCCAGATACTTAAAAAACCAATTCGAAAAACAGCAGCTTCTCCATATGGAAGAACAGTCTAAACTAAAATATTTACACCAGCTGGAAATTGACAAAAGTGATAAAGAGATCGTAAAACTCCACAATGAAAAATTAGAAACAGAGGTCAATTATAAAAACAAAGAATTAGCATCAGCAACTATGAACCTCCTTGAAAGAGGTAAACTGCTTTCAAAAATAAAAGAAGAAATTAAGCAATTACTGCAAACCCATAATTCCACATCATTAAGTGCTGAATTTAAAAATATCCTGAAACTGCTCACCGAAGCTGAAAATACTAAAGATGAATGGGAGCAATTCTCTATCCATTTTGATGAAGTACATAATAATTTCCTGAAAGATCTTAAAACTAAAGTGCCTGAATTAAGCTCTACCGATCTTAAACTCTGCGCCTATTTAAGAATGAATTTATCTTCGAAGGAAATTGCCCACCTGATGAATATCTCAGTAAAAGGTGTTGAAATAAGTCGCTATAGATTAAGAAAGAAATTGCAAATACCTACAGAAGTAAACCTCTATGATTACCTGATGGAAATTAAAAACGCTCTTCCGGAAAATGGCAATATCACATAATCATTTTCAAGTAACTGATATACATAATTTAGTTATTATCAGACATCAGTTGATCTAAAACAGGTACTGATTTACCTGAAATTACAGGTTTCAGGTTTTCATTTTTCTGTTCAAAGATAAATATTTCATTTCTCCCTTTCTTCAGCCATACTCCTGGCAAATACAAGGTTTGCTGAGGACCTTTATTCCAATACCGGCCCAAATGATGCCCGTTTATAAAAACAATCCCCTTTCCCCAGTTATGCATATCCAGAAAGGTATCACCTGTCTGATCCAGATTAAAAAAAGCGGTATAAAATGTTGCAACTCCTCTTTTATTCTGGTTGCGTAATTGACCCACTTCAGGCACTTTTTCCAATGGCATGGAATACATTTTCCAGCTACCCGTAATGGCATTACTATCAATATATACCTGACTAATAATACCCTTCTGATTGTTCACTATCTCAGAACCATAATTAATACGACCCATATTTTCTACCAATATATCCAAAGTAGCATTAAATGGAATGTCTATTTTCATTTCAAAGAGATTCGACTGCCTGTTTAATGTACCTTTATATTCTCCATTTACATATACCGTTGCATAATCCCTTATTCCTTTAATTTTTAAAGTTCCTGTCACTGGCTGAACAAACTTCCTGCTGTACAGTACATACCCATTTCCCTGATTTAATGCTTCAAAACTCAGGGGAGATTCATTCACTACAGGTTCTATACTGTTTTTCCAATCCAGTACATTATACGCTTTGCCCATTGAAATGTCTGGCAGATTAATAACAGGAATTTGTTTGGGTGGTTCCGGAATTGTTTCTGCCGTATATTTCTTCATCAAATTCCTGATAGCAGTATATTTTTCTGTTACCCATCCTGCTTCATTAATAGGTGCATCATAATCATAACTGGTAATATCAGGCTGAATAAGATGTGCTTTATCATAATTTGCACCGGAAGTAAACCCAAAATTCGTTCCTCCATGAACCATATAAAAGCTAAAGCTGATATTGTTT
>Ga0208872_1000941_pt1 | contig 19260 bp, 19 predicted proteins | sample CryBogCBH12Aug08_FD_185508 | JGI IMG/M metagenome (GOLD analysis project Ga0208872, IMG submission 185508) | Freshwater microbial communities from Crystal Bog, Wisconsin, USA - CBH12Aug08 (SPAdes) | ecosystem: Environmental > Aquatic > Freshwater > Lake | place: Crystal Bog, Wisconsin, USA...
GAAAATCAGCTATATGGAGAAATTAGTGTTACTGCTGATAAAAATGAACTGTATATTCAATTCAATTCACACAATAACCTGCATGCAAAATTGCAGTACATGGATAATGGTGAATGGATGATGACTTATGACAATATTGCTTTTGGAATATTTGCCACCAAATTTAAAACAGAACAAAATAAAGTAGTTTCTGTTGATATCAAAGCCAGCGATTTTGTTGAATATGATCCTTATACTTTTACCAAAAAATAAACATGCGCATGAGAAAAGGGAAACTAATGGTGCTAACGGCAATGCTGCCGGCAATGCTTTTTGCTCAAAATTTCACAGCAGCTATTGAGAAAAATGCTTCATCTGTCAATGATTCTGTTATTGCCTGGAGAAGGTTTATTCACCAGAATCCGGAATTAGGTAACCGTGAATTTAAAACCGGGGCTTTCATTGCTGCTCATTTAAGAGCATTGGGAATTGAAGTGAAAACCAATGTAGGTAAAACTGGAGTGGTGGGGATTTTAAAAGGGGGTAAACCCGGGCCGGTAGTTGCACTGCGGGCCGATATGGATGCTTTGCCTGTTACAGAAAGGGTAAATATTCCTTTTGCTTCTAAAGTAATTGGGGAATACAACGGACAGTCAGTTGGCGTAATGCACGCTTGTGGCCACGACAGTCATGTGGCTATTTTATTAGGTACAGCTACCACATTAGCTAAAATGCAGAAAGATGTTCCCGGAACCATTGTATTCATCTTTCAGCCCGCTGAAGAAGGCCCTCCTGGTACAGAAGAAGGGGGTGCTCCTTTAATGATTAAAGAAGGGGTAATGAGTAATCCTAAGGTGGATGCGGTTTTCGGGCTGCATATCAGCTCGCAGACAGAAATAGGTACCATCCGGTACAAATCCGGATCCTTTATGGCATCATCAGATTGGTTTACCATAAAAGTAAAAGGAAAATCCAGCCACGGTTCAATGCCCTGGGGTGGTATTGACCCGATTGTGGTGGCTGCTCAGATTATTAACGGACTGCAAACAATTGTGAGCAGGCAGGAAGAATTAACCAAAGCACCCGTGGTGATTACAGTGGGTATTATAAAAAGTGGAGTGAGGGCGAATATTATTCCCGAAGAATTGACTATGGAAGGTACTATCCGCACTTTGGACAGTAAAATGCAGGAAGATGTGCATGAAAGAATTAAAACCACAGCAACTAAAATTGCAGAAGCATCCGGTGCAACTGCCGAAGTTTTCATAGATACGAAAACACTGGTTACTTATAATGATCCTGAACTGGTAAAACTTACCCTGCCTTCTTTAGAAAAAGCTGCAGGTGCGGATCATGTAATAGCGTCTGACTGGACTACCGGTGCCGAAGATTTCTCATTCTATGGTACCAAAGCCCCGGCTTTCTTTTTTAACCTGGGCGGTATGCCTAAAGGAATGGATCCTAAAAAAGCAGCCCCCCATCATACGCCTGACTTTTATATTGATGACAGTATGCTGGATGTAGGAGTTAAAGCATTTTGCAATATTGTATTTGATTATGCAAAACTGAAAAAATAAAAAATGATTGCTTCTTTTTAACTGAAATAATACCCGGATATTTCGATAAGTTAATTTATGTATCCGGGTTTTATTTAATTCTGAAACGTAAAACCTGAAATATGAAAAAGCTGATAATAATACTATTATTATTAGGTTCAACCAACCTGTTTTCTCAAAATAATTTAACTCCTGAGATGTTATGGAAACTCGGACGGGTTGCTCCTTTAGGATTGACAAAGGATAAGCAATCTGTTGTATATGCAGTATCTATTCCCGATATTCAGGAGAATAAAAGCAAAAGAAAATATTACAGTATTCCTGTAACTGGTGGAAATGCAACAGAAATCTCAGACCCTGAAAGTTTACTCTCGAATGACCGTATTTCACCGGATGGGAAATACATCATCAGCAGTAAGGAAGTGCAGGTTATCCGGACTAGATCTTCTGACATTTATACTGATTTGCCAAAATCAAATGCCTATGTATTTACATCCCTGAATTACAGGCATTGGGATACCTGGGAGGACGGAAAATTTGAACATATTTTTGTTGCTCCATTTGAAAATGGTAAAACCGGTGATGCTAAAGATATTATGCCGGCAGACTCCAATGATTGCCCTCAAAAACCATTTGGTGGTAATGAAGATTTTATCTGGAATCCGGATTCCAGGCACATTGTGTATGTAACCAAGAAAAAATTTGGAACTGCTTATGCTATCAGTACCAATACCGATCTTTTTGAATACAATATTGAAACAGGTACTACTAAAAACCTGACTGCTGATAATAAAGGGTATGATATTGCTCCTGCTTATAACAACAGGGGACAACTAGCCTGGTTGCAAATGAAAAGAGAGGGTTATGAAGCGGATAAACAGGATATCATTGTTTCTAACGGTGTTACCAGCATGAACCTGACCAAACAAAATGACCTGATACATGTAGAAAGCTTTAGATGGGCAGATGATGATAAGAGCCTGTATTTTATTGCACCGGTAAATGGAACATTGCAATTGTTTAATGTTAGTTATCCGGGTTTAACAAAGTTGATGCCTGTAATTAAACAGATTACTTCGGGTGATTTTGATATCAGTAGTATTGTGGGCCAATCCGGCAATACATTGATTGTCACCCGTACGGATATGAACCATGCACCGGAAATCTATTCGGTTGATCTGTCCAATGGAACTGTAAAACAATTATCACATGTAAATGACGATAATTATGCTTCAATTTCTCTTTGCCGGACAGAAAGAAAATTTGTTACCACAACCGATAATAAACAAATGCTGGTTTGGGTGATTTATCCCCCGGGTTTTGATCCCTCTAAAAAATACCCCACTTTACTGTATTGCCAGGGCGGGCCTCAATCTGCCTTAACACAAGCCTATTCTTTCCGCTGGAATTTTCAGTTAATGGCTTCTCAGGGATATATTATTGTAGCACCTAACCGCAGGGGCATGCCTGGACATGGAACTGCCTGGAATGAACAGATCAGTAAAGACTGGGGCGGACAGGTGATGAATGATTATCTGAGCGCTATAGATGCTGTTAGTAAGGAACCATATGTGGACAAATCCCGCAGAGGATGTGTAGGAGCCAGCTATGGTGGATTCTCTGTGTTTGCGCTGGAAGGATTACATGAAGGCAGGTTTAAAACCTTTATTGCACATGATGGTGTATTTGATTTCAGGAGTATGTATGGTACTACCGATGAAATGTGGTTTGAAAACTGGGAAAAGGGTGGTGCTTACTGGGAACACAATAATGCAGTGGCACAAAGATCCTTCAGCCAGTCGCCCAGCAATTTTGTATCAAAATGGAACACCCCAATATTAATTGTGCAGGGAGGCAGGGATTACAGAGTACCCATAGAACAGGGACAGCAGGCATTTCAGGCCGCTCAGCTGAAAGGCATTAAGAGCAGGTTTTTGTACTTACCAGATGAAAACCATTGGGTTTTAAGTGCACAAAATGCTTTGGTATGGCAAAGGGAATTTTATAAATGGCTGAACGAAACACTTAAATAATCAAAAAGGGCCCTCAAACTGAGGGCCCTTTTTGATTATTCATAAAAATTTATTGGGCATATTCCCGGGCACCAAATAATAAACTCCCAACCCTTACCATATTGCTGCCTTCCTCCACAGCTATCTGATAATCACCACTCATACCCATGGAGAGTATTTGTATGGAAGCATATTTCTGTTGAAACTGATCAAAGATGGTTTTTAATGTATGAAACTCTCCTCTTACTTTACTCATATCCTCACTGAAAGAAGCCATACCCATTAAACCACATACCCTAACATGTTTCAGTTCATTTAGGTCTGGTAATGCCAGTAATTCATTATTGTCAAAACCAAACTTGGTTTCTTCTTCTGCAATATGAACCTGTAATAAGCAATCGATGACCCGGTTATTTTTTGCAGCCTGTTTATCCACTTCCTGCAATAATTTATAAGAATCAATTCCATGAATGAGGTACACAAATGGAGCAATATATTTCACTTTATTGGATTGCAGGTGACCTATAAAATGCCATCGGATATCTTTTGGTAAAGCAGCAGATTTATCCACCAGTTCCTGAACATAGTTTTCACCAAAATCCCTTTGTCCCAATTGATACAAAGCCTCAATATCTGAAGCAGGTTTTGTTTTACTCACAGCAATTAACTGAACCTTTTTTACTGAAAGTTCCTCAATAAGGGAAGTATATGCTGCAATTTGTATAGCCATAATCTATTGATAATATGCAAAGATATTCCCTATTATTTTAAAATACTCCTGCTGATTACAATACGCTGCACTTCGCTGGTTCCTTCATAAATCTGGGTAATTTTTGCATCCCGCATTAAACGCTCCACATGGTATTCTTTTACAAAACCATAACCACCATGTACCTGAACGGCTTCTACAGTAATCCACATAGCTGCTTCACTGGCAAATACTTTGGCCATGGAAGAACTAACATCATAATTGATGCCATTATCTTTTTCCCAGGCTGCCTTCAGGCAAAGTAACCTGGCTGCTTCAATTTTAGTAGCCATGTCTGCCAGTTTAAACTGGATAGCCTGATGTTGGGATATTTCTTTACCAAAAGCTTTACGTTGTTTGGCATATTTAACCGCCAGTTCATATGCACCGCTTGCAATACCCAATGCCTGTGAAGCAATTCCAATCCTTCCCCCAGCCAATGTTTTCATGGCAAAAGTAAAACCAAACCCATCTGCCCCTATCCTGTTTTCTTTAGGCACTTTTACATCATTAAATAAAATAGAATGCGTATCACTGGCACGGATTCCTAATTTATTTTCTTTTGCCCCAACTACTACTCCCGGGCTGTTCTTTTCTACAATAAATACATTGATCCCTTTCGCCCCTTTTGCTGGATCTGTTTGTGCAATAACCAGGTAAACTGAAGCAGAGGAACCATTGGTTATCCAGTTTTTGGTGCCATTTAATAAATAGTAATCTCCTTTATCTTTTGCTATAGTTCTTTGAGAACTGGCATCACTTCCTGCTTCAGGTTCACTTAATAAAAATGCTCCGATATATAATTCCCCGTTTTTTTTACCCTGTGCAAGCGGGACCAGGTATTGCTGTTTTTGCGCTTCATTTCCAAAAGCCTCTAAGCCCCAGCAGACCAGGCTGTTATTTACACTCATGCTTACACTGGTACTGGCATCAATCTTGGAAATCTCTTCCATTGCCAGTACATAACTAATCGTATCCATACCTGAACCACCATAATCAGGTGATACCATCATACCCATAAAACCAAGGTCAGCAAGTTGGGAAACCTGTTCTTTCGGGAATTTCTGCAGTTCATCCCTTTCAATTACTCCAGGCAGGCATTGAGTTATTGCAAAATCCCTGGCAGCTTTCTGAATCATTATATGTTCTTCTGATAACTGAAATTGCATATCCTTTTTTTAACAAAAATAAGGATTGCAGGCAAACAACCTAACAAATGTTAGTTGTTGTGCAAACTATTTTAAAAGTTCAGGAAACTGGTGTAACCAAAACAAGTATTTTTTGTAAAAAATTGAATCAGTATACCTGATTTAAAGAAATTTCTTCTGCAGATTATATAATACAGATAAATCAGCAGGATTTAAATACCTGGAAGTATCCTGCATAAAATGTCTTTTAAAAGCCTGGATTGCTGCTGTACTGTCCTTAACATCATACCCAATAATACGTAATGCATGTATGGCATTAAAATGTTCAGGAACGACATCTCTTACTGTATCATACCAGGTACCAAAACCATGATCTGCCAGTACTTTCCAGGGGAATCGGAAATTGGGGTCGTTTTTCCGGATGGGTGCAATATCACCATGTCCGATGAAATTAGCAACAGGTATATTGTATGTAGTTTTCAGTTTTGAAAGCAGGCTAAGTAAACTGTTAATTTGCAGGCTGTCAAAGGGCTCAAAACCATTATTATCCAATTCTATACCTATAGAAGCTGAATTTATATCAAGCTGGTTTCCCCAACGGCTGAATCCAGCATGCCAGGCCCTGAGATAATCATTCAGCATGTGGTGAACAGTGCCATCTTTACAAATCACATAATGTGCACTAACTTTTGAATGTTCTGTTGTAAAAGTCTGCAAAGTTTGTTCACAGCTGTTTTGAGCAGTATGATGAATAATCACATAGCTGGGTTTGCGCATATTGAAATTAGTAGTACCTGTAAAATATGCAGGCTTCTTTATAGAATCATTGGATATTTCTTCGGGTATATCCATTAATTGTCTCCCAAAAGCCTTTGCGTTTTTTCGATATTGCTTATTGGTAACTGAATATGGATTTCTGGAACAACTCCCAATAAAAAGAATACAAATGAAGAGTAATACTGATTTAATAAAATTCATGACTTAAAGATAATCCGCAATTATAAAAAAAGCGATAGATTTTATCTGCGGGCATAAGAAAGTTCAGAGAAACTGGAAGTGATTTTTTTAAAAGGAAGGGATATCATTTTGTCTTCATAAGAAACACGGAGAAAATATTTTCCTTCCATCATATGTGCTACTCTTAAATGGACAGTTAGCCCATTAAAGTTTCCTTTTCGGATGATACGTTGTTCCGTATCAATAATTGCATAAGATAAATTCTTATGATGCAGGTGTGTATTTATAATCTCAATAGTTAAAAAATCATAAATCACTTCATTAATACTTACATCATTATTTGCTGCAGGGGGCATACTTTAAACAATGAATGTTAAATATATAAAGGCTTTTCAAGAAAAAAAACAATAATTGTCAATTTTTTATATGAATTTTTGGTTAATTAGGTATTTTTTTCGAATAAATCCCAATTTTATTGCATTTTTATTACTATACAAACTATCATTAATGTAATTAATTGCATTACACCTAACAATTTGTTTTACTAAACAAAACGGATCTGTTCTAAAAAATCCTTCCATTTTTTCTTCCTTCGCTTATCTTTGAATTTACAATTTATGCATTATGTCATTACTTTTGGGAAGAAACAAATTTGGAAATATTGCTAATACAAAAAATGTTTTAACAAGAGAGGAAGCTATGGAATTATTCAATAGCTGGGTATTGAATCCAAAATTGAAACTTCATATGAAACAGGTAGCCCATCTGATGAAATCATGGGCTTCAGAAAAAGAAGGATCAGATGAATTGGAAACATGGAAATGGGAAATGGCCGGATTATTACATGATGCCGATTGGGATCAATGGCCAGACCTGCATTGTATAAAGATAATTGAGGAACTGGAATCCAGAAATATTGATCCTGAAATTATACATGCTATAGCATCTCATGGTCCGGTGCATTTTGGAGTAGAACCTGAGACTAAAATGGATAAAATGCTGTATGCCTTTGATGAATTAAGCGGACTTATCCATGCCTATTCACTGATGCGGCCTAACGGATACGAAGGAATGGACCTTAAAGGCGTAAAAAAAAGATTAAAAGAAAAAACATTTGCGGCCAATGTATCCAGAGATGATATTGCAGATGCTTCAGAACGAGCCGGCATTCAGACAGATGATTTAATCAGTTTTATTATCAGTCACCAGGGATCAGTCGCTTAATACTAGGTTACGTTCTTAATAAATGAATCAAAGTTCCTGAATCCGATTACTTTTTCTGAAATAAATCCTTCAGCATAATCCACTCCAATCCTTTTACCCATCATCATCGCCCTGGATTTTACTGTTTCCAGGAATTGAGGGGAAGATATATAGGTTTCAGGCTCGTCCGATTCAAATCCTCCAGTATAGAACTGAGTCTTATAACACTGAATGGTTTCAATTTTCTTTTGCATATAAGGCGTAATATCAATAACAAAAGATGGATGAATAAACCTGTCCTGTATATAATGAAATACATATGTTGGTCGCCACGCTTCCTGTAATATTCCCTCACTGAATGTTTCAATTTTGCGAAGGCCAGCTAAAAAAGCAGCATCAGATACCAGTTTAGCACTTCTTCCATGATCAGGGTGCCGGTCTTCCGGTGCATTACAGATAATAATTTCCGGTTGATATTTTCTAATAGCAGTGATAATCTTCCTTTTATTGGTTTCATCATTCATAAAAAAACCATCTGCCATATACAGGTTCTCTCTTATATGCACACCCATTTCTTCAGCAGCTGCAGTGGCTTCTGTAAACCTGGTTTCAGCACTGCCCCTGGTACCCAATTCTCCCTGTGTAAGATCAACAACCCCCACTTTCTTCCCCTCATGCACAGCATTTAATATAGTACCAGAACAACCCAGTTCCACATCATCCGGATGAACACCAATTGCCAATATATCCAGTTTCATATTCATTAGTTTAAACATCAAAAATAGTCATTTGAAACAAAAATCCCGCTTTAAAAGCGGGATTAGTAGTAAAGTATAAAACGACTTTATTTTGCAATTTTTGCGTAACGCTTTTTGAACTTGTCGATACGGCCTGCAGTATCTACCATCATATTCTTTCCTGTATAGAAAGGATGTGAGGTATTGGAAATTTCTAATTTAATTAATGGATACTCATTTCCATCTTCAAATTTTACAGTTTCTTTTGTCTGTGCAGTGGATTTACTTAAAAATGAGTAACCGTTACTCATATCTTTGAAAACTACAAAACGGTAATTTTCCGGATGGATACCTTTTTTCATTGTATTGATGTTTAGGTTGTACGGATTTGGCCGTACGATTATTTAATAAATTGGGCGGCAAAGATAGTAGAATCTGATTTTTTAACCAAATGATGTTTTAAATCAGCTTTTCATGTTTTCAAATTGCAGGGGCAGTCCAAAATCCTGTGTTCTGCAATACGCTATAACTTCCTGTAAATCATCTATCTTTTTTCCGGTAACCCTGATCACATTATCCATAATGGCTGCCTGAACTTTTAAACCACTTTCTTTAATGGCTTTCACAATTTTTTTCGCATCTTCCTGTTTTAGTCCATTTTTCACAGAAATTTCTTTTTTCACGATTTTACCACTGGGATAAGCGTCTTTATCAAAATTAAATGCATTGGCATCAATGCCCTGCTTCATAGAGCGGCTGATAATAACATCTATTACCTGCTTCATTTTCATATCACTTTCCACTTCCAGGTTAATCAGGTAATCCTTTTTATTCAGTTCTATAGAAACGGAAGAATCCCTGAAATCAAATCTGTTTTGTATTTCTTTTTTTACGGTATTAATGGCATTGTCCAAAGTTTGCAGGTCTACTTTACTGGCAATATCAAAAGATGGCATATCTTAAAATTTTTACAAAGATACAATTGCCTTAAATTAGAATTTGCATTTTGTATTGCAATATTCTGCTTACTGATCACAATCCCTTTAGTTCTTTTACTGAACAGAAGTAATAGCTTTCTGATATTCCTGTAGTAAGCGGATCTGGTTCCTGGCCCTGACTAAATTATGTTTTTCATATTTTCTACCGTAATAAACATCATTATTGATATAATCTGCCAGGAATCTGATTGATTGCATGTAGATGAGTACTTCACCGGAAAAGAAGAAATGATCTTTTTCAAAAGGACTTAAAATATCCGAAACTGCTTGCATAAAACCATTCCTGATCGCTATTAAAAAGTCTTTCCTGACTATAATTTTGTCAAGGTCTGCTTCTTCTTCAGAAACCGGGCTCAGGTAAGTACGCATCATATCCCCCACATCACTGATAAAATATCCCGGCATAATAGTATCCAGGTCAATTACACACAACCCTTTATTATCGGCATCAAATAAAACATTGGATATTTTTGTATCATGATGCGTAACCCGCTGTTTGGCATCTGTATGCTGTACAAATTGCTTCCATTTGTAAACAATTGCTTTTTCAGATTGCAGAAAATCAATCTCTGCTCCCACTTCAGCAATCCTTTCAGGATTTCCATTCTTTATTGCATCCTGCAATTGCTCAAATCTCAAACCCAAATCATGAAAATGGGGTAAGGTTATTTTTAAATGACTGGCATCAAATTTATCCAAAAGGGAAATGAACTTCCCAAACTGAAAAGCTGCTTCATAAGCCTGTTCAGGATTCTCTACCACATCAATGGTATGCGATCTATTAATAAATGGAAAGCTCCTGTAATACTCCCCATCCAGTTGAATAATTGTTTTACCATTCATTCCTTTCACCGGACTGGTAAATAAATATTCAGGGTATTTTACTGAAAAATAAGCTGATAATAAACTGATATTGGTATCAATATCTTCAGGAATTTTAAAAATACTTTTATTAATTTGCTGTAAAATATAGGTTTCAGAACCATGGGTTATCTTCCAGGTATGATTGATTAACCCGCTACCAATAGTACTTATTTTCAATGGCTGATTCCAACCATAAAAGGCTGAAATATTTTTTAACAATGTATCTTCCATGCAATGAAAATACAAACAATATCTTCACATAACTTTCAAAAAAATAATTTTAATGCATAGAAGAAAATTTTTAGCACTCAGCTCTTTGGGGTTATCTGCTTTTAGCTTTACATCCTCCTATAACAGTAAGAATAGTTCAGGCAAACCCATTGTTCTTTCTACCTGGGATTCCGGAATCAATGCCAATAAAGCTGCCTGGCAGATTTTGCGCAGTAATGGAGATGCATTAGATGCAGTAGAACAGGGTGTAATGGTTACGGAGAATGAAAGGAATTGTTGTGTGGGACTGGCTGCTAATCCTGACAGGGATGGTTTTGTAACCCTGGATGCCAGTATTATGGATCATCATTTTAATTGCGGCAGTGTGGCATTTTTACAAAGAATTAAACATCCGGTTTCCGTTGCCAGAAGACTAATGGAAAAAACACCGCATGTAATGCTGGTGGGTGAAGGAGCACAACAGTTTGCCCTTTCTGAAGGATTCACTTTGGAAGATAATAAACTTAGTGAAGATGCGGAACAATCTTACCGGAACTGGCTGAAGAAAAGTGAATACAAACCAGTCATCAATATTGAAAATACTAAAAACCATGGCCCCTTCGCTCCTTCCCAATTGGAAAATGGGGAATGGAATCATGATACGATAGGTATGATAGCCATGGATGTCAACGGTAATCTCAGTGGATCCTGTACCACAAGTGGTATGGCTTTTAAAATGCATGGCCGTGTGGGAGATTCTCCCATTATCGGGGCAGGGCTATTTGTAGACAATGCGATAGGCGCTGCAACTGCTACGGGTCAGGGAGAAGATGTGATAAGGATAGCAGGATCCCATACCGTAGTTGAATTAATGCGCCAGGGATTGGATCCTGAAACAGCCTGTAAAAAAGCAGTAGAAAGAATCATTGCTGCAAAGGGATTGGAAAAATCCAAAGAAATTCAAATTGGTTTTATTGCCATTAAAAAAAATGGGCAATTTGGAGGGTACGCACTGCAAAAAGGTTTTAATTATGCAGTCTGCAATGCTGATAATTACAACCAATTAACAGATAGCAAATTTATATTGTAATGGTACTTGAAATTGCAGTTTTTGACTTGGCTTCTGCTTTTATTGCTGAAAATGCCGGTGCTGACAGGATTGAACTTTGTCATGATTATTCTTCTGGTGGTGTAACGGTCTCCAATGAAGTTTTAGTGTCCGTAAAGGAAAGAATTTCAATCCCGGTATTTCCGATTATTCGCCCAAGAAGTGGTGATTTTGTATATACGGATGAAGAATATGAGCAGATTAAATCTGCTGTCCTGCTTTGTAAATCATTAGGTTATAAAGGTATTGTTACAGGAATACTGAACTCAGACCATACCGTAAATACAATTCAAATATCAGAAATAGTACAGATGGCCTTCCCGATGGAAGTAACTTTTCACCGTGCATTTGATGCAACTGCTGAACCAGAAAAAGCTTTGGAGGATATTATCAATTGTGGCTGTAAAAGAATTTTAACCAGTGGTTGTAAAAATACAGCTGCTGAAGGTATTGATTTGCTGAAAAAACTGGTAGTACTGGCAAATGGAAGAATCAGTATTATGCCGGGGGGAGGCATCAGGCCAACTAATTTACCTGATTTATTAAAAACCAATGCCACTGAATTTCATTCAGCTGCCTTCAAAAAGGAAAATAATCAACTTAGCATTGATATTGCTTATATCCAGGCTATGAAAAGCATTCTAACTAAAAAATCCCTGTAAATACAGGGATTTTCTTTATAAATTAAATCACAAAGCCTAATTTTTACCGGGTTTCTTTAAAAGTCCGTCTTTTTCCAGCTGACTGATCATCAGCTCGGTATACCCTTTTGAACTATGTTCAATACTGGTTGGATTGTACAGTTCACTTTGAGCAGACCATAAAATTGTTTCTGTGGCAGCGTCAAACAAATTAGATTCCAGGAAATAGGTTTTATCAGTGGAATAATAACCGGGCGCCCCATATCCCCATGCATTTCCATAATAACCACCCCATCTTCCATAAAATCCAAATGCAGGGTATGGTGCATACATAACTGTGCCCGGAACATACCTGGTTTCTGATTGCTTATCCACCACTGCAGTGGTAAAAATGGCATCTGCACCGGTTTTCCGGATCTGCGCTATAATTTCCTCTTTATTGGGTTTTTGCCCACTGGTTACCGGGGCAAATTTGTCGATACTTTTAATAGCAATATAACCATGTTTTACTGCAGCAGCTGCCAGTTCGTTTTCCATTTTGGTTCTTAATTCAAGTTTACTCGTAATTACAGAAATGAAAATAGTTTTATATTCTTTTGGAGGTACTGCAGCTTTATCCTTATTTACCCAGGAACTGGTAATTTTCATAGATGGGCTGCAGGAAATAAGTGCCAGCATTAAAGCCAATGATGCTACATATTTTTTCATAATCAGTGGTTAATTTTGTTTATAATGTTAAATTACAGCAAATTATCGAATATCAGGTGATCTGATTACTATAAAATTTAATTTCAAAAATGTTAAGAATAACCACATCTTTACCCAAGATTTAAAGCACCACTTGCTCCGTAATTAAGAAACCTTAGTTTTGTACATATGAAGATTTCGAACGAAACCAAAGTGGGTTCTTTAACAGCTATAGCAATCACCCTGCTGATTCTCAGCTTTAATTTTTTAAAAGGAAAAAGCCTTTTTAAAACAGGCACCTATTTTTATGCAAAATATACTGATGCCAAGGGATTAATGACTTCTAATCCGGTTTATGTAAATGGATACCAGATCGGGAATATATTTGATATTGAAAATGAAGATGATTTAAAAACTATCGTTGTTACCATTAAACTCAGAACCAGTTATAATGTACCCGAAAACTCTATGGCTGTTATTAAAGAAAGTATGCTGGGCACCAATAGTATAGATATTAAGCTGGGTGACAGCAAAAAATATCTGGAAGCAGGTGATACTTTACAAACCATGAATTCGGAAGACCTGTTAAGTTCACTGAGCAATAAAGTAAGTCCGGTTGCTGATCAGCTAAAAACAACTTTGCACACTTTGGATAGTACCCTGAAAAATATCAGCGGTATTTTTGACCCGAATACCAAAAATAATCTACAGAGTGTTATAGGTAATTTACAGAAAACAACTGCCTCTTTGGCTGTTTCTTCGGTTCAGCTGGAATCTATGCTGAATAAAGAAAATGGTTCAATTACTCAATCGTTGGATAATGTAAACAGTTTTACAAAAAATCTTTCTGCTAATAATGAGAAAATTACTAAAGTTTTGACGAATGTGGAAGTTTCTACAGGTAAACTGGCCAATGCTGACCTTGAAGGGGCAGTAACCCAATTGAAAAATGCAGCCTCCAATCTGAATGAAACCATATCAAAGGTCAATTCTTCTCAGGGTTCCTTAGGTTTATTATTAAATGATAAAACCTTATATAATAACCTTAACAACACTGTCCGCAGTGCTAATATTTTAATAGACGATTTAAAAACCCACCCTAAACGCTATGTAAATATTTCAGTTTTTGGGAAGAAAGATAAATCTGAGCCTTTAAAAGCTCCATTGGCCGATTCAACAGCGCTTCATTAATATGGTTCATTTAAGAATTTTATTTATTTGTATACTTGCTTCTGCATTTACTACTGCTGAAGCACAACGGGTAATTGATTCTACCAAATCAGGTAAAACCATTACTATTATCAGTGCTGATAAATATCACTATGAAGATAAAGATACAATGGGAAGATTCGTTTCCCTGGTTGGCCATGCAAAAGTGAATCAGGAAAAAACAATCTTTGAAGCAGACAGTATCGTTATCAATCAGAAAGATAATATCCTGGAAGCTTTTGGCAATATTCATATCAACGATGCCGATACCGTAAATACTTACTCCCAGTATTTAAAATACCTGGGAAAGGACAAAAAAGCCTATTTAAATAAAGATGTTAAACTGACCGACGGTAAGGGTATTCTTACCACCAACGACCTGGAATATGATACCCAGTTTAAAATTGGTAAATATTTTAATGGAGGGAAAGTAGTTAATAAAAAAACAGTCATAACCAGCCAGGAAGGATTCTACTACGGTGAAACCGGAGACGTTTATTTTAAACGGGATGTACACCTGAAAGACCCGCAATTTAAAATCAATACTGATACCTTATTATATAATACCAATAAAGAACTGGCCACTTTTGTATGCCCTACTGATATTATCAATGGTAAGAGAACAATCAAGACACAGGATGGGTATTATGATATGAAAAAGAAGAATGCCAATTTTGGTAAACGCCCTTTTGTGGATGACAGTACTTATACTTTTACAGCCGATCAAATGGCTTTTGATGACAGCACTGGTTTAGGGGATGCACAGGGAAATGCAGTATACAGAAGTAAGGATTCTGAAGGTGGATACGATATCATTGCCAATAATATTAAGATCAACAATAAAAAAAATGCCTTTCTGGCCACTCAGAAACCGATCTTATTTATAAAACAGGAAAAAGATACCATTTATATTTCTGCAGATACATTGTATTCTGCCAGGATTTCTGACCTTAAAAAAACCAGAACAGTTCCTGTAATCAGGGACATTTTAAAAACGGATTCCCTGAAATCTATTCCCGTTGTGAAAACTGATAGTGCCCATGACCGTTTCTTTGAAGCGTATTATCATGTTAAAATTTATTCAGATTCTTTACAGGCTTTGGGTGATAGTTTATTTTATTCACTGGAAGACAGTAGTTTCCGGTTATTTAAAAATCCAATCGCCTGGGCACAGACAAACCAGATCAGTGGAGATACCATCTATTTATTCCTGGAAAACAAGAAACCTCAACGGTTGAAAGTTATAGAAAATGCCCTGGCAGTAAGTAAAGAATATGATGAATTTTATAACCAGGTTAGAGGTAATAACATGAACGCGTTATTTAAAGAAGGAAAAATAAACTTTATGCATACAAAGGGTAGTCCGGCAGAGAACATCTATTATGCAAAAGATGATCAGCAAAAGTTTGTTGGTGTAAATAAATCAAGTTCAGAAATCATAGAAATTTTTTTTGATGATGGAAAACCCCAAAGGGTAAGATTTATCAATAACCTCGAAGGAACCATGTACCCACTCAGACAGGTAAACCATAAAGAATTAAGGGTTAGAAAATTCAAATGGCTGGATGATATCCGTCCTAAATCAAAGTTTGATATTCTTGTCTTTTAAAATATTTTCTTTTGTATCTTCCGGTATGATTCAGTTTTTTAAATCAAAATTTGTTGATCCGTTACTTGAGTTTATTCATGATAGCCGTGCAATAGGAATCACATTACTGGTTTGCACAGGTCTTTCATTACTCATCTGTAATATTCCAGGAATCGGACTGGCTTATCATCATTTCTGGAACTTTCATTTTAACGGAATAGAGGAAGAACATTTTCATTTAACAGGATTATCCCTTCCCAATGCTCCTATTCTGGTAATAAACGATTTTCTGATGGCCTTCTTTTTCTTTCTGGCTGGAATGGAAATTAAAAGGGAAATGGCAGAAGGAGAATTGTCCAGTATCCAGAAATCTTTATTACCCTTAATTGCTGCAATTGGCGGAATTATTGTACCTGCCGTATTATATGCACAATTCAATAAACAAACAGAATTTATTCCGGGTTGGGCAATCCCAACTGCTACGGATATCGCTTTCACATTAGGTATTGCCTCTCTTTTAGGTAGCAGGGTTCCAGCAACCTTAAAAATATTTATCACAGCACTTGCCATTATTGATGATCTGGGTGCCATTATTGTTATTGCCTTATTCTATGGTGGTAAAATTCAGATTGGATATGTTTTATTATGTGCTTTTATTATTTTATTACTCTATTTGCTAAACCGAAACAAAGCTAAATTTGGCGTTTTTCACTGGATGCTTGGTTTTTTACTATGGTATTGTATGTTTAATTCAGGATTGCATGCAACTATTGCAGGTGTCATATTTGCAATGATGATACCCGTAAAACAATTAAGAAACATGGAATTAAAATTCCACACACCTGTTTATTTTCTCATTCTTCCGGTTTTTGCACTGGCCAATACGGCTATCCCTTTTTCAGGAATTAAATTTACTGATCTGAACAGTACTTTAAGCTGGGGTATTATTGTCGGACTCTGTATCGGCAAACCCCTTGGTATTGTTGGCGCAAGTTATTTATTAGTCAAAAGAGGTTTTGCAGTATTGCCAACTGGTGTTGACTGGAAAAAAATGATTGGTGCTGGTTTATTAGCCGGAATTGGATTTACCATGAGTATTTTTATTTCATCACTTGCTTTCAATAGTATTTATGTTGAAAATATAGCAAAAATATCTGTATTGATTGCTTCTCTGATTTCCATGGTTAGTGGTTATATTTGGTTAAGGTATAAAAAATAGGGTCCTGATGTAAACACACCGGGACCACTGTACTCCTGTTTAATAGAAAACCTCACCAAAAAATTTTAATCATATTTTCTGTATTAAATATTATAAAGACCGTGCCGGAGAACTAATCAATTGATTTTCAATTAAATAATTAGCTCTTTCCTATATAAATATTCCCAAAAAGATAATATTTTTCCATCTTTTGGAATTAGTTTCCATTTTCCAAGTATTAGAAATATTCATATCTTTAATGTATAACTGATTATTCTTCCTTCATGAAAAACAATAGTCAACTTAAAATCTTTATCCTGGAAGATGACAGATGGTATGGTACCATGCTGGAACATTATCTTTCCCTGAATCCCGACTATCAGGTTAAACGGTTTGAAAATACTAAGGACTTTTTCCAATCGCTTCATGAACTGCCGGATCTGATTACACTGGATTTTACCTTACCGGATATGGATGGTTCACAGGTATTGAAAAAAATAAAAATGCAGTATCCTGATTTAAAGGTTATTATTATTTCCGGTCAGGAAGATATACGCACTGCCGTAAACCTTTTAAAAGAAGGGGCTTTTGATTATATTGTTAAAGACGAGGATACGAATGACAGGCTGTGGAATGCCATCCAGCACTTACAGGAAATCTCCACCTTAAAAAAGGAAGTCGAAAACCTGAAAGGTGAATTAAGAAAACAATACGATTTTTCCAAAACCATTATAGGGCAAAGCGATGCAATCAAAAGAGTATTTACTTTGATTGAAAAAGCTGCGCAAACTAATATAACAGTTTCAATCACCGGTGAAACAGGAACTGGTAAAGAAGTGGTGGCAAAAGCCATACATTACCATTCTGCCAGATCTAAAAACAGCTTTGTAGCCATTAATGTTGCAGCCATTCCAAAGGAATTACTGGAAAGTGAATTATTCGGACATGAAAAAGGGGCTTTTACAGGGGCTGCAGGTAAACGTATCGGTAAATTTGAAGAAGCCCATAAAGGCACGCTTTTTCTGGATGAAATAGGTGAAATGGATATGGTACTGCAGGCTAAATTATTAAGGGTTTTGCAGGAAAGGGAAGTCACCCGTATTGGTGGTAATGCCGTTGTTCCTATTGATGTAAGAATTATTGTTGCTACCCACCGAAATTTGCAGGAACTGGTAAAAAATGGGCATTTCAGACAGGATTTGTATTATCGTTTACTCGGACTTCCTATTGAACTACCCCCATTAAAAGACCGTGGCAGCGATATATTTATTCTGGCTAAACAATTTATCCAGAGCTTTTGCAAGGATAATAACCTGGCCATTAAATCATTATCCCCTGCTGCTCAAAAAAAACTGCTGGCCTATCATTTTCCGGGTAATGTAAGAGAATTAAAATCCTTAATGGAACTGGCTGCTGTTATCTCCGATGGAGATACCATCGAAGAAAAAGATATCATGATTGAGAGCTCCGAAGCTTTGAGCGATCTGTTCATGAAAGAAAAGACACTGAAAGAATATGAAATTCAGATATTTCAATATTTTCTGGACAGGTATACTGATGTACTGGAAGTTGCTAAAAAATTGGATGTAGGTAAATCTACTATCTACCGGTTAATTCAAACCGGAGAGCTCAAACAGAAATAAAATAAAAACAGTCATGATGTAGCTATTAAAGCTTTAAACATGACTGTTTAATAACAATAGTCCGGTAGTTTTTAATAAGGTGTGTGGAAAAGAGTGATAGAGAGAAAAAATAATAAACAGGGATAATAAAAGGGAAAAGAAAGGCGGTAGTAAGTTAATGAGAAATACACCCACCTTTCAAAAAGCATTAAGCTTTATTACTGCAAGTGTACAGCAAACAATTGAAATAAGAAAACCACAGCAAAAATTTATTTGCTGGCTCTTTGAGAAATGGATTATGCTACCGGTACGGCATAACTTTTTAAATATCTACCGATATGGCAATGGAGGATATTCAGAGAAAAGCATCCGTCATCAGTTCAGCCGGAAGATTAATTTTCTCGGGTGGTTTGAAACGGCATTTGACAGATTAAAAGAAAAAGAGTGTATAGCAGCCTTTGACCCTTCCTACATTAAAAAGAGTGGGAAACATACTTATGGTAAAGGAAAATTTTGGAGTGGGAAAGATCAACAGGTGAAAGATGGCCTGGAAATAAGTTGCCTGGCCATGGTGGATGTGGCAGACAGAACTGCTTATAGTGTGGAAGCAATACAAACACCAGCAGCAATGCAGGGAAAACTAATGGATCATTATGTAGAAATTATACTGAGCAGGCTGAAAATGCTATTGTCATTTACTAAATATCTGGCAGCGGACGGCTATTTTATGAAAAACAGTTTTATTGACCCACTTCTAAAAGAAGGGATACATATTATTACAAAGATGCGTCAGGA
>Ga0208872_1000943_pt1 | contig 19240 bp, 27 predicted proteins | sample CryBogCBH12Aug08_FD_185508 | JGI IMG/M metagenome (GOLD analysis project Ga0208872, IMG submission 185508) | Freshwater microbial communities from Crystal Bog, Wisconsin, USA - CBH12Aug08 (SPAdes) | ecosystem: Environmental > Aquatic > Freshwater > Lake | place: Crystal Bog, Wisconsin, USA...
AACATCGTGACCTCTGATATTCCAAAAGCGTCGGTAAATGTGTCTCCGGCTTGAACCTCCCACATTCCCATCACAGCTTGAACAGCGGGACCGTAAAAGCCCGCAAATGCAAACGTTCCTGCCAGCAAACCGATAAGGAACATGAAAGCATCGAGGCGGCCAGAAAAAAAGCCCACCACTGACGTACCGGGGCAGTACCCACCCACTGCGAAACCGGCCCCCACCAATGCACCTCCGACAGCGCTTGCCATCAGCAATGCCGATGGCACAAATACCGCATCTGGCTGCATCACCCCGGTGACTTTGAGTACGTATAAACCAAGTGCCGCAACCACAATAGCAGTGAACATCACTTTAAATACCGACCAGTCACGAAGTTGGAACTGGGCTGTCAACTTGGCTGGGCTACCAAATCCCGCATTCTCCAGTACATAGCCGAAGAGCACACCGCAAATCAATCCTGACACCATACCCGCATCATTCAATGGAATCATTTCAGACTCCCTTGACCAACCGACTGACTATCAAACCCACAGCAAAGAACAATCCCAGAAACACAAAAGCCGAGACACCCAGCGTCGCGGCTCCTGAAAGTCCTAATCCACTGGTACACCCTGCCGCCACACGGGCACCAAAACCCGCGAGCACCCCGCCACCCAATGCTGCCAGTACGCGACGCGGCGTTCCCACGCTGTGTGCCCCATCCAACTGGACTTTGAATCGTCCCCCAAGATAAGCCGCCACCAAGGCGCCCAGTGCAACCCCAACAACTTGCCACGTAATCCAGGATGCCATCGGATTACCCGAACTCACCATCGGCCCAAGGTACGCATTTGATTGCGTTATCTGTGGTGCCATTTGCAAGCCAATCCAGGCCGTCGCTCGTGTGGTGGCTCCAGTGGCGCCAAGTCCGTGTCCAGTTAGCACAAACGTCATCAGTAGTACCAACCCCAGTGCAACGCCTGCTATGAGCGGTGGCCAAAAAGGCTTGATTGGGCGTGCGCCAAGACCAGACATGTTTGACATAAAAAAGAAGCTCCAACAATGATGTATACCGCTACCGGTATTGGTACTATTCTCCGCCATCAATTTCAGCGAGAGGTCAGGGTTTTTACCAGTATCAGGGTTATTACCTGATGCTCGCTACGTCGTCAATTTATGACAAGAATCAAACCCAATTTTTTTGAATCAATCCATACTGATACTTTTTAACTGGAGCAAAAAAATGAAGGCGTTACATGACCTTTTTTCTACTGACTATGGTCTGTTGAGTATTGGTGGCATCATATTTATGATTGGGATGGGTGTATTTTTCTATCGCTTTTTTACCAAAAAAATGAATGAGTCGGCCGCAATGGGCGACAAGTAAGAGCGTTTTTCGCGTCAGCTATTAGGGTCTAGGGCTGGCCTTGGGCCAGCTTATCAAAAGCGCCAAGCGCTTCTGCTGCATACATCAGGGCCGGCCCACCCCCCATATAGACACATATTGCAAGCATCTCTTCCAGTTCCTGGCGGCTGCATTGCAGTTTTAATAATGCCTTCACATGAAAGCCTATACACCCGGAGCAATGCTGGGTAATGCCGATAGCCAGTGCCATCAATTCCTTATGCTTAGCAGAGATGGCCCCTTCTGCCATAGAGGCGCGAGCCAGCTGACCAAAGCCCAACATAGCCTCGGACTGGGACTTGCGAAACGGACCGAGTTGCGAATTGATGTTCTGTATCAGGTCTGCATGTTCGAACGTACTCATGACGATCCCTTTATAGCGCAATGATGTTAGTTAATGTAGATAACCATACGTTAGGCATTGTACCCGGAGGGGTATATTGCCCATTGAATTTTTTCTGATTTTCTTCACGTCTCAAGGGTCTTTCAGCCGACCCTATTGCGCGCCACCTCTAAACGCTGATCCAGATATGCGCCATAGAAGTCCGAGATATAGGCCCCCTTCAAACGCTCAGCAATTTCCTGCCCTTGTCTGCCAAAGAATAAAACAGTAGGGGCAACCTTGATGCCCCATCCACGTATCAATGCATCGTGGGTTGTTCCGATTTGCTGGAAGTCACGCACGATCTGCGCCGAACGCATGTCAAGCTGCACCACCGGCAAGCCTTCCCGTTGCCGCATCGGCGCCAAATAGTTCTCTCGAGCGACACGGCAGAAAGGGCAACCCTCCAGACTTACCATCACAACCAATGGCTGGTGTACCCGCAGGGCAGCATTCAATGCATCGGCCAGCGAATCTGGAGCTGGCAAGTTTCGAGCCGACGGGATATTACTTTGTGCCTCACTGGCACCGATGCGCCATAGGACCAGACTCGTTGCTGCAGCCTGCAACCATCTGCGTCGCGTACCAACATTTTGGAGGCGTGTCATTGAGCCTCCTTTTCCATCAGCAAATACGTGTTGTAGGCGTTCATGCGATTGGCAATGCGGAACAGCGGCAAATGTTCAAACCGCATCCAGTCCGCCGCTTTATACGCGTCTTCAAATGGCTCCATATTCCTGGCTGCGGCACCCATTGCCTGACGAAGATAAACCAGATAGTCCCGCGTTAACTCCATGTCTTCGCGCGCATGGGTCGACAGACCGCCATGGCCTGGCACCACCACGGCAGCGTCGAAGGACAGCAAGGCGTCCAGAGCCTTGATCCAGTGTCCACTGTCGGCCTGACCGACGTAGGGTATTCGACTCCGAAAAACCAGATCACCTGCAAATAGCACCTTTTCTTTTGCAAAATAAACTACCAGGTCTTCAGGTGTGTGTGCGGGCCCCACGGGTTTGAGCAAAAACGTGTACCCTCCGACTGACAAAGAAGTGGGCCCGTCAATCCATTCATCCGCTTCAACCAGATGTGTGTTTTCGTCAATCCAGGGAGTCAGGTCCTTGCGTGACGCTATCAGTCTCAGGCGGGCAGTGTCGGAGTTCAGATACTCTTTGGCGGCCTTCTGGGCGATGATGTGGGCACCCTGCGCCTTGAAGGCCTGCAACCCATAAATATGGTCGGCATGATAGTGAGTAACAATGACGTCAATCACAGGCAATGCCGTGATTTTTCGAATCTCCTCCATAAGACGCGTAGCCAGCGCAGGTGAGCCTAGAGCATCAATAACGACAACCCCGCCGGGCGTCACGATAAACGCAGCATTGGAAATAAAGTTCTGGTTCTCTGATGAGCCCAGAGCTGAAAGTCCTTCAACGTACCATGATGACTCAGACACCTGTATGGCGCGCATTGGAGGCACGTTTGTTTGCGACCATGCGCAATTTATAAGCGCCCAAAATAGAACAGCCATACCCAACCAGGACCGGGCCAGTCCAGTCCATCGATCGATCGCCATTGCGTCTCCTCATTCTTATTTGCAGCAGCATGCGAATGCGTGCCGCTATTCGCACATTTCGACTTCACTTGCGATTCATCAACCCCCGGGGGTATCCAAATTATAGTCAGCCGTTTAATAATGGCAATTGCAGAATTAATGGGGATTGCTGTGGATCTCGCAAATTTACTTGAACAGCAAGGCGAAGCCACTGTGCTCGCACTCGGCGGCTTGGTTGTCGGATGTCTGTTCGGATTTTTTGCCCAACGGGCTCGCTTTTGCCTTCGTGCAGCAGTTATTGACTTTTGGCACCACCACTTTGGTGAGCGCCTTGCCGTTTGGCTATTGGCGTTTTCAACCACCGTACTGGTGGTTCAACTACTGATTCTGAGTCACTTGCTGGATGTGAGTGGTGCACGCCAGTTCGCTACGCGTGGCAGCTTATCGGGCGCATTAATTGGCGGCTTACTCTTCGGAATCGGCATGATTCTGACGCGCGGTTGTGCCAGCCGGCTTCTGATTCTGTCTGCCAACGGCAATTTGCGCGCATTGCTTTCCGGGCTCGTATTTGCCGTAGCAGCACAAGCTTCACTGGCCGGAGTTTTAGCGCCGCTGCGCCTGTCCATCAGCGAATGGTGGACGGTCGAGCCTGGTCCATCACGCAACATTCTGGCCAGCCTTGGGCTCGGGAACGGCAGCGGCGCGCTTGCGGGCCTACTGTGGTTGGCCTGTGCCGTCTATCTGATCCGACACAACCCGACCCACAAGCTGCGCCTTTGGATCTCCGCTATCGGGTGTGGATTCTGCGTGGCATTGGCGTGGTGGTATACCTACTTTATTTCTACCCAATCGTTTGAGCCAATTGCTATCCAAGGCATGACGTTTAGCGGACCCTCAGCTGAATGGCTTATGCGGGTGTTGTCCCCTACAAGTCAGAAAATAGGCTTTGATTTTGGAATGCTGCCTGGCGTTTTTGTTGGCTCGTTTATCGGAGCGGTTGTCGGCAAAGACCTGAAGCTCGAAGGATTCAAGGACGGCTACAGTATGACCCGATATATTACGGGTGCCATTTTGATGGGCTTTGGGTCCATGCTTGCCGGTGGATGCGCAGTTGGCGCCGGCATGACGGGCGGCGCTATTTTTGCAGTAACGGCTTGGCTGACACTAATTGGCATGTGGATTGGCGCCGGATTCACCGACCGACTGTTGGATGGCGCCTCGTTGGAACAGCAGATCTTCGAAACCCCACCGGCGCCAGCTGTTGCGCCCTGATTTCAGGGATGTATGTAGACGAAGCCTTCTTTGGCCTGTAATCGCGCCACCTCGGCCACACCAGAAGGAACCACACTAGCTTCCATCGCCAGTTGATCTTTGCTCAGATGACGCGCAATGAGCGTATTGTTGCAGACTCTGAACTCGACACCACGACCAGCTAGTTCACCGATATCGCCGGCAAAAGGCTGTCGTTTGGCATTCAATGCACCATCGAGAAGAAAATCAATGCCAGGACCGTGTGCGACCACCACAATTTTGACACCCGGTTCTGCATCTAAATGATTGCGTATATTCGCGATCGCCCGACTAGCCTGTGCGTCGCCTTCACTCAGGTGATAGACCACTTTAATTTGCCCCCAGACCAGCGACATCGCCAACATTCCTGCCAAAAGTACCAACCAACGCTTCATCATAATCTCCATATTTAAGGCGAATGTAGACTTTGCACGGCCTGCAGATAAGCGTAGAAACCCTCAAAGCGCAAGCGATTCATACTTAGCGTGAGAATGCAGCGGCGATCAGAACCACCGTTGCCAAAACCAGATTAATTCCCACCAGTTTCCGAATTCGGTTCAATACAGTACCGGCAAGTTTCCAATCAGTAGCCGAGCAATACTTGCGCAGAAGTGGATAGGCAACCGCATAGACATACGTGAACACCAGCGCCATTGTCAATCCCAGTGCCATCATCAGATTCCATCCCAACGGTGCATATCGAAAGCCAACTTGCGAGAACATACCCAATCCAGTCAGCATCAACAAAACGACCGCTACTGCAGCAAATCGGAAAAATCGTTGAAATGTCGCAACCCAAAGCGGCAAACGTTGAGCGGGCGCCAACACGTCCACCGCAGCAGGCCGCATGCAAAAATAGGCAAAAAACATACCGCCAACCCACACCACAACGCAAACAAGGTGAACCAACAAAAGGGCGGAATGCAACATGTCAAGGTATCCTTATCGAAAGGTCGCATGCTACCCAGAAAACTTTACGAGTCGGGTACGACGGCATTAACTGCTTATTGGCTACATCTAAATTTCGCTAAAACTGACCCGCGTCAACAAGCCTGCTATAAGCCATATTCAACTGTCAATAAGACGCCCACTCGCCCAAAAATATCCCACAGTCAAACATGCATTGAGCGATGCCCAACCACTGGACAGAAACGATCCGCGCTTTTTGGGAGCAACTAACAACAACGGCGGGTTGATTCTTTAAAACCTATCCCGCCGCTTATGTGATTAATAACGGGACCTACGCCTTTTTCGCAAAAGCACTGCACCAACCCTTTGCTGACACCTGCTTACCAGCAAACAGGGGACAAGGTCCCGAAGCGGCGCCAGCCTTACCCTGAAACAATGCACATCCAGCGCATTGCTGCCCCGCAGCGTACTTTGGAAACTTGGTCTTATCAACTTTCGTAGCGTCAGCCTTGTAGCCGAGTGCAGTAGCCTGCGGATCCGACTCTCCTACCATAGCACCTTGCGCCTGTACATTCGTTGCGGCAAGAGCAACACCCGCTAGTCCTGCCTGAACCAAAAATTCACGACGATTTTTCATAAGCTGACTCAACTTTCGAAAGGGTTGATGGAACAATCTTCAAAGGCAAAAATACCCATATAGGTATTAGAAAATTTTAATCCAAATCAAGCCACAAGGTCACGAAAAATTTTCGTTTCGCACGCCGTGTACACGCTTCATTTCAACAGGTTACTCCAGGTGCCAATGTTATATACCGCCCCATATCCGTTTTTCTTCAGCATCATTCGGGCCATGCCGCTACGGGTTCCACTGGCACAGCAGACCACCACCGGCAAGTCTTTAGGAATTTCACCCAACCGACTTGCCAGTTCCTGGAGCGGAATGTTTTTTGTCCCTGGCGCATTACCCTGTCCATATTCGCCGCTCGAACGGACATCGACAAAAGTCGCACCTTGGCTTCTAAGTATGGGCAACATGGCAACGACCCGCCTAGAATTCCACCATTTGTATAAAAGCCAACTCCCAAGAAGTAGAACAGGCCAGTATTTTTCAAAAATATCCTGAATATTCATATCGCCCCTAAATGTTGAAGTCCACATTTGCAACGTGCTAATTGCATTTCCAGGACCGCCTCCGAAATCATTCCGATATGACTATACGCGAGCCGCCCGTCTCTCCCATATATAAGTGTCATCGGCAACGCACTGGAGTCCATCGCTTTGCTGATTAGGCTACCATCATCCACCAGCACGTTTTCGAGGCGGAAAGGCACTAAATGCAAGTACTGCTGAACGGTGTGGAGGGATTCGCCTTCGTTTACAAATAAGAACTGCACCTCTGGGTGCGACTTCTGGGCGCGGGCCAAATTCGGCATTTCACGCTGACACGGCGGGCACCACGTGGCCCAAAGGTTGATCACCAGCGCGCGACCATCCTCTGGCGGTGCGAGGCGAACCGATTTGGCGCTTATATCCAGTAACTGCACGGCAGGAACTAGCGCTGTCGCCGGCTGACCAAGACCGCTTAATGAAAATCCACTCCAGAGAAGCAGGCCTGAAAAGCTCCCGGCGACAATAGGACGCCACAGCACAGGTCGGCTCTTTAATCGCCATGCGGCCACAATCAGCGCGGAGACAATCGAAGCCCACCCATTTATTCCTCCGTCCCCTATATCAAATATAGACCAGGGGCTGTCCTGATACGCAGCAAACCATTGCAGGATGAATACCACTCTTCCTGCTGCCAGAGCAACCAATGCCATGTCCAGCCATGGATCGGAAATACCCAGCCCCAGCCTTCGTCCAAACCACCAACCTGCTGCGATCGCCACCAGTCCACTGAGCAGTGCAAAAATGTGCCATGGCTGTAAGACGATCGGGCCCAGATGAACATTCATTAACTGCTCCGAGTTACGCAGACGGACTTGTGGCTGTGCAGCCTAGCGCAACTGAGGGCCGCAATGCGTAAAGCATGTTGCGCTGCCGCAAGAGGGGGCAATCAACACGGCAACTCTAGATTTGGATTCGGCCAGCAAGTCAGTCAACTCTCCGGACGCATCATCATGCAGGATTCCGTATTGCATATCACAACGTCCAGCGCAACCCTATCGCTGCTAGCAGCGCGAAAAGACAGGCCCAGCCGGAAAAGACAAACCGCCATATCCGTGCTCGTGGCATAAACCCAACTCCGCGAACCATCCCGGCACTCATCGCCCAGAATATTGCAATAGCCAGCTGATGATTGGCTAGTCCATCGGGGTTTGCAAATATCTGGGGATAAATGGTTCCCACCAGCATGATTGTCAATGCCGCCAGCAGACTCGGGAAGTGTATGGCTTTCGATTCCGTGCTTTGCTGCTTAGCCAGAGACATCGCCATTATTCGACACCATTGGAGTGGCGACGCAACAGTTCGTTTTCACCCCACATCGCATTAAGTATCGCTAATAAAACTGCAAACCCAACACCAAGCATCCAGGCAAAGTACCACATTGCAATTCCTTTTTAACGGGGTTCATGAAAATCAGATATGAGCAGTCGGGAATCCGGCCCCTCATGCATTTCAGTAAGCAGCATGGTCGTTTTCCCTCACATATGCGGCGGTAACCTTGCCTCGCATGACGCGGTAGGCCCAGCCAGTGTAGAAAATAATAAGTGGCATAAAAATCAAGGTGGCCCAGAACATGATTCCCAGAGTCAATTGGCTCGACACGCTGTCCCAGACTGTCAGGCTTGCTGCTGGCACCGAGCTCGATGGCATCACGAACGGAAACATGGAGGCCCCAGCCGTCCCGATGACACCCAGAAGTGAAAACGAGGACGCCACAAATGCCAGCAATGTATAGCCGATGCGTAGAAGCGTAGCAGCAAGCAGCGCGCCCGCGATACCCAGTGCCGGCAGCGCCCACAGTATGGGATACAGACTATAGTTGTGCATCCAGGCGCCCGACTCGCGCACCACTGTCTTGGACATTGGATCAGGTAGCGCATTGTGATCAATCGCCGAAGTCAGGTGATAGCCCTCTATAGTTTGTATCCATGCGCCGGCGGCTATAAAGCACACAACCAAAACCAGCGCCGCCGCTATTGCTCCACGTATGGTTCTTTCTTGGATGGCGCCTTCAGTACGATGGGCCAGATAGGTGGCCCCCTGCAAAGTAATCATTGCACTGCTAACGACGCCGGTCAGCAACGCAAACGGGTTCAGCAACTGCCAGAAACTGCCGGTATAGGTGGAGATCATGGACTGGTCGAACTCGAATGGAACACCCTGCAGCAAGTTACCGAAAGCCACGCCAAATATCAGTGGCGGAACGGAACCACCAATAAACAGTCCCCAGTCCCAGGTACTGCGCCACTTGGCGTTATCAATTTTGCTGCGATAGTCGAATCCCACAGGCCGGAAAAAAAGAGCCCAGAGAACAACTAGCATCGCCCAGTAAAACCCGCTGAATGCAGTTGCATAAACGAGCGGCCATGCTGCAAAAATTGCCCCACCGCCAGTGATGAACCAGACCTGATTTCCGTCCCAGTGCGGCCCGACAGTGTTGATTACAACGCGGCGCTCCGTGTCATTGCGCCCTACAAATGGCAATAACGTACCCACCCCCATATCGTGCCCGTCCATAATGGCGAACCCCACCAGCAGCACACCAACCAACAACCACCAGATAATCTTGAGCGTTGAATAGTCAAACATTGCGAATCCTTTTAAGCGTGTGCAAGTTCATTTTCATACCGTCCAGTGCCCAAGCTGGCGGGCCCCATCCGGGCGAACTTCACCATTAGGAACACCTCTACTATCAGAAGGACCGTGTAGAAGCCGACAAAGCCGGCGATAGATCCATACAGCGAGCCGACGGTCAGCGTTGACACGCTGAGATGGGTTGGAAGCACTCCGTAAATTGTCCAAGGCTGACGCCCGTATTCGGCGACATACCAGCCCAGTTCGCAGGCCATCCAGGGAGCGGGCAGCATCCAGACCGCCCATTTTAAAAGCCAGGGTGTCTGCATGCAGGCAGATTTCAGTGTGCTCCAGAACGCCAGCGCAAACAGCGCCAGCATGCTAAAACCTAATCCCACCATGAGGCGGAAAGACCAGAACATCGGCGTAACTCGCGGCACCGTGTCATTCACTGCGAGTTCGATGATCTCGGGTGTTGCAGCGCTGACGTCTGCCACATATTTTTTGAGAAGCAAGCCGAATCCCAAATCCGCCTTGTAGGTTTCAAACGCTTGTCTGGCGACAGGATCATCACGATGGGCCCGCAATGCCTCTAGTGCCTTAACGGCCACAATGCCACGGATAATTTTTTCCCGGCTCTTCGCTTTGATTTCACGAATACCGGGGATTTGTTTGCTGACTGAGCGTGTGCCAATCAATCCCATAAGGTACGGAATTTCAATTTCCCAGTTATTTTTTTGCTCAGCTTCATTGATGCTGGCAATGAGTGTCAGACCGGCTGGAGCGGGTTTTGTCTCCCACATGGCCTCCATGGCAGCCATTTTGGTTTGTTGTGCTTCTCCCACTGTGTAGCCCGACTCGTCGCCCAACACGATTACGCTCATCACAGAGGCCAGACCGAAGGCCGCGGCAACGCGGAAGCTACGCTTGGCAAACTCGACATTCCGACCTTTAAGCAAATAAAAACTTGAAATGGAAAGGACAAACATGGCCCCAGTCGCATAACCGGCCGACACTGTATGCACAAACTTGGCCTGCGCGTCCGGGTTAAAAATAACAGCCCAGAAATCGGTCATTTCCATGCGCATCGTCTGGTAACTAAACTCAGCACCCACCGGGTTTTGCATCCAGCCATTAGCAATCAAAATCCAGAGTGCCGACAGGTTGGTACCCACTGCCATCAGCACTGTCACCAACAGATGTTGCGTCCTGCTCAAGCGGTCCCAGCCAAAGAAAAACAAACCAATCATGGTGGATTCGAGAAAAAATGCCATGAGGCCTTCGATTGCCAGTGGTGCGCCAAAGACGTCACCCACGTAATGGGAGTAATAGGCCCAGTTGGTGCCAAACTGGAACTCCATCGTGATTCCGGTAGTGACGCCGAGGGCGAAATTAATGCCGAACAACTTACCCCAGAAGCGTGTCATGTCTTTCCAGACGACATCACCCGTCATCACGTAGACACTTTCCATAATGACCAGAATCCAGACCATACCAATCGTGAGAGGTACAAATAGAAAGTGGTAAAGCGCGGTGACCGCGAATTGAAGTCGCGAAAGGTCCACCAATTGGTCTGAAATCATTTTGTAGTTCCTTCTCCGGTAGCCACTGGGTGTTGTAAAAGCTGTGCCGCAACGCTGTTCTGATCAGGGCTGACACCATGCCCGCGGACAAATGCCAACCATATAGCCAGCAAAAATATCAGCTTGATAACCACTACTACGGCAAGCTTTTTTAAGAGGGTCTGATCAGAAAAGTTCATTGCATTACATCTGGAAGCCGCTCTCTATAGTCAAGAAGCGTGCCATTACATAACCCATACAAATACACAATTAATTCAATGACTTAGCCGGTTTTTGGCTAGCTGGCGGATTTATTTCCACTTGCAGTCACTGCCATTTATGACACAATATGTCACTTATGGCAGTTTATTTGGCTGAGGAAACCTAATGAAACAACTTCCCGAACTAGCGTCGTTTCTTGAAGGACTCAGCGAGCCGCATATTCTTTTTGATGCGAACTACCGTATCCTGTCAGCAAACGCCGCATATCGCCAGCAGTACAGTCCTACTCAAAATATCATTGGCAGGCGCTGCTATGAGGTTTCGCATCACTTTAGCGCTCCCTGTGACCAGTCGGGCGAGTCCTGTCCATTGGCCAAGGCCCGAATTTCCGGTCAACGTGAGCGCCTCGTGCATTTGCACCATACGCCTAAAGGCGAGGAATACATCAACATCGAACTCACACCCGTTCTGGATGAACAGGACGAGCCAGCATTTTTTGTGGAAAGGATGGCGCCCCTGCTGTTTGCAGCAAGGGGCAAAGCCGAAGACAAGGGATTAATAGGCCGGTCGGCGTCATTCCAGGAGATGCTCAGCCTGATTGCACGCGTTGCGCCGTCAATGGCGACCGTGCTGCTGTTGGGCGAGTCGGGTACTGGTAAGGAACTAGTCGCCCATGCTGTGCATCAAAGCAGCGCGCGATCGCAACGGCCGTTAGTAGCGGTGGACTGTGCCAGCATACCTGAAAGTTTGTTCGAGTCCGAGTTGTTCGGGCACGAGCGCGGCGCTTTTACCGGGGCTAGCACAGCACGCGACGGACTGGTTGCGGCAGCTAGTGGGGGGACTTTATTTTTGGACGAAGTGGGCGACATTCCGTTGTCGATGCAGGTCAAGCTGTTACGTCTTCTAGAAACTGGCACCTACCGCAAGGTTGGGAGTACAGAGTTACGCCATGCCGACATACGGGTCGTGTCGGCGACACATCGCGATTTAACTTCCATGGTTGGTAAAGGGACTTTTAGAGAGGACTTGTATTTCCGTCTGAGCACCTTTCCAATTCATTTGCCACCACTGCGCGAACGTAAAGACGATATTCCTCTGCTTAGTGCGGCGCTATTGAAGCGCCTGCACCCTCAAAGAAATATTACATTGAGTCGAGGGGCGGCTAAACTGCTCAGGGAGCAACAATTCCCGGGCAATATTAGGGAACTGCGAAATCTTTTAGAACGAGCTGTATTGCTGTGTGACGGCGACTTTCTGGAAGTCGGTGATCTGGAACGGGCACTTCACTCCAGCATCCACTCCCCTCGCCCTACTTCGACTTTTCCCGCCAAAAAACCCTTTAGCCTGAAGAATGCGGAGCGCAGTGCATTAAAAGAAATGGTTGAAGGCCATCTTGGCACGCGCGAGGAACTCGCGAATAAACTCGGTATCAGCCCCAGATCGCTATACCGAAAGCTCAAATCTTTACGGCCGGATTGACGTTTTGTTACGAAATCAAAAGCCTGGACTGATGTGGGCTTCGTCCAAGCGTTCGACGGCCCAAGTTTGTTTTGAATATCATATACCTGACGGGGTGTATTTCATTCCACAGGATAAGTCACTACTAGACCAGCCATCTTTACACCCCTGAGATGCTCCGCGAAGCGTTTTGTGAATTGACCATCCGCGTATTGCATGCATACGAAACGGTACTTGCAGAGGGAGATGGTCACAACGGACAATCTGCATTGGTGGGCTTGGTCGCATCGCGTCGTATCGATTTGAGATAAGCCCGTCCTCATATATCAATGCGTAATCGAAAGTCGGAGTTCCTATGGAAAGTACACTTCACGCAGTTTGCACCTCGTGCAGTGCCGTTAACCGTATACCCGCAGTGCGGATTGGAAAAGAAATCAACTGCGGGAAATGCCATCTGCCCTTATTCGGATCGGCACCACAATCGTTAGATAAAGCCGCGTTTGAGACCCAAATCGCTAGAAATGATGTGCCCGTCATTGTCGATTTCTGGGCCCCATGGTGCGGCCCGTGCAAAGTGATGGCACCGGCCTTCGCGCAAGTCTGTGCGCGCATGGACTCGCGCGCGCGGTTCATCAAAGTGAATGCCGACGAGGAACAGTCTCTTGGAACTCAATATGGCATCCGAAGCATTCCAACGCTAGCCATATTTAAGTCGGGAAAAGAAATCGCCCGAATTTCGGGAGCGATGGCTGCGCCGAGTATCGAGCAATGGGTAGAAAGCCATATAGCCTGAAAATTGCCAGTCTAGTGGAGTCAAACTCCACAGCCACTTGTGGCGTATTCCGCCCATGAATCAGCTACATTACAAACGGTTATTTCTAAATTGTCGCAAGGATGTTAACAATGAACTTAAAAATTGGTCCTCGCATGTGGTTTGGGTTCGGACTTGTCGTCGCAATGATGGTTGTCGTTATTGTGCTGGGGGTAACTCAGTTGATGCACTTAAAAGCCGCTATGGTGGATATCAATGAACGCAGAGTCCCGGTCTTGCAAGAACTTGACAGTCTCGCCTTTCGGACCATGGATAACGCTCGACTCGTGCGAAATATGATTCTGGTAAAAGACGAAGAGTTGCGAAAGAAAAATCTGGAAGCGTTTTCAAAAAATCGCCAGGATGTTGGCAAGGAGATATTGCCTAAATTGAAGCAACAGATTCGGGAAGGCGGAGCTCCTACGTTGAAAGCCCTTGAAGAAGCCCGTATACCGTTCGCAGCGTTCACCGATGACGTAGTAAAGCTGGCAATTGATCATAAGAGCGATGAAGCCATTTCCCTTTTATATGGCGAACGAAATAAAGCGCAAGGTGAATATCTCGGGGCAATTAATAATGCAATTGAGTACCAAAAAAGGAAAATGGCAGAAGAAAAAGCTGCGGCTGAAAGTGCTGCTGATAACGCCCGCAATTTAATGATCGGTATTGGTCTGCTAGCTACTGTTGTCGGCTTCGTGGCGGCCAAACATATAACCAACTCTGTTGTTAAGCCCATAAGCGAAGCTGTGGCAATTGCGTCTCATGTGGCTTCTGGAGATTTGACATCGACCGTAAATATGGACATTACACGTAGTGATGAAACCGGACAGTTGTTGGCGGCTTTGGTGAGAATGCGGGACAGCCTAATCTCCATTGTTGTCAAAGTTAGGCAAGGTTCAGAGGCTGTCTCCAATGGTAGCTCTGAAATTGCATCTGGCAATCAGGATCTAAGTGCAAGAACTGAAAGTCAAGCCAGTGCGTTGGAGGAAACTGCGGCTTCCATGGAGGAGCTGAGCGCACAGGTAAAACACAATGCAGACAATGCCCGTCAAGCAAATCAGCTTGCGATCAGTGCATCAACGGTGGCCGTTTCAGGCGGAGAAGTTGTTGGACGAGTCGTTGAGACCATGAAGGACATAAACGAATCATCGCGAAAAATTTCTGACATCATCAGTGTTATCGATGGTATCGCCTTTCAGACCAATATTCTTGCCCTAAATGCTGCCGTAGAGGCCGCGCGGGCTGGCGAACAGGGCAGAGGCTTTGCGGTTGTTGCATCCGAGGTGCGCTCTCTTGCCGGGCGCAGTGCAGAAGCCGCCAAGGAAATTAAGATCCTCATCAATACCAGTGTGGAGCGAGTAGAGCAGGGAACGGCGTTGGTTGACCAAGCTGGCACCACGATGGCGGAAGTGGTCTCTTCGATCAAAAGAGCCAGCGATCTGGTTGGTGAGATTAGCTCCGCCAGCAGTGAGCAGGCAGCAGGCGTTGCGCAGGTTAGTGACGCCGTTACCCAAATGGATCAGGCCACGCAACAAAATGCGGCACTTGTGGAGCAAATGGCCGCGGCGGCAAGTAGTCTGAAATCGCAATCCGTAGAGTTGGTCTCGACGGTGGCTGTTTTCAAACTTGATTAGGGAATCGGCGTCCTTTGAAGCAGCCAATAAAGACTACAGCACTTCCAATTTACGGGGCAATCAAAGCTCGTCAAGGTGTCAATTGGTTCCTGGACTAATTTGACTCAGGAATGGTCAACTCAGTCGACGGATTTGCCTAACCCGCGTTCTTCGACTGTTCGGCCTTCACGAATGTTGTAAATTCGCTTGAAGGTAGGGATGATCTTTTCGTCGTGTGTCACCGACGTCCCCCCGTTTTCAGTATGAACCGCCATACGATTGAGAATTAACATGACCGCCAAAGCCCTCTCACTGTCCAAAGGTGCGGTGGGTTCGTCAGCCAAGATAACCGGAGGCCGATTGGCCAATGCTCTGGCAATCGAAACCCGCTGTTGCTCACCACCCGATAGCTGGGAAGGCTCTGCCATCGCACGGTGAGCAACATCCAATTCGTTAAGCAACTCCAAAGCCCGCTCCCTAGCCTGCGTATTCGGAACACCAGCGAGCATGGGAAGCAAAGCAACGTTGTCCGTCACATCTAAAAATGGAATTAGATATGGGGCCTGAAAGACAAAACCGATGTTGTCGCGACGCAAGCTACGCAAGTCCCTGGTTGCCCATGCATTGTCATAAAGGGTTTTGCCTCCCAACACCATGCGCCCGGAAGTTGGCTCGATGATGGCGCCAAGACACTTGAGCAATGTGCTTTTGCCGGAACCCGATGGCCCTACCAGGCCTACAACCTCTCCCGGCCTTACCACCATGTCCACACTCTTCAGCGCTTCGACGGCGGTGTCACCGTGTCCGTACACCTTGCGAAGACCCTCGACAACGATGCCCCCTTGCATTGACTGCGAATTATTAGTAACGGATTGCATGCTCATCCACCAATCGCATCGGCCGGATCTACCTTAATGGCGATCCGAATGGCGAGCGTACTTGCCAACGCACAAATCAGCATCACCACCACAAGGCCGCGCAACGCATCGCTTTGCAGCAAAAGGACGTATTTCGGGAATATAGGCGCCCACAGCGTAGCTGCAAGCTTGCCAACAAAGAAGCCAATTAGCCCCAATCCCATGGCCTGCTGAAGAATCATGGAAGCAATAGTTGTGTTACTGGTGCCAATGAGTTTCAAAACTGCAATCTCGCGAATCTTTCCCATTGTCATGGTGTAAATGATGAACGCCACAATGGCGGCGCTCACAATAGCAAGGATTACCAGAAACATACCAATTTGCTTGGCCGATGTCGCTATCAGTTTGGCGACCAAAATATCTTCCATGCCTGCGCGGTCATAGGCTTCAAGGTGCTTCCACCGCCGTATCGGTTCTGCAACCTGTTCCGGCGAGAACCCTTCGCGAACTTGAACCAGCACAGCGTTAACGCTATGACTGCTGGTCTGACTTGCAAAGGCTGCATCCAGCAGTCCGGGAACCCCTGGACGGTTGAATGCGGGATTGGCGGAAGTACGTGCACGGTCGTTGAGGATAGCTTCGTTGTCTTTCAAAAACTGGGCGTCCTGGGCATCCTTCAAAGGAATAAACACCATGGGGTCGCCCCCAGAGGAAACCATCCGTTGGGTGAGGCCCACTACATCGTATTCATGGCGCCGGATACGTATGCGGTCTCCCAATGCAAAGCCGGTTTTCACGTCCGCCACAGCCTCATAGTGTCCGCGGGTCAACGGTCGTCCAGCGAGGAGGTGCGTGGGACTACCGGGCTTTCCAGACTCCACTCCAACAACCATAGCTCTTGCTTCGTCCCGGCCCCTTTGGACCTGCATATTCAAATAGGTCACGTTGGCGGCGACTGCGACACCCGGCATGCCTTCAATGCCGTACACCGCATCGTCTTTCAAGCTCGACGATTCAGCGTAGGGGCCTTGTGTGTCCTTTTGAACGATCCACAAATCCGCGCCACTGTTGGTCAAAAGCGCCTGCGCATCGTCCACCATCCCGCGATAAACGCCCGCCATCGATAATGTCACTCCAATAAGCAGGCCTAAGCCCATCCCCGTCAGGACAAACTTGGGCCACGAATGCAGGATGTCGCGGCCCGCCAGACTGATCACTGACTGCTCCCACTGGCACTTGTCGGCTTGATGATCGCGTCCACCACTTGCAAGCGCGAACCCGCTTCAATGGGCTTTTGGCTGTAAACCACAATCTCATCGCCTGCTTGGATGCCTTCCCAAATCTGGACCTGGCCATCAAGGCTGATTGCGCCAACCTTGACTGCAACGAATGCTGGTTTGCCAGATTCCATACGCCAGACACCGGTGGAGCCACTTTGGCGGTGAAGAGCTGATGCCGGTATGGTCAGTGTCTTTGGAAGGGATGGCAATTGAATGGTTGCCTCTGCCATTTCTCCAACTGACAAACCGGCAGGTGCCTTATCAAATGACAGCTGCGCGATGCGCTCCTCGGTCACACTGTCGCTCAGCAACTCAACGCGGGCCACCGTCGCGGTATGTGTGATCTGTGGCTGTGAGCGTAAAGTGATGCGAGCCTTCAAGCCTTGCAAGAGACCACCCGAACGACCTTGATCGACACGCAGTTTGACCCAAAGACTGGCCGGATCGATAAGGCGCAAAACGGATTGTCCCGCCACCACTGTGGAGCCAGTTTCTGCATCACGCGCTGATACCACGCCATCAGCAGGGGCGATCAATCGAACATTGGCCCGCTGCTGAAGCAAAGCCGCACGGTCCGCTTTAGCCCGAGCTAAGTCTTGTTCCGATCCTTGAGCGTTGGCACGGGCTGAATCGAGAGATGCATCTGCAGACGCCTTGGCTTGAACAAAGTTCTCCAAGGCGCCGGAACTTATAAAGTTTCTCTCTGCGAGTTCTTGATTGCGACGCATATTCGACGCTGCCAATTCTCGTTTTGCAAACGCATCCGCCTGTTGAGCAGCCGCTACAGATTGCGCGCTTTTGGCTCGTTCTATCGCAGCGTCTAGCGATGCCAAACGCTGGTCGATGTCCACCGGGTCCATTTCTGCCAAAAGCTGCCCAGCCTTCACTGTGTCGCCAACGTCCACCTTCACGCTTAACACACGTCCTGCCTGGGTCGGACCAATCATCCAGTTTCGCCGAGCCTCCACCGTACCAATCCCAAACAGCTCAGGGGCAAAACTACCCTCTTCTACCCGCACAACGGTAACCTTAATGGGCGCCAGCGGACCCGATCGCATCATTACGAATAAAAACAGACCCAGCAGTAGTGTGGCTATCACGCCCAATAAAAGTCGGCGCTTACGCGAGGAAGATAGTTTCACGAGCAGTCCATTCGGGTAGCAAATTTGAGTGCGATATCTTCATTTCGCTGAACTTTTTCTATCAAGCATGTGGACTTGGACTTAACAGAACGGGCCTCGAAGGTCAGAATGGGGACACTGCCCGTTACACCCGCTACCGCGCGAACTGCGCGCTCGTTGGGGGACGGGAAATTAAACATTGGCGTTTCGCATGATTCGTTGTGCAGAGTATTGCCCACGAATGACTCCCACCATATGATAGAAATCATATGGGGACATGTTCACCTACATTTGCAGATGCCGTCGAATAAATTCGTGATCCAACCACACGCGGTTTCGGCCTTCACTGTCCGCCACGCAAAGGATTCAGGGGCCAGATTTCCACACCGCAGCATGGCGGCGCAGACACGCGTTGGGCTCGGAATTTTAAAAACCCCATTCTTGTCTCCTGCCTCAACACGACTTGCAACCCGACCCCATGCTTTTGTGCTGGCGGGCCAGGATCAGTTTGACCAACTTCAACGGGAGATTTCTGATGGCCGCAGGCAAGAGACCCTCAGTCTTGAATGAAAAAGCTGCCGCCCAGCGCGTGAAGGGCCGGAGCCACGCTGTCGCATTTAAAAACTCTTTTTGCTCTGCGCTATTCATGAATGAATTCCTTGTTGATGCACGTTATCGCTATGCCAGCATACCCACCCTTGGAGCGAGCTTCAACCATACCGTACGATTGCCCTTTTGACGGAACCCAAACCTCATGGCCTTAATCGTTGATCTTTTTACCACAGACTACGGCTTGGTAGCTCTTGCCGCGACGCTTGTCTCGTTAGGCTTGGCACGGGGATTTCACGCGTTTATACGCAAGAAAATCCGCGAGTCAGAGAGCGCTTATCCATCCGACAACGACACCTCAGACCAGTGAAGCTTGTCCAGCCAGATAAATCGACCGCCCCTTTAAACCTTCGACAGCAATCTCGCAAACATCGAAAACGCCCCGGCTGGTTAACCATCTCAATGGGGAATGAGCATTTCGCCAGACGTTCCGATTATGCAAAAAT
>Ga0208872_1000945_pt1 | contig 19208 bp, 17 predicted proteins | sample CryBogCBH12Aug08_FD_185508 | JGI IMG/M metagenome (GOLD analysis project Ga0208872, IMG submission 185508) | Freshwater microbial communities from Crystal Bog, Wisconsin, USA - CBH12Aug08 (SPAdes) | ecosystem: Environmental > Aquatic > Freshwater > Lake | place: Crystal Bog, Wisconsin, USA...
GTTGCTCGGCAAGTTCACCGCGTGGGCGGAGCGGCAGGGTCTCGCCGACTGGCACGATGTGGAGCTGAAACATCTGATGGCGTTTCTCGCGCACGAGCGCGTGCGCAAGGCTTCCGTCGGGCGGCCAGCGTCGCGAACCAAAAATAAATCAGGGCTCGACGGAGTCTCGCCCCACCAGACTTCGGCCAGGCGTTTGAGCGGCGAGAGTGTTTATCTGGAAATCGCGGCGCTGCGGGCATTTTATAAATTTGCGGAGAATGAGAAAATCCTGCCGGCGAATCCGGCGGAAAACCTTTCGTTGCCGCGCCGATGGAAGCGTTTGCCCAAGGCGCTAAGCAATGACGAAATCACCAAGCTGCTCAAACCGGAAGAAATCGCCTCCCCAGAAAATCTCTGCGATCAGGCTGTCCTTGAACTGGCTTACGCCTCCGGCCTGCGCTTGAGCGAGCTGAAAAATCTGCGGCTGGAGCAGTTGCATCTGGACGCCGGATTCATCAACGTCATCGGCAAGGGCAATAAAGAGCGCGTCGTGCCCGTCGGCAAGACGGCGATTGCAGCGCTGAACCGATTCATCGAAGCGGGCCGACCAAAATTAATCACGCCGAAATCACCGGCGAACGTTTTCCTGACCAAGCGCGGCACGCCGTTCGCTTCCGTCACGCTGTGGAAACGCATCAAAGACCGCGTGAAACGCGCGAGAATCGAACGGAACATCACGCCGCACATGCTGCGGCACAGTTTCGCGACGCACCTGCTTGAGCACGGCGCGGACTTGCGCGTGATCCAGGAGCTGCTCGGCCACGCGAACATCGGCACGACGGAAATTTACACGCACGTCACGGGAAATCGGTTGCGGGAAATCCACCGGAAGTTTCACCCGCGAGCGTAAATTTCTTAACCGCGAAATACACCAAATACGCGAAAGAAAAAAACTGCTGCCGGAAAGATTTTTTGCGTGGTTCGCGTATTTCGCGGTTCATTCTTCGTTACTCAAAATCGTAGACGACGACTTTTTTCACGAACGGTTTTACGCATTGCGCGATGAACTCCAGATGTTGCGGATGCACTTGATAATCGTCCTGCGCCTGCTTGCTGGCGAAAACGGTGTTGAGCGCGACTTGATAAGTTTGGTCAACGACCGGTCGGGCGCTGCCGACCATTTTGCCGATGTGAAATTGCGTGAGGCCGGGAATCGTCTTCAGAAATTTTTCGCCGGCGGCGATGACAGCGTCCGCCGCTTCGGGTTTTGTTGGGTCGGTCCAGAAAATGACCACGTGTGAAAACATGATGCCAAATTGAAGCAGCAAAGTTCTCCGGCTCAAAGAATTTTTTCTTTCGTGTATTTCGCGTGGTTCGCGGTTAAAATTTGCCGACACAAAATTATGAGCAAAACCGCATTGTTATTCGCTGGTCAAGGCGCGCAAGTCGTCGGCATGGGCAAAGACTTGGCTGAAAAATTTCCCAGCGCGAAAGCGTGGTTCGAACGCGCCAACGCCGCGCTCGGTTACGACCTCGCCAAAGTTTGTTTTGAAGGCCCGGAAACGGATTTGACGAAAACCGAAAACGCCCAGCCGGGAATTTTTCTAGTGAGCTGGGTCGCGTTCCAATTGCTCAAGGAGCAAGTGCCGAACCTGAAGTTTGACGCCACCGCCGGCTTGTCGCTCGGCGAATTCACGGCGCTGACGGCGGCAGGCGCGCTGAGTTTTGAGGACGGCCTGCGCGTCGTGCGCCAACGCGGTAAATTTATGCAGGAAGCGTGCGAAGCGACCAAAGGCGGCATGGCCGCGATCATCGGACTCGATGAAGCGCCGACGCGCGAAGTTTGCGCGGAAGCCGGCGTGGTGCTGGCGAATCTGAATTGCCCCGGCCAGTTGGTCATTTCCGGCGAGGCCGAGAAAATTACTAAGGCGTGCGAACTCGCCAAGGCCAAGGGTGCCAAGCGAGCGTTGCCGCTGCCGGTGGCGGGCGCGTATCACTCGCCGCTCATGGCCAGCGCGCAGCCGAAACTCGCGGCGGAGCTGGCGGCGGCGAAGATTTCCACGCCGGTCGTGCCGGTGATTTCCAACGTCACGGCGCAGGCGCACGGCGCGGATATTTCCGCCAAGCTCGTCGAGCAGGTTTGCGCATCGGTGTTGTGGGAAAATTCCATGCGCTCGTTGCTGGCGCAAGGTTTTACGCGGTTCATCGAACTCGGACCGGGCACGGCCTTGAGCGGCTTCATGAAGCGCATTGACAAGACGGCGACGATGCTGAACGTCGCGGACGCGGCAAGTCTGGAAGAGACGGTGAAAACACTTTCTGCTTAGCCACAGATTTTCACAGATGGAACACAGATAATGTCACGCAAAACCACGATTGATTTGGTGACTTACGATTCAAAACGTGACGCGCATATTCTCGTCGCAGTTGAGCAAGGTGATGGCAGCACAGATTGCTTGCGTCGCTTGCAAGAGCGACTCCACGATTATGTGGAAATTGCGGTTGATGGATTCCTTGCAGAAAAATATCCAGAGTCGAAAGGTAAGAGTGTTGTTATCCGTTTGGATTGCTACGATGTGCCGCGAGAAATTTGCGAGCAGTTCTTTTTTCGATTTGCCGAACACATTCATGCGTCTCCGGAAATTCAGGCAGCCATTGCAAAGCACAGACACATTAAAGACATTGATTTTGAATTTAATTGGCGAAGAATTTCGGACGCTGTCTAAATGAGTTAGCCAAAAAATTTGCTTCTTTTAATCTGTGTTCAATCTGTGTTTCATCTGTGGCTGAAAATACTTTATGAGCCAACTCACCAATCAAATTGCCGTGGTCACCGGTGCGGGCCGCGGAATCGGCCGTGCCATCGCGTTGAAATTCGCCAATGAAGGCGCGGATGTCGTCGTGGTCTCGCGCACGCAGGAAAATTCCGAGAAGGTCGCCAATGAAATCGGGGCGCTTGGCCGCAAGGCCTGGGCGTTCGCCGTGGACGTGGCGGATTCCGCCGCCGTCAGCGCCGCCGCCGAGAAAATTCTCGCGGATTGCGGCAAGGTGGACATCCTCGTCAACAACGCCGGCGTGACGCGCGACGGTTTGCTCATGCGCATGAGCGACGCGGACTGGGACACGGTTTTGAACACGAATCTCAAAGGTGCGTTCCTCGTCACGAAGGCGTTCAGCCGCGCGATGATCAAGGCGCGCGCCGGCCGCATCATCAACATTTCGTCGGTCATCGGCCTCATCGGCAACGCCGGCCAGTGCAATTATGCAGCGAGCAAGGCCGGGTTGATCGGCTTCACGCAGTCGGCGGCGAAGGAACTCGCGGGCCGCGGCATCACGGTCAACGCCATCGCGCCGGGCTTCATCGAGACGGACATGACGGCGGAGTTGAAGCCGGAAATGAAGGAGGCGCTGCTGAAGCAGATTCCGCTCGGCTGCCTCGGCCAGTCCGACGACATCGCGGGCGCGGCGCTTTACCTCGCCAGCCCGGCGGCGCGCTATGTCACGGGTCAGGTTTTGACGGTGGACGGCGGGATGGTGATGTGAAAGTGGTTGGCTGCGAACAGTTAAATTGTTTCGCCGAAACGGCCTTTTGGCATGGCAACCATTAAATGAGTTTTTCGCCAAATAAAATTCAAATCGAGGCTTGACGGAACCGGCGTCCGCAAGCTAGAAAGACAGTCAATTATGTCAGACAAACCTCTCGACCAACGCGTAAAAGACATCATCGTTGAACAGCTCGGCGTCAAGCCGGAGCAGGTGGTGCCCTCGGCCAAGTTTATTGAAGACCTCGGTGCGGACTCGCTCGACACCGTCGAGCTGGTCATGGCGCTGGAGGAAGAATTCGGCATCGAAGTGCCGGATGAACAGGCCGAGAAACTCCAGAGCGTCGGCGACGTGCTGAAATACGTCGAAGATAACGCGAAATAAAACGAGAGAATTTTTTAACCAGCGGGGCAGTTTTGGCTGGACACAGCCTTGACTGCCTCGTTTCATTTTCCCATGGCAAACAGCTATTCCGACCGTCGCGTCGTGGTCACCGGCATGGGTGTCGTCACCCCGCTGGGTAATGACTTGAACACCTTCTGGCAAAATCTCATCACCAGCCAGTGCGGCATTGATAAGATTGCCGGGTTCGACGCGTCGGCGTTTGCCACGCAAATTGCCGGCGAAGTGAAAAACTTCGACCCGGCGCCGGCGTTTCCTTCGCCCAAGGAAATCCGCCGCACGGATCGCTACGCGCAATTCGGCATCTATGCCGGGTGGAGCGCCTTGAAAGATTCCGGTCTCGAACTGGACAAAGAAAACCTGGAAGAAATCGGCGTGTTCCTCGGTTCCGGCATCGGCGGTCTCGCCACCACGAGCGACCAGCACAAAATCCTGATTGATCGCGGTCCCGGCCGGATGTCGCCGTTCACCATTCCCATGCTCATCTCGAACATGGCATCGGGCCTCATCTCGATGTATTTTAACCTGCGCGGCCCGAACTTCGCCACCTGCTCCGCCTGCGCCACGGCAAACCACGCCATCGGCGAAGCCTGGCGCACCATCAAGGCCGGCGACGCGTCGGTGATGTTCGCCGGCGGTTCCGAAGCGGCAGTCATTCCGCTTGGCATCGGCGGCTTTTGCGCGATGAAAGCCATGAGCACGCGCAACGACGATCCGAAAACCGCGTCGCGTCCGTTCGACAAAGACCGCGATGGTTTCGTCATGGGCGAAGGCGCGGGCGTTTTGGTTTTGGAAGAACTCGAACACGCTAAAAAACGTGGCGCGCAGATTTATTGCGAAATTTCCGGCTACGGCAACACCGCCGACGCGCATCATCTCACCGCGCCGTCCCCCGGCGGCGAAGGCGCGGCGCGCTGCATGAAGATGGCGCTCCGCAACGGCGGATTGAATCTCACGGACATTTCCTACGTCAACGCCCACGGCACCTCCACGCCGCAGGGCGACGTCTGCGAAACGCAGGCCATCAAATCCGTTTTCGGCGACCACGCGCACAAGCTCGTGGTCAGCTCCACCAAGGGCGCGACCGGCCATATGCTCGGCGCCGCCGGCGCGGTGGAAATGGCCGCCTGCGCGCTGGCCATCAAGCACGGCATCGTCCCGCCGACCATCAACCTGCAAAATCCCGACCCTGAATGCGATTTGGATTACGTCCCGAACACCGCGCGCGAAATGCCGGTGAACGCCATCGTCAACAACTCCTTCGGCTTCGGCGGCCACAACTCGACCATCGCGGCGAGAAAGTTTAACGGATAATTTTTGTGAAATTCACAGATTTATTTTCAATTCACTTGTGCGAATAAAAATAAATCCGACCGCACGCGAGCAGGGCATGAATTTAATTGAACTTCTCGTGTTCATCGGTCTAATTGTTCTAGGTGGGTTTCTTGGTGCAGGTATCGCAGAACTAATTGGGTTAATTCATGGTGGAGACACAAGTAAAATCGTAGGACACGGGGATGCTATTGGAAGTATTGCAACTTTTTTAGGGCTTATCTCTTGGGGGCTGTGGTTCAGAAAAATGGATAAAATTCATCCGCCGTGCCGGTGTGGAAAGTTCGCTTGGAAAGATTTTGAATTGAGCCGTGCTGAAAATTTCAGAGATGTATGGCAGTGCGTTTGTGGGAAACAATATTCGTGGCCAAAATGGCAATTATGGTTTGAAATTATAGATCAAAATACCGTTCAGCTTTTCATGAAACGGAATTATTTTAGGAGTTGGAGAGAGGCAAATGAACAAGAAATTGCAAATCAATCAGTCGAGATAACGCGTTCTCCCAAATCGCCTAATTAATGGCGATATTTACAATTTTGTGAATTTTCTTTCACTCATTGAACAAAAACGCGAAGGAAAAATTCTCGCGCCGGCGCAGATTCAGGAATTCATCCGCGAATTCACCACTGGGAAAATCCCCGACTACCAGATGGCCGCGATGCTCATGGCTGTCTTTTTTCGCGGCTTGAACACCGCCGAAACCACCACGCTCACGCTCGCCATGCGCGATTCCGGCGACGTGCTGAAGTTTCCGAAGGACAAACGCCCGCTCGTGGACAAACATTCCACCGGCGGCATCGGCGACAAGGTTTCGCTGCCGCTCGCCCCGCTGCTGGCGTGCCTCGGCTTTCGCGTGCCGATGATTTCTGGTCGCGGCCTCGGCATCACCGGCGGCACGCTCGACAAGCTCGATTCCATTCCCGGCTTCCAAACGCTTTTGCCCGCCGCGCAAATCATAAAGCAGGTTCAAAAAGTCGGCTGCGTGATTTGCGGCCAGACGGACACGATGGTTCCCGCCGACAAAAAGATTTACGCGCTGCGCGACGCCAGCGGCACCGTGCCGAGCATTCAGTTAATCACGGCTTCAATCCTTTCCAAGAAACTGGCTGAAAGTTTGGACGCGCTGATTCTCGACGTGAAATTTGGCTGCGCCGCGTTCATGCAAACGAAAGCGGACGCGTGCAAATTGGCGCAAGCAATGGTCGCGCTCGGCAACGAATGCGGCGTGAACACGCGTGCGATCTTGACGGACATGAACTCGCCGCTCGGCCGCGCCGCTGGCAATTGGCTGGAAGTGAAAGAAGGCGTTGATTGCCTTGAAAACAAAGGCTCGAATGATTTGCGCGAACTGGTCGTGGATTCCGCCGCGCATCTTTTGGTGCAGACCAAAAAATCCAAATCAATTTCCGCCGCGCGAAAGGTTACGGAAGATTGTTTGCGCTCCGGCGACCCACGCGCGAAGTGGGACGAGATGATTGTGGCACAAGGCGCGGACTTGAAGGCGTTCAATAAAAAAATTGCGCTGGATTCTACGGCAAAAGTTGTCGCCGAAGTGAAGTCGCAAAAGTCCGGCTACATTTCCAAATGCGACGCGCGCATCATCGGCGAAGTCATCCGCGATCTCGGCGGCGGGCGGCTTACGAAAGATTCGCAAATCAATTACGACGTGGGCGTGGATAAAATTGCCAAACCCGGTGAACGCGTGGAAAAGCCTGAAACGCTTTGCCGCGTTCACGCGGCGGATTCGGCGCAGACAAAAACAGCGATTGCCCGGCTAAAAACGGCGTTTGCAATTTCCGTAAACTGTCCGGCAAAAACTCCGCTCGTCGCTGGAATCATTTCGCGCTAGGCAATTTGTTCCCAGATTTTGATTTCAGGAAACGCCACGCACAATTCATCCACGCGCGGCAGCAATGCCTGAATGTGCGCGTTGGCCAAATGCGCGTCGAGGTGCGCCTTGCTCGTCCAATTTTCGTGAAACAGAAACTTCGCCGGGTCTTCCGGCAGCGCGTGTAAATCGTAATTAATGCACCCCGGCTCCTTACGCGTCGGCGCAACCAAGCTGATCAAAGCTTTTTTCAATTCCGCTTCCTTGCCCGGTCGGGCTTGAAACATGGCGACGACGGTGATGGTTTTTGCGCTCATAAAATAAATCTGTGTTTATCTGTGCCCATCTGTGGTTAAAAAATGGATTCCAAGATTTTCTCTGCCGCGAGGCGCGGGTTTTCCGCCGCGTAAATCGGCCGACCAATCACCAGCCAGCTTGCGCCGGCTTGTATCGCTTCGCGCGGTGACAAGGTGCGCTTCTGGTCGTCGGCTTTTTCTGCGCCGGTGCGGATGCCGGGCGTGACGAGTTGAATCTCCGCCGGCAGGATCAGCCGCAGGTCGGTGATTTCCAGCGGCGAGCAAACCAGCCCGCGCAAACCGGATTTCACCGCGAGCTGCGCCAATCGTTCGACTTGATGACCGACATTGGGTTCGCAGCCGATTTCCGAAAGTGTTTCGCCATTTGAACTGGTCAGCACGGTAACGCCGAGCACGAGCGGCGCAGGGCGGCCAAGAATTTTCGCCGCGTCTTGCGCGGATTTTTCCGCCGCACGCATCATCTCACCGCCGCCGCAGGTGTGGATGGTCACCATTTGCACATCGAGCCGCACGGCGGACGCGACGGCCTTGGCGACGGTGTTCGGGATGTCGTGAAATTTCAAATCGAGAAACACATTCGCGCCGGTCGCACGGACGCGCTTCACGATGTCCGGCCCGGCGGCGACAAACAGTTCCTTGCCGATCTTGAATGCGCCGACGGCAGGCGCGACCTGTTCCGCAAGTTTCCAGGCCTGTTCCGCCGACGGCACGTCGAGCGCTACAATGATGGGATTTTTGTTAGCCACAGATGGACACAGATAAACACAGATGAAAACCGAAGAAAAGTTTATCCCGCAAATGCGCCGGCAAAATTTCCCTCAACTGATGAATTCCTGCGGTGGAATTTTTTCGAGCAGTTCATAATCCACCAGCGCGTAAAGCAGCTTGCCGTCCTGCCGCCGTTTCAGCGTGCCATCCTGGTTGAACCGTAGGATGACGTGCGCCGGCTTCATGTCCAACACACGGAAGCCCATCTCCGCCATTTCGTCGGTGACGAAGGCGGTGGTTTTCTTGAGAAATTCCATGCGGGGTTCGCCTTCCAGTTGCCACAGGTCGGCGACCTGCTGCGCGTCGTAGCCTTCAATCCAGCCGTAGATCAAAATGTATTGCCGACGGATGTCTAGTGTCGCCTGCGGATAACGCGCGAGCTTCTGTGCAATCTTGGATTCCAGCCGGCCGCTCTGCCAGAGCTGGAGCAAATCCGGCGGCTCGAAAATCGCCAGCGGTTTCTTGGTCGGCATCCGGCGACGCGGCTGGCCACGTCGCGATGCGCGCAAGTCCATCAACACTTTGATTTCCTCGAATGGGCTGTTGAAATCCGCGTTGAGAAACTCGTTCAGCGTCAGCGTGTCCACCGGCAGCTCCTCGCCGACGCGGTTGTAGCGCACGACGATTTCGAGGCTCTTGCCGTCCACCGGCTTGGTGAGCGTGCGGTAAATCGTGCTCGTCCCGCGCAGCTTTTGCCGGTGCGCGACGAACCATTCCGGGTCGCGCCAATTTTCGGGCAGCAGTTGCCGCGCGAACGGCAGACCGAACTCCGTAAAATACAAATCGCCGCCGTCGGGCGTCTGCGTGTGGAAATATTTCACGCTCAAAATTTCGCGCGGCTGAAAGTCGGGCAGAACATGGCTCATAAATTTCCGGAAGTCTGGCGGGCGAACCATTTTGCGCCAGCCTAAAATTCTTCCTTCTGCCGCCGCTTTTGCTAGGCTGTCCGCATGAAAATCGTGCGCCACACCGACAAGAATTTCTCCGCGCAGCTTCGCGAACTGACCGCCAACGCCAGCCTGTTCGACGCGGAAATCGAGGCGCGCACCAAGGCGATTCTGCACGAAGTTTTTATTCGCGGCGACGACGCGGTGCTGGAGTTCACGGAAAAATTTGACGGCGCGAAACTTACCACCGAACAACTTGCCGTGACGCTGGCGGAATTGTTCAACGCCTCGCTTACCGCCGATGAACCGCTGCGTGCCGCCGTCGCCGAGGCGGAAAAGAACATCGCGGACTTCGCCAAAAAATCTTTGCGCAAAGGTTGGTCGTCCAAAAATTCCCACGGCGCAAGCGTCGGCGAGAAGTTTGATCCGTTCCAGCGCGTCGGCGTTTACATTCCCGGCGGCACCGCGCCGCTCGTCTCCACCGCGCTGATGACCATCACGCTCGCGAAAGTTGCGGGTTGCAAGGAAATCGTTGTGACGACGCCGTGCGGCAAAAATGGCTCCATCAATCCCGCAATTTTGTTTGCCGCGCGGGCGGCGGGCGCAACGGAAATTTACCGCGTCGGCGGCGCGCAGGCGATTGCCGCGCTGGCTTACGGCACCAAGACGATTCGCCGCGTGCAGAAAATTTTTGGCCCCGGCAACGCCTACGTCAGCATGGCCAAGCGGCTCCTCGTCGGGCGCGTGGCGATTGATTTGTTGGCTGGGCCGAGCGACTTGCTCGTGATTGCCGACGACACCGCGAATCCAAAATTCGCCGCGTCCGACATGCTGGCGCAGGCCGAGCACGGTTCCGGCCACGAACGCGTCTGGCTCGTGACGACTTCCGCAAAAGTTTTGCGCGACGTCGAAAAGGAAATTTCCAAACAGTTGCCCAAACTCTCCCGCCGCGCGCTCATCCAACGCGTGCTTGACCGCAACGTCTCGCTGATTCTCGTCGCCGGCATTGCTGATGCCGTGGCGCTGGCAAACCAGATTGCGCCGGAGCATTGCGAAGTCATCACGCGGGACGCGCGCAAGGTCAGCGGCGGCATCGTGACGGCGGGCGCGATTTTTCTCGGCAACTGGTCGCCGACGGTGCTGGGCGATTACATCGCCGGGCCGAGCCACGTTTTGCCGACCGACGGCGCGGGCGCGTCGTTTGCCGGGCTGACGGTGGATCAATTCCAGCGTCGCACCAGCGTGGTGGAATACAACAAAGCTTCGCTCAAGAAGGCGCTGATAGGCGTGAAGAAATTCGCCGAACTGGAAGGCCTCGACGCGCACGGCAAGTCCGCGGAAGTGCGATTGAAGTAAAATTCTCGCGACGAAGTGGCGGTGATCAGCGTTTTTTTCCGTCCAGCAGAATGGTCATGCCTTCGCGGGCCGCTTCGACTTTCAGGTTGCCACCATTTCGTTTCACCAGTGCGCGGGCGTGTTTCAGGAAGGCATCAATTTTCCGGTCGTCGTGGTCAGGGTCGTGGTGAAACATGACGAGTTTTTTCACGCCGGCCGCCAGCGCCAGCCGCACGGAATTATCCACGCAGCCGTGGCCCCAGCCGATGTGTTTCTTGTATTCCGCGCGGTCATATTGCGAATCGAGAATCAGCACGTCGGCGTCGCGGATGAAGTCCAGCATATCGCGGTCGTTGCCCGGCTGCGGTTCGGTGTCGGGGAAAAAACAGATGATGCCATTCGGTGAAAACAACCGGTAGCCAACGGTTTTTCCCGGATGGCTGGCCGGATGCGCGCGGACGAGAAAATGGCCGAGGGCAAAATTAATTTCCTCCATTTCCTCAATCTCGATGTTGCTGGGCAGCTCGGAAAACGGCACCGGAAAATAAGTGCTCTCCATCTGCCCGGTCAGGGCGGCGACGAGTCCCTGACGCGCGCCTTCACAGCCAAGGATGCGCAGCCGGCAGCGGGCCTGATAAATCGGCGCAAAAAACGGCAGACCCTGGATGTGATCCCAGTGGGTGTGCGAGAGCAGCAAAGTCAGGTTGAGCGGACCGCGTTTGAATTCCTGCAACAGCGACTGGCCGAGTTTGCGCAGGCCGGTGCCGGCGTCGAGGATGACCAAGTCATGGCCGCAGCGCACTTCGACGCAGGTGGTGTTGCCACCGTAGCGCACGGTTTCCGGGCCGGGCGAAGCAATCGAGCCGCGAACGCCCCAAAACTTTATTTGCGTGGCCGTTTTGATGAAACCACTCTAACGCAATTGCCCGGAAAAAACAAAATTCAAAAATTACCGCCCCGTCCGGCGGCGCAAATAATCTTGCGTTTGGGCGGTTTTAATCTATTTTCCTCCGCCCTGTTGGGTTGGTAGCTCAGTCGGTAGAGCAGTGCCCTTTTAAGGCATTGGTCGAGAGTTCGAGTCTCTCCCAACCCACCAGCCTTCGCTTTGAACGCAGTGAAAAGCGCGGCGGCCGCGCCGAAGTGAAACGCAGGCGGGCGAACCTCCAACTCCGCCAAGCGCTACGGCTTGGCCAGCCAGCAAAAAATCCACCGCGCGACGACCGCGACAATACTTGCCCCGACCGTCACCCGCCGATTAACCTACGCCATGCGGTTGCACGACCGATACCTGTTCCGCGAACTGCTCACGCCGCTGGCCTACTGCCTCGGCGGTTTCCTCATTTTCTGGATCGCCTATTTTTTCTTCACCGAAATCGCCACGATGCAGGAGCACCGGTTCAACCTGCTCGACGCCGTGGAATATGCCGCCGCGATGACGCCCGGCTTTTTTATCATGGTGCTGCCCATCGCGCTGCTGCTGGCGTTGCTCTACGCGCTGACGCATCACGCGCGGCACCATGAACTCACCGCGCTCCGCGCCGCCGGCGTGGGCCTGTGGCGATTGTGCGCGCCTTATTTCGTGGTCGGCCTTGCGGCGTGCGGATTTTATTTTGTGCTGAACGAAGACGCCGTGCCGCGCTGCGCCAACTGGTCGGAGGAAATTCTCGCCCGCCACGTCCCGGCGACGGACAGCCAGAACGCCAAAACCCGTTTCACCAACGTCAACTTCCGCACCACCCACGCCAACCGCATCTGGTATATCGGCGAATACGATGCCGTCACTCGCCAGATGACCAATCCCAAAGTCACTTGGACGCTGGCCGATGGTTCGTGGCGTTCGTTGCAGGCCGAGCGCGCCGACCGCACCAACGGCGTCTGGGTTTTTTCCAAGGCGCAACTGTTCGTCCAAGCTGGTGCGAATGGCAATCTGGTTCCGTCCTATTCCACCAACCGCATCGCCATGCCGGAGTTTGACGAAACTTCTCTGGAAATTTTGAGCAATATCCGGATGGCCGACACCCAAACCCTGCGCGGCTCGCGCAGTGCCGACATCCCGCTCAAGGAACTGCGCGTCTATCTCAAACTCCATCCCGATTTGCCGGGCGACGACATGAACGCGCTTCTCACCAAATATTACGGCCGTCTCGCCGCGCCGTGGACGTGTCTCGTCGTGGTGTTCATCGCCATTCCCTTCGGCGCGCAATCCGGCCGGCGCAACCTGTTCTTCGGCGTGGCCGGCAGCATCGCCATCTGCTTTTCCTATTTCGTGCTGCAACAAATCAGCCTGGTGTTCGGCATGAACGGCCACCTGCCCGCGTGGCTGGCCGCGTGGCTGCCGAACCTGTTTTTCGCGGCGGTGGGGATAATTTTAATCCTGCGCACCCGATGAGTTTTTAAGTGAGCGAGCAACTGGAAAAACTGAAATCGAGCCACGAGCGTTTGCGCCTGCTGTATCAGGTCAGCAACGTCATCCATTCCACGCTCGACTCGCAGGAAGCGCTCCAACTCATCGTCAGCGAAGCCGTCCGCGTCATGCGCGCGTCGAGCGGCTCGCTGGTGCTCATCAATCCCACCACCAACTTTCTCGAAATCCACGCCGCGCAAAATCTCTCGTCCGCCGCGCGCAAATTAAAACTCCGCGTCGGCGAAGGCGTTACCGGCTGGGTGGCCCAGCATGGCAAGCCCGTGCGCGTTGGTGACGTGACGCAGGACAAGCGCTACGTCAGCGTTCGCCGCGACGTGCGCTCGGAACTCGCCGTGCCGCTCGAAGTGCAAGGTGAAGTGCGCGGCGTCATCAATGTGGACTCCGAGCGCGCCCATGCGTTTTCGGAAGATGACCAAGAACTGTTGCAGGAGCTCGCCATTCAGGCCGCACGCGTCATCCACAACACCTGGCTCTATGAGCAACTGCGGTTGAAGGTCATGTTGTTCGAATCGCTTTCCAGCGTCAGCCGAACCATCAATTCCACGTTGAATCTCGACGAAGCCCTGCGCGCCATCACCAAGGAAGCGTGCGAGCTGATGCGCGCGCGGATGTGTTCGCTCATGCTGCTTGACGAGACACGTGAGTGGCTGGATTTGCGCGCGAGCTTCGGCGCGGGCGACGCCTATATCAACAAGCCGCGCCTGAGCGCCGGCGAAAGCCTCATCGGCGTGGTCGTGCGCCGCAAAAAACCGTTGCAGGTCGCCAACGTCCAGACGGACACCCGCTATCAAAACGTCGAGCTGGCGCGGCGCGAAGAACTCGTCTCGCTCCTCTCCGTGCCGCTGATTTTTGCCGGGCAATGCATCGGCGCGCTCAGCGTCTATACTGCGCGGCCGTATAGTTTTTCCAACGAGGAAATTAAAATCCTGTCCGCGCTCGCGGAGCTATCCGCCATCGCGATTGAGAAGGCGCGGCTTTACGAACGCGTCGTGGACGTGGAAGAGCAGTTACGCCAGAATGAAAAGCTTTCCGCGCTCGGTTTGCTCGCGGCGGAGGTCGCGCACGAAATCCGCAACCCGCTCACGGTGATGAAGCTGCTCTATCACTCGCTCAATTTGAAGTTTGAGCCGAAAGACCCGCGCAATAAAGACGCGCAAATCATCGAGGCGAAGATCGAGCACCTGAACAAGATCGTGGAGCAGATTTTGGACTTTGCGCGCACGACGGAACCCAAGTTTGCGCCGGTGAACCTCAACGACCTCGTGGACGAACTCGGTTTGCTCGTGCGGCACAAGCTCGCGAACCAGGGCATCAAGCTCGCGCGTGAATTGGAGGAAAATTTGCCGCTGGTCGCGGGCGACGCGCCGCAACTGGAGCAAGCCTTCCTGAATATCATCCTCAACGCCGCCGAGGCGATGGCCGAGGGCGGCACCCTGACGATTCGTTCGCGCGTGCTGACCGGCACCGACAAATCCCGGCACGTGGCGGTGGAATTCAAGGATACCGGCGGCGGGATGACCGACGAGCAGAAGAAACACGCCTTCAAAACCGTGCTGGCCACGACCAAGGCCAAAGGCAGCGGTCTGGGCATGGCGATTGTGGGCCGCATCATCGAAACGCATCATGGCACCATCCACATCCGCACCAAGCTCGGTCGCGGCACCACCATCCGCCTCGCCCTGCCGGTGAAGTGAAAAAACGTCCTGCCGCCGGCCACGAACCGGATGCCGCACGCGGAAACGAATCCTAAAAAAACTCCCATCATTCAGTCCAAGGTTCAATGAATCCTAAAAAAACTCCCATCATTCAGTCCGAGGTTCAATGAATCCTAAAAAAACTCCCATCATTCAGTCCGAGGTTCAATGAATCCTGAAAGGATTCAAATCGTTCAGCCCAGGGTTGCGCGGCACGCGCTACCCTGGGTTCGCATCGCCCGCGGGTTTTCAACCCTGTAAGGGTTGAATCAGCCGTCGCGCGGGCAAAAGATTCAACCCTTTCAGGGTTGGATTGTCGGGATGGGGTTTCCTAGGGTAGTCCGCTGGCGCGGCCAACCCTAGGCTGAATGAGTCAATCCTTTCAGGATTGGAAACCGCCCCCCAGCCGCCGGCTCGCCCTTCCCGCCGCCGCGAAGCCTCCAAAATTGGTTAAAACAGTCGTCCGCGCCAGCCGAATGACCAAAAGACCGTTCGGATGGTCTTCCGCCGTTTAGACTAGACCAAAAAGCCTTCCGTTTGGTCATTCGTGCCAGAAAAATGACCCAAAATCCGTTTATTTGGTCATAGCTGGAATTTGGACGACCGTTGCACACGTTTTTTGCTCGTAGCTGAAATTTGGAAGACCATTGCACGCGTTATTTGCTCATAGCTGGAATTTGGACGACCATTGCACAATCAATTTGGTCGTAGCTGGAATTTGGAAGACTATTGCACGCGTTATTTAGTCATAGCTGGATTTCGGATGACCCTTTCACTCACGATTTGGTCATTGCTGGAATTTGGATGGCCATTGCACGTCAATTGCGGTCTATAAAATGGCAAAAACGGTTTTGAAGTGGACTTTAGGTTGGGTCAATAATGCCATAGTCGCATCGGCATAACTTTTAACCCTATCATGGCCCACTGGGGACATTTTCGTTATGGTCAGGCTCATTATGATGAGCCGGAAAGCCCCGCGCCGCGCGTTCGCCCCGACGCGCATTTGTTTGACCTCCATCGGCCATTTTTCAATCCCTTCGACGACCCGGACATCAGCCTGAACCGGCTGCTGACCTTCACCACGGATAATTTGCGGCGGATGCAGGGCGGCAACACCGGCGGATTTTTGACGGCGCGCATCGCGGCCACCACGGCGGCGCTCACCGGGTTGAACACCGCGATCCAGCTCGATAAGGGCGCACTCGGCGACCGCAAGTCGGCCAAGCAATTCAAAAAAGCGTTTCGCCGGAAATTAACTGCCGGGCTGGCGGAAATTCAGGTGGCGCTGAAAAATATCTACGGCCGGAAGTCGTCCGCGCTGGCCACGTTTTTCCCCATCGGCCTCACCGCCACGGGGCGGGCGCGGGACGAGCAACTGGGCAACCTCCTGACGGTGCTGGTGACGGCGCTCACGGAGCATCAGGCGGAAACCGGCGCGGAGCTCGTAGCCACGGCCACGGCGTGGCAGACCGGCTGGCTCGCGGTCCATGCGCCCAGCAAAACTGCCAGCGGTGCGAAAGATGTCACGATGAACGCCAAAAATGCGGCGCGGAAAGCGTTGCAACTGGAGTTGTGGTTGAACTGGCTGACCATTGCGCGGCAATTCCCGCGTCAGCCGGAAAAACTGGATGTTTATATGCGACAGTATCTGATCTCGCCGCGCCACGCGTCGCCGGACGTGTCCGCACCCGCTCCGGCACAGGCGAACTGACCGGAATTTAACGCAAGGGCGCCAAGGCGCAGGGACGCAAAGTTGAAACAAAATAAATCTGAACTGGCCGCGCAGGTGATGGCATTGACAAAAAGTTGCAGGCGTATTCCGGCGGCAAAATGCTTCTGCTTCCCTGCGCCTTTGCTCCCCTGCGCCTTTGCGTTAAAATTTCCCCATTTGTCCCCGCGTGACGCCGAGTTGGTTGAAGAGTTTCAGTTCGCGCCAGAGTTGCGTGCCGGAAATCTCCCCGCGCAAGAGCTGCCGGTATTTCGTGATGGTGCGGACGACTTCGTCAGGACTTTCATTGAGAAATTCCACGCGGAACTGCCGCACGCCCAGCGCGAGGAGCCGTTCCACAAATTCCGCGCCCGTTTGCGCCTGCGAATTGAACACGGTATTCCGGCAGCCGGCGTCGGCCTTGAGCGGATGCTCCGCGCCCACGCGGTCGCGCAGCCGCACGTCATGGGTGTCGCACGGCCGGCCGCAGTCGTGGTAATCCTTGCCCTTGGAAAGAAACGCGCAGAAGACGCAATGCTCCATGTGAAACATCGGCATGTGCTGGTGAATCGTGACCTCAAACCATGCCGGCGGGGCGGCTTGCAGCAGCGCATCAAGCTGCGTGACGTTCAAATCATAGCTGGCGGTGAGGCGTTCGAGGCCGAACTGATTTTTGAAGTAGTCGGCGGAAATTTTGTTCGCCACGTTCAGCGAGAAGTCGCCCACGCGCCGCGTGTCCGCGAAAAATTTCAGATGGTCGTAGTTGCGGACGAGATAGCCGTCGGCGTTGCACGAGCGGACGATTTTCAAAATCCATTCCTCGCCCATCTTGGTGATGCGCGGCGGCGCGACAAAAATACTCGGCCGTTCGCCGCCCGGCGCGCCCGCCGCGCAGCCGTAGGCGGTGTGAAACGTCGTGACGGCCTCGCGATATTTTTTGGGGTCTTCCAACTCGCAATAGAGCGTCGTCACGCCGCACTTCAGCGCGGCCTCGAGCTGCGCGAGGCTGCGGACCAGGACGATCAGTTCAGGATTCGTAGGAGACGACGTCAGGAGTCTCTGACTAATTGCTTCTTCAGTTATAGACTCGTCACCTCGTCTCCTACTTTCGTTCAGTTGCCACCGCTTGGGTTGCGCGCGGAGTTTTTCCAGCTCGGTCACAAATTCGCGACGCAGCCGGTTGAGTTCGCTCACCGGCACAAGGACTTCGCCGGTCAGGAAATTTTTCAGCGCGCCGAGCTTGAACGGCGTGCCGCCGAGCCGGCCCAACTGGTCGCGCAGCTTTTCTTCGGTGAGCGGAATTTTTTCAGCGGTCGCCAAGGGCATGGCGGATTCGACTTTCGCGACGTGACCCTCTTCGTCCCGCGCAATCAGCGTGAGCGGCTTCCCCGCGAGACCGTGGACTTCGATTTCAATCGGTCGCTGGTAACGAATCTTGTCGCCGTCAAAACTTTGGCGCAAACGCTTGTCGAGTTCGGGATCGTTCGTCTTCCAGATCTTGTCGCCGATGTGGACGCGCAAGAAATCAATGTTGCCGTAGCCAAAACGCAGTTCGGTCAGCTTCTCGCCGGGAATCTTGAAGCGCGGCTCCTGAATTTCGTAGATGCGTCCGCCTTCCTCCTTTTCGTCCGGCTTGCCCGCGTCGAAGACGATGCCGTCGCCAAGTTTCACCGGCGCAGCGAGGCTAATGACGACGCCGTCACGGACAATTTTTTTCACCTCGCCCAGATAGACGCCGCGCTTCTTGCCGAACCGCGCATGGACGAGTTTTTGATTGTCGGTGCCGCCAAACCAGCCGGTGAAGAGCCCGCGCGAGAAACTCATCTCCAATTCGTAGCGGTCACTGGCGGGAAGGGCGGCGGCCTGGCCTTCGGCAATTTTGTTCAAGGCCGCGCGATACACGCGCGTGATACTCGCCACATATTCGGGCGATTTGAGCCGGCCCTCAATCTTCAGCGAGGCCACACCGGCGCGAACCAGTTCCGGCAGCACTTCGAGCCCGGACAAATCCTGCGGACTCAGCAAATAGCGCTTGTCGCCCAGCGGAACCTGCGCGCCGTCGGAAATCAAATCGTAAGGCATCCGGCAGGCCTGCGCGCATTCGCCGCGATTCGCGCTGCGCCCGCCGAGGGATTCGCTCGTCAAACATTGGCCGGAATACGCCACGCACAACGCCCCGTGGACGAAAACCTCAAGGGGCAATTCCAGCTTGGCCAAGCCGAGCGCGGAATTCATCTTCTCGATTTCCGCGATGGAACATTCGCGCGCGAGGACGGCAAGCTGGCAGCCGAGGTCGCGGGCAAATTCAATTCCCGCTGCGCTGGAAATCGTCATCTGCGTCGAAGCGTGAATCGGGAAGTCCGGCGACCGCGCGCGGATTAATTTACAGATACCGACGTCCTGCACAATCGCGGCATCCACCCCGGCGGCGATGATGGCACGCAGATAATTTTCGGCATCGGCGATTTCGTTTTGGAATACGAGGGTGTTGAACGTGATGTAGCCTTTGACGCCGCGCCGGTGGAGAAATTCCATGAGCTTCGGCAAATCCGCCTCGGTGAAATTGTTGGCGCGCATCCGGGCGTTGAATTTGTCGAGGCCGAAGTAAATGGCGTCCGCACCATTCTCGACGGCGGCCCGCACGCAGTCCCAGTCGCCGGCGGGCGCGAGAAGTTCGGGCAATTTCAAACCTGAAATTTCAGACTTAAAATTGCGGGCGGCGGAATCGGCTGTGGCGGCACCGGTCATTCAAAATGAATTTAGCAGCGAAGCCGGGGCGGCACAAAGCATCTTCGCGCTTGAAAAATCAGTTTTCATCCGGGTTTATCTGTGTGAATCTGTGGCGGACATGATTCACCCCACGGCCATCATCCATCCGTCGGCGAAACTCGGCGCGAACGTCCGCGTCGGCGCTTTGGCCGTGATTGACGCGGATGTGGAGCTCGGCGACGGCTGCGTGGTCGGCCCGCACGCCTACCTGACCGGCGTG